>ENA-OQHA01000093-OQHA01000093.1-human-gut-metagenome-genome-assembly--contig:-NODE-93-length-45612-cov-4.806266_pt1 | contig 45612 bp, 55 predicted proteins | sample MGYA00242558_ERZ504707 | MGnify/ENA primary metagenome ERZ504707 (study PRJEB26092, sample SAMD00036197) | human gut metagenome | host: Homo sapiens | study: EMG produced TPA metagenomics assembly of... | reverse complement strand
CGGTCAGTTTCCTTTCTGCCACAAACTTCTTCCATCTGTTTTCGCGGCTCCACAAATGCTAACCAGTTCCAGTTTCCCTTATACATACGACTCACTTCTTCCATTTCAGGCAGTGCTCCATGCAAGGCTGGCAACCGAGGTTCCAGAAATCAAGCAGAATGTATTTACCCTCAAACTCAGAGAGATGATGTGTATTTCCCTCCGTATCATACAGCGTGCCGTCTACCATGTGGTCGCCCGCCTTTACCGATTCTACCATCTTAAAATAAGCTGCAATTTCACGTCCTACCAGCGACTTGCGGTCAGCTTCAGACAGACGTGCATACAACGGATAAACCAATTCTTTATGGGAATATTGAGAATCGGTGTTCCAATTGAGGAAAGACAATTGATCACAATACTTTTCCAGCCAGACTTTTGTGACCGGAGCCGTTTTCATGTATTCCAGTTCCCGCAACCGAACTTTGTCTTGCAGAGGATATATATGATTCCGACGGATAGAATCAATCTTGTTTCGGATAGAAACATCATTTATGCCCTTGTCAAACATTTCATATACTATCATCTCTTGCTTAAAGGCTTCCACCATTTCCGGCATTCCCAGCTTGGTAAATTCAGCTCCGTCTGCTGCTCCGGTACCTCACTTTCTACCGTCCAGAACGGACAGAGCATACCTTCACCCTGAATCCGGATTCTTGCTCCGGAAACTACCCATAGAGAAAGCGGCCACACTGAAAATGTCTTCTTATAGATTACTAATAGCAACAGCTGCCGAGATTCCTTTGAAGTAATGGTATCCCTTAACACAAACCTGCCACCTGTAACCGTATCAGATAGCATAGCGGCCGCATACTGTCTGTTTTCAAACTGAAAGAGGGAAACAATTGAACTGTCGGGCAGATTCTTCACAAATCCTTCTATCAGGAATTCACCTTCCGAAACCTTCTGTCCGGAATGGCAACTCCCCATCATCAATCCCAATAACAGAGAGGAAAATAATATTGCTGTGAATTTCATGGTATCATATTTCTAAAAAATGAGTCCGCTCTAAAATACAGGATTACATTCCAACTTCTCTCAGAAGCATTTAAGCATAATTACAGCCCATTTTTAAAGCGGACTCAAACACAATTTACTGAAGTTTGAAGGAAACAGGTACGGTAAATTTTACCCTTACGATCTTCCCCCTCTGCATGCCCGGCTTCCACTTAGGCATGGTCTGCAACACGCGCAAAGCCTCTGCATCCAAATCCGGATCTACAGAACGAGCCACCTTGAATTCGGTAAGAGTTCCGTCTTTTTCCACCACAAACTGCACGATTACCCGTCCCTGCACATTATTCTTCATGGCATTTTCCGGATATTTCAGGTTGTCCTGAAGGAATTTCAACAACTCCTTCATCCTCCCGGAAATTCAGGCATCTGTTCTGCAACCATAAACACTTCGTCTTTCGCTACACCGTCAGTAGGAGCCGCTACTGAATCTGGTGCAACGGTTTCTTCTTTGGCATCCTGTTTTTCGGATGCTCCCTGCGAGCAGGAGATGTTTCCGGCAACGAGTAGAGCAAAGGCCGGAAGCACGAACAGCGCATATTTGATATGCCCTGTAGCATTTGATTTTTTCTTGTTCATCATAATGATACGTTGTTTAAGGTGAGAGAAGTTGAAATTATTGGATAACCCGTACTTGTGGTTGTAGGCCAACCCAAGCAGGTGATATTGATAGCTTTTAGTAGCAAACCCTGCCTCCATTACTTTCCTGTCGGCCAGGAACTCTAAGTTCAGTCTGACCTCGCGTTTCAGCAGCCAGGCAAAGGGATTCATCCAGCAGCAGATGCTGACCATCTCGGCAAGAAGTACATCGACAGAATGATGCTGCTTTACGTGCGCCATTTCGTGCGTCAGAATTTCACTGATTTCATCTTCCTTCACAGCGGCAGGATTCATGAAAATCCATCCGAAGAAAGAGAACGGTCCGGAAGGGTCATTCAAACATTTTACGCGGACGCCGTTTATCTCTTTTTCCGGCATACGCACAATGAGGCGATACAGACTGAATGCCTGAACCGCAAGCCGGACGAGCAATACCACTACCCCGGCAAGATACAGATAGCCTATCCATTCAGACAGTACGAATACACGGTTCCCGGTTTCTACTGCTTCACTGCCCACCACAATCTCCGGCAACACCGCCGAGTAATCAAAGTGAGTGAGCATAATCATGCGGTCACGGCTTTCCAGCCATTCACGTACGTCGATAAAAGGAGGATAAATGGCAATACAAGCGACACTATCAGGATAAATCTTCTTGAACGGAAGAAGGTATCCCGCGTGCATACCAGTTTATAGAGCGCGTAAAACAGGATTAATCCGACATTGACTTGAAGAAGGTATAGCATAGAAATAAGTTTTTATTTGTCTTCACGTTTTTCAATCAGGTTGATAATCTCATTCAGGTCTTCCTTGGAAATCTTCTGCTCCTTGGCAAAGAACGAAACCATCTCCTTATAAGAATTGGCAAAGTAATTGCGCACAATGTTGCCCACAGACTTGCTGGTATATTCTTCCTGAGCCACCAAAGGAGTATAGCGGTAAGTATTACCAAACCTCTCTGCCTGCAGGTATCCCTTCCGCTTCAGGTTGTTAATAATGGAGGCCACCGTGGTATAAGGTGGTTTAGGTTCAGCATAGCAGCCCACCACATCCTTCACAAAACATGGTCCCAAGTTCCAAATAAAGCGCATGGCTTCTTCTTCCTGATAAGTTAGCTTTTCCATATCGAACGAGTTTTTCTACGAACTTTTCGCAAATCTACGAATTTATCGTAAATAATATATATTCAAACAGTTAATTAAATTAAAAGTAAAATTGATTCATTCGTTTTATTCTCCTCCAAAACACAAGTGCGTTTTATCTCAAACGCAAGTACATTTCATGTCAAACGCTTTGCGTTTTAATCTAAACGTCCTTGTGTTTTAATTAAAACGCAAAGGCGTTTTTTTAGCCTATATTTATTTGCTGAGAGCAGTAAAAAGGCTGTTTCAAATTAGAATAATGTAATTTGAAACAGCCTTTTGTTTTATAACTAAGCAATATATAACTCACCTCACTTTTGGAAGATTACCTCATCGTGATGCCTTTCCTTATTATGGAGAAACAATCTGCTATATGGGAAAACCCACTTTGTCTTTATCCGTGATTTTTCTTAATACACGACAGGGATTTCCAGCTGCCACGACACCCGAAGGGATGTCATGAGTCACGACACTTCCGGCACCAATAACGGTATCATCGCCTATCGTCACTCCGCTGAGGACAGTGCTGCCGCCTCCAATCCAAACCCGATTGCCTATGGTAATGGGTTCAGGAATCAAAGCACCTGCTATCCGCTCTGCCGCATCAAGCGAATGATTGGCCGAATACATACTCACATTGGGCCCCAACAACGTATTGTTACCTATCGTTATCTGCCCGCAATCGAGGAGCGTACATCCGAAGTTAATATAAACATCATTGCCAATCGTAATATTTTTGCCGAATTCGCAAGCAAGTCCGGCTCCATCCACACACGCTCCCCTACTTTCTTGAAGAGTTTGTGCATGATTTCCTGACGTCGTTCTACTTCTTCATCTTCAGTACGGTTAAACTCCTTAAACAGCTTCTTTGCCTTAACCCTCAGGTTAAACAAATCAGCATCAAAATCATTATAGATTTGATGCTCCTGCATTTTATCCCATTCTGTCATATTCAACTTTGTTAAGTTTGGTTTCATAGTGACGAAACTATGAAAAAATGATGAAATAACAAAGAAATCATCTGATATATTACGATTTATCGCAAAACCAAAGACGATACAACAGAATACGCATATTAACCGCAACTTCCGCAAGAGCAGGCGGGTAATTCTTCTTTTCGGATTTCCGTAATGTAGAAACGGGCGAAGGCATTTTTAATCTCATTCCGCACACGACGGAATTCCGCTTCAATAAATTCCGGAGTCCCGGTGGCATGCTACGGGTCGTCAAAACCGATGTGAAGACGCTTGCCTACTTTTCCAATAAATGCCGGACAACTTTCATTTGCCCCTCCGCACACGGTAATCACATAATCCCACTCCTGATCAAGGTAGGTATTCACATGAGTCGGCACATGCGAACTGATGTCAATTCCGACTTCTTTCATTACCTCCACCGCCTTGGCATTTACTTGTGCGGCAGGATCTGTTCCACCCGAATACACTTCTATATTTTTATCGAACGACTGCAAAAAGCCATGTGCCATCTGGCTGCGGCAACTATTTCCTGTACAAAGAATCAATACTCTCATATAAATGTAACAATGATAAATTAAAGAACAAAATTAAACAAATAACCCGACAAGATAATGAAGAAAGCCACCGTTCCGAAGAATATCGCAATCAGCCGCCACGTCATCACCTTTTTCAGCAAAGTCGCTTCCGGAAGTGAAAGACCCACCACGGCCATCATGAAAGCAATGGCTGTACCATAGGAATACCTTTGGCTACGAATACCTCGATGACCGGCACAATGCCTGCCGCATTGGCATACATCGGCACGGCAAGAATGACCGAAAGCGGTACGGCAAACCAGTTGTCCTTCGACATGTATTGCTCGAAAAATCCTTCGGGCACAAAGCCGTGCATAAACGCACCTATACCGATACCTATCAGAATGTAAATCAGTACACCACTGACAATCTTCCAGGCATCACGCACAATGACAGGAAGGCGCTTGATAAAAGTAGTATGGTCTTTCTCCCATTCTCCTGCCTGCGCCGAGGAGCTGGCCTGTATCTGCTTCACCCAGTCGCTCAGGTAAGGTGAGAGATGCATGCGACCGAGCACAAAACCTCCTATCACTCCCAGCAGAATACCGCTGATGACATAGATAAGTGTAACTTTCAGTCCAAAAGAGCCGAGGAACATAGCCACCGCTACCTCGTTCACCAGCGGAGAAGTAATCAGAAAGGCAAACGTCACTCCCAAAGGAATACCACCTTTTACAAAGCCGATAAACAAGGGAATGGACGAACAGGAGCAGAACGGAGTAATGGCTCCGAAAATGGAAGCCAATACATACTGCAACCCGTACATCTTATGTGTTACCAGATAGTTCCTCAAACGTTCTATCGGAAAATAAGCGTTAATGATTCCCATCAACACACTGATAAAAAACAGCAAAATAAGAATCTTGATGGTATCATAAAAAAAGAAGTTTACGGCTACCCCAAGCGGCGTATCAGCACTCAGTCCGAACAATCCGTAAACAAGCCAGTCTGCAAAATCTTGTATCATGTTTCTATCGTTATAATTCGTTTAAATACGAACAAGTGTCCCATCATAAAAGCGGCAGCTGCCTTGAAGGCCGTTTCTGCCGCTTCTGAATCAATCCTCTTGTTTATCCGATTCCTAAAAGTTTCTTCACATCGCTTTCGGTGGGAACCTGTCCTTTCATCTTCACTACTTCGTCTACCACAACGGCAGGAGTCGTCATGATGTTGTAGCTCACCATTTCCATGATGTCGTCCACCTTAGTCAGTTTCACGTCCAAGTTATTTTCCTTGATTACTTTTTCAATTACATTATAGGTGGTCTTGCATTTTGCGCAACCCGGTCCCAATACTTTAATTTCCATACTTGTAAAGATTTTGTTTGTTATCAAATTCGTTTATAAATACATTATCCAGCTATAATATATGCCGATGACGATAAACAGCACACCAACTATGCGGTTCATCCATTTCTGCACCTTCTGCATCTTGCCGTAAAAACTGCCCAGCTGCTGTACACTGAAGGCTAAAATCCACGCTACGACCAGCACCGGTATGGCAGTCGCAATGGCAAACACAACGGGCAGCAGATAACCTGCTGTGGCCGTGGCCGACATCGGTATCAGCATGCCAAAATAAAAGACACCGCTTGTGGGACAGAAAGCCAGGGCAAACAACGCGCCTATTATCAACGCACCCCAACCGCCTTTCCGGGCAAGCCCTTCCGCATTACCCTGAAATCCGAACTGAGGCAAGTTCAACCTATCACCGAGAAGCATGAAAAGGCCTATCAGGAACAAAAGCGGGCCCAACACAAGCTCTCCCCACACTCCGATGGTCTTCTGTATGCCAAACATGCTCGAGCCCTCTTTCAGAACCAGAATCAACACCACTCCAAGCAACGCGTACGAAAGAATACGTCCCAGCGTATAGAGTAGTCCGTTCCAGAAAATACGCCTCCGGTTCTCAATATCTTTCCCGATAAAGCCAATGGCCGCAATGTTGGTTGCCAACGGACAAGGCGAAAGTGCAGTCAGCAGTCCAAGCAAAAACGCCGTCCATACAGGAGTGGAACTGTTGTCCAACAATGTCTGTAACCAGTCCATAGCCTCTCCTTATTATTTCAACATGTCATTTATGGTTTTCACCAGTCCTTCCTTGAACACCTCCGGCGATTTACGGGCATTTCCGAAAGCAAACTGAGTCATATTTTCCGCAGTCTCCTGCCCGTTCTTATAACCAACCACAAACAGTGACGACCAGGTAACCTCATATTTTTCGGCGATTTTCTCATTTTCCTTCTTGCTGATGTCTATCACCTTGAACACCACTTCCCCCTTCTTTACCTGCTCCGAAAGATTCTCTTTCATCACAGCCAGAGTATTGTTTTCAATGGCTATACACGTAGCACAACGCTGCTTTCCATGAAAATACAATACCTCTACATGGTCTTTGGCAGTTACCTCACTGTTTCTGACCACCGCTTTGTCACTTGTCTGAATTTCTTTTTCACTTCTGCCCTGCATCCCACATGAGGCCAATGCCAAGCATACTGACAGAAGGCATACCATCTTTTCATCGTTCTTCTATATCTATTATTAGTAATTCGCAAAACAACGAACAAGCACAACAAAAAAGAGCTTATTCGCAACAGCTCTCTTTTTTACATATCGGCTGGCCCAGGAAATCGGCAAACATTTTTTTGGCCAGTTTCCAGTTCTCCTTATTAATACAATACCTCACCTTAGGTGCTTCAATCTCTCCCTGAATCAGTCCGGCTTCTTTCAGTTCCTTCAAGTGCTGTGACACTGTAGCCTTGGCTATGGGCAGTTCTTCATGAATGTCGCCAAAAAAGCAACATTCCTGTGAGGCCAAAAATTGAAGTATGGCTATACGAGCCGGATGCCCCATGGCCTTGGCAAAGCGGGCCATTTTTTCCTGTTCTTCTGAATAGTTCTTTCTTACCATTTTCACCTCTTTTGTTTGTTGTTCGCAAAATTACGAATAAAATTATATAATGCAACAGAAAAAGCAATTTTTATCAAGCATACCCTCCATTTTAGCTATCTGCTTACTAAAACTTAAAAAATTTAGGAGAGACAATGCCTCTCTTATTATATTTTGCAAACCTCCCAAAAGAAAAAGCAAACTGCTGAAAATTTTTTACGTTTCCCACACATAAACCGTACGGTTTCCGATGGAGAAACCTACATTTCCGCACTGGAAACCTACGTTTCCGCAACGGGAAACGTAAAAATAGCCTGAAGTTTCCGCAAAAACTTCAGGCTATTTATAAAACCCAACTTTTCAATTGTTTACTTCTTTATCTTTTTCCGGTAAAGTTCCGCACGTGCCAGAATCTCGTGTACAAACTCATAGGTATCACTGCCTCGGGCATACCCGTTCTTGCAGACAGGGTCCTGATAGTACTCCTTGTTGCTTTTCAACAACATAAAGTGAGCTACATGATGCTCCCAGATATAGCGATTGCGCCCGTATTTCTCGGCCAATGCCATGGCATCGGTCACATGGCCGATACCGGAATTGTAGGCAGCCAATATGAACTTGGCCTGTTCTTCCTTATCCGTGATTTTACTAAACGTACGCTGCATTCCGGCAATGTACTTCACAGCAGCTTTGATACTCTCTTCCGGATCCTGCTCTTTGCCCGGCGACACTCCCATGGCACGTGCCGTAGCCGGCATCAGCTGCATCAGCCCCTTGGCCCCGGCCCATGATACGACATTCGGATTGAAGTTCGATTCGGTATAGGCCAACGAAGCTAACAGACGCCAGTCCCAACCGATTTCTTTGGCATAACGCCGGAACAAATCATCGTAGTGGGAAATCTTACCGTCTTTTACGGAAAGAATGGCTCCGTGTGCCGGACGCTTAGCCAATTCAAAATAACGGCGAGCGCTGGCACGGAATGCCGGTGAATTGATGTTCTCGCGGTGCCATTTATCGGCGGCCTCTGCCAGCAGAGGCGACGTTTTCCGCACGGCCCACGAAGAACGCTGGTCAAAGCTGATGGCCAGGTTGATGTCAAGCACCGGATAATAGGTACGGTTGATGCGGGCAATTTCATCTGTAGCTACTGTGTAGTCAATACGCCCCTCTGCCACCCACGTAATCAGGTCTTCCGACGATACACTGTCGGAGGAAATCTCACAAATATCAATTCCTCCTCCCAGTTCGCGGTTCAGATTTTCCAAGCGGGTACGGTATTTTCCGGAATTGACATAGACTTTCTTTCCTACCAGTCCGTGACATCCTTCAAAGCTTTCTTCCCTCTCCGCTGTATAATTACCTGCCGCGTAATGTCTTCTTCACCACAATAAATCAGACTATCCTTCAGCGGATTGGTAATAATCAGGTTGTAGGCTACCAAATCACCTTCTCCTTTGAGCAGACTGCTCACCAGCTGCTCTTCGTCTTTTACGACCTTCACCTTTAGGTCGAGTCCCAGCGACTTGGCAAACTGCTGGGCCAATTCGTACTGGAATCCCATGGGTTCACCACGGTAATGGAAATAAGACACAGAGCTGTTGACAGTCAGCACCACCAGTTCCTTTCTTTCCTGAATCTGTGGCAAATCGACGGCAGTCTCTTCCGCTTTTTTCTCAGAGCCGCATGAAAAAACAAAAAAAGGCCAGCACACAGCACAGCCCCGTTATCCAGCCTTTCATTTGTCTACGATTCGTTCAATGTACATCTTCAGAATCTCGATGGCCTTTTCATTATGACCTCCTTGCGGCACAATCAGGTCGGCTATTCGCTTGGCCGGTTCGATAAACTCCAGGTGCATGGGTTTCAACACACGCACATAACGTTCCATCACCGCCTCAGCCGTACGTCCGCGTTCTATCACATCCCGCTGGATGACACGGATGAGACGTTCGTCCGGATCGGCATCCACAAAAATACGGAGGTCCATCTGCTTGCACAACCTGCGGTCGCTCAAAGCCAAAATACCTTCGATGATGATGACCTTACGGGGTTCTACATGCACGGTTTCTTTCTGGCGCGTACAGGTAAGATAGGAATATACAGGCTGTTCAATGGCTTCTCCCTTACGCAGCATGGAGATATGCTTGGAGAGCAAATCCCAGTCGAATGCCGAAGGATGGTCAAAGTTGATGTTCTGCCGTTCTTCCACGGGCACATGACTGCTGTCCTTATAATATGAATCAAGCGGAAGCACTGCCACTTCATTCTCCGACAGACTTTCGATAATCCTTCTCACTACAGTTGTTTTACCGGAGCCTGTTCCTCCTGCAATTCCAATGATAATCATAACTTGTTTCAATAATTAATTTCTATATTTGCAATATTCAAAGATACGAAAATCATAAAACAAACAAACATGGTCAAGCACATTGTTTTATTTAAATTGAAAGAAACCCTTTCTCCGGCAGAAAAAGCCGACATTATGAACCGTTTTAAGGCTGCCATCGAGGCTCTTCCGGCCACTATTCCCTTTATTCGTGACATTCATGTAGGACTGAATGAAAACCCGGCAGAAGTATGGGACATCTGCCTGGACAGCAGTTTCGATACGCTGGACGACGTGAAGGCTTATGCCATCCATCCGGCACACGTAGCCGCAGCTGGTATTCTGAAAGATGCCAAGGAAAACCGTGCCTGCGTGGACTATACTATCTAAAACTCAGCCATCATGGAAAAAATCATCAATCCATGGGAAGGAATGGAAGGATACTTCTGTTTCGGCTGTGCCCCCAACAACGAGTCGGGCCTGAAAATGGAATTCTATGAAGACGGGGACGAGATTGTGAGTAAATGGGTACCTGAAGCCCGTTTTCAAGGTTGGTTGAACACCCTGCACGGAGGTATTCAGGCAACTCTGCTGGATGAGATATGTGCCTGGGTGATTGCCCGCAAGCTTCAGACGGCGGGAGTGACTTCGCGCATGGAAACTCAATACCTGAAACCCATTCATACGACCGACTCTCGCCTTACCCTCAAAGGAAGAATCAAGGAGCAGAAACGGAACTTTGTGTTCATTGAAGCCGAAATCTACAATGCACAGGATGAAGTCTGCACCAAGGCCGTCTGTACCTATTTCATTTTCCCAAGAGAAAAAGCAGAAAAAGAAATGTACTTCAAAGGCTGTTATACGAAAAAAGAAAAGGAATCTTTATAAATTTGACAGCAAAAGCGAGTTTTTCTGATAAATATTTGCTTTTTTAATTCTTATCTAATATTTTTGTCGCAACAAAAAGAACGATAATTATGATTTTAAATACTGTACATCATCGCCATCATCATTACCTAACGGTTCACACGGTAGGCTGACGACGCGTGCAGTTACAAGAGATAAGATTACACAAAGGCTTGCCGTAAGAATTTATTCCTCGGTAAGCCTTTTTTATTTGACACTTTAAAAACTTAGAACAATATGTTAAGAATTGCCGTACAATCCAAAGGGCGCTTGTTCGAAGACACAATGGCCCTGTTTACTGAAGCAGACATCAAGTTATCTACCTCCAAACGCACCCTGCTGACACAGTCCAGTAATTTTCCGGTAGAAGTACTGTTCCTGCGCGACGATGATATTCCACAATGTGTGGCCAACGGCGTGGCCGACCTCGGTATTGTAGGAGAAAACGAATTCGTGGAACGTGCCGAAGAAGCGGAAATCGTGCACCGTCTGGGCTTCAGCAAATGCCGTTTGTCACTGGCCATTCACAAAGAAACGGAATACAACGGACTGGAATGGTTCAATCACAAAAAGATTGCTACCTCCTACCCCAATATCCTGAAAAACTTCCTGACACAACAGCACATTGAGGCCGACATCCATGTTATCACGGGTTCGGTGGAGATTGCTCCGGCCATCGGTCTGGCAGATGCCATCTTCGACATTGTCAGCTCCGGCTCCACCCTTATCAGCAACAACCTGAAGGAGGTGGAAGTGGTAATGAAGAGCGAAGCGCTGCTCATCGGAAACAAGCACATGTCAGACGAAAAGAAGGAAATACTTCAGGAACTGCTGTTCCGCATCAATGCAGTCAAAACCGCTGAAGACAAGAAATACGTGCTGATGAACGTACCGACCGACAAGGTACAAGAAATCGTAGCTGTTCTTCCCGGTGTAAAGAGCCCAACCATTATGCCATTGGCTACAGAAGGCTGGAGCAGCATCCACACTGTTCTCGACCAGAAATGTTTCTGGGAAATCATCGGCAAGCTGAAAGCCATCGGTGCACAAGGCATCCTGGTGCTGCCTATTGAGAAAATGATACTTTGATTTTCAGAACCTAATCACAAAGATTGTTACTATGAACATCATTACTTATCCTGAAAGAAATACATGGGCGGACTTGCTGAAACGCCCGACTCTTCAAACGGAATCATTGCGGGAAACCGTACTCGAAATATTAAACCGCATCAAATTTGAGGGTGATAAAGCCGTACTCGAATACGAAGAAAAATTCGACAAAGTGCAACTGAACTCCCTGCTGGTAAGCGAGGAAGAAATTGCCGAAGCAGAAAAGAAAGTCAGCATCGAACTGAAGGCGGCCATCACACTGGCTTATAACAACATCCGCACGTTCCACGCCGCACAGGTATTCCAGGGAAAGAAAATCACCACACTGCCGGGCGTGACTTGCTGGCAGAAAGCGGTAGCTATCGAGAAAGTGGGATTGTACATTCCCGGTGGAACAGCTCCTCTTTTCTCCACTGTCCTGATGCTGGCTACCCCGGCACAGATTGCCGGATGCAAGGAAATCATTCTCTGTACTCCTCCCAACAAGGAAGGAAAGATTCACCCGGCCATTCTCTACGCAGCCAAACTGGCTGGCATCAACCGCGTCTTCAAAGCCGGCGGGGTACAAGCTATCGGAGCCATGACCTATGGCACGGAAAGCATTCCCAAAGTATACAAGATATTCGGTCCGGGCAACCAGTATGTCACTGCCGCCAAACAGCAGGTTTCCTTACGTGACGTAGCTATTGACATGCCAGCCGGGCCTTCTGAAGTAGCGGTACTGGCCGATGAAACAGCCAATCCGGTCTTTGTGGCTGCCGATTTACTTTCACAGGCAGAACACGGCACCGACAGCCAGGCCATCCTGATTACCACCAGTGAAACTTTGCTGAAAGCGGTGACAGAAGAAGTGGAACGCCAGCTGGCCCAGCTTCCCCGAAAGGAAATCGCCAGCCGTTCTTTAGCTGCCAGCAAATTGATTTTAGTGAAGAACATGGACGAAGCCGTAGAAATGACCAACGAATATGCTCCCGAGCACCTGATTATCGAAACCAAGGATTACATGGAAATCAGCGAACGCATTGTCAATGCGGGTTCCGTGTTCTTAGGCTATTATTCTCCGGAAAGTGCAGGCGACTATGCTTCGGGCACCAACCATACTCTCCCTACCAACGGTTATGCCAAGGCCTACAGCGGAGTCAGTCTGGACAGCTTCATCCGCAAGATTACCTTCCAGGAAATTACACCCGAAGGTATTGCCATGATTGGTCCGGCCATTGAAGTCATGGCAGCCAACGAACAACTCGACGCGCACAAAAATGCAGTATCCGTACGTTTAAATAAGTAACTATGAAACCATTGAAAGAACTTACGCGACCGAACATTTGGGCCTTGAAACCCTATTCTTCGGCACGCGACGAATATAGCGGGAAAGAGGCTTCCATATTTTTGGATGCCAATGAAAATCCCTACAATACCCCCAACAACCGTTATCCAGACCCGCTTCAAAGAGAATTAAAGGGCCTGATTGGAAGAGTAAAGAAGGTATCGCCAGACCGCATTTTTTAGGTAATGGAAGCGATGAGGCCATTGACCTTCCTTTCCGTGCTTTCTGCCGTCCGGGCATTGACAATGTAGTGGCTATCGACCCGACGTACGGTATGTATCAGGTATGTGCCGAAGTAAATGACGTGGAATACCGGAAAGTACAGTTGGATGAAAACTTTCAGTTCAAAGCTGCCGACTTACTGGCTGCTGCCGACGAACACACTAAACTGATTTTCCTCTGTTCGCCCAATAACCCGACGGGAAACCGTCTGTGCCGGGAAGAGATTCTTACCCTGCTCCGCTCATTTGAAGGACTGGTTATTCTGGATGAGGCATACGCAGACTTCTCAAATGAAGCATCGTTCCTGCAGCAGCTCGACGAATTTCCGAACCTGATTATCCTGCAGACCTTCTCCAAGGCATGGGGATGCGCCGGTATCCGTCTGGGCATGGCTTTTGCTTCTCAGGAAATCATCAACCTGCTGAATAAAATCAAATATCCGTACAACGTAAACCGACTGACCCAGCAGGAAGCCATCCACATGATTGAAAAGCATTATCAGGTACAGCAGTGTAGAATCCTTGCTCCACGAACGTACCCGTCTCATGCAGGAATTCCAGAAGCTTGCTTGCTGCCGACGTATCTATCCTACTGATGCCAATTTCTTCCTGACACGAGTAAGTGATGCCAAGAAAATCTACAACTACCTGGTGGATAAGGGTATCATCGTCCGCAACCGTAGTAGTGTCACACTTTGTCAGGACTGTCTGCGCATCACCATCGGTACGCGTCCGGAGAACGATACCCTGCTGGAAGCCCTGAAAAACTACAAGGAGGAGGAAGCATGAAAAAAGTATTGTTCATTGACCGCGACGGTACCCTCGTCATCGAGCCGCCCGTAGATTACCAGTTAGATGCGTTCGAGAAACTGGAATTCTATCCGAAGGTGTTCCGCAACCTCTACTTTATGCGGCAGAAACTGGATTTTGAGTTTGTCATGGTGACCAATCAGGACGGATTAGGTACTGATTCTTTTCCGGAAGACACATTCTGGCCCGTGCACAACCTGATGCTTCAGTCGTTCAAAAACGAAGGCATTGAATTTGACGACATCCTTATCGACCGGAGTTTCCCGGAAGACAATGCCCCTACCCGCAAGCCACGCACCGGCATGCTCACGGCCTACCTGAACAATCCGGAATACGACTTGGGCGGAAGCTTTGTGATTGGCGACCGCGCTACCGATGTAGAGCTGGCCAAGAACTTAGGCTGCAAGGCCATCCTGCTGCAACCGGATAAAAGTCTGCTGACCGAAAAAGGACTGGAAGACACGTGCGTATTAGCTACCACCGACTGGGACCGCGTGGCAGAGTTTCTCTTTGCCGGTGAACGTACTGCCGAGGTATGCCGCAAGACTAAGGAAACCGATATCCGTATCCGGGTGAACCTGGACGGAAACGGCACCTGCCATATCCATACCGGACTGGGATTCTTCGACCACATGCTGGAACAAATAGGCAAGCATGGCGGCATCGACCTGGACATCCACGTAGACGGTGACCTGGAAGTGGACGAACACCACACCATTGAAGATACGGCCATCGCTTAGGAGAATGTCTATACAAAGCATTAGGAAACAAGAGAGGTATCGAACGCTACGGCTACTGTCTGCCCATGGACGACTGCCAGTGTATGGTTTCACTCGATTTCGGCGGACGGGCCTGGCTGGTATGGGACGCCACCTTTACCCGTGAAAAGATTGGCGACATGCTACCGAGATGTTCCTCCATTTCTTCAAGTCGCTGAGTGATTCGGCCCGTATGAACCTCCATATCAAGGCCGAGGGAACCAATGAGCACCACAAGATAGAAGGTATCTTCAAGGCCCTCGCCCGCAGCATCAAGATGGCCATACGCCGTGACATTCATCATTTTGAGATTCCTTCCAGCAAGGGATGCATCTGACATAAAAAAAGAAGCATGGATTCCAGGCATTCGCTAAAATCCATGCTTCTTTTTTATTCTTTACAATCTACAATGTGCTACTGCTTCTTCAGCTGCACTCCCAATTGTAATCCGTCATATTGGCTCAACAACGAACTGGCTGTACTTACTGCCGAATTGGATGACTTACTTGCCACAGCTCCTGTGATGGTCTGTGCCAGCGACATCAATTTGTCTGCCTTGAACAGCAGGCTCATGGTATCTCCGGTCAGCCCCTTCGAAACCGTCGCATTCACTTTCAATCCCAGACGAGTTTTCATTGTCAGTTCCTTGGTATCCGCATTGTAACTGTATGTTCCGTTAACTGTTTTTCCACCCACCACCGAAGTATACGTACTATCGGCATTGAAGGTGTAGGTTGTACCTTCCTTGAAACCCAGCTTCTCCAGTACACCGCTCATCTTATCTTCTACCTGTTTGGCAGCCACTTCACCACCAGCCTTAGCCAGCAGATTGTCACTCTCAAACTTACAGTCCGGACCCACATAAGCCCACGTTCCTGTCAATGAGGCACTTTCACCCGTTACCTTATTCGCTACCGCATTGGCTACACCTGACAGAATTGATTTCAGGTCCTGAGCCATTCCATTGGCTGTACCGGCAATACACAATGCCAGCACCAGCACACTTCTCCATAAAATACTTTTTTTCATCACTCTTCTTATTTTATTTTGGTAGATACTTATTTAACAAGTGGGGCATGCCTTTCATTCGGTCAGCCTCAGCAAGCCTTGAAACTCATGTCAAGACCTTTCACAGAATGCGTCAGTGCACCTACAGAAATGTAATCCACTCCACATTCTGCATAGTCACGCAAGGTGTCGAAGGTAATACCACCCGATGACTCCAGTTCCACACGACCGCCAACCATTTCTACGGCCTTGCGTGTATTTTCCGGAGTAAAGTTGTCCAGCATAATGCGGTCTACTCCACCCAGGTCGAGCACCTGCTGCAATTCGTCGAAGTTGCGCACTTCAATTTCAATCTTCAGGTCCTTTCCTTTTGCCTTGCAATATTCCTTAGCACGCGTGATTGCCTTGTCAATTCCTCCGGCAAAGTCCACGTGATTGTCTTTCAGCAGAATCATATCGAACAGACCGATACGATGGTTTACTCCTCCACCGATTTTCACCGCCATCTTTTCCAGAATACGCATGCCCGGAGTCGTCTTACGTGTATCCAGTACGCGAGTCTTCGTTCCTTTCAGGCGTTCTACGTATTTGCTGGTCATCGTAGCAATACCGCTCATACGCTGCATGATGTTCAGCATCAGGCGTTCGGTCTGAAGCAAAGACTGAATCTTTCCTTCTACCACCATGGCCACATCGCCCGGTTTCACGTGTGTACCGTCCTGAATGAACACTTCTACCTTCATTTCAGGGTCAAAGCGATGGAACACTTCTTTTGCAATTTCAATACCGGCCAGAATACCTTCTTCCTTAATCAGCAGTTTCGACTTGCCCATTGCATCCGCCGGAATGCAAGACAACGTAGTATGGTCACCGTCACCTATATCCTCTGCAAAAGAGAGGTCAATCAGACGGTCAATCAAATCCTTTACAATTTTTTCGTCCATTTTGTTCAAAATATTAAGTGATATTTCAGGAAGCAAAGGTAATTATTATTCATATCTTTGCAAAGGCAACCCGTTTTAATCAAAGTAAAAAAGATATGAAATTTACCCTACTTGTGGTCGGCCGAACGGTCGAAAAGCATTATATCACAGCCATCAATGACTATGTGGAACGTACCAAACACTATGTTTCGTTCGATATGGAGGTGATACCTGAACTGAAGAATACCAAAAGCCTCAGCATGGAGCAGCAAAAAAAAAGGAAGGCGAAGCCATCCTGAAAGCCTTGCAGCCCGGCGATGTAGTAGTATTGCTCGACGAGCATGGAAAGAATTCCGCTCCATCGAGTTTGCCAACTGGATAGAGCGGAAAATGCATACCGTAAACAAGCGGCTGGTGTTCATCATCGGCGGACCTTACGGATTCTCTCCTTCCGTCTATCAGGCTGCCCAGGAAAAGATTTCACTTTCCAAAATGACATTTTCGCACCAAATGATACGGCTTATCTTCGTGGAACAGCTTTACCGGGCCATGACCATTCTAAACAACGGCCCTTACCACCACGAATAAACCGGTTATCTCAACCGCAGAATATCGCCTACTTTCGGAGCCGGTGAATCTGGCTCCATCTTATTCAACTTATACAGGTTCTTCAAACGGATACCGAATTTCTGGGAAATAGAGTACATGGAATCACCCTGACGCACCACGTACACAATGTATTCCTTCGTAGCCCGACGGTGTTTTTTCTCCAGGTACACAATTTCCCCTCCCATAACTGATAGTCCTTGGGAAGCTCGTTGTAAGTACGCAGTTTCTTCTTGCTGATACCCAATTCATCCGACAGTTTTTCAAACGTATCTCCCCTACGGGCGATGATGTACACCATATCATTGGCTAAATACGGCTGATGCGGATTGGGGAATTCTTCTATCCATTCCAAACCTTTCTTGGTATCGTAACGATCCAGGTCGTAGAGCTCAATGATGTTGATCAGACGATCAGCATAACGCGGGTCAGTGGCATAACCTGCCTTCTTCAAGCCACGTGCCCATCCCTTGTAATCCGTAATCTTCAAACGAAACAAAAAGGCATAACGTGCTCCCGTACGCAAGAATTTGGAATGATCACGATACGAATCCTTGGCATGACGATAAGCCCGGAAACATTCATTCGGTGCATCGTCGTCGGCACGTACTGTCCGTCCGTCCCAACTCCGTCCACACTTGATACCGAAATGGTTGTTCGACTTGCGGGCCAGTTCACTTCGTCCGGCTCCTGACTCCAGCAGTCCCTGTGCCAGTGTGATACTGGCCGGAATATGATAACGCTTCATCTCCTCCACTGCAATTTTATGATACTGCCGGATGTAATCTTCGTATGCCTTATTCTTGCGCTGAGCTGCTCCCAAAGAGAGTGCCATCCCTGCCAGACAGCACACCAAAATATATTTTAATGATTTCATGCAGTTCTTCTTTACCGTTTAACGTGCAAAGATAAACGATTCACCACAGAAGCTTACGGGCAAACACTTAAAAATACAGAAAAACAGGGAGAAAAGCATTTTTTTACTTATATTTGTTTACCAACTACAAAAACAAAAGCCATGAAAGAAATCAAACTTGAAATTCGTATCCACTCCTTGCAATACGATGAACTTACCCCACAAGACCGTGAACTGATAGACAAAGCTAAAGAAGCCACCTCACGCAGCTATGCGCCTTACTCCAAATTCTCAGTCGGTGCCGCTGCCCTGCTGAAGAACGGGGTGATTGTGACGGGCACGAATCAAGAAAACGCTGCCTACCCATCCGGAACATGTGCCGAACGTACACACTGTTTATGCCAATTCCCAGTATCCCGACCAGCCTGTGCAGACACTGGCCATCGCCGCCCGAAGTGAATCCGGCTATCTCGATACACCGATTCCTCCTTGCGGAGCCTGCCGGCAGGTGCTATTGGAAACTGAACAGCGCTACCAACAGCCTATGCGCATTTTGCTATATGGAGAAAATGCGATTTACGAGATAGACGGAACCAAAGACTTGTTACCCTTATCTTTCGGCGGGGAGTTTTTGAAATAAACTCCCTCACCCTACCACATAACGGGCATACTTTCCAGTCAGCCGGCGAAGCAGAATCACCAGCCCCATGATACAAGGAAAGCAACTATCGCAGCAAACGGTATCTGCAATCCGACAGGCACGTGACACATACGGGCCAGCACTACACTCGGACCGGTGAAGAAATAATGAATCATATACACTCCGAAACCGCATACCGTCAGATTGGCAAGGGCTTTCTGTATTTGCTGATTATTTACACGGACTTCTTGCAAAGCATGAACAACGGAAGGGTCATCAGTACCACGTTCGGTGAGCAATAGTAGAAGAAAAGTTCGAGCTGTTCTTCCGTGCAGTCGGGCGATGCGGTCATGTGACGGAACCCGAAGAACGTGACACAGAAACCTACGACAAACATAGGGATTCCCCATCAGTGTTTTTGCCAGACTCCATTCCGTGTGACGGAGATAATGTCCTAACAGCAGATAACCGTTGAATCCTGCAAACATATAGAGCATATAAAACTCGTTCCAGGAACAGGACCCCCAGATGTAAGGCCCTACAAATTCCCTGTAATAAGGAACAAAAAGCGTCACGCCCCAGGCCACAAGAAACCAGCGCTGTGCTTTCCGGCTGGCTTTTTCCACCCAGGCAGAAAATACCGGCATGTACAGATACAGCCCGATAAGCAGATAAATATACCACATGTGCACGTCCAGCAAAGAGAAGTTGAACGGCATCTGTGCAATGTATCCCAACGATACATCGAGTGACTGGCGCATCACTTCCTCACCCGAATACGGGAAAAAATCGAGAATGACTTCCGGAGCGACTCCCAGCAAGCCTGTAATCCACGGGAAAAGATTGTAAATGACCGACCAGATAAGGAAAGGCCAGAACACACGCCCGATGCGTTTACGGTAGAACGGAGCCGTCTCCCCTTTAACCGGCAACAGCAAGGCACCCGTAATCATCACAAACAAAGGCACACAAGGACGAAGCAAAGAGCCGTACACAGCACCCCACCACTTGATTTCCGCAATATTGGCCGGAGGTTCTCCCGGATAGAAGTTAAACGGGTCTGCCGAATGGCAGCATACTACAGTGAACATGGCTACCAGACGAACCACGTCGAGCCACACGATGTGTGTTTTTTGAGTAGGATTTAAAGTTGAGTCCATAATAACTAACTGATAATTTGAAGATTATACCTATATTTTCAAAATATTCCAAAGGAGTCCTGACGAACAGAAAAAAACGCAAGTGCGTTTCCACAAAAACGTACTTGCGCTTTAAGTAAAACGCCTAAGCGTTTTGATCAAAACGTCCTTGCGTTTCGGATAAAACGTACTTGCGTTTTCTTCCAAACGCAAAGGCGTTCTTTGAGTCTTATTTATCGCCGTACATACGGGCACGCATTTCCTTGATATGGTCGGATGAAATATACTCGTCGTAGCTCATCATCTTGTCGATGATTCCGTTCGGAGTCAGCTCAATGATACGGTTGGCCACGGTTTCGATGAACTCATGGTCGTGTGAGGCAAAGAGCACATTTCCCTTGTAAATCTTCAGGTTGTTGTTGAACGCCTGAATAGATTCCAAGTCCAGGTGGTTGGTCGGAGTATCCAGAATCAGACAGTTGGCATTACGCAACTGCATGCGGGCAATCATACAACGCATCTTCTCACCTCCCGACAACACGCTGACTTTCTTCATCACCTCTTCACCGGAGAACAACATACGGCCGAGGAAACCTTTCATTTCCACTTCATTGCCCTGACCGTACTGGCTCAACCAGTCTACCAGGTTCAGGTCGCAGTTGAAATAATCCGTATTATCCAGCGGCAAGTAAGCCGTAGTAATGGTTACTCCCCAGTTATAGTGTCCGGCCTGTGCCTTACGGTGTCCGTTGATAATCTCAAACAAGGCCGTCATGGCACGCGGGTCGCGGCTCAGGAAGACAATCTTGTCGCCCTTCTCTACGTTGAAGTTCACGTCATTGAAAAGCACTGTTCCTTCTTCCGTTTCGGCACGCAGTCCGGAAACCTCCAGAATCTGGTTACCCGGCTCACGGTCCATCGTAAAGATGATACCCGGATATTTACGGGAAGACGGCTTGATTTCATCCACATTCAGTTTCTCCAGCATCTTCTTACGGCTGGTAGTCTGCTTGGATTTCGCTACATTGGCAGAGAAACGACGGATAAATTCTTCCAGTTCCTTACGTTTTTCTTCTGCCTTGGCCTTCTGGTTCTGCTGCTGACGGAGAGCCAGCTGGCTGGATTCATACCAGAAGCTATAGTTACCGGCAAAGAGGTTCACCTTGCCGAAGTCGATGTCCACCGTATGCGTACATACCGAGTCAAGGAAGTGACGGTCGTGGCTTACCACCAGCACGGTATGTTCAAAGTTAGAAAGGTATTCTTCGAGCCAGGTCACCGTATCCATATCCAGGTCATTGGTCGGCTCGTCGAGCAACAAGTTGTCCGGATTTCCGAAAAGCGCCTGTGCCAGCATCACGCGCACCTTTTCCTTACCACTCAAATCACCCATCAGCGTGTAGTGCTTGTCTTCTTTTATGCCCAGTCCGCTCAGCAGGATAGCTGCATCGCTCTCGGCATTCCAGCCTTCCAGTTCGGCAAACTTTTCTTCCAGTTCGGCTGCCTTGATACCGTCTTCATCGGTAAAATCTTCCTTGGCATACAGGGCCTCGCGCTGCTTCATGATGTCCCAAAGGATGGTGTGTCCCATCAGTACGGTATCGAGCACCGTGTGGGCATCAAACTTAAAGTGGTCCTGGCTCAACACCGAAAGACTCGCCCGGTCCCAGGGTAATGCTACCCTTAGTAGGGTCCAGCTCGCCTGAAATCACTTTCAGGAACGTAGACTTACCGGCACCGTTGGCTCCGATAATACCATAGATATTACCATTCGTGAACTTCAGATTCACGTCGTTATACAACACTCTTTTACCAAATTGAACGGCTACATTTGAAACTGTTATCATCTGTTTTTTCTACCTTTTTGAATTACGGCACAAAGATAATATAAAATATGAGATACAGTATAAAGGAGAAGAGGAGGTTTCATTTCAGATTGACAAGTACCGCACGTCTTACAAAATCAGAACCAGTCTTTCAATTCCGAAGCCTTGGCCTTGCTGATGATGATTTTCTCGGGCACCGGCACTTTCAGGTTGATGGCCAGCCGTCCGTTGAACCATAGGCTGATGTCGGATACGGCCTTCCGCGACACGATAAACTGGCGGTTGGCACGGAAGAAATCATGCGGATTCAATTGCTCGGCCAGTTCGTCGAGCGACTGAGAGAAGACAAATTCTTTTCCCTCACTATCTACCGCCTTAACCAGCCCGTTGGAGATATAAAAATACTGGATAGCCTCCACCGACACAGGTAGAAGTTTATCCCCCTTCACCGGCACCAGAAAATGCGTCTTGTAATTTTCTTTCTTTTTCAAACTACGGATGATAGCCGACAAGTCAGGCTGTTTTTCTTCCTTCACCTGTCCGTCCAGCAATTCCAGTTTGTGCATGGCCTCCTGCAAATCAGTCCGGCTGATGGGCTTGAGCAGATAGGCCACACTGTTCACCTTAAAGGCCCGCAAGGCATATTCATTGTAGGCTGTAGTAAAGATGATGGGGCACGTGATGTCTACCTGCGCACAGATATCGAAGGCTGAACCATCGGCCAGATGAATGTCCATAAACACCAGCTCCGGCATGGGATGCGTGCGAAACCACTCCACCCCATCGAAAATACTGTCCACTTCGCCGACGATTTCAAAATCGGTGTTCACTTCCTGCATTACGGCCTTCAGGTTGCGCAAGGCTGCTTTCTCATCTTCTATAATCAAAGTCTTCATATCAAAGGCAGAATAACGGCGAAACGATGATTTTCCTCTTTTACGATTATGTCTTTTTTATACAGCAACTGATAGCGTTTGGCCAGATTTGCCAGTCCGATACCCATTCCGGCACTCCCTCCCCGTTTGGGCTGAAGCGGATTACTCACCTCTACCGCGTCACCTTCGGCTATCACAGACACTGTCAGCGGACGGCGGTTACTGATTTCATTGTGCTTCACGCATTCTCCACCAATAACTGCAGGGCCATGGGTGGCAGTTTCCGTGACATCAGTTCCGGATGGATACGGATGTCAAACTGAAGATTCTCTTCATAACGCACCTGCAAAAGGTACATGTACGACTGCACGAACTCCATTTCCTCGCGCAAAGTCACGGAATGCGCCTCGTTATCCTGCAAGGTGTAGCGCATCACCCGTGACAATTCTTCCAAATAGTGGCGGGCCTTGTCGGGTGACTCCCGAATCAAAAGGTACAAGGTGTTCAGCGAATTAAACAGCATGTGGGGGTTCAACTGGCTTTTCAAGGCTTCGTACTGATTGATGACATTTTCCATACGCAACTGCTGGTTTTCGAGCAGCATCTTACGGCTCTTCCGGTTCTGATGGAAGAAATAGCAGCTTCCCGTCACAATGCAGGTTATCAGGAAATCACGCAAAGGATGAAGATAATGATGAAGCATGGCATCAATGGCAGGCACATCGAAATGCTGATGCAGGTAAACAAAGCATTTGCCCAGCAGGTCAATGTTGTCCTAAACGTTTTTCGATAAAAACAAAAAAAGGAAGTAAAGCTAAGGTAGAATGAACTACCTTAGCAAAGAGAACCACCTCTTTTACTTCCTATGGCAAATATAACACTTTTCGCACAAGCAATCGGTAGACTTCCGAAAGAATGTATAAGGAAAATTATTCGTGAAGAAAAAACGGACAAGCACAGCAAAGGCTACGACACATGGAGCCAGTTCATAAGCATGATGTTCTGCCAGTTCTCTGGATGCGATTCTGTACGTGATATCTCCAATGGACTGAATTCAGCCAATGGCAATTTGAATCACCTCGGAATCTGTCGCGCTCCCTCTAAATCAACAGTCGCTTATCAGAATGCCAAAAGGGACAGTGGCGTGTTCCGACGGATATTCTATGCACTGCTTGCTCATTTTGGACAGCAGACGATATGGCAACGCACCAAATTCCGTTTCAAGATGCCAATCAAATTGCTGGATTCATCTACCATCACGCTGACCATGTCACTCTACGAATGGGCACATTACACAACAAAGAAAGGCGCAGTGAAGATGCACACATTACTTGATTATGACAGTCTTCTTCCTGAATTCGTAAACATTACAGATGGCAAATGCAGTGACAATAGGGGTGCTTTGGATATTCCCGTTTCACCTCATTCTGTAGTCGTTGCAGATCGTGGCTATTGCGATTTCTCCCTTCTTGACTATTGGGACAGCAGGAATGTGTTTTTTGTTGTCAGACACAGGGATAACCTGCTTTACTCACAAATTGAAGAACGTTTATTGCCCGAAACGAGGGCGCAAAATGTGCTCATCGACGAGATTATTGAACTAACAGGTGAGCAGACAAAGAAAAAATACACAAAACCGCTCAGACGCATAGCTGTCTGGAATGACGAACATGGCTATGTGGTACAGTTGCTCACCAACAACTTCAAGCTGGCTGCTTCCACAATAGCGCAACTCTACAAGGCAAGGTGGATGATTGAAATATTCTTCAGAAACATCAAGCAGCTGTTGAAAATAAAGAATTTCATTGGTACATCACGCAATGCTGTTGAGACACAGATATGGACTGCTTTGTCAACGATGCTGCTACTCTGCTGGCTAAAGCACATTGCAAAGTACAAATGGGGACTCGCCAATCTTGTCGTATCACTTAGATTGAACACATTCACGAAAATAGAGCTCGAAAAGTGGTTGAATGAGCCATTTACACCTCCGCCAGAGCCAGCTGGAGTAGTATAAATGGGGCCAAAAAAAGCTTTGAAGGGGTTGTTATCTACAACAACCTCATATTCATCGTACCTATAAATCGTTTAGGACAACATTGGATTGCAAGCTCTTTTTTAGATAACTGTGCACGGAATATATTTGAGTATTTTTGTGGTGATTTAAAATCAGATACAGTATCTAAGATGTAATAAGCATTTCTAAAATACGTACCAAGTTGATTTTTATATGGTTCAAAACAATAATCAGCGGCTTTTGCTAATGCTTCTGTTATTGGTTTTAGATTGTTCTCTTTCATGTATATTTTAATCGCATTCAAACAGAGATAATCATAGGCATTCTGATGTATGGGTATTGTTACAACTGATCCACCATGTTGACCGAGACCATGTTCTTTATAAATATTATCAATAGCAATAGCTAAAGTTCTATATGTCAATATCCATTGACCTACGGTTATTTTTTCAGGTATATTTTTATTGGTAAATTCTTCTATAGAGAAATTATCAGGAATGGATTTTCTAATTTCATAATAAAAACAGTGATACAACTCTACATAAATTTGTTGATATGTTTTTTCTTGTTCACAAAGTTCGTTATACGAATTAATCTCCCATTTACATTGCTTTGTATCATATTCCCAGTCTATTCTTTGTACACGTAAAGCATCTCTATAGGCAATAAATATTTTTAGTAGTTCAAAGAATATAGCTCGATCCTCACTATTTGTGAATTGTTGTTTGCTTTGTCTTAGCGTAAAGAGTACTCCAATAAATGCTATTAATCCTGTAATAGCCCCTAACAGGCTTCCAAAATCACCCCAATTTGCTGCTTCCTTCTCAAAATCCCCCTGAGTATAAAAATACCAAAACAGAATTATTACTATAATTAATGCAGAAATAAAACTTAACCAACTAAGCCAATCATTGAAGTATCTTTTGAATTTAAAGAATTCTTTATTCATACTTTGGAAACACGTTCAATATAAATCCTTTACACATTAATAAGATAAGAACCATCTTTCTTGTAGTCCTATACATCCAAACACAAATATACTATTTCTTTTTTGTTCTATATATCAACAGAACAATAATCACTATAGTAATTATTAATATAATACCGAACGCCCATCCTCCAAGCTCAAGTTTCATCTGCTGCCATCGGGTCAACTCTTTTTCTACTGGGTAAGGTACTTTTTCCTTTTTGGAAACAACCACTTCCTTCGCTGGAAGGTAAACCGTATCCGGCTGAGTTTTTGTCTTCGCCAGTAGATTACCCAGGCTGTCAATAGTTAGCTGTGCTTGTACATTCTTGCTGTTTGCGATGTCCAACCATTTCAGTACGACCTTCCCGTTCTCGTCGCACTCTAACAACGCCCGGATGGTGGCGCTGTCTGGCGGTAACTGAACTTCCACCAGCTTCTCCACTACGACACTATCAGCATAACTTTCTACCGGAACATATTTTATCGTCCGGCAGGAACAAACAAAAACAAGCACATGAAAGGAGCCAGCGTAATGCACCGGCTCACTTTACCCATTATGTAGTCGTATAACTTCATGGCTTCACAACGATTTCAGGGACAAAAGGATATTCGCTCCGCACATCGAAGCAAGGACACATCTTCGTCCACTCTTCAGGTTCCACGATACCATCACCGTCCAGGTCAGGCGATGTGTCACGATGCCCCAGCACCTCGACAATCTGGTACTTTCCGCAAAGCTCCTTAATCAGTTTGGCTAACGCCTTTTTCTGTTCCGGCGTTCGGGTGTCAGCTGCCTTACCGTGCGCGTCCAGACCGCCACATAGCAGATACCGATTGAATGTTTGTTGTACGACACACCTGAGAATCCCTTGCTATTACAGTGCGCCCCGTCAATAGTGAGCGAACGGCCAACTTCTACCGTACCATCCAGCCGGATAACGTAGTTGTACCCAATACACTGAAAGCCACGGGATACGTGCATTCTGATTAATCTCCTTTTTACCTATGTCCAGCCCGGCACGTGTGGCTGAGCAGTGAATTATTATTGAATCTATTTTGTTCATAATAAAATTACATCTATATTTGTGGAGTTCTGCCAATGTAGGATGGTTAATAAAAAATTTATTACAAGGAGTGCAGTGCACTCCTATTTTATTTTAGTTCAGTTTCTTTTCTTCAGCACGCTAATCCGTTTCCCGTCTTTGGAATACATTCGTGACATGTTCTTATCACGAACAAATCTTCTGTCCATCGAAAAATATCCATGCTTCCCGTCACTGAATACAGCCCTTTCGCCGGTCTTAAAGCGAACCGGCATATTAGGCAGTCCATTATTCATGGCCGCAGTATAAGCAATCTGCGTCTTAACAAACTCATAAAGTACCTCCCATCACAGCTATATTATTAAGAATACTTACCTGATACGTCCTGTTGGCCCTGACAACACTGCTTCCTATCCATTTCACACCTTCAGGAAGATTCAGGACGGTAGGCGTAACACCACTTGAAAACTGGAACATGTACTCATTGGCGATGCTGGAAAGCCTTTTCCAAATGTGACGTTAAGTACGGATACTTCTCCGAACACATGGAACACGTTCGGAAGAAGCTCGGCACTGACCTCGCCCGTACCAGCATTCACGCTGGATATGCAGCCATTGCCATAATATTCCCCATGGGTATAGATAGCCCGTATCTCCTTGATGTAGGAAACGGAATCAGGCAATATGTTACCGGCTTCCAGTTCTTTCTTGAAGGTGGCATATTTCAAATAATTGTTGAATCTCTTTTTCGCCATGTCATTGGGATTTATGGGGGGCTCCGATACAAAGCCCCCCACATGTTATTACTCGGTTTCCTCATTCCATGCAAACGCATCGTCAAGATCCTGTTTAGTGGCATACTGCTTCAGAGTCTCGTTCGTTGCATAGCTGGTCAGTTCAGCCTTGGTCGCATAAGTGGAGGAAAGCCCTTCGATAGCCTCACTCAGTGCGGCTTTTGTGGCATAGGTGTTCGCCACATCTACAGCCTTGGCATATCCAGCCAAATCCTCTTCGGTAAGAAATCCTTCGAGGTCAGCTTTCTTTGCATACGCTGTCAAATCGACCGTACCACCCAAGGAATCCCAGTTGGTTTCCACACTTGCCTGATTGGCCGTTTCTCCGATGTAGACGAAGTTCGTTTCAGCCGGATATTTCTTGCCGTTCAGGGTAACTTCTGCCGTAACGTTATATACGTGGCCTTTCGATACAGAAGCCACCCCTTTCAGGCACTAAGGTCTGCCAGAGTACCCTTTGGCACATATACGGCACCAAGCGCGTTGACCTTGTTTGTCAGTGTGTCAACCAGACCTTTCAGAACTTTACCCTGCTCGGCGGAAAGTGCCTTATTAGTCCCGCCCGTTGTGAGGTCATTGATAATCTGGATGAGTGTCTGTGCACCAACGTCAAGACGAATCCATCCGCCATAATCAGCCTGGGTAATCTTTGTCATGTCCTTCAGGACATACAGAGCCGGTTTGCCGTCCCCGTTATCTCCAACAACGACCAACATGCCGTTATAAGTATTCTTTCCTGATAGGTAGCTGCGGCAATAAGGTCTGTCTTGTTTGGAACAAGCTGACGGGCATCCAGTGGCGCCTGTCCTCCAGGCTCAAAGTTCACGGCAAAGGAAGCAATACCCGCAGGACGGTTTCCTGTTGTCGAAGCCATCGGCATGACATTGTTCATCGGCATGGCAAAGGGAACTTCACGGCTGTTTCGTGCAAGCATGGCTATCACTTCATCCGTAATTTCCTCGCCATTATATGTGTCCGGCTCGTCTACAAGTTTTTTTCCGGCATCGGAAACTGTGAAGCGAAGTTGTAATGCACCGGACATGGCACCTGTCGTTGTCAGCTTCTTGTATGCAATCTGAACACTTTGTACGGTCTTGTTTCCTGCATCAGATACGGTGTACTTGTCCGTTCCGAAGACTTCCCACTTTCCGGACACCGTATTATAGAACTCGACTTTTGATACATTCTTTTCTGAAGGGAAGTAGAATTCAAGGCGGGTTCCGGTTGCTGCTTCAGAAGCAAACTTCGCTCCAATTAATGTATCAGTCCATTTCTGCAGCGGAAGCTTTGTATCTGGAGCTGCGGCAGACGGGAAATTGGTATCTCCGGCAGAGGTAGAAGCTGAAGAACCATTACAGTAAAACGGATAGGTACCATAAAGGTAGACAGCACCTGATTTCACAGTACCTTCAGGAAGCGGATTAGGGGACACGGTCGCCTTGTTTCCTTTTGAAGTGAGCAAGGTGTCACCTGCGCCATGATGAGCCTGGTAATTGTACTGCATCGTACCGAGTGTAACTTTCGTCGGCAATGTCTTGTTGCTTGTACTGTTTCCTACATAGATGAAAGACTGGTCATCGGAGATAAGTTCTCCTGCACGGTTCTTGTTTGCCTGGCCAACAACCGTACAATTACCACGGTTAAATCCTGTCTGAATCTGTTCTGAGGTAGGTGCGCTTTCACCAACCTCCAGAATCTTGTTGGCGGTAAAAGGAGACTTGAATGATATTGTTGCACTTGGTGCCTGTACCGTCGGCTGGATTTCCTCAAAGAGAATATCCTCGAAAATCTGGCTCAGCGTCTTTGTCTTCAAGGTCTCGACCTTTGTCCCAGCCGGAAGACCTCCCAGTTTCGAAGGAGTGGCAAGGCTGTCTGGCAATGATGTCTTGAACCTGATGAGTTCCGTCAGATCATATTCGGTCTTGCCTGATGATTTGGTAACGATAAGTTTATTGCTGCCTTTGTCAAAACTGACATCTGTGACACCGCTTCCTCCATAATTCACACCGTTCATCAACAGTTCTTTGGTGTCGGTTGCAAAATAGATAGCATCCAGATGTTTTGACGCTGCATCATAACGGGCCTTTAAGCCCCTGTAGAATTTTAATTTTGTTGTTGCCATAAAAGTCTGATTTTAACTGTTTGTTTCTTCATTCCATACTGCTTCTGTTATCTCCTCCCATTCTCCATCCTTCCGGCCGTATATCTTCCCGTCTTTTGGCGCATCAGGAATGGGAATGCTTCCACCGGTTGATATGTCAATGGAAGAAGCACCAAGGTTGACGGTGGCCATTTCAAGGTTAGGGACACTTATGCTGTCCTCTTCACAAGTTGTTGCAACAAGCCTGAAAGCCTCACACATGTCAACGGCAGTCTGTCCTTCCTTACCATAGTTCTCCCACAAAGTCAGCGAATACGTACCAAGGTGTTTGTGGTCCGTTCCATGAAAAGTAAATTTCAGCTTGTTTCCCTGGTATATCTCAAAATGGAAATCGAGAAATCTGCCTAGAGGATTCTTCAGCATGAGTTTCAAGTCCCTTCCTTCCAGTGGAACAGGCTCCTTGTTCGTGAGTATCTGCCAGGTGAAGTATATATCTTTCCCTATCCTTATCTTTCTCATATCAACTAGGTCATGAAACTTATTGTCATAAGTAATATTATGATTACGGAGTAGATGATTTCCGCTATCAGGCGTCTATCTGTCTTCTTCATCCTTTGTAACTTTTTCGATAATTTCGCCAGCCGTTGTGTACTTCTTTTTAATGTAGCCCACCAGCAGGCGCTTAATGGAAACCTTGTTCTTGATTCCGTGAATTTCACATACATGTTCCATGATTGAATCAAATTCAAATACAATAGCTATCCCCAGTCCGCACATTGACGATGTCGTATAGGAACAAATACCTACAGGCTGGAGAATAGCAACACCAAAACCGAATCCCAACACTAAATACGAATTATATTCGATGAACTTGCACATCGTTCGGCGGCCTGCTCTGGAAAAGCGGAAATCCTCTCCTCGCTTGACCACGCTGTCAATGATACCAAGGACAAAATCCGCTATAATCATGGCTACAATGAAGACCAGCATCCAGCGAAGCTCAAAGACAACGCTTCTTATCTCTCCTACAAAGGAGTAAGCCCCGGCAACAAGAATCTGCGGGGCTATGACGGTTATAAGGTTCTGCATCACTCCTTATTTACCTTACCACCGAACAACCTGGACAGCCATTCACTTGTTACAACCGACACGATACCAGTAGATGCCAGGGCGACAAATAACGCATCAATCACCACAACCCATACGCTTGCATCTGCAGGAGGGAAACCGAGATGCATCCACCAACTGAAGAAGGTAACGATTACACCAACTACAGCAGTTACCCACATAGTCACCCACTTATTCATAGGATTGGATAGCTTCGAAGCGATAAATCCTACTACAGCAGGAACCACGACCGTAACAAGCCCGGTGAAGCTGGCAAATCCGGTCAGGAACTCCGGAACGGAAGGTTCTACACTAACGGAAGTCTCCGCGAAAACACTCACTACGCACATCAGCAGTGCGACCATCATGAAAACGAATCTTTTCATCTTACTAAGGTTTTAGATTAAACAAAAAATGCCCACAAGCGCATCCCAACTTAATGGAACACGCTCATGGGCGTAACTACTATTTCACACACAAAACTACTCATTTACCATCCTTTTTCAGCGAAGGTAAATGATATAAAAACGAACAAAGAATAAAAGGTTTCAAATCGACTGACACGCCTTGTCAGTAAGTTGGTAGAAGCCGGGTAGAATAAGCAAGCTAGTTACTATTTTCTACCCAATTTCTACCAGTCAAATAATTTTCAATACAGCTTTCTTTATTTCAGTTGTTTTCATTCATACCCATAAGTCCTGGCGGGACTTATTGGGATTAACAATACTTGGTTCAGGGATGGTGGTATTGTCATAAATCCGGATAATTGTTTGAATAATAGGGTATATATGATTAATATATCTCTAGGAACTATTAACTTCGATTTATTCACTTATGGGAATTTATTATATTTCAGTCAAGGTGAATATCACACGCAAATAGCAATGTCCATATATGACAATAAACGGTTTACCCGTATGTCTTCTAATGGTGGTAATTCATGGGGAGAGTGGAGAGAATTTTAATCATAGTTTAAATGGACTCGATTATAATATTAGGCCATATTGATTTTAATAAGCCCGTTGCCATCTTGTCCTTTAACAATAGATAGAGTAAACGAAGAGCTAATAATATATGCATATAAGTTATAACTAGCTGTAGACACTGTCCATGAGCCATCCGATAAGTTCTTTGTTCTCGAATATAATTTACCTGCATAATCGACAACAACCTGCATTTCTGTGTTAAGAGATGTGTATCTTACTGCATATCCTGATATGTAATTGGCGGTTGGGGTTATTTGATTGATATACCCTGACACAAACATTACAATCATGCGCGATGGGCTGGTAAGCCCATTATCCAAGTCACTTTTTGTAACTCCTTTCAGTAGAACCGCTCCCATCAGTTCCGCCAGTGCTAAATCTGCCTGGCGGGACTTATTGGGATTAATAGCACGGTAACAACAATACTTCAAGTTGGGGAATCCGTTGAAATAGGAGAAACTAACACGGCAAGTATATATTTACTTTCAATTCGTGCTAGTGCTAGTAATACGGAGTATCTAGCTACGTACATATTAGCATGGGCATCCGTATATGCTGCTGGTATAACTAAAATATCTGAATATAGCTACACAAGTAATGTTACGCTAGAGGTATCCAGAACCGGTACTGACAAATATAAAATTACATATAAGACTGGGAATGTATCTTCTGTCGAGCTGAAGTATTCTCTTCGGAAATTAATATTATAGTTGTTTCCATGATGTCCAACTATTATAATGCATTCTTATATATGCTAATCCATTATCTCCACCTGCACATAATTGCATACGAATCCATCCGTCACAAGAAAATGCAACTAATATGCCATAATTCACGGGCATATTGTCCTGTTGTGAGTCAAATTTATAAACTCCGTTATTTACGGTATTGGCATCACCTTCCAAATTTAATCCAATAGCACTCAGGAAACCTGATTTTGACATTAATCCATCATTTTTTAAAGTAGCCGTTCCAATAAGTTCCGCCAGAACTGACGCAACCTGCTCTTTTGTCATCAATCCGATAGCATTTCCGGCGGCATTCACGGCCACAAAACTGGAGATGTCTTCCAAAGCTGGGAGAGCCAGTGTAGACTTCTTCAGCAGTTCCGTTTTCGACACTTTATGCGGAACGCCGTTTGTATCGTACACCTGTACCGTTTCACCATCTTCTTCCGTTGTCTGATTCTTCATACTTTCTGTATGTTTCAATAGATTGTCAGTTTCTTCACCTGTAAAGCTTAATACAAAATCTTCTTCTGCTGCCATAATTGTTTTTAATTTATAGTTATTAATGATATTACCAACATTGTATAGATTATAATTGCCTTGTCCATAACTAATAAAATCCCATTCTTTTTACTTCAAAGAAGAAAGCACCTCCCTGACCGGTACCATATGCCATGTAATTCAGGGAGAATTCCGTATCACTTTCGATGCTTACGTAATATGTCCCGGATGAAGTCCGACTCTCATCATCGGAGTGACCATTACCATATATTCATCTTTAACTGTGCCCCACTGGTTGGCATGGTTACTCTATATTCTTTGCTGGATACTTTGGTAAATGACAATGTACTGCCATCGAATGTGTAATACTTTTTTGAATCATCTCTTAAATCAACATAACCTCTGGCCAATACCTTATCAGGACGCCCCATTGCGTAGTTTACATCCAAATCTTCTCTGCATGTGACAATCCATCCATAGAAAGTATCACCAAGCCCATACCCAATCAGCTGAACTATCTCCTTGTTCAATATCAACTCATTGTAACTTCTTCCATATTCGTAGAACTTTGCATTACTTGATGAGATTGACGCCTCTCCTGTACCAATGCAGCATACGGTAATCTTTCTTCCTATCTGTTCTTTTCCTGTTGGTATTGAATATACCTTTGTCCAGGAACCTCCACCCTCAATAATGATGTTATCATTGTAGTTCGTGTTAAATGAATCGGATACCTTGGAAAATGGACTTCTAAGGGAGCCGCGCATAAGCACGTCCTCAAAATATCCATCAATAGCTGTAACATCAACAAATGTCGCTCTTCCATCCGTATCTATCGTTGAATAGATTTTTTCCCATCACCAATTTCAAGTTTCTTGGCTTTGATGGCACCGGCAATCAATTCTGATGTGATGATGACAGCCGCATTTATCAAGTCCGTATTGATAACCCCGCCTTTTATTATAGTCCTACCTGCCAGCGCTTCACCAACCAGGCTTTCCCATCCATCATATCCGATATACTGGGCCATACGGTCATTCACCTGTTCGGCGAAGTCCAAAGCATCGTCAAAATTTGACATACCGTTACCGCCCAGTACTTCAATCATTCCTTCAACACGCAATCCCTTTGATGGTGAATAAAGGAAACAGCCATTCTTTCCTTCATGGCCGATTTGGAATCGGCATTCTTTCGTAACTCGGTCATACCTTGCCGTAAGTATGTCTCTCTCGCTTAATGAATAAGAATTTATTCCCTGATAGAATGTCAGATATGGCGCACCATCTCCATATGCAGACAACACGATTGCAGCCTGATAGTCCGGGTCGGCTATGTCTCCAAGTTGTACCATCACGTCACCCACTTTGGGTATATCGCTTCCTTCGTCACAATGATTCACGGATACATCTATCCAGTTATCACCAACATTTTCCACCAGACGCCACCAATAGTGATTGGATACGCCGTCATATGCGCCTTCCTTAATATTAAAGGACTGTGAGCGTACTAAATTCCCTGGCTTAAAACGATTTTCTATGGCTTTCTCACCATCATCTGCAAGGAAGTAACAGCGATAAACAGAACCATAAGTTCCAGGAGATGAGTAACCTCTTTTCCCGTCTGAGAACTTGACTTCTTTACCATCCCTGAAACGAATTCCCTTTTTTTCTATAAACTCGACCTTAGTAATCGTAGCCCGTGCTCCGCTGGCGTTGAACATGAAGGAAGCTCCGGCCAGCTCGGTCTCCATTATTGAAAGTAACTGGAAGATAGCTTTCTTGCGCACGTACAGTTTGTCAATCCATCCGACAGACTCGCCGCCCTTTTCTGAAGAGAATGACATACCAGCACCCATCATACCAGTCACGAAGTCAATTGATTCCAGGAAAGGAGATATGATACCGCCAAGAAGCTTAATGAGATAGTTTGTCTGGTCTTCCTTGTCCTTTCTCAATAATGTTGCAAGTGACCGTTTTGCCGAAAATACGTTACTGTCCGATGGGGCAGTAGAATCATTGGTCTTAATCACATATATGCTACTTCCTCCGCCTCCAACATAAGTATGCCCTTTATACGTAATCGACTCCAGTTTCTCTTCCACATCATTAAGGCGAGAGTAGGGCATACTTTCCCCAATAGTATATACCGGAGAATCCCATGGAATGTCAAGGTTAAACTCCCATCCGAGAACACGGCTTTCACGGCCATTCTCAAAAAAGGCTTTATTGACCAGGTTTATCTTTTGCCCGAACTCGAAAAAGCGTTTCAGCTTGTCTTCATTAACCCATTCTGACCGGAGGGTAGTGTAGTATGTACCATCGTCCTTTTTTCGCTGGTCTGCTATCTTCTGTGCCTTCTCTTTCAGTTCCTGCTCCGCGTCCGGAATCATTTGTACAGAAACAAACTTTGGATCAAAACCGGAAAGGATATACTTGTCATCATTTTCAGGATATATGGTATCATCCGGCAATGGACGTCCGTAGTCTTCGCTGCGGACAATTTCCCAAAGCTGGCTTCCGTTGTTGTCCGGGTCAAAAATAACACCGAACTCCAATCCATTCATTTTGCCGGACTGAAAGATAATTGTCAGCTCTTGTCCCGGAAGTCTGTAGTCCTTGGAGAAATTCAGGCCAGTATCACGATAGCGATAGTAAGTCACGGTTTCCTGACCTCCGTCTTCATTTGTAACGGTTTCCGTCCTCGTAGATACACTTGACATCGTATTTTCAAGTCGGGGATATACCTCGTCAAATACCACGATGTCTTCAATTGCTTCTTCCTGGCTCATGTCAGGATACACATCTATGTATGGCGTACCAGCGGGAAGCATAAGTCGTCTTTGCACAACTCCGTTTACTACCGTCTGCTCTTCAATGGGACGGTAGTTCTCAGGTATGTTTCTTGTAGATCCGAATGCATAAATGCGGGTGGCATAAGTGCCTTTGCTCTCACTGCGAGTCATGGCAGACGCTTCAACCCCTAACTCGATTTTGACGGCATCACCGAATTCGTTTCGCCCAAAATGAATTACGTTGTCCGTTATCCAGCAATCACAGTTCCACTTATCCTCACCCGCCATTGAGAATAAGGCATCCAGCAGGTTCATATTGTCATACGTCATTGCAACTGCCTTATTCTCTACTGTTGAATCTATTTCAAATACGAATTCTTTTCCCTTATAGGTATATCCCAAAGCTTTCAGGTTACGTAAGAACACACCAAGCTGTACATCAAGGGCTGCGGTGAGAGACCATGACGCTTCATATCCAGCATGTTCAGGAGTGTATTTGAAAATTTTGTTTTTCCACTTCCAGTAGTAAGCATCCAGTTTCAGCTCATAATCATATCCAGCGGTAGAAGCATTGAAAGAAGGTTTCTGCAAGTCAGTTACCTCATATACTTTTGAAAGTAATCCGCCCAGAGAATCATCCAGAACCCCAGAAAGGTCTACATAGTCACCAAGTTTAAAATATATAGGTTCAGGCACGGAAAAGGGGAGAACGATGTAGTCCTCTTTCATCAGTGTAAACTTTCCCTTCGCCCCTTTGTTGATAGGGGTAGAGAACCTTGTTTTTCCGGATATGTCCTTAATTTCAATCATATCCCCAAAGTTCATAAATAACAAATGGAAGCCCTAAAAATCCGGACTTCCATTTGAAACAATAAAGGAAATGTTTGTTATTCGCTTCTGTCCATGGGATTCGGTTCGCAAAACTTACTTGAAACCTTACCGAAACACCTGTCAATACTTAACCCGTAAGAGATGCTTTTCCCCAGGTAAACCAGCTTGAAGACTTCGCTCCCAAGAGCGGGGATTTTGATGTTTACGGCTCCCTTCTCCAGTTCTGACTGAAAGGCTTTCTTCTTTGTCCGATAGTCACCTTCTGAGCCTCCTTCTATTGTGAACTGGAGAGTGATTTCACGCGATGCTACTTTTGCATTGTCGGTTATTATTCGCTTCCCGTGCTCCAGACGGCTCTCATCTTCGATGTAGTCTTTCATCTGGTTGAATCCGTCGATAGCATCGAGAAAACTGTCACCCATGCGGACACCCCATGTGCTCCAGGCATCCTTCCCGTTAATAAATAAATCTCCTGTCATAGTCTTGCTGTATTACGTTTCACTTCGGCAATGTCGGCCTGCATTTGTTTGATAGGTTTGACAATTTCGCCTGTGTTCTCTCTGATTTGCTGTAACTCCAAATAGGAATTGGCCAGGATAGTACGTGTCTCGTCGGCAATGTTGTACAGACCGGTCACTTGTGAAGTCAAGGAACCGATGGAGCCTCGCAGTTCGGTAATAGCTATCGTTTGCTGCTGTTCTGCCGTCTCAATACGAAGATTGGACTCATATACGGCTGTAAACCGTCCGCTCAGTTCCCCGGCATCCTCGTGCGTCATTTCCGTACCGAATCCACGGCTGGAAGCTGACTGCTGTCCTTGCGCTTTTTTATTGTCATACCCTACAGCGGAAGCAATATCATCGCGTTCTTTGATAGCATCACTCACGATTCCATTCCATTTGCCTTGTAAATAATTAAGTTCATTATCATCAAGGGTTCCATCCTCCATTCTTTTGGCAAAATCTTCATACCATTCATTCAATCTGTCATAGTACAACTCTCCAATCTTGTTTGAAAGCATGGCTCTCATGAAATATTCAGACATGTTGTCGGCAAAATCTTCGGCAGATGCATCCATATCCATTAGCGTATCAATGAAACTGTCATACATCGAATCGAATGTCATTCCAGTGAGTGATTCATTGAGTTGTGTTTCCAGTTCTTCAATTTTTCCGGCTTGCTCAATGTAATCATCCAGCTTTTCAGTCAGCCTACCTCCATAACCTCCCTTACCAGTATTCTGTATCTGCGCCCACATATCTACATTCCCCTTCAAGAGTTTCATTTCTTCAGGAGAAAGATCCCAAAGACTTCCATTCCAGTTCCTTCCTATTTGATTGCTGAAATCATTTATTTGGCTTTGTGTGAATCCTCCCCAGTAATAATTCCAGCTATGATGGTTTCCTGAATAACGGGCTTGTTCCTGTGCTATTTTCAGATAGTTTGCGTTTTGCTCATCTTGATACTTCACGGCTTTCCTTGCAGCATTGACTGATATTGCACCTCTTCCGGCTTTTATGGTGTCATTCAGTGCGTCAATACTTCCCTGAAGTGCTTCATTTCTGTCTGTCAGTCGGTCTATAGCCTCCTGCACCTCCTTGGCATTGCTCCCAATAGAAGTAAGTTTACTGAATCCACCGAAAGAAATAGCGTCAAAAATGCTTCCAATACCTTTCATTAAGGATTCTCCTATAGATACGAACAAATCTCCGGACAGCACATCTTCAATGATTCCAGACACAGCACTGAATACGGAGTCAAGGAGTCCGCTAATTACTATACTTATCCCATCCTTGAATATGTCAATTATAGAAAGAATCCATCCGACAACGGGAACGCTTTCAAGCGAATCAGCAAGTTTTCCAGCAGCCCCACCAACTCCTTTTCCTGCTTGAATCAGTCCATTGTAGATATTTGTGAGTCCTCCGGAAGTTATCTGTTGCAATCCCTGTACCACGTTATCCATATTGGCTTTTAATGCAGTGGCTGTTTCAGACATTCCTTTCTGTGCCTTTTCAACATTTTCTGACTGCATTTGTACATTTGCAGATGCCAAATCAGCATTGCTCTGTGCATTTGCCAATGCTTCCTTTGCTGCATTTTTCTGCTCTTCAGTACCGTTTTTCAACGCATTCTCATATTCTTCCTGAGCTGTGACAAGACGCTCCAATGCATCCGCTTCCTGCTCCTTAGCAAGATTAAGACTTACAACTGAATTTTGATATGCTTGTACATTATCACCAAGTTTCTTGAAATCCAACCCTCCTGCACCTCCAAGAGATTTTTCCATTTGATTAACCGCATCAACAATGGCTTGCTGGCTTGACGCGTCTGAGTTTTTGAACTCATCGGTCTGCATGTATTTCCTGGCATCTTCAAGAGCAGGTTTAATCATATTGGAGAACATTCCTCCGAACTCACCAAACACTGTTACCCAATCTATATTTGCCTTTAAAGCATTTGATTCGATACCGGAAAGTTTGCTGTCCCGTTCTTTCCCTAACCTTATCTTTTCGGCATTTGTTTGGGCTTTGGCTATCTTGTCGGCATATTCTTGTGCAATGGCATACTTACGCTGTTGGAACGTGCCATATTCCTGAAGATAGGAATTTAGTGCATCCTTTCAGCTTGAAGCGATTCAATATCTACTTCATAGAAAGACTTATTACGCTTTGATTCTGCATTGGATTTCATCACTTTCACTTCATCAATCTCACCATATTTGGCTTTAGCCTTGTTGTAAGCATCAATCTCTTTCTGGTAATCCAGTTCAATCTGTCTACGTTTCTTTTCAGAACCTTCTTCCATCAGGTTGATTTCTTCCTGCTGATTTGTTCTGCGAAGCTGAAGGAGTTCTTCTGCAACCTGTTGCTGCTCTTTCTTTTGTCGCTCGGCATCTTTCTTCGCATTATTCTCTTGTTTGGCCAGAGTGTCTCCTGTTACACCACCGAGCGATTTATATGATTTTTCTGCTGCTTCCAACTCTTCTACAGCTTTCTTATAAGCAGATTCAGTGCCTTTTTTAGCATCCTCTACGGCCTTTAATTTTGCTTCGTAAACAGCTTTTGCTTCTTTATATGCTTGCTGATACGTCTTTTCCGATGCTTCTCTTTGCGATTCCAGGCCAGATATGGTGCCGTCAATCCCTTTTAACGCTGCTTGCGCATTATTGAACCGTATTTGAACGTCAATAGGAATTGTTGCAAAAGGAAAATTCTTAATTTTTTCTTGCTCTTCCTGCAATATTTGTCTTGCTATATTGTATTCGCGTATAATCTGCTCACGATTACTTCTTGCTTCCATCAGCTTGACTTCAACAGGTTTCGAGTTTTCCTCTGTTTCCTTTTTCAGTCGATTATATTGCTCAAGGCTGATTTCCACTTGTTAAGATTTGCTTTTGCTGATTCTATTTGTGAAGCAATTAATGGGGCACCTTGCCCGGCATTTTTTAAAGAAGCATTTAATGATTTTATTTTCTCCTCCCATTGTTGTATATTCTTTAGTATGTTTTCATAACTGTTCTTGTCTCGTTCCTTATTCAGTTCTTTATTTGCTTCTGCAAGATTGAGTACAGCCAGTTGTTCACGGGTATAAGCAGAAGAAAGTGCAGGAGAATACCTTTGCAGTTCCTCATAGGCCTTTATCTTTGAAAACTCTGTTTCTGTCTCATCTTGGATAACGCGTATCAGCTCTTCTATCTTTTTCTTGCGTTCCTCTTCCTGATTCGCAAAATTCTTTTGTTCTTCATTGAATTTTTGCTGTGCCTTTTCCGATGCGGTTGTGCTGTCATGAAAGGCCCACATAGTAGCAACAAGCCCGGCAAGAACCGTAGCTACCAGTACATACGGGTTAGCTTTCATAACCGTATTCAAAGCCTTTTGGGCTATCGTTTGAGCTTTAGTAACCAGTATTGCAAGTTCCATTCTGGCCGTTAATGTATCCTGAGCTATTCGCACTACAATAAGAGCGGTTTTATATGTCCCGTATGTAGCAATCAGTCCTATCAAAATCTTACCAACAGTTTCATAGTTCTCAATAAGACCTTTCAATCCTGAAATACCTGCAGAAGCAATTCCCTGAGTATCTTTTCCAATCTCATTCAACATTGTATCCCAAGCATCTCCAAGGTTACTCAACTGACCTGTAAGAGACTTAGACTGTTCTTGCATCAGGTTATAATAGATTCCTGATTCACTAGTCATATTTTTGAAGGCCTGTTCTACTTCTTTAAATCCTACCTTGCCTTCCTTTACTAAACCGGAAACTTCATCTTTTGTCACACCAAGCACTTTTGCCAGTTCCTCGTAGATGGGAATACCACGTCCTGCAAACTGACGAATATCGACAGCATAGGCCCTTCCTTGCGTCCTTAATGTGCCATAGAGATAGGCTATTTCACTAAGCTGGGAGCCAACACCGGCGGCTACATTCCCCAACATTACAAGCTCATCACCCACATTCTCGGCTGACGAGCCATAAGCAATCATTTGCTTGGCAGATGATGCCACCCCTTGAAGGTCAAAGGGCGTCTTTGCGGCAATATCCACCAGTTCCGACATCAGTTTATCTGCTTTTTCCTTACTTTTCAGCATGGTTGAAAAAGCAATTTCAAGCTGCTGGAATTGTCCTCGTACATTGACAAGTTCTGTGGCAAAGTTTTTCAAGGCAGTTACTCCACCTATTACACCAAGTACTTTGGTTAAGGAAACGGACATCTTTTCATTTGCTTCGACCGTTTCGCCGGCTTCTTCCTTAAAAGCTGCATATTCATCCTTCAGTCTCTTTACTGAAAGACGGGCTTCTGCCTGCTGTTGAGTAAGTCCAAACAAAATATCTTTCTGCTCCCTTAACTTATCGGTTTGAGCTTTTATCTGCTCCGACATACCGCTGGTATTACCACCCGACTTTACAGTTTCTCGGTATTTCTCTTTCAATAAAGTAAGCTCATTTTGTAATTGCCTAATGACACCCCTTTGTGAAGTAATATTTGCAGAGAGGTTGTTTACTGTTTGTGAAGCGCTGTAAATTCCATTTTTGAAATCACGCTCCATTGTAGCTCCAACTTTAGCCGCCTCGGTTACCAGCCCCATCATTTGTTGGCGAGCAGATGCCAATTGGGTTTCCAAAGCCTTTGCCGCTGCCGGAGATTTGTTCACGTCCATCTTTTTGAGTTGGGCTTCCAGCTTTTCACATTCTTGTCTTAGCTTTACGACCTGTTCCCAGTCACTTGATACACGGAATACGAGTGTTGCCATAAATAAAAATCTAAATATTAATGCTTAAAATTATGATATAAGCAAATAGTATTCAGACTTTTTGAAATAAAAAACGAAACAACTTGGCAATTGTCGTGTAATTTAACTTCTATTTTTGAATAATTAGACTCCATCTCGGAATAGAACAAAAAAGGCGCACCATTATGATGCGCCCGATTGTCAATTTGTTCTTTAATTTATATCAGAGCCTCACGGCTGGAATATCAAAACTTGACATTTGCCATTCTTTTAAGTATCTCATTGTATTTTGATTGTATGATAGCTCTTTGCTTTTCTGATGCTGTAATTATCTTTCCTTTATACTTTCGCATTACAGATTCATTTATACCTATTTCCTTTGCAAACTTACTTGCATTAATAAAAGGGAACGCTTCAAAAAATCCACTTAAGTCATACACATACTCCACAGAATAGCCAGCTTTATACCAACTTGGAAATTCACCATGTTTTTCTTTGTAATATTCTGCCTGTTCCTCTAAAACAGAAATAAAGTCCTCTTTCGCTTCTTGTTCTGTAAGCCCAAAGCCATACGCACCGTTTACATCTTCAGAATAGATAGAAATTCCTCCATCATCTGCTTTTTCAATAATAGCCTGAATCTTCTTCATAATCGTGTATTTTAAGTTTTGTCAATTAAATGCACCCACCGAAGTGGGTGCTGTTCTTTTACTTCTTTAACCCCGCCTTTTTCATCATGCTGTCAAGAGTACCTTTAGGTATCTCTTTGGCTGGATGTCTGCCTACAGGGATAAAGTAGTCAAAGTCGGGATGAACATACTTGTGATGTTTCTTTCCCTTTTCGATTGTCCAGCCTGCTGACTCAATCAATTTGTAAAACTCTGAAAACTTCATAAATCAAAGAACTTTTAATTGACAATGCAAAGGTAACATTTTCGTTACTATTAAGCAAGCTTTGTAACGTAAAAAAGTAACGTTTCTGTTGCTTTTTAACATTCTAATAGAGCCATATCTATTTCTTGTTTCTTCTTCTGCGTGAAGCCATATCCTTGCCTTTCACCTTCGTGACTTTTGTCCCGGTTACAGTATGAAGCTTGTCACGCTGCATTAATACTAAATTCCTGTATGGTATCTCATAGACCACTTCCCGGTATGACAGATGCAGATTTTCCATGAACGATGCAATCTGCCCCAAGAGAGTTTCATTGCCTACAACCTCGGTTTCGCTGCCAGTAGACTTACGTTCCTCGCCAAGCTGACAGCTTTGAGAAAAACCTTTGAGTCAATCATAGAGAGTGCTTCATCTAAAGCATTTACGTTTTCTTCGTATGTTCCTTTGGCTAACTCTTCACTCAAGTTTTCGTCACCAGCTATCAGCCAGGAAAGAGCCCTGCTGTAGCCTCACTTTCTCCCAGGGAGAGAAGAACTTCTTTCAAATTGTCTGCTTCTTGTACACCTGACAAATGGGAGATTGCTCCGGCCAGTTTGTTGATAGTAGGAGGGTAGACCGTGTAGGCTTTCCCAGCGACAAACACCGTTCTGAAATCACTTCCGATAATGGATTCAGTTACTATTTTTGCTCCTTGATTCATTCTGATAAAAGATAAAATTAAGGGGTGAAGCCATAAAGCCCACCCCTGTTATGGAATTCAATCTCTACCTATTGGATAGGCATTAAGCACCTGCTGTTACTTCAGATGAGTCAAACCAGTATTCCGGTGCAACTTCTGCATTTTGTGGTTCCAGTTCCACCGCACTTACAGGAATACCGACAGCCTTGTCTGTTGTGGCTTCACGTGCACCGATGTCAGCACGGGGAATCACACAATACTGGTCATCGTCAGTCAAAGCGACAAGTAACTTCTCAATGTTTACCTTGCCTCTTGCTCGTTTCCAACCCTTATCAGTGTTAATAATATCACCACCCATAAGGTCTTTCTTAGTAGGATAGTCGTATTCTCCAATAGTGAAGTTTACAGTAACATCACCCATTTCCTTATCACTTCGATAAGTCTGATTCGTGAGCTGGTTCTTGTAATTTGTACGACTTGCTTCTGCTTCTTCAATCGTCCATGTATCCTGATGGATATTCTTGATTTCTTTCAATGCTTCACCCTGTAAAAGAGTATGCAAGGCTTGTCCTGTCAAATCTGCGGTAATCTCGCTTGTTTCGCCATACCAAAGCTTCTTGATATTCGCGGCTGTGACTTTCTTTGCTTCTGCCATATTATTTCACATTTAAAACTTCAAACAAAATTCTTACATTCACATAGTGACACTTTAAAGCAGTGTCCTCCTCCGTTCCAATTGATTCGATAGAATAATGATAGGTTGTATCGTCATAGCGACCGGTAACACCGTCAAACAATCCCTGTGCCTGCTTCTCCAGTTCGTTCAGCCGGATGGTATTGGCTTCGCTTCCTTCAAATCGGGAACACAAATGTTCACCTCGACGAAAGATTTCTTCCAGTATGTGCCCGGCTGTTGCTTCTTGGCGTGAATGACAATCCTTTCGGACTTTATCGCCCCTGTCAGCTTCTTGCCATGGGGAACGATATCAATCCCGCAAGACTTGCAGTCACGGTAGAGAATGTTCGCTATGTCAGTAGTTACTATCATACAATAAGATATTGAATATTATTATCATACTGAAGGAATACATGAAAAACCAGTTCTCCAAGTTGAACAGTACCTGCAAATCTTTTGTCTGACAAATCTTTATCAGATATATTTTGTCCTGTTGCATACATAAAAATATCCACTAAACACAATTCTTTTTGACATTCATCTACTACTGCCCACAAGCAAATTGCATTCCGTTGTGCTTGAATAGATAATATTCTTGCTCCGATAGGCAGACATAATTTTGAGTGGTCTGCGACCATCAGTTCATACTTGAATATTCGTTTCATTTGATTTCCTCCTTTAATCGTCTCTCAGCATATATGGCTGCACCAGTCAAGACTTCGTAACCTTTGGATTCAACGAACGAAGCATATTCAGCTTCATTCCTTAACTCCAGTCCATCATCCTGAACTGAGTATTTGTTTGACTTACGGAGCGTTCCGGTCCGGTTCTGGTAACTTCCGTTCTTCACAGCGTAATCGACAGCTCCTTGCCAACTTTATCTTCAACAGATTTCACCTCGGCATAACCTTGGTCGAAAAAGCTGTCCACGTCCGAAAAATCAAACTTTACAGCCATATCTCTGAGTAACCAAAATAGTTAGTATTTTTTACCGTATAAACCTTGCCAGTTCCCCTGGTATTATCGCCATCCATACATCTGACTTCATCGCCAGCCTTCAGGGAGGTTTTCTTTTCACAGACTATGTGATAGTTCGGTCGGTACACCTCGCCGTTCTCCGAAGTAAACTCCTTGGTGGAGTTATCATCACACCGGCACTTACATACGTCCTGCCAGCTTTCTCCACCGGTTCCGGGAATAGGCCGGCCGAACTCGTCTGTTTCCATTGGAGTAGTAACCTTGATTTGTAATATATGTGGCGCGAATATCATAGGAATCTGACTTTAGGTTTATCTGACAGTGTGTCTTCAAGGCCATACTTCTTGCACAAGAATGAGTAGTATTCCTTCAAGCCTTTGGTGTCCCAGGACATAGAGAAACCGTTCTCGCTGATGGAAGTAGCACGAAGTAGAAGAGAGGGGATAAACTTCGCCATAGACACCGAAACAAGTCCGATGTTTGACGGGCCCATCTCATCCTCTCCGCTTACTTCTGAAGACAAACTTATCTCCAAAAGGTCAGCCTCCGACAAGTTGATGCCGAAGGTCTGAAACTTCTGTGATATGTAGTCATTTACTATCATGCGTTCATGGTTGACAAATCAAAGTTCACAATCAGATTCGGGTTCGTAATCTGAGGAATCCACTCTGCAGTGTATTCCAAATAACGACCGTTCTTGTCCTTGTAACCGGA
>ENA-OQHA01000092-OQHA01000092.1-human-gut-metagenome-genome-assembly--contig:-NODE-92-length-46249-cov-3.816964_pt1 | contig 46249 bp, 72 predicted proteins | sample MGYA00242558_ERZ504707 | MGnify/ENA primary metagenome ERZ504707 (study PRJEB26092, sample SAMD00036197) | human gut metagenome | host: Homo sapiens | study: EMG produced TPA metagenomics assembly of... | reverse complement strand
AGAGCAAGATCGCGCTCGACCGGTGCGATGCAGCGCCTGCAGGCCGCTGCAAAGTACCGGCGCTGAGAATGAGCCGCATCTGCCAGGACCAGATCTGAAAAAGAGCATCATTTGTATCCGTTGAGGATGCAAGTGATGCTCTTTTTGTTTCAGGCTGTTCCATGGAACGCAGCTTTCGTGTATAATAAGGTCAATGCAACCCCGCGTGTTGTGCGGGAAAGGAGGAGGTTTTCCATGATCCAATTCGGCCTGCGTCTGCATGACGCGGAAAAGCTGCCCGTTGAACAGGTGCTGCCGCTGGTGCGCCAGAAAGGCTTTACCTGCGCCCATGTGGCTCTGAGCAAATCCTTCAAGGAGCTGCCCTGCACCCCCAGCGCCCTGACCCCCGGCTATGCGCTGTATCTGCGGCATCTGTTTGAGAAAAACGGCATCGATATTGCCGTGCTGGGCAACTACCTGAACCTTGCCCACCCGGATGCGGATGCCCTGCACGCCATTCAGGAAAAATACTATGCGCACATCCGCTTTGCAAGCCTGCTGGGCTGCGGCATGGTGGGCACCGAGACCGGTGCGCCCAACGCGGAGTACAAATTCTGTCCGGAGTGCCGCAGCGATGCAGCCCTTTCTACCTTTATCAAGAACTTCAAGCCGGTGGTGCGCTGCGCCGAGCAGTACGGCGTGACCATTGCCATTGAGCCGGTGGTCAAGCACATCGTGTACGATGCCAGACGCGCCCGCACCGTGCTGGACGAGATCGGCAGCCCGAACCTGCAGATCCTGTTCGACCCGTCAACCTGCTGAACATGGAAAATGTGGACCGCCGCGAAGAAGTGTTCGCCGAGGCCATCGAGCTTCTGGGCAAGGACATCGCCATGATCCACTTTAAGGATTTCCTGCGCAAGGATGCGGGCGGCCAGCTGGCTGCTACGGGTGCAGGACAGGGCGGTATGGAGGACTACCGCACCATCCTGCGCTTTGCAAAGCAGGAAAAGCCCTATATCTTTGCAACGCTGGAGAACACCACCCCGGAAAACGCGGTGGAATGCCTGAACTACCTGAAAAAGCAGTACGACGAGTGCTGAACACTTTATAACAAAAAACATCTGCAAGCTTTGCCCGGAATGGGGCAGCTTGCAGATGTTTTTTGTATCAGATGAAGTTTATGGTTCGGCCTTTTACAAATTGCAATTAAGAAGTAGTTTCGCTGAAAATGCCCAGAACGAAAGCGGAGGACATTAAGATCATTCCAGATCCAGCTTATGCTCCATCAGCCAGCGGGTCAGCAGAAAGTACCCTGCGGCAAAGGCAATGCTGACCGCCAGCCCGAACAGGGTGGTGAACGCACTGGGCGCAGCGATGGAAACATCTACACCGCCAAGGGTGGGATCGGAAACAGCCTGCAGCATGTCGGCACTGCTGACACCGGAGCTCAGCCAGTTCTGCAGGAAGGACAGCAGGAAAAATGCCAGAATACCGGCCGGGACCATGTGCTTTTTGAACTGGTGGCCGATCATGCATGCGGCATAGATGCACAGGATGCTGGACACCAGTGCCACCAGCCATTCAGCGTTTCAAAGATCAGCCAGAGCCACCCGGAGCTGCCGGTCATGCGGAAGATCTCTCGGAAGATCTCTACCACTTTCTGCCACAGCTCCGGCAGCTGCTGCAGGGCCGCGCTGTTCAGAGACAGAGCCAGCAGCATCGCCGCAAAGGAGAAAATACCCACGATGCTGCTGCAAAGCATCCACACCACGCTGGAGATCAGCTTGGAAAGGATGAGCTGGCTTTCCGTCACCGGCAGGGTGTGCATCAGGTAGCCCTCGCGGCCCAGCAGATTGCGGGTGAAGCGGGTCACAATGGTCATCACAGACACCACTGCCACCGCGACGGCTACGACCATGTAGGCGAACAGCAGCAGAGATGCAAAGTCGTCCTTGGAAGAGCTGCGCAGGGAAAAGCCGCTCAGCACTGCCAGCGCAACAAGGGCCAGATACAGCCCGCCGTAGGTGCGGCCGGTGGCTTGAATTCATATTTTAACAGCTGTTTCAGCATTTGAATACCTCCCGGAAATATGCATCCACGCTCATGCCCTCGGTCTCGCGCAGCTCTTCGGCATTGCGGTGGGCGAACACCCGGCCATCCTTCAAAAAGACGGCTTCGTCCAGAATGGCTCGATATCGCCGATGAGGTGGGTGGAAAGAATGACGGTCGCATCCCGGCTGTAGTTGTTCAGGATGGTGCTCAGGATATAGTCCCGGGCGGCAGGGTCCACGCCGCCAAATGGGCTCATCCAGCAGGTAGAGCTTTGCGGCGCGGCTCATGGCAAGGATCAGCTGCACCTTTTCCTTGCTGCCCTTGGAGAGGGTCTTGAGCCGCGCCTTCGGTTCCAGTTCCAGCCGGGCCAGCATTTCGTTTGCCTTAGCGGGGTCAAAATCGGCATAAAATTCGTGGAACATTTCCACCAGCTGCTCCACACGCATCCAGTCCGGCAGCCAGTCGCGTCCGCAGATAGGACACGATGGCTTTGGTGTCCGCCCGGGGGTCATGCCGGCGATCCGGATGCTGCCTGCACTGGGCTGCAGCAGACCGTTCGCCAGCTTGATGAGGGTGGTCTTGCCGCTGCCGTTGGGGCCAAGCAGCCCCACGATGCGGCCAAAGCCGATGTGCAGGTCTACATTTTCCAGTGCGGTCTTATCCTTCTGGTAGCACTTGGTCAGTGCTTCACAGCTCAAAAGTTCATTCATTGCGGTCCTCCTTTGCGTCCCAGTGTTCCAAAAGCGCGGCCGCCTGTGCGGGACTGTAGCCGATGCCGCGCATCTTTTCCAGAAAATCCGACGCCAGCGTCCGGGCGGTGTCGGCGCGAAGCTGTTCGATCAATGCAGTATCCTCCGTAACATAGCGGCCTGCGGTGCGTTCGGTGCGCACCAGCTTCCGTCTCCAGCTGGGCAAGGGCCCGCTGCATCGTGTTTGGGTTCACCCCGGCGGCTGCGCCAGATCACGCACCGAATCCAGATGCCCGCCCGGCGGGTAGGTGCCGGCCAGGATCCGGGCCTTCAGCCGTTCCACAAGCTGTGCATAGATCGGGCGGCTGGCATCAAACTGTTCGCCCATGGTATCATCTCCTTGTCTTGCTGTATTAAGCACTTGATACAATAATACACGATTTGCTCTGTTTGTCAAGGGGAAAAAGAAAAAACACCATAAAACTGTGGGAAATTTGAAAAAAGTGCCCATAAAACACTGCACATTGATAAAAAATTACAATAAATTCAAACAATTTCACATTGCAAAGTTTTTGACAATGTGCTATGCTGAAAAACAGAGAGCTCCGCCCGGAAAGCGGCGGAAAAGAGATTTGGAGGAAAAATAACTATGGCTGACCGCATCGTTCTGAATACCATCTCCTACCATGGCCACGGTGCCATTGAGAACATCGTTCCCGAACTGACCGCCCGCGGCTACAAGAAGGCATTCGTCTGCTCTGACCCCGACCTGATCAAGTTCGGCGTCACCAAGAAGGTCACCGATCTGCTGGATGCTGCAAACTTTGCCTACGCTGTTTACAGCGAGATCAAGCCCAACCCCACCATCGCCAACGTGCAGGACGGCGTGGCCGCTTTCAAGGCTGCTGAAGCTGACTGCATCGTGACCATCGGCGGCGGCTCCTCCATGGATACCGCAAAGGCCATCGGCATCATCATCAATAACCCCGAGTTTGCGGATGTCCGCTCTCTGGAAGGCGTTGCTCCCACCAAGAAGCACGCTGTGTTCACCATCGCTGTTCCCACCACCGCCGGCACTGCTGCTGAGGTCACCATCAACTACGTCATCACCGATGTGGAGAAAAAGCGTAAGTTCGTCTGCGTGGATACCAACGATATCCCCGAGATCGCCGTGGTCGATCCCGATATGATGTCCTCCATGCCCAAGGGCCTGACCGCCGCCACCGGCATGGACGCTCTGACCCACGCCATCGAGGGCTACATTACCAAGGGTCACTGCGTCATCTCCGATATGTTCCATCTGGAAGCCATCAAGCTCATCAGCCAGAGCCTGCGCGGCGCAGTGCAGAACACCCCGGAAGGCCGTGAGGGCATGGCTCTGGGCCAGTACATCGCCGGCATGGGCTTCTCCAATGTGGGTTTGGGCATCGTCCATTCCATGGCACACGGCCTGTCCGCTCTGTACGACACCCCGCACGGTGTGGCCTGCGCCATCCTGCTGCCGGTGGGTCTGGAGTACAACAAGAGCGTTTCCGGTGAGCGCTACCGCGCCGTGGGCAAGGCCATGGGCGTTGTGGGCATCGATGAGATGAACGATGTGGAAGCCGCTGACGCCACCATCGCCGCCGTCAAGCAGCTGAGCGCAGACGTGGGCATCCCCACAAATCTGCACGGCATCCTGAAGGAAGAGGATATCCAGTTCCTCGCCGAGTCCGCATTTGCGGATGCCTGCCGTCCCGGCAATCCCCGCGACACCAGCGTGGAGGAGATCGTGGAGCTGTATAAGAGCCAGCTGTGATTCCGCTCTGTAAATTCAAGCTGTAATTTTGAGCCCTGCTGTCCTTCGGGATGGCAGGGCCTTTTTCTAAGATGTATCAAAGCAACAGGCTGGATCTTCGTCTTTTCAGAGATGCCCGGAGAGCCTGCCGCGTCGCAGAGTGACAAAATTTCTGCACGGCTCTTGTACACAGCGCCCAAAACGGTACAATCAATGCAGTAAGAAAAAACTGGAAGCGAAAGGAACCTTATGACGCTGAACTTCTATACTCTGGGTGTTATTTATCTAGTATATTCCTTTTTGGGCTGGGTGGCTGAGACGGTAGTCGCGACCATCCGGGGCGGAAGGTTTGCCAACCGCGGTGCGGCGGCAGGCCCGTTCTGCTTTATCTACGGTACCACCGGCGTGCTGCTGGCCGTGAGTTTCGGCGACCTGCGCACCGAGCCGGTCTACCTGTTCTTTGCCTGTATGATGGCGGCAACGGTGATGGAATGGATCACCGCCAAACTGCTGGAACGCCTGCACCGCCGCAAGTGGTGGGACTATTCCGGAAAAAAATTCAATCTGAATGGCTATGTGTGCCTGCAGTATTCGCTGCTGTGGGGTGCACTGGGCACGGCAAGTGTGCTGTGGGGCAATAATGTGTTGCTGCAGCTGTGCGCGCATATCCCTGTCTGGCTGCTGCGCCCGGCAGTATGGGTCTCGCTGACGGTGGCGGTACTGGACCAGATCGGTTCGGCGGTGCTGGTGCAGCAGTATGCGGCCCGGCACCCGATGCTGGAGCAGCTCAACCAGAGACTGGGGGAGCGGTCGGATACGCTGCGCCGCAGGATCGCGCTTTACATTGAAAACGCATCCAGTATGCTTACCCGGCTGCGGCCCGGCAGGAGCAGACTGCGCTCCGGAAGGGGGAAAAGAACTTCCTCAGCGTGTCCGACCTGCTGTGGCTGTTCGTGATCGGCGCGTTTCTGGGCGACATGGTGGAGACGGTGTTCTGCCGCGTGACCGCCGGGGTCTGGATGAGCCGCTCCAGTCTGGTCTGGGGGCCGTTCAGCGTGGTGTGGGGTCTGGCGCTGGTGCTGGCAACGGTGCTGCTGCGTCAGGAAAAGGACCGGAGCGACCGCTACCTGTTCGCCTTTGGCACCGTCATGGGCGGTGTGTACGAATACGTGTGCAGCGCCGTCACCGAGCTGCTGTTCGGCACCGTGTTCTGGGACTACAGCAAGTTCAAGTTCAATCTGGGCGGGCGCATCAACCTGCTGTACTGCTTTTTCTGGGGCATTGCGGCGGTGGTATGGATGCGCTACGGCTATCCGCTGGTGCTCAGAGGCATGAAGAAGGTGCGCAGCCGCGTCCGCCATGGATGACCGTCCTGCTGGCCGTATTCATGGCGGTGAACATGCTCACCAGTGCGCTGGCGCTGGCCCGCTACGATGCCCGCACCAGCGGTGAAGCGCCCAAAAGCAGCATCGATATGCTGCTGGATGCGTATTTTGACGATGCCCGCATGGAGCGTATTTATCCCAATGCGAAGAAGGTGACCAAGGCCGGATGAAATTTCAACGCTCCTCTTGCACTTTGGTGCAAAAACCGGTATAATGTTTTTCGGATAAAAGGGAGTAAAGGGCGCTCGTTTTGCAAAAACGGTGCGCTGTGGCGCAGCGACATCCCGGCAGAAATGCCCGCTGTGTCACCGGAAGCTTGAGACTTTTATTACACTTTCCCGTTTCTGGGCAGGATGTAATAAAGGCCTCTTTTTTATTGCTGCTCTGCCAAAAACAAAAGGAGAAAACTATGCTCATTCCTGTTTTGCTGTTCATCGTGGGCCTGCTGTGCCTCATCAAGGGCGGTGACTGGTTCGTGGATGGTGCCACGGGCATTGCCCGCCGCTTCCATGTGCCGGAGCTGCTCATCGGTGCCACGGTGGTGTCCATCGGCACCACCCTGCCTGAGGTCATGGTCTCCACCACCTCGCTCTCACCGGCCACGGCGAGATCGCCTACGGCAACGCCATCGGTTCGATCATCTGCAATGCATCGCTCATTGCGGCCCTCACCATTGCGGTGAAGCCGGGCAAGGTAGACCCCAAGAGCCTGCGCACGCCGGTGCTGTTCTTCTTTGTGGCAGCGGCCTTCTATGCCGGTGTGGCCTACACCACCGGCTACTTCTCCCGCCCGGTGGGCCTGATCCTTCTGGCCATGTTCGCAGCGTATATCATCTGCAACGTGATGGCCATGAAGAACGCCCCCGCCCCGGAAGAAGAGGAAGAACCGGAAGAAAATGCATCCTTTGCCAAGGAGCTGGGCCTGCTGGCCGTGGGCGCTGTGCTCATTGCCGTGGGTGCCAACCTGCTGGTGGATAACGGTACCCTGATCGCACAGGCACTGGGCGTGCCGGAGTCGGTGATCGCGCTCACCTTCGTGGCACTGGGCACCTCGCTGCCGGAGCTGGTCACGGCCATCACCTCGCTGGCAAAGGCCACGGTGCACTTTCGCTGGGCAATGTCATTGGTGCAAACGTGTTCAATCTGGTGCTGGTGAGCGGTGTTTCCGCCACGGTGGCACCCTTCACCATCCCGCAGAACTCCCTGCTCTTCGGCCACAATGCATCGCTGGTGCTGGAGTTTCCGGTCATGTTCGCCGTGATGCTGCTGCTCACCCTGCCCGCTCTCTTCAAGGGCAAGCTGAGCCGCCCGCAGGGCATTGCGCTGCTGTGCATCTACGCGGCATTCTGTGTGGTGCAGTTCACCATCTGATAAAACAGCAAAAGGCCGACGCAGCACTGCGTCGGCCTTTTGCCGTTTTAAGGGTTATTTTTTCAAATGGGAATCCCAGCCGGAAGAGGTGATGACCTGCTGATCCGGTGTGCACCACATGGCTTCCACGCCGTCCAGACTTTCCACGATCTTCATCCCGTCCTCCAGCGGCTGGCAGAACAGGCCGGTGGTCAGGCAGTCGGCAAGGCGGAGTCGCTGCACAGCACGGTCACGCCGTTAAAGTAGGCGGCGGGGAACAGGGTGTCCGGGTCGATCAGGTGGTGGTAGCGCTTGCCGTCCACCACATAGTAGCGCTGGTAGTCGCCGCTGGTCACAAGGGCCATATCGCTCATGTTGATGGCACCGTCCAGCATGGAATCCGAGGTGTATATATCCGAAGAGCTCCACGGGTTTTCCACGCCGCCGGTCCACTGGCTGCCGTCCGGTTTACACCAATGGCGCGCAGGTTGCCGCCCACGCTCACCAGAGCGCTGGTCAGGCCGCGGGCCTCGGCAGCCTGACACACCATTTCCACGGCGTAGCCCTTGCCCACGCTGCCCACATCCAGCAACATTTCCGGGTCGGCCAGATAAACGGTCTTGGCATCCGCGTCGATGATCACGTTGTTGATATCACAGTGCTGGGCGGCTGCTTCCAGCTCTTCCATGGTGGGCAGCTTGTTGTCGGCATCCGTCTCGGCGGCTTCGGCAGCTTCGCGGTAATTGTGCCAGATATTCAGCACGCTGCCCATGGCAATGTTCAGCTTGCCGTTGGTGGTCTGGTACATCTGGTCGGCCAGCTCCAGCATGGAGAGGATGCGGTCGTCCACCTCCACCGGAGCGCTGCCGGCATTGTCGTTGATGGTCTTGACGTTGGTCACGCCGGGGTAATCGTTGTAGATATCATACAGCTGGTTATAGGTAATAAGGTCTGCGTGCAGGGCATCCATCTGGGTGTTGAATTCTTCCTCGCTCTCGCAGTAGGCGATCACCTGCGTTACGGTATCGAACACATCATAAAAAACGGTGGAATAGCGGGTAAGCTCTTTCTTTTTGGAGGCACAGCCTGCCAGCAGGCTCAGGCAGAGCACCCCGGCCAGCAGGGCGCTGACGAAACGTTTTGCGCGGGTCTTCATACGGTGTGGTTCTCCTTTGCGGCGGTAAAGGCGGCGTGCTCCTCCTGCAGGTGGGCCAGCAGATCGCCGAACACCCAGCTGCGGTTGGAGGAAGTCACAACGGCCTTGAGCGGAATGGTGACCTGTGCCTGCTTCATCAGATCCAGCAGGGTGTCCACATCCTTCTCCTTGAAGTTGGCCAGAACCACTGCCGGCGGGTAGGCACCCGGTTCCAGCACCAGCGTGCGGGCGGCCTTGGTCTCCACCTCGCCCAGCAGCTGTGCCACAGTCTTGCCCGCATCGGCAGGGGAGACGAGCAGCACCTTCATGCCAAAAGCAGGAGCCATGCCTTCCAGCTTGCCGCGGTCGGCGGGGGAAGATTCCAGCCAGAACCAGCGGGACACCGGCGTTCTGGTTGCGTGCGTATGTGCTTTCATAAAAAAACCTCATTTCAGGGTGGATTGCAAATACACTATAGTATAACACAAATACGCAAAAAATGGAATGCCGGGGGGGGGCCGGTACTACCGGGAAAAGTTTCAGAGAATTTCGAGCAAAGGCAACAAAAATTAGAAGAAATTACAAGGCAAATTTCAGTGCAGGTGAAGATTGTATGCAGAAAATAGAGGTGCTATACTAAAAATGCGAGACATAAGTCTCAGAAATTTAACAGAAAGCAGAGGTTTTGAGGATGAAAAAACAGAAGATGCGGTTCATCAGTGCAGTGCTTGCGGCATGCATGATGACATCTGTCCTTCCGGTCAATGCACTTGCTCTGGGGGGGACGCCTGAAAATGGCGTAACTGCGCAGGAAGATACCGCAGCCACAACGATCCCGTTTGAAGGCAAGATCATCACCGAAGGCGGCAATTACGAGATCCAGGCGGGGCCTTATACTGGTAAAATCGTGATCAATACGACACAGCCGGTGAATATTGCCATTAAAGGTAATGTTACATTCAGTAATTCTGATCCTTTTATCGATGTGGAAAATGCAGGAATCGTAAATATTAAGAGTGAAGCCGATTATGTAGTTGACTGTGCAACGTATGCAAAACACTTCATAAATGTAGCTTCTCCGTCAGCACAGGTGACAATTGAAAAAGGTAAATACACATCGAGAACCTTTAATGTAGGCATGGTTCCTGCAGGTACACTTACGGTAAATGATGCAGAAATGGAATCGAATGCTTACTGTCTGACAGCTTCAGGTTCTGGAAGGGTGATTATTAACGGGGGTACGTATATACATGATAAAAACCCGGCAGAAGAAAGAGCTGTTTTTGGATTTTTAATGGTGGCCACATGACGTTGAACGATGTTACAGCGACCTCCGTGGAACCTGTTATCCTTAACAGTACCGGCACGGTGGACGTCAATGGCGGCGACTTCAAAACCACCGGCATAAAAAGCTGCTTTGTCAACAACTCTGCAAACCTGACCATTGACAAGGGCACCACAACAGAGGGAAACTTTGTGTCTGAGGGTGCCAGCTGCATCAACAACAACTGGGGTCAGGTACGGATCAACGGCGGCAGCTTACTACGGACGCCGGGATTGCTGTCAAAAACCGCGGAGGTCTGCGCCTTAATGGCGGCACGGTCGAAGCGCCGAACGGCACCGCCATTGACATTTCGGGCGAAAGCGGCGATGTGCAGCTGAACGGCGGCACCATCCGCAACAGCGTCACCGGTGTCCGTGTGGCCGATGCAGGCGATTCGGAGATCGACCTGAAGGCTGTGACCTTTGAGAATAATACTGATGATATTAGTCTGGGAAATGACCAGCAGATCAACATCAAAAAAGCTTTGTCGGTACGGCAAAGATCCGGGTGGATGACCCTGCGCGGGGCCGTCAGATCACAACGGACAACGAGGATCTCAGCTATCAGAACAAGCTGAAACTTTTCAGCAAGAATTCCGGCTACATCATCGGCTATAAGCGCGGCGATGATGGCGTGGAATACCGCTATCTGGCAGATGCCAACGGCAACATCGTCAACGCTGTAAATGCGAAGGCAACCGCTGACCTCGGTGCCGGGGAGCAGGAGCTGGATACTGCCACCGTTGTGCCGGAACACACCACCGTGACCGTGACGGCAAACCTCCCGGAGGGCGCAGAGTTCCTCGCTGGAGCGCCGTGCGTGCTGACGGCATTGCGCTGAAGCTGGGCGATGATCAGACCGCACACTTTGAGATGCCCGGTTGCAACGTGACCGTCGAAGCGCTGTATCAGGGTGGAAATGTTGACATCGACAACCCGAGCGGCAGCGGCAGCAGCGATGTGGTGGCCGGCATTGCGGCTGTTGCGCTGACCGGTGCAGCCGTGTGGGGCATTTACGAAACCGGAACCGGCATCTATCGCGTGCTGAATATGCCCGGCGTCCCCATGCCCTCCAACCGCGCCGGTCTGGCGACCCTGATCTGGGAAAAGGCCGGCTGCCCGGAACCGCAGACGGTGAAGAGCTTCAGCGACATCGATGACGCCGACCTTCATCTGCGGCAGGCTGCCAGCTGGATGGAAGAGCAGGGTCTGATGGACGATGTGAAGGAAAACGAGTTCCGCCCCTATCGCTATGTGACCAAGCTCCAAACCTGCCTTGTCTGGGATAAGGCCAAGGAAAAGAGCCTGATCTCCTGAAAAAGTAGATCATTCTTGTAACAACCCCGGGGTGACCGCAAGCGCCCGGGGTTGTTTTTTTCACAGGAAAAGGGGCAGAACCGGAAGATGCAGTGTGAAAAAGCAACGAGGAAGATCCCGCAGGATCTTCCTCGTTGCAAACACAAAATAATAATTCCGCAGAGGATAGTTCAAATCATCAGTTCAGCTTCTTGCCAAAGAACTCCACCTCTTTGCCGATGAACTGCATCAGCTCATCGAACTGGTCGGGGGTCAGGCTCTGGGCACCGTCGCACTTTGCCTTGGCGGGGTTGTTGTGCACTTCGATCATCAGGCCGTCGGCACCGGCAGCAACAGCGGCCTTTGCCAGATCCGGCACCATCCATGCGTGGCCGCAGGCATGGCTGGGGTCCACAATAACGGGCAGGTGGGTCATCTTGTGCAGCATCACCACACCGGCAAGGTCGAGGGTGTTGCGCATACTGGTCTCAAAGGTGCGGATGCCGCGCTCGCAGAGGATGACGTTCTCGTTGCCCTCGGCCATGATGTACTCGGCGCTCATCACGAACTCTTCCAGCGTATTGGCAAGGCCGCGCTTGAGCAGCACCGGCTTCTTCTGACGGCCGACGGCCTTGAGCAGCTGGAAGTTCTGCATGTTGCGGGCACCCACCTGAATGAGGTCCACATTCTCGAACAGGGGCAGGTGCTCGGTGTTCATGATCTCGGTCACGATGGGAGCACCGGTGGCGCGGCGTGCCAGCTTGAGCAGGTCGAGGCCTTCGCTGCGCATGCCCTGAAAAGAGTACGGAGAGGTGCGGGGCTTGAACGCGCCGCCGCGCAGCAGGGAAGCACCCGCAGCCTTCACGCGCTGTGCGCAGTAGGTGATCTGCTCCTCGCTCTCAATGCTGCAGGGGCCGGCAATGACCGCAAAGTTTCCGCCGCCGATCTTGACGCCGTCCACATCGATCACGCTGTCGTCCGGGTGGAACTTGCGGTTGGCCTTCTTATAAGGCTCGGTCACGCGGCGGCAGGTCTCCACCACCGGGTTTGCCAGCACCCAGCTTTCGGCCACGGCCTTGGTGTCGCCGATCAGGCCCAGAATGTGGCTCTCACTGCCCTTGGAATCGTTGATCTGCAGGCCATATCCTGCAGTTCGTGGCAGAACTCGCGTACCTGTACCTCAGGTGCGTCCTGTTTGAGTACGATGATCATAGTGCTTTGTCTCCTTTGCCTTATCGTGTGAAACGGCGAGGGAGACCGGCTCCTTTGCCGCAGCTTGCAGTGTCAAACTTCAGGGTTCTGAAGTGTGTGACGCTATGATATCACTTCAGGAAACTGAAGTCAAGAGAATTTTGAATTTTTTTGAAGAAAGTGGTAGAATGGGGGCAGGAAAAGAAAAAGCAGGCTCGCCCTCTCAGCTTCGCTTGCGCTCAGCAGCTCCCCCAAAGGGGGAGCCCTTGGCAAAAACGGAAACTTTGCGTGGATTGCCAAAGCCTCTCCCTTTGGGAGAGGTGGCATTGCGTAAGCAATGACGGAGAGGCGAGGACGCTGACCCAATGCCATCATACTTAAGAATAGAACCAGCTAAATATAAAGGGGAATACTACAATGGGAAAAGAAGCAAAAACCAATGCCATGCGCATTCTGGAGCGCGAGAAGGTGCCCTACACCGCCCACGAGTACGCTCATGAAGAGGGCGTTGCCGTGGCAGGTGTGGATGTGGCAGGCAGCATGGGCGAAGACCCTGCCTGCGTGTATAAGACGCTGGTGACGCAGGGCAATAGCAAAAACTATTTTGTGTTCGTCATTCCGGTGGCAGCAGAGCTGGATCTGAAAGCCGCTGCCCGCAGTGTGGGCGAAAAAAGCGTTGCATGATCCATGTGGCCGATATCAATAAGGTCACCGGCTATGTGCGCGGTGGCTGCAGCCCGGTAGGCATGAAAAAGCAGTATAAGACTGTGTTCGATGAGAGCGTGCTGACGCAGGAGAAGGTCTATGTCTCCGGCGGGCGCATCGGCACGCAGGTGTGCTGTGCCCCGGCGGACCTCATCCGCGCTGCACGGGCAATTACAGCAAAAATTATTTTTTAAAAAAGTCCGTCTATTGTACAAAAAGTTAACGCATCCTATTTACATAAAATATACTTAAACTATAAGTCATACTTAAAAAGAAAAACAATGTCGAAACTGCACAAAACTTTTGAAAGTTTTTTGACGGCATGAAAACACAAGGTAGAATTTGTGGGAACACTCTTTTCAAAGATGTTTTTTTGCCGTAAACTGTATGTAGTACAGGGACGGCGGCCCGCAGAAAGGGCTTTTCCGCCGCCTGAAAACGCAAGCACAAGGAACTGCGGAGGAGAACTTCAATGATGAAGATGCTGCCGGGTCTCATGGGTCGAAACAACATTCGGGCATGTCAGGGGCATCGTGCAACTTTGTGCAAAGCGTCGGGAGAGCATACGCAGAATTAAAGGCCGTGGTACGGGTGTACCGCAGCCTTTTTTGTTTGTCGGTTGAGAAAGAGAGGTTTGGATATGTTCGTAAAGTGGCTGTGATCATGGGTTCTGACAGCGATTGGCCGGTGGTAAAGGGCGCATGTGCCCAGCTGAAAGCGCTGGACATCCCTTTTGAGGCGCACATCCTTTCGGCACACCGCACCCCTGCCGGGGCAGCGGAGTTTGCCAAAAGCGCCCGTGCCAACGGCTTCGGCGTGATCCTGTGCGCAGCAGGCATGGCAGCACATCTGGCGGGTGCTTTGCTGCCAACACCACCCTGCCGGTGATCGGCATTCCCATGAAGGGCGGTGCATGGACGGCATGGATGCCTGCTTGCCACGGTGCAGATGCCCAGCGGCATCCCGGTGGCAACGGTGGCTCTGAACGGTGCCAAGAACGCCGCATGGCTGGCTGCGGAAATTCTGGCTTTGAGCGACGACGCTCTGGCCGAAAAGCTGGCAGCAGAGCGCACCGCCATGGCCGCACAGATCGCTGCCAAAGAGGAAAAGCTGCAGGCTGAGATCGCCCAGCTGTAAAGGAGAACCAATGTCTGATTTTGCATATCCGCTGCACGAAGAATGCGGCGTTTTCGGCATTTACGACCGTGCCGGTACCGAGGATGTGGCCGCTGCGGCTACTCGGCTCTGTATGCCCTGCAGCACCGTGGTCAGGAGAGCTGCGGCATCGCCGTGAACGATGATGGCGTGATCAACGGCCACCGCGACCTCGGCCTTGTGAACGAGGTGTTCACCCCGGCGGTGCTGGCAAGTCTGGCAAACCCCAATGCGCACATGGCTACCGGCCATGTGCGCTACGCCACGGCTGGCAGCCGCGTGCGGGCCAACGCACAGCCCATGATCGTGCGCCATGGCCGCGGCACCATGGCACTGTGCCACAACGGCAACCTGACCAACGCCATCGAGCTGCGCCGCCAGCTGGAAAATGAAGGTGCCATCTTCCACGGCTCCTCCGATACCGAGGTGATCTGCTACCTGATCACCCGCAAACCGCCTGCGCATGGGCAGCATCGAGACCGCCATCAGCAAGACGATGGATGTGCTGGAGGGTGCCTACAGTCTGGTGATCATGTCGGCCACCAAGCTCATTGCAGTGCGTGACCCCCGCGGCTACCGGCCCTGTGCATCGGCACCCTGCCCGGCGGCGGCTACGTCTTTGCCAGCGAGAGCTGTGCACTGGATGCCGCCGGTGCCACCCTGCTGCGGGACGTGGAGCCCGGCGAGATCGTGGTGGCAGACGCAAAACCGGCGAGCTGCGCAGCATCAAGGATCACTGCGGCCGCCCGGACACCCAGATGTGCGTGTTCGAGTTCATCTATTTCTCCCGCCCGGACAGCATCATCGAGGGCAGCTCGGTGCACGAGGCCCGCAAGCAGGCCGGCCGGTTCCTTGCACAGGAACACCCCGTGGAAGCGGACGTGGTCATCGGCGTGCCGGATTCCGGTCTGGATGCAGCGCTCGGCTACTCGCAGGAGAGCGGCATCCCCTATGGCATCGGTTTTATTAAGAATAAGTACATCGGCCGCACCTTCATTCAGGGCAGCCAGAAGCAGCGCGAGAACAGCGTGCGCATCAAGCTGAACGTCGTTTCCAGCACGGTCAAGGGCAAGCGCGTGGTGCTGGTGGATGACTCCATCGTGCGCGGCACCACATCTGCCCGCATCATCAAGCTGCTGCGGGATGCCGGTGCCACCGAGGTGCACTTTATGGTGTCGGCACCGCCGTTCAAGTACCCCTGCTACTTCGGCACTGACATCCCGGATCAGAAACTGCTGGTGGCCACCGGCCGCACGGTCGAGCAGATCAATGAAGTGATCGGGGCCGATACGCTGGGTTACCTTTCCACTGAGCATGTTGTCCAGCTTACAAAGAACGCAAAATGCGGATTCTGCACCGCCTGCTTTACCGGCGAATATGCCGTGAAGCCGGACGAGGTGCTTTCCACCGATATTCACGAACGCCACCTGAACGACCGTCCCAAGGACGAGAAAAAGTTAGGAGAGTAAGACCATGGAAAAAAGCTATTCTGAAAGCTATGCAGCCGCCGGTGTGGATATCACCGCCGGTTATCGCTCTGTTGAACTGATGAAGCAGTATGTGGCCCGCACCATGAACGAGCACTGCATTGGCGGTCTGGGCGGCTTTGGTGGCCTGTTTGAGCTGGACTGCACCGGCTACAAGCACCCGGTGCTGATCTCCGGCACCGACGGCGTGGGCACCAAGCTGAAAATTGCCATGATCATGGACAAGCACGATACCATCGGCATCGACTGCGTGGCTATGTGCGTGAATGATGTCATCTGCGCCGGTGCAAAGCCGCTGGTGTTCCTGGATTACATCGCCTGCGGCCGCAACATTCCCGAGAAGATCGCAGAGATCGTCAAGGGTGTGGCTGAGGGCTGCGTGCAGGCCGACTGCTCTCTGGTGGGCGGCGAGACTGCCGAGCACCCGGCATGATGCCGGAGGAGGAGTACGATCTGGCCGGTTTCACCGTGGGTGTCGTGGATAAGGAAAAGATCCTGAGCAATGAGACCATGGCAGCCGGTGATGTGATCCTTGCCCTGCCTTCCACCGGTGTGCACTCCAACGGTTTCTCGCTGGTGCGCAAGATCTTTGACATTGACGCAAACCCCGATGTGCTGCACACTGCCCCTGCAGAGCTGGGCGGCAAGACGCTGGGCGAGGCCCTGCTGGCTCCCACCAAGATCTACGTCAAGCCTGTGCTCAAGGTGCTGGAAGAGGTGGATGTGAAGGGCATTTCCCACATCACCGGCGGCGGCTTCTACGAGAACATTCCCCGCAGCCTGAAAAAGGCTGCTGCGCACGCATCAACAAGGCAGATGTCCGCACCCCGGCTCTGTTCCAGCTGATGCAGAAGACCGGCAATATCTCCGAGCACGATATGTTCAACACCTTCAACATGGGCGTTGGCATGGTGCTCACCGTCCCCGCAGAGCAGGCCGACAAGGCGCTGGACATCCTGCACGCAAACGGCGAGCCGGGAGCTTACCGTCTGGGCGTCATTGCAGAAGGTGAGGGCGTGGAGCTGTGCTGAACATTGCAGTTTTAGTCTCCGGCGGCGGCACCAACCTGCAGGCTCTGCTGGACAGCGAAGCCCGAGGCGAGAACCCCAACGGCAGGATCACCCTTGTGGTGGCCTCCAAGCCCGGTGTCTATGCGCTGGAACGGGCCGCAAAGGCCGGTGTGGAAGGCTGCGTGGTGCGCCGCAAGGATTACGCCAGTAGTGAGGATTTTGACGAAGCTCTGCTGAAAACGTTGAAAGACCACAACATCGATCTGGTGGTGCTGGCAGGCTTTCTGTCCGTGCTGGGGCCCAGTGTCATTGAAGCGTATCCCCGCCGCATCCTGAATGTGCACCCGGCGCTCATCCCGTCCTTCTGCGGGCCCGGCATGTACGGTCTGCGTCCGCACGAAGCGGCTCTGGCCCGGGGTTGCAAGGTGACCGGTGCCACCGTCCACTTCGTGAACGAAGAGTGCGACGCGGGCCCATCCTGCTGCAGAAGGCCGTGGACATCCTGCCCGGCGACACCCCCGAGGTGCTGCAGAAGCGTGTGATGGAGCAGGCCGAGTGGAAGCTGCTGCCCAAGGCCGTGGCTATGGTGTGCAGCGGAGAAATTGAGTGAAAACTCCTTCCGTCACGCCTGATGGCGTGCCACCTCCCTCTCCGAGGGGGCTGTCGCCGCAGGCGACTGGGGGAGTTCCGTAATAGGAGTATTTGACATGGAAAAGATCAACCTGAACGAGTATCTGGCATCCAACGAGTATCCCGGCCGCGGCATTGCTGTGGCAATGGCTCCGGATGGCCGCCAGATGTTCATTGGCTACTTTATCATGGGCCGCAGCGAGAACAGCCGCAACCGCGTGTTTGACCCCGTGCCCGAGCGCGGCGGCATCTGCACCATCGCAGCGGACCCAGCAAAGCTGGAGGACCCCAGCCTCATTATTTACAATCCGGTGCTGACGCTGGGCAAGACCCATATCGTGACCAACGGCGACCAGACCGATACCATCTATGACCTGATGAGTCAGGGCAAGAGCTTTGCCGATGCCCTGCGCACCCGCACCTTTGAGCCGGACGGCCCCAACTACACCCCCCGCATCTCCGCTGTGGTGTACGCCGACGGCAGCTATCAGATGAGCATTCTCAAGTCTGCGGACGGCAATGGCGACAGCGTGCAGCGCTATTTCTTTGATTACCCGCAGCCCGTTGCAGGCGAGGGCCATTTCATCAGCACCTACAAGCACAACGGAAATCCCATCCCCAGCTTTGAGGGTGAGCCGCTGCGCTTTGCCTGCCCCCGCACCATCGGCGATTTTGCACAGGGTCTGTGGAGCAGCCTGAACCCGGACAACAAGGTGAGCCTGTTTGCCCGGGTCATTGATCTGGACTCCGGCGAGACCGGCGACATGATCTTTAACAAGTACGATGCCGTGTGCAGCGATCTGGACGACCCCGAAGAGCCGGAGCTGCTGCCCGAAGAGCTGGAACTGCTCAAAAAGCTTGACGCAGAGGAAAAACAGGACTAAAACAATAGAGAAATAAGGAGGATGCACCAATGAACGAACTGGCACTGAAGTACGGCTGCAACCCCAACCAGAAGCCCAGCCGCATTTATATGGAAGATGGCTCTGACCTGCCGGTCACTGTGCTGAACGGCAAGCCCGGCTACATCAATTTTCTGGACGCGCTCAACTCCATCCAGCTGGTCAAGGAGCTGAAAGCTGCCTGTGGTCTGCCCGCAGCAGCTTCCTTCAAGCACGTTTCCCCGGCAGGCGCAGCTCTGGGCCTGCCGCTCACCGATGTGGAACGCAAGATGTACCACATTGCCCCGGATATGGAGCTGTCGCCGCTGGCAAATGCCTATGCCCGTGCACGCGGTGCGGACCGCATGTCCTCCTTTGGCGACTGGATCGCCCTTTCGGACATCTGCGATGTGCCCACCGCAAAGCTGATCCAGCACGAGGTGTCCGACGGCATCATCGCCCCGGGCTACGAGCCGGAGCACTGACTATCCTGTCCGGCAAGAAAAAGGGCAACTACAATGTGGTCGCCATCGACCCGGCCTACAAGCCCGCTCCCATCGAGCACAAGCAGGTGTACGGCATCACCTTTGAGCAGGGCCGCAACGAGCTGGTCATCAACGCCGACACCATGCTGAACAACTGGGTCACCGAGAACAAGGACGTGACCGAGGAGCAGAAGCGTGATCTGGTCATTGCACTCATCACCCTGAAGTATACTCAGTCCAACAGCGTGTGCTACACCTACCACGGCCAGACCATCGGCGTGGGCGCAGGCCAACAGAGCCGCATCCACTGCACCCGTCTGGCAGGCCAGAAGGCCGACAACTGGCAGCTGCGCCACATGGATAAGGTGCTCAACCTGCCCTTCCGCGACGATGTGGCAAAGCCCAACCGCGACAACGCCATTGATGTTTACATCGGCGATACGCCCGAGGATGTGATTGGCGACGATGTGTGGGCCGAGACCTTTACCGAGCAGCCCGCCCCGCTGACCGCTGAGGAAAAGAAGGAATATCTGAGCAAAGTGACCGGCGTGTGCCTTGGCTCGGATGCTTTCTTCCCCTTCGGCGACAACATCGAGCGTGCCCGCCGCTCCGGCGTGACCGCCATCGTGCAGCCCGGCGGCTCCATCCGCGACCAGCAGGTCATTGACACCTGCAACAAGTACGGCATCGCAATGGCCTTCTGCGGCCTGCGGCTGTTCCATCACTAAGGGAAAAGAACGAACCCTCTCAGTCGCCTGACGGCGACAGCTCCCCCGAGGGGGAGCTTTATGCGAGAAAACGGACAGAAACAAGCATTCCGTTGAATGCAGCTCCTGCCGTCAGCAGAAAAAAGCTCCCCCCTTCGGGGGAGCTGGCATTGCGCAGCATGACTGAGAGGGACATTCAAAAACGGGAAGGTGAATGATATGGCTGAAAAAATTCTGGTAGTGGGCGGCGGCGGCCGCGAGCACGCCATCATCAAGGCACTGAAAAAGAGCCCTGACTGCGGCGAGATCTGGTGCGCACCCGGCAACGGCGGCATCAGCTATGACGCAAAGTGCAAAAACATCAAGTCTACCGATGTGGACACCATGGTGGCTTTGCCGTAGAAGAAAAGTTCGATTACGTTGTGGTGGCGCAGGACGATCCGCTGGCTCTGGGCATGGTGGATGCGCTGGCAGCAGTGGGCATCCCGGCCTTTGGCCCGGATAAGGCCGCTGCCCGCATCGAGCCTCCAAGGTGTTCTCCAAGGACCTGATGAAGAAATACGGCATCCCCACCGCAAAGTACGAGACCTTTGACGACCCCGCCAAGGTCATGGAGTACATCAAGGCCGAGGGCAAGTACCGGTGGTCATCAAGGCCGACGGTCTGGCACTGGGCAAGGGCGTGCTCATCTGCGAGAACGAGCAGCAGGCTGCGGACGGCGTGAAGGAGATCATGCTGGATAAGAAGTTCGGCGCATCCGGCAACCATGTGGTGGTGGAGGAATTCCTCACCGGCCCCGAGGTCAGTGTGCTGAGCTTTACGGACGGCAAGGTGGTCAAGCCCATGGTGTCCAGCATGGATCACAAGCGTGCCAACGACCACGACACCGGCCTGAACACCGGCGGCATGGGCACCGTGGCTCCTAACCCCTACTACACCCCGGCCATTGCTGCCGAGTGCATGGAAAAGATCTTCCTGCCCACCATTCAGGCCATGAACGCCGAGGCTGCCCCTTCAAGGGCTGCCTGTACTTCGGCTGATGCTCACCCCGGACGGCCCCAAGGTCATCGAGTACAACTGCCGCTTCGGTGATCCCGAGACCCAGGTGGTGCTGCCTCTGCTGGAGAGTGACCTGCTGAAGATCATGGCTGCCTGCACCGAGGGCACGCTGGCCGATACCGAGGTCAAATTCTCCGAGGGCGCGGCCTGCTGTGTCATTCTGGCCTCCGGCGGCTACCCGGTGTCCTATGAAAAGGGCAAGCCCATTTCCGGCCTGACCAACGGCCAGCTGGAAGGGGAGAGCAACATCACAGTCTACCACTCCGGCACGGCACTGCGTGAGGACGGCACGCTGGTCACCAACGGCGGCCGCGTGCTGGGCGTGACTGCAGCTGCGCCCCGCCTGACCGCCGCCATCACGCAGGCATACGCCGCCGCTGAGAAGATCAGCTTTGAAAAGCTGCACAAGCGCACGGATATTGGTATGAGAGCGCTGAAAGCAATCGCTGAACAATAAAAAAGAGGGGGATTCACCCATGGTTTATCGTATTTATGTGGAAAAGAAGCCCGGCTTTGATGTGGAAGCCCAGGGCCTGAAAAATGAGCTGGTGAGCCTGCTGGGCATCCAGTCCCTGAGCGGCCTGCGCCTGCTGAACCGCTATGATGTGGAAGGCATCGACGAGGCACTGTTCAACCAGTGCGCTACCACCGTGTTCAGTGAGCCGCCGGTGGATAACACCTATGCGGAGCTGCCTGAATTCGAGGGCATTTCCTTTGCTGTGGAGTACCTGCCCGGCCAGTTCGACCAGCGCGCCGATTCTGCGCCGAGTGCATCCAGCTCATCAGCCAGGCGAGCGCCCGCTGGTTCGCTCTGCCCGTGTCTACCTGCTGGAGGGTTCCCTGACCGAGGAGCAGGTGGCAGAGATCAAAAAGTACGTCATCAACCGGTGGAGGCCCGCGAGGCTTCGCTGGAGACCAAAGCTACTCTGAAGATGGAGTATCCCATGCCCACCGCTGTGGCCACGCTGGAGGGCTTCAACGAGCTGGACGAAGAGGGCCTGAAGAAGTTCATCGACGAAAAGGGCCTGGCCATGGATCTGGGCGATATCAAGTTCTGCCAGGAGTACTTCCGCTCTGAGCACCGCGACCCCACCATCACCGAGATCAAGATGATCGACACCTACTGGTCCGATCACTGCCGCCACACCACCTTCGGCACCATTCTGGACGATGTGCAGATCGACGATGCCGTGGTGCAGAAGGCCTTTGACCGCTACATGGCCATGCGCGCCGATCTGGGCCGCGAGAACAAGCCCCGCTGCATGATGGACCTTGCCACCATCGGTGCCAAGGAGCTGAAGAAGCAGGGCATCCTGAAAAATCTGGACGAGTCCGACGAGATCAACGCCTGCACCGTCAAGATCAAGTGCGATGTGAACGGTAAGGACGAGGACTGGCTGTTCCTGTTCAAGAACGAGACCCACAACCACCCCACCGAGATCGAGCCCTTCGGTGGTGCGGCTACCTGCATCGGCGGTGCCATCCGTGACCCGCTGTCCGGCCGCAGCTACGTCTATCAGGCCATGCGCGTTACCGGCGCAGGCGACCCGCTCAAGCCGGTCAGTGAGACGTTGCCCGGAAAGCTGCCCCAGCGCAAGCTGGTGACCACTGCTGCCGCAGGCTATTCCTCCTACGGCAACCAGATCGGTCTTGCTACCGGTCAGGTGGACGAGATCTATCATCGGCTATGTGGCAAAGCGCATGGAAATCGGTGCCGTTGTAGGCGCTACCCCCGCTTCCCACGTCCGCCGCGAGTGCCCCGCCCCCGGCGATGTCATCGTTCTGCTGGGCGCCGCACCGGCCGTGATGGTGTGGGCGGTGCTACCGGTTCTTCCAAGGCCCACAAGCTGGACAGCCTTGAGCACTGCGGTGCCGAGGTGCAGAAGGGCAACGCTCCCATCGAGCGCAAGCTGCAGCGCCTGTTCCGCCGCGAGGATGCCTGCAGGATGATCAAGCGCTGCAACGACTTTGGTGCAGGCGGTGTGTCCGTTGCCATCGGTGAGCTGGCCGACGGCCTGTACATCGACCTGAACAAGGTCACCAAGAAGTACGAGGGTCTGGACGGCACCGAGCTGGCCATCAGCGAGAGCCAGGAGCGCATGGCTGTGGCGCTGGCCCCCGAGGACGTGGACAAGTTCATTGCCCTCGCCAACGAAGAGAACCTTGAGGCCACTCCTGTGGCAAAGGTGACGGCTGAGCCCCGCCTGAACATGGTGTGGAACGGCATGTCCATTGTGAACATCAGCCGCGAGTTCCTGAACTCCAACGGTGCCGAGAAGCACCAGAAGGTCCATGTGGAAAAGGCCACGGTCTGGCAGCCCCAGTGGGAGGGCCTGACCTTCAGCCAGAAGATGAAGAACATGGTGGGCGATTTGAACATCTGCAGCAAGAAGGGCCTGTCTGAGCGGTTCGACTCCACCATTGGTGCCGCCACTGTGCTCATGCCCTTTGGCGGTGCCTATCAGCTGACCCCGCAGAACGCCATGGTGGCAAAGCTGCCGGTGGACGGCGAGACCAGCACCTGCTCCGGCATGGCATGGGGCTTCAACCCCTTCCTGATGAGCGCAGACCAGTACAAGGGCGCTCAGATGGCTGTCATCGAGAGCGTTACCAAGCTGGTGGCCTCCGGCTTCCGCTATGAGGATGCTTACCTCACCTTCCAGGAATATTTCGAGCGTCTGGGCACCGCCCCGGAGCGCTGGGGCAAGCCGCTGGCCGCTCTGCTGGGTGCACTGGATGCTCAGATGGGTCTGGGCATTGCATCCATCGGCGGCAAGGACAGCATGTCCGGCTCCTTTGAAAAGCTGGATGTGCCTCCACGCTGGTCTCCTTTGCAACCGCCATCGGCAAGGCAAACAAGGTAGTCTCCACCGAATTCAAGAAGCCGGAGAGCACGGTGGTGCTGGTACGGCCCATCATCGACCCCGAGACCGGTTGCCCCAACTTCTTCTCCCTGAAGGCCAACTACAAGATCGTGGAGGACATGATCGAAGAGGGCATGGTGCATCCGCCTGCTCTGTGGGCTACGGCGGCATTGCCGAGGCTCTGTTCAAGATGGGCCTTGGCAACCACATCGGCTTCAAGATGCGTGCGGATAAGACCACCCATGAGATGTTCCAGCCCATGTACGGCTCCATCGTTCTGGAAATGGTGTCCGATTCGCCCGCCGGTGAGATCCTGGGCGAGACCACCAAGGAATACGTCTTTGAAGCCTGCGGCGAAAAGCTGGATATGGCCCAGCTGCAGGAGATCTGGGAAGGCAAGCTGGAGCCGGTGTACCCCTACCGCAAGGCAGGCCCTACCGTGGAAAAGATCGACGGCAAGCTGACTGCACCCGCCGCACCCAAGATCGGCGTGGCAAAGCCCAAGGTCATCATTCCGGTGTTCCCGGGCACCAACTGCGAGTACGACACCGCCAAGGCCTTTGCCCGCGCCGGTGCCGACCCGGAGATCCTGGTCATCCGCAACCTGACCCCCGCCGACGTGGCCGAGAGCTGCAAGGCACTGGTCAAGGCCATCGATAACAGCCAGATCGTCATGCTGCCCGGCGGCTTCTCCGGCGGCGACGAGCCGGACGGCAGCGCAAAGTTCATTGCCTCCTTCTTCCGCAACCCGGAAGTCACCGAGGCGGTGCGCCGTCTGCTGCAGCAGCGCGACGGCCTGATGCTGGGCATCTGCAACGGCTTCCAGGCCCTCATCAAGCTGGGTCTGGTCCCCTACGGCGATATCCGCCCCATCACCGCTTACGATCCCACCCTGACCTTCAACACCATCGGCCGCCACCAGAGCATGCTGGTGCGCACCCGCATTGCATCCACCGGCAGCCCGTGGCTGTCCAAGTGCGAGGTGGGCGAACAGTTCACCGTTGCCATCAGCCATGGCGAGGGCCGTTTCGTGGCTCCGCAGGAGGTGCTGGACACCCTCATGAAGAATGGCCAGATCGCCACCCAGTATGTGGACATCGAGGGCAATCCCACCATGGATCAGAGCTATAACCCCAACGGCTCTGTGCTGGCAATCGAAGGCATCACCAGCCGGATGGTCGTGTGTTCGGCAAGATGGGCCACTCGGAGCGCAGCGGCGAGTACCTGTACAAGAACGTTACCGGTGACAAATATCAGCCGATCTTTGAGGGCGGCGTGGACTATTTCAAGATTTGATGGTAGAATAGAGAAAAACCCTCTCCGTCACGCCTGCGGCGTGCCACCTCCCCCGAAAAAGGGGGAGGCTTTCTGGTGCTGACCGGCAGAGCGCAAAAAGCTCCCCCCTCGGGGGAGCTGGCGAGCAAAGCGAGACTGAGAGGGTTATTTTCAGGAGGAAACAATCAATGTCTCAGCATGATCGTTATATCAGCCCTTTTCCACCCGCTATTCCTCGGACGAGATGCAGTATATCTTCTCGGACGATAACAAGTTCCGCACATGGCGCCGCCTGTGGGTGGCGCTGGCCCGGGCCGAAATGGAGCAGGGCCTGACCAACATCACCCCCGATATGGTGGCTGAGCTGGAAGCCCATGTGGACGATATCAACTATGAAGTGGCCATCGAGCGCGAAAAGCTGGTGCGCCACGACGTGATGAGCATGTGTACGCCTACGGCCAGCAGTGCCCCAAGGCTGCCGGCATCATCCATCTGGGTGCCACCAGCTGCTATGTGGGCGACAACACCGACATCATCGTGATGCGTCAGGGTCTGGAACTGGTGCGCAAAAAGCTGATTGGTGTGTTGGCAAAGCTGGGCCGCTTCGCCGAGGAATACAAGGACATGCCCTGCATGGCCTACACTCACTGCCAGCCCGCTCAGCCCACCACCGTGGGCAAGCGCGCCACCCTGTGGGCCAACGAGCTGGTGATGGACCTGCAGGAGATCGACCACCGTCTTGCTGTTCTGCAGCTGCGCGGTGTCAAGGGTACCACCGGCACGCAGGCTTCCTTTATGGAGCTGTTCAAGGGCGATGCCGATAAGATCCGCGCCGTGGATGCTTCCATCGCCAAGGAGATGGGCTTTGACCCCAAGGCCGTCATTCCGGTGTCCGGCCAGACCTACAGCCGCAAGGTGGATGCCTTCATCCTGAACGCCCTTGCCGGCATTGGCCAGAGCTGCATGAAGTTTGCCACCGACCTGCGTCTGCTGGCTAACTTCAAGGAGATGGAAGAGCCGTTTGAAAAGAACCAGATCGGTTCCTCCGCCATGCCTTACAAGCGCAACCCCATGCGCTGCGAGCGTATCTGCGCGCTGAGCCGCTACCTGATGGTGGATGTGCTGAACCCCAGCTTCACCACCGGCACCCAGTGGTTTGAGCGCACGCTGGACGACAGCGCCAACAAGCGTGTCGCCATGGCTGAGGGCTTCCTTGCCACCGACGCTATCCTGAACATCATGCTCAACGTCACCGACGGCATCGTGGTGTATCCCAAGGTGGTGCGCAGCCGTCTGATGGCAGAGCTGCCCTTCATGGCCAGCGAGAACATTATGATGCAGGCTGTGGAAAAGGGCGGCAACCGTCAGGAGCTGCACGAGCGTCTGCGCCAGCACGCCATCGCCGCCGGCAAGCAGGTCAAGGAAGAGGGCCTGCCCAACGATATGGTGGACCGCATTGCTGCCGACCCTGCCTTTGGCCTGACCCGCGAGGAGATCGTGGCGGGCCTTGTGCCGGAGAACTTTGTAGGCCGTGCACCGCAGCAGGTGGAGGAGTTCATCGCCAATGTGCTCAAGCCCATCTTCGATGCCAACCCCGATGCCGTGGAGCAGCACGCATCTTTGAGTGTTTGATTTTAAATGCTCTCCGCTTACGCTCTGAGCATAAACGGCGGAAGTTACAGTTTGTTTTGCAAGAAGGAGAAGCCTGCGGGCTTCTCCTTCTTGCTTTTTCACGAAAAGGGCCGGAAAGAAAAACTCCTTCAGCTGCACTTCGTGCGTCAGCCGTTCCCCTTTTTGTCACCTTTCGGTGACATCTTCCCCCGACCGGGGGAAGTCTTTCTCAAAGAGGGAGCCTCTGACGAAGAGGAAGAGTTTACCGTACGGCCAAAGCTCCCTAATAAAGGAAGGTGGCATTGCGCAGCGATGACGGAAGGAGTTCTCTTGCGCAAACCATTTTATCATGTTACACTAAAACTCCAAACCTATGTAAAAGGAGAACCGCGTATGCGATTGGATAAATACTTAGCCGAGACGGCCCAGTGCACCCGCAGCGAAGCTAAGGCGCTGCTTTCCAAAGGGCGGGTGCAGGTGAACGGTGCTGTCTGCAAAAAAGGGGACACCCAGCTCAAAGAAAGTGACACTGTGGCCGTGGACGGCAAAGCCCTGAATTATCAGCAGTTCGTGTACCTGATGCTCAACAAGCCCGAGGGCGTGGTGAGCGCTTCCACCGACAAGCGCGACACCACCGTGGTCGATCTGGTGGGGGATGCCTATCCCCGGCGGCAGCTGTTCCCGGCGGGAAGGCTGGACAAGACCAGCACCGGCTTTGTGCTGCTGACCGATGACGGCACCTTTGCCCACGACATCCTTGCTCCAAAGCGCCACGTCTCCAAGACCTACACTGTGGTGTTGGACACGCCGCTGACCGAGCAGATGCGCACCGGCTTTGCGGCGGGCGTGACCCTTGCCGACGGCACAGCGCTTTCGCCTGCGGAGGTGACGGCCCTTTCTGCCGACGGCTGTACTGTGCGGGTGGTGCTCAAGCAGGGCGTATACCACCAGATCAAGCGGATGTTCGGCGTGTACGGCGCAGGCGTGAACGGCCTGCACCGGGATGCCATCGGCGGCCTTGCACTCGACCCGGCCCTTGCACCGGGCCAGTGGCGGGAGCTTTCTGCCGAAGAAGTGTCAAAAATTTCCAGCTGACAGGGTCGGCTTTTCACCCGAATTTCAAAAAAGCAACACATTTTTTCGGTAGAATAGGGGGCAGAACCACGCAAAAAGGCACTTTTTTGGTTCAGAATGGCCCCTAAAGATAATATTCACAAGAAAAAACTATCTTTTTTGTTGAAATATGTTGCAAAAGTAAATTCTTTTGTGTAAAATATAAAATGTAATGCAGCTAAATTGTTAAAAATCACGACCGGCTGCCGCTGCGGTTTGCACAAACGAGGAAAAGGGGTATCCATTATGGCCAATAGAGTATTTCAAAGCGTGATCTACCAGATGAAAGACGCAATCAACCGGGTGGTCGGCGTGGTGGATGAGACCGGCGCTGTTATTTCCTGCTCGGAACTGAACCTGATCGGCGAGGTGCGCGAGGGTTTCATGGCGGAGCGTCTGACCGCAGGCGACCGCTTTGTGCGCGATGCTACACCTATCAGCAGTTCTCCAGCGCCAAGCATAATGATTATGCAGTATTCGTGGAAGGCGTGGACGAGACGGCTGGTCAGTTTGCCGCCATGCTGTCCATCAGCCTGCAGAGCATCAAGCAGTACCACGACGAAAAGTTTGATAAGTCCAACTTTATCAAGAATGTGGTGCTGGATAACATCCTGCCCGGCGATATCTATGCCAAGCCCGTGAGCTGCACTTTGCCACCGATGTTTCCCGCGTGGTGTTCATCGTGCGTGTTACCAGCGGCGGCGATATCTCCGCCTACGATGTGGTCAGCAGCCTGTTCCCCGACAAGCAGAAGGACTTTGTGTTCAATATCAGCGAGACGGATACCGTGCTGGTCAAGGAGATCCGCAAGGGCATCGACCGCACCGATATGGAAAAGCTGGCTGCCAGCATCGTGGATACCCTGTCCGGCGAGCATTACATCAAGGCTGTGGTGGGCATCGGCACCCCCATCTCCAACGTGAAGGATCTGGCTACCTCCTTTAAGGAAGCACAGATCGCCATGGAAGTGAGCAAGGTGTTCGACACCGAAAAGCAGATCATCCGCTACGATAATCTGGCATTGCACGCCTGATCTATCAGCTGCCCACCACCGTGTGCGAGATGTTCCTGCGCGAGGTGTTCAAGCAGGGCAGCATCGAAAGCCTGGATCAGGAGACCCTGTTCACCATCCAGCGCTTCTTCGAGAATAACCTGAATGTGTCTGAAACCAGCCGCGGCCTGTTTGTGCACCGCAACACGCTGGTGTATCGTCTGGAAAAGATCAAAAAGCTGACTGGCCTGGATCTGCGTGAGTTCGACGATGCTATCGTCTTTAAGGTAGCACTGATGGTCAAGAAGTACCTGTCCAACAATCCGGCCAAATACTAATAAGCTGCAGGCTCTGCCTGCAGTGCAGAACCGGCCGCTCGAAACCGATGCTGGCCGGTTCTTTTTGCTGTGAAAACAGATTTTAATGTCAGGAGCTAATATTACCCTATGATCGATTTAGAACACGTTTCCAAGGAATATAAACGGGGCGGACCGCTGGCACTGGACGATATCAATCTCCATGTGGACGACGGCGAGTTCGTGTTTTTGCTGGGCCATTCCGGCGCAGGCAAATCCACCCTGCTCAAGCTGCTGCTGCGCGAAGAGCTGCCCAGTGAGGCAAGGTGACCGTGCTGGGCAAGGATGTTGCCAGCCTGCACCGCCATCAGGTGCCGTATCTGCGCCGTCAGATGGGCATTATCTTTCAGGATTTCCGGCTGATCCCCACCATGACTGTGTACGAGAACATCGCTTTTGCCATGCATGTGACCAACGTCAAGAGCCGGGAGATCAGCGACCGTGTGGAGTACATGCTGGAGCTGGTGCATCTGGAGGATAAGGCCAAGGCCTATCCGGACACCCTTTCCGGCGGTGAACAGCAGCGCGTGGCTGTGGCCCGCGCCCTTGCCCACGGCCCCAAGCTGGTCATTGCGGACGAGCCTACCGGCAACATCGACCCGGAATTGAGCCTGGAATGATGGAGCTGCTGGAGCGGGTGAGCGAAACGGGCATCACCGTGGTGGTCGTTACCCATGAGCACGAGCTGGTACGCCAGTTCCACCAGCGCGTCGTCACCCTGAAAAAGGGCCGCATCATTTCGGATGTGCCTGCCGACAAGGAAGCCATCCGCGCACGCGCAGAGCGCAAAGAACGCCTGTTCGAGACCGAGCTGGAACCCGCTGACACCGCAGAAAAGGAGGCGGCCACCGTATGATGAGACCTTCTACCTTCTTTTTCTGGTCCGGCGCGGTATCCGCAATCTGGGCAAGCACTGGGCCATGACCTTTGTGTGCATCCTGTCCCTCAGTGTCTGTATGACCCTGAACACCTTTGCAAGCCTTGCCGAGGTGAACGTGGACAGCATGGTGAACTATCTGGGCAGCCAGAACGAGACCGTGGTCTATCTGGACCCGGAGTGTGATGATGCCACTGCGCAGGCCGTGGGCGAAAAGCTGGCGGCAATGCCCGGCGTGACCAATGTGCAGTTCGTCTCCAAGCAGGACGTGCTGAACACCTACCGCAATTACATGGAAGATTACTCCTCCTGTGGGATGAGTTTGAAAATGACAACCCCTTCAAGCCAACTACCGCGTTTCCATCGCGGATCTGAGCCAGATGGAGAGCATGAGCAAGCAGATGCAGGCCATTCAGGGCGTGTACAGCGTTACCGCCCCGGTGGAAATGACCAACGTCTTTGTGCAGGTGCAGCGCTCTGTTACCAAAGTGGGCCGCGGTATCGTGCTGGTGCTGATGGTCGTCAGCATCATCACGGTGGGCAGCACCATCCGCCTGAGCGTGTTTGCGCGCCGCCGCGAAATTGAGATCATGAAGTACGTGGGCGCCACCAACGGTCTGGTCACTCTGCCCTTCGTTGTGGAAGGTCTGGCCATGGGCCTGATTTCCGGCGTGCTCACTGCAGCGATCAGTCTGGGCGGCTACTCCTACATGGTGCAGGCCTCCGACGGTCTGGGCGGCGTGTGGGAAATGATCATGGGTCAGGCACTGGTGCCGGTGAGCGCCGTCTGGTCCACTATCATCCCGTACAGCCTCATCGGCGGTGCCGTTGTGGGTGGTCTGGCAGTATGTTCTCCATCCGCAAGCACCTGAACGTGTGATCGAAAGGAGCCGCACATGAAAAAAGCACTTCATGCAAAGCCCTTCCGCCTGCAGATGCCCGGCCATACGCCGCGCCATGCACGGCCGGACCTGCCCGCAGCCAAGCTGCTGCGCGGCGTGAGTCTGTGCCTGGCGGCGGTATGCCTTGCGGCAAGCGTCAGCTTCCAGCCGGCCACGGCAGCTACCAGCATGGCCAGCCTGCAGAACAAGCTGAACAGCCTTTCCAAATCCATCGACCAGCACAAAAGGAGCTTTCGGACGCAAAGAAAAGGAAGCTGCTGCAAAAGCGCTGGAAAGTGAGCTGAAGGAGCGCGTGGGCGTCATTCAGTCTCAGATTAGTGTGCTGAGCACCCAGATCGCGGCGGTGCAGAACAACATTGGCCAGACCGAGCAGAAGATCGCCGCCAAGGAAGGCGAAATCACCCAGAAGCAGGCCGAGATCGACAGCCAGTGGGGCGATTTTAAAAAGCACATGGCTGCCATGCAGGAGCTGCGCGACGGCGGCAGCGTGGCCATGCTGAGCGCAGTGAACGACCTGTATGAGCTGCTCACCTTCAACGAGGTCATGCAGGATATCTCCATCAAAGATACCGAGATCATGGACAATATGAAGGCCGCCAAGAGCGCTCTGGAAGCAGATAAGGTGGAGCTGGAAGCCCAGCGCAAGGAGCTGACGAGCCAGAAGGCGGAGCTGGATACCCAGAACTACCAGATGAAGGCAAAGCAGAGCGAGCTGAACAGCAGCATTTCTGCGGCGCAGCTTTCTGCACAGGATGCCCAGAAGGCCCAGCAGACGGCACAGGCCGCTATTGAATCGGACGAGCTGAACTATGAGGCCGTCAAGAAAGAGATCCAGAAGCTGATCGCGGCCGCTGCATCCAGCAAGCCGCAGCTGAGCTTTACCGGCTTTGCCTGCCCGCTGAAGAGCTATACCCGCGTTTCCAGCGAGTACGGCTGGCGTAAGAATCCGGTGTCCGGTGTCAACAGGCTGCATGCCGGCATTGATCTGGCGGCCCCGGGCGGTACGCCTATCTATGCAGCCGCCAGTGGCTATGTGCAGGTGGCAGGCTGGTCCAGCGGCGGCTATGGCAACTACGTCATCATCTATCACGGCAGCATGTCGGACGGCAACGCTACAGCACCCTGTACGGCCACATGAGGTCGGTCGCCACCAGCGCAGGCAAGTATGTCAAGCAGGGCGAGTTGATCGGCTACGTTGGCTCTACCGGCAACTCTACCGGCAACCACCTGCATCTGGAGGTCTGGAAGGGCGGCAAAAAGGCCAATGCGGTCAATCCGCGCGGTTATATCCCGTTCCCGCACAACTGAGTGTGTTTATAAGGAGTCTGGTATTCTATGAACGAACAAAAACACAAGCGCTGGCTGCGTATCGGCTGCCTTGTTCTGGCAGGCGTGTTTGCACTCTCGCTGCTGAGCAGTGTGATCATGATGCTGCTGTATTAACAGGGAGGGGCAAGCATGAACCGTAAGATCTCTGTGGGCATGGCTGTCACCATTGTGATCCTTGCCATGACCGTGACCTTTTCCATTACCATGCTCATTGCCATGCGTCTATTTGACAGCACGGTGAGCAGCGTGAAGGAAAAGGAGAGCATGTACAACAAAGTGGCCGAGGTGGACCGCTATGTGCGCAGCAACGACTACTACACCATTGATGAAACGGTGCTGTACGACCGCCTGACCGCAGGCTATCTGCTGGGTACCGGCGACAAGTACGCCCGTTACTACACCGCCAACGCCTACACCGAGCTGATGAACCAGCAGAGCGGCAAGGTGATGGGCATTGGCGTGGAGCTTGGCATGGACCAGACCGGCTATGCCAGAGTGACCAGGGTGTATGAGGACTCGCCTGCGCAGGAAGCCGGTATCGTGGTGGGCGATTACATCACTGCTATTGACGGCACCGATGTGAAGAGCCTTTCCGGGGTGGATGCCGTGCAGTCCCGCCTGCAGGGCGAAGCCGGCACCATCGTCAATGTTACATGGCTCGACAGCAAGGCTGCTTCCCGGACGACGGACCTGACCCACTCCGGCTACACCAGCACCACCGTGGACTACCAGATGCTGGACAGCGTGGGTTACATCAAGATCCGCCAGTTCGACGGCAGCACGCCCAGCGAGCTGGACTATGCCATCCGGTCTCTCACTACCAGCGGTGCCCAGAGCCTTGTGTTCGACCTGCGCGATAACGGCGGCGGTGTGTTGGATGATGCCATCAGCTGCATCGACCTGATCGCCCCGGAAGGCACTGTGGCCTATGCCGAGGATAAGAACGGAAACCGCACCATCATTGGCAGCAGCGACGATGAGAGCAAGGTGGAGCTGCCCATCGTCTGTCTGGTCAACGGCAACACTGCCAGCGCAGCAGAGCTGTTTGCTGCCAGCCTGCGCACCATGAACGGCGCACGTCTGGTGGGCACCACCACCATGGGCAAGGGAACCATCCAGAGCAGCCCGCAGCGCCTTTCGGATGGCAGCGCCGTGAGCATCACGGTGGCAAAGCTCATCTGCGGCGACGGCTCCTGCTTTGATGGCACCGGCCTGAGCGTGGATGTGGAGCGTGCCCTCAGTGCCGAAGAGACCACGAATTTCTACGCTTATACCCCAAGGATGACCCGCAGATCCAGCGTGCGGTCAGCGCAGCACAGCAGCTGAGCGGTACCACGACTCTGGGCGGTGTCAACGAAGCAGCTTCTTCGGCTGCTGCTTCCGAAGAAGCCGACAGCGCTGCCATTGAGCCGGAGAACGCTTCCTCTGAGGAAACGGCTTTCTCCACCGAAGCAGAAGCCGGCGGCGAAGCAGCATCCAGCGCAGAATAAAGGGTAAAACCGGCAGAAATGCTGCATGGGCTTCTTTTTGCAAAAAGGAACCCGGTTTATTGCGGTGCTGTTTGCCGTACGCATGTTCCTTTCTTGAAACGGCTTTTGATCGCGCCCGTAGCGCGGTGATGCTGCCTGCCGTACCGACTCCTTACGTGAAAAGGCGTTTTGGAGCGCCCCGCAGCGCTCCCGTTTACCGTACCGACCCCTTCTCGTGAAAATGCAACCCAGCCAGACCCGCAGGTCTGGCTGGGTTGCCATATTATAATAATATTTCCGCTGAATATGCCCAAAGCGACGCGGAGGGCATTCAAATCGTACTATGAAAAAGGATGGAATCTATGCCCGAACTGACCGACCTCTCGGTGATCCGCGCCCTGTGCGAAAAATACGATTTTGCACTCTCCAAGGGTTTTGGACAGAACTTTATCATCAACCCGGGTCTGCCGCCCAAGATCGTGGATGCCAGCGGCGTGGATAAGCGCTATGGTGTCATTGAGATCGGCCCCGGCATCGGTGTGCTGACTCGGGAACTGGCAAAGCGCGCCGCCAAGGTGGTGTCCATTGAAGTGGACGAACGCCTGCCGCCGCTGCTGGCCGAAACGATGGCCGGAGTGGACAATTTTAAACTGGTATTACAGGATGTGCTGAAAGTTGACCTGAAGGCTCTTATTGCGGAAGAGTTCCCCGGTATGCCGGTGGCTGTGTGCGCCAACCTGCCTACTACATCACCAGTCCCATTGTCATGAAGCTGCTGGGCGACCGCCTGCCCATTGAAAGCCTGACCGTCATGGTACAGAAGGAAGCTGCCGACCGTCTGGCTGCTGCGCCCGGCACTCGTGCATCCAGCGCCATCAGCTGCGCGGTGAGCTACTATGCCACCTCCAAAATGATGTTCACCGCTGCGCCCGGCAGTTTTTACCCGGCCCCCAAGGTGACCAGTGCCGTGGTGCGCATGGAGATCCGTCCGCAGCCCGCTGTGCAGGTGGAGGACGAAGAAGGCTATTTTGCGCTGGTGCGTGCCGCCTTCGGACAGCGCCGCAAAACGGCTGCAAACGCCATTGCCAGCGGCCTGGGAATGCCCAAGGACGCGGTGACAGCCGCCATTGAAGCCGCCGGTTTTGATGCCCGCATCCGCCCGGAAGCCCTCACACTGGAGGATTTTGCAAAGATCCAGCAGGCCCTTGCCCGCTGAAGCAGCCCGCTGCTCAAAAAAGAATACAACAGACTTTGAACCCCACAGGAGCCGTCCGCGGTTCCTGTGGGGTTTTTATGATAATAGAATCGAATGGTTCGATTTTATTATCGATGTATTGCGTTGAAAACTACGGGTATCAAAATGTGATACAACAGAAAAGAATGCTAAAAGCAGACGAAAGCATGAACTGATGGCAATGGCACCTCATTTGTTAAACGGTATAGTATACTGTTTGGGGAATGGGGTGTTTTTTGCGCGCCAAGAAGATATTGACAAGCCGCGCGTTTTTTGGTATTCTATCAAAAGACCGCTTGGTCCATGCTGGTGTGGCGCAATGGCAGCGCAACTGATTTGTAATCAGTGGGTTGCAGGTTCAACTCCTGTCACCAGCTCCAAAAAGCCGCTCAGGAACGTTGATTTCTGGGCGGCTTTTGCTTTTGTGTTTTTGCTTTCGGCACAAAAATCCAAAAATTCCGCAAAAGATGTTGACAAACTATCATCCGGGTGGTAATATATACAGGCAATCCATGGACTGCAAAACTGAATATGGGCGTGTTCCCGAGTGGCCAATGGGGACAGACTGTAAATCTGCTGCTTTCAGCTTCGGTGGTTCGAATCCACCCGCGCCCACCAAACAAGAAAAATCCGAACCTGTTTCCGATTGGAGAAGGGTTCGGATTTTCGTTTTCTTCGGGTACAACAACGAAGGCTCCCGTGGACGGCGCAAAATCCCGATACCTTGTCATAGACCGTAAGCCGATAACAAGATTTGGAGGATGCGATTATGAAGTACGATGAAAGAGTCTGCAAATTCAACATGGACACTGGCTGCGTGGAACTGCTGCTCCGGGATGGGAGAATGATCTCCATTGACTGCACCGGGGTCGAGGATGCGCTGGATGTGACAATGGCGCAGAGGTCGGAGCTGGATTATCTCATCTACAATGACCCGCTGGGCTATACCGATTTGATTTTGAACGGTGACCCGGAGGAATATTTGAAAAATGCAGCCGGGAGCCATGGGCTAGAAGATTAAGGACAAAAAATAAGAGGTGTGCCCAACTGGACACACCTCGGTGAGATACATCTATGTAAGGCAGGGCGTTCCCTCTTTACCGGGAGCGTCCTGCTGTTTTTATGCGGCAACAGGCAAGACCTATCGAATCACCGCTGCACCAACTCCTTCCTACACGAACGTCCAAGAAAGCGATGTGAGTTTGATTTTTTCAGAAAGCTGTTTTATAATAAAAACAAGATAAAGAGTCACACAGAGGGATTAAATGAATATTTTAATTGTAGGCAACGGATTTGATTTAGCACATGGATTGCCAACAAGATACTCCGATTACGTTCATCAGATTTCTGAAGAACTCGATTTCAAGCAGTATCTTGGAGAACGATATGAGATAGATGAGGAGTCGTATCAACTTTTCATCAGAGTGAAAAAGTCCACCTTATTCAGGTATATTGAGCATCGCTGCGAAGATGGTTGGGTGGATTTTGAAAACGAACTAAGGCTGATTGTTGATGACACAAGTGATTTCGAGAAACATCTTAGCCGACAGTCTAAAAAAGCCGATGATGGCTTATACAACGAACTTCTTTTTTGGGATAGCCGTGTTGTGAAAGCGAAAAGTTCTTTTTTACAGATGACGCTTGATTCCAATGGAAAGGGTCCTTGGGCTGGAAATGAATTTAACCACGTAGAAGACACAATCATCCAACAAATTTTCGATTTTATCAGCTTGTTCAAAAAATACATAGTGTGGGTGAACACTGTTGAGCTTCCTAAAAAGTCGCCAATATCTTTGATAGATGAAATCAAAATTGATCACTTCTTATCGTTCAACTATACCCCGACTTTTTTGAAATTGTACAGTTCTGCATTACACAAGTATCTGTTTTGATGTCTATGCTTTTTTCAGACTTGTACTATTCCGACCCCATTGATTTGGGCGAGACCAAAGAGCATGCAGATGAACTTAGCGTTTTGCTTCAAGTAACATCCTATGATGAAATTCCTCATTTTAACGATATTGCCAACAAATTGATTGAAATATCGAAGAATGTTGAGTCACGTCCGGCATTTAGTGAACAGACAATTGAACTGTTTCAAAGTTTTATTTACAATCTTGGAAAACCTCTTTCCGATGATATAGATACGTTGAGTACATCTCTATATGAATCGATAATGTCAGAGAGCGTTGAAGGATAGGACTATTTTTACATAGTTTGAATTTATTATGCGTGGAACTAAAAAATATAAGATTGTTAAATGTTTCAGACATTTCGGTGCTATTATAATATTGCTATGGCTAATTTCTATCGTAAGATTTCCGTATTCTTTTGATAAATTGCAAGTGTTATCAAATAAAAATTTTGAAAGCGTTTCAAATTCTGTGTTAACTCTTGTTGATTGTAAATCGACCGAATCGAAGTCTTCAATTGATTTTTTACTAACTGATGGAAAGCAATATTACATTATAACGGCAAAACGTTTCTTTATAGGGAATCGATATGATTTATCCCAGCTGATGCCTTTCTCAGAAGGAACAAGTTATAGCTATACAGACTGTTTCACCAAGGTGAATGTTATTCAATCAGGCAATAAATTGTGTTTAGATGAGGAAAGATATGTTCAACCTTATATCTTATCGTTTCTCTTTTTGTGCGTTGTGTTAATGCTCAATATTTTGGGAGATAAATCCACTCCAGAGGAATAGAGATAATGACGTGCATTTATAAAGCCCTTGAAATATGGTGGAAAAAGTGTGAATAGCAATTTGATTTCCCTTCCAAAAGCAACTCACACTCAATTTACTACATGGTGGGCGCAATATTAAAAAGGGGTAGCCTGGAATGAATGGTTTAGATAAAGTTATAGAGCATCTGAATCATGCGCATTTAGATGCTCTATTAAATCCACCAACCAATGATATGATATTGGAACACTTAAAAAAAGAAATGGGACATATTCCAGCTGATTATATTGAATTTCTGAAGCAATGTAATGGACTGACTCTCTATCATAGCGGAGACTATTGTTTATTTGATGCTCAAGAAATTCTTTCGTTCCATTTTAGTAATGATAATTTATTATGTAGGTCGGCATGGAAAATTGGATATTGGATGGGATATGATATTGTCATTAACGTGGATGACATAGAAAAAGAGTATCTTTATGCGGGGGACTGTTGCTCAACAGATGAATTTATATGTGTTGGAAATATACTGAATTTCATTGAAGAAATTGTTAAAAATGGAGGTGATCCTTACTGGACAATCAACGAAAATCAGTACAGAGATTTTTCAAAAAAATAATTTCAAAGTCAAATACTTTCGTCAGTTGATCCGATACCGGACGGAAGATGGTATTGCCCGGATTGTGGGAACTTAAATGATTCTTACGAACTTTTGCAAAAACTGTGGAAAAGTCCGATAAATGAATAAGTCGGTATGAGAGGTTATTTTGCATCCGTTAAACGCTTTTGAAAATATGAAGTTTTTGCTATGAGAGAGATAATTATTGAACCGCATATTAGAATTGGACAATTAAAATTAGGCATGACATCAGATGAGCTAGAAAATGCTCTTCTACAAATGAAGAAACAGTGGTCGAATTCTTCTGATGAAGCAATGCAAATGGAATGTTGTGCGGAAACCGATGATCCTAATTTGATAACCGGACGATATATGGATAATGATTTGTTCTTTCTTGTGCAGTATCGGAACGGAAAAGCTACTGAAATCGGCATCCAGCGAGATTTGTCTAAGGTGGCATCAATAAAATTGTTCGGGATGGATATGTTTAATACAACCGCCGAGTGTATTATTGATAGCTTAATGAAAAAGGACAACGTTATTTGCAACGAAAAGGACTTGCAACTGGGAACGGAATATATTTTTCCCGAAATTGGAGTCCGACTCTGGAGAGAGCGAGCATTTCATCCCAAACTGTTGAAAGACCCGCTATACATGGAAGAAATGCAAGCGGTATTAGAAGACGAATATCAGTATCAGTATTTTCAGATGATTACTATAATAGGCTAAACTGCTAACTAAGCAACAGCCCTCTATTTGCAACGACTGCAAGTAGAGGGCTGTTTTGTCTGCTTTGGATATTTTAATTAAAGGTTAGTCTTCCATTCTACCGTGGTCACAACCAAGTGAGAGATAGTGCTCAATCTCACCAATCAGCACAAGCTGGGCGTACTCCAAAGGATTATTATACAGCAGCGCATCCAGTTTTGCCCGCTGTGTGGGGCATGGCAGTACTTGCTCATCAAAGATCAACGCGGTCGTCCACTGTATTTCAATACAGAAGCAGACGACCGCATTGACTTTTTTACGAGATGAGGTCTCTTTTTTCTCTCTTAAGTCGCCTAACCGCACTACCCTGCATCACAGGCATTGACGATGATATCCACGTCGGAGCGGTTCATCAGGTCTTTCAGGATGCCAAACTGCTTTTTGGTACCAGCAGACACCAGATTTTCATTATCTATCTTTTTGTATTAAGGTCTACAGCAATCTAATCCCACGTTAAAACGAGAAAATGCTTAATTGTTCTCCTCAAAGTTCTCTACCTGTTCCATGACCTTTTTGAGAACTTCGGGGCTGTACTGCGGGGGATATCACGCTTTTCAAAGAACGAGCCGGAGTTGCGCGCAGCGCGCAGATAATCCCGGCAGTTAAACAAAATCTAATCAAGGTTGAGAGCTTTTTCTTCAGCCTTCGTCTTTGCCATGGCGTTTTTCTCCAATCTGAAAATTACAAATTGCGGACAAAAAGGACGCATTGTTGTGGCAAGCAGGGCTTTTGTCTATACAAACGCCATTTTGCGTTGCAAAATGCTTGTTGGGCTGTGCCCAATCCCCTTCATTCTGCACCGTTCCGATGCAGGCTGCGCGTTTTTTCAAAACGCTTCTATTTATATAAGGTAGAGCTTCAAGACATTTGCACTCTGCAATTTTGATGGAAACATCTCAAACCAAACGAACAGCCAGCAACGGCCTCAACAGTAAGTGAGGTCATGATGCTGGCTGTTCTTCGTTCAGAACGGAAAACATTCGACATTTTCGCTGGTTCATGGTACACTACATCCAATCCATGCGAATCAGTTGGAGGTGATTGTGTTGCTTTCCCTGTACTTAGCTGTTCTTGACGATCAAAGCAAAGAAGAACAATTTATAGATGTATATAATATCTACAAACGGCTGGTCTACCATACCACTTACAAAATTATGGGCGATTCGTATCTGGCAGAAGATGTACTGCAAGAGGTGTTTTTGTACGTTGCCAAAAATTTTTCTAAAATTCATCGAGAAAACTGTCACGAACTCGCGCTTATCTCGTTAGTTGTAGTAGAAGTCGTGCATACGATATGCTTCGCAAACGCCGGGAAGAATTGCTGGAAGAAATCCCGGACGCACCAGATGGCACCCCGGTGCCGGATGATGCAGCAGTCAGCACCGATAACATCCAACATCTGACAGAACTGATTAGACAGATGAAACCGATGTACCGTGATCCTCTTCGCCTTTTGGCGATGGGCTACACCAACCGGGAGATTGCCGAATCGCTTGGACTGACGGACGAAGTGGTTCGGATGCGGCTTTTTCGTGGAAGAAAACTATTGTGGAAGGAGTTGAACAGCCATGAGTGAGAGGGCAGAAGTTTCTTTTGATGCTGCATTGATGATGGCACTCCGTGCAGATGCACAGAAAGAACTGGACGAGCTGCTAAGTCCGGCCCAACTTAAGGAACGCTACCCAGACACGTCCCGATGGGACGCTCGCCTGCAAGCGGCGTTGCATAAACGCCGCCCTGTGCTGAAACGAGTTCTTATTGCGGTCCTGACGCTGGTAATTTTAACTCTCGGCGCGCTTGCAGTAAGTGCAGACTTCCGCAAGGCAGTCTACACGATGATTCAGAAGTTCTTGCCGATTGAGATGCAGCTGACGTATCAAGTGGACGGCGAACCGTTGGAACGATTACCGGATGGATACAGCGATCATTATGTGCCGGACGGCTTTGAAATGGACGATGCGCAGAAATTTGAACGAGCAGAAAACTTTTTACATGTTTACTTGTCAAAAGAAACAGAGGAAAGCTACACTGTCCGTTGTTCAATTATCCAGCCGGGGCAGCAGTCCCTATTTGATAATGAGCATACAGTGTACGAAACCGTAAAGGTCGGAGAAGCAGATGGCGTACTTGGAACTAGTACGGATGAACATGGAAAGAATGTTTATACTCTAAGTTGGGAATATCAGGGGATTACACATACCGTTATGGGAAACATTCCATACGATGAGATTATGAAAATTGCGGAAGGTATCAGTTAAGAAAGCCGGACACTTGTGAGAGTACACAAATGTCCGGCTTTCTTTTTGTCTGAACTTACAAAGATGGAAAATTTGAAAAAATTTCTCCTGAAAATTGAAACGAAGCGAATGCGAATTGCGTTGATTATACAAAGGCTCTTGTTAGGAGCAAAAAAACGGAGGTGTATGTCTATGTCGAAAAAGCGTTTGTTGTCCATTGTTATTTCAGCGGTGATTCTCTTGAGTTTTGCCTGCACCGCAATGGCCGCTGAAAAGTCTGAGCGGTATGTAGGTGATAGTACGGTCAACGGATCCATTTACCAAACATACTATCAGGTTGATGCCCAGACACGAACTGGAGTAAAGAAAATCAGCGTTTCAGGCGTTCTCTATGAAAAGGGAACAATTGGAACATGGCAAAAAGTAAGTAGCTGCTCGAACAGCAGCACGACCTCAACCTGCATGGTGAGCAGTAACTTTAACACTAAGCCCGGAAAATCTTATAGGCTGGAGTATTCTGCGACCTTTAACTATTCCGATGGACGGAGTGAAACCATTACTGGAAGTACCAGTAGATAAGTGAGGTTATTCATTTTAAAAAACTAATCCTAGCGTACCGGAAATCTTGACAATTGTATCGACAGCAACAGTCATGGCGATTGCTTTTCTTGTGATTGCAAAGTACCTTATTCGATATGCTGTCACATTTTATGCAAAAATAAAAGGAGATGACTCAAAATGACCTTGAAGAAAAGATTGCTTGCGCTTTGTATGGCGGTGGTTATGGTCTTTTCGCTTTGTTCTATCTCTGCTTTTGCAGCGGCCCCAACGGATGACAAACAACCTGTTGTTATTGGAAGGTATGATGCACCTCTAAGCGAGTGCTTGGAACCTGGCATGGCTATGCAGGTAGGAATTGCTAACGTTCGGGTTAATTCCTACGCAACCTATGATAAGAATGATGGCGTACAGGTTCATGTTGAACTTTACGTTCCGTGGTACTCATCGCCAAAGCCGGAATTTACAGGTATGACAGGAAATGTCAAACTTACCATGAATGGCCAATCGACAAGTAAATACTTCTCTGAAGTCGCAACCGGGGACGAAACGATTAGTACAGATGTGGATACCGGTAGGAAAGCTAGTAGCGGAACAAGCGGTACAGTATTTGTTTCTGGAACTGCTGTAGCATTGAATGCTTTGGCAAACGGTGGCCAGTTCTCCATTTCCTACGACATCACGATTCCGTAATAAAAGCATTAGATAATGGGGATAAAAGCCACGATTCTTTAGAGCCGAAAGAAAAGAATCGTGGCTTTGTACGTTTGAATTATGGAGCAAGCCAAATGAATAAGAAATTGGAATTTTTTAGCAGTATGGCGGTTGCCTTTATAGTTTTGATATTGGTCTTTCTTTGCATTCGTTTTTCAGGTCAGGGAAAATTTGCTACACATGGAGGAACCAATCCGTCTGATGTAAAATGTATTTATACTTCAGTTTGGCCGGATAATGAATACACTAGGCTTATTTGTGAGCCGGAAAGTGGAACGATAGAATATATATTGGATGGTTCTAATGCTGGGTATTATGCAATCTTTTATAATAATATCTCTGAAGAAGAAATACAAAAATATATTGACCAATTGAAAACCTTAGGATACGCTGAAGAGGCATCGGCTTCAGAAAGCGTTTCGACAGGCGTTTTGCTAAGAAAAGATGAAACATGGATAAGCATTGCATACTCAGAGGGAGGATTTGGAATCCGGATTTCAGTAGAAAAATCCTGAATAAAAGAGATGCTGGGGAATCCCGGTTATCCCTATGATGCAGTGGAAAGAAAATGGATTGCTCAATATTGGAGGCTCCAACCACAGCTTCTTTGTTGAAATGTTAATCAGTTAGATACCGCCAGACGGTTTATTTAGAACGAGGTTAAGTTGGAACAGCCGATGCCACACTCGGAACAAACAATAGCGGAGGCCGTACAAGATATGTGCTAGTATGGGAGAAAGATGGCATATCACATACGATCATTGGAAAGATACCGCGTGAAGAGATTCTAAAAATTGCAGAGAGCATTTCCTAACTGGCTGAATTTTTGCCCACACGCTTGTAATTATTTACAAATGTGTGGACACTTTTTCGTTGAAGCGTCCAAAGCTGACAAGATTTTGAACTTTTTTCAAAAAAGCTGTCACAAACGCAGTGTGAGCAACGTTGACTAAGCAAAAGCTCCTGGGGGAGTGTACAAAATGGAGGTTATTCATTAATCAAAATGACGAAAGAAGAAATCATTTCCATGCTATCAAAGGAATTGAACAGTGAATGGACGAATGGAGTCACATGTTTGATGGTGGAAAATTCCGATAGCTATATTCCAGTAATAGTTCATCACAATAAAAATGAACTTATTGTTGAAGTAGGAGAACAAGACAAGAAGATTTACCGCATCGGACGAAATGAGCTAAATAAAACATCTTAGTCATCACCAAAAAAACATTGAAATCAGTCACAATTTGACGCATAGAATATGAATTCAAACTTGATATGAGGTGATTCCAATGCAGAAAAAATAGAACACATATTTCGAAAATATTGCTACCATCAAACTGTCAAAGAATACAAGTCAAACGGTTCTTTGATTCGTTCTAAAACGGATTACTATCAGGCTATTGGTGGTTAAGTCACTCCGTTTGTAAGGAAAGGGTTGAAAATGGATTTTCTTAAACAAAAAGGGCCATTAGCAAGAGAATTCTGCAACACGTTGATTTACATTATTTCGTTAGTGTCATTAAAGCCTTCAAGCCTTCAGAGGGTGTTGACAGAACTTCAATGGAATGGGATGTGGTTCTTTTCTCTGGCATTTTTCGCTGTCATCTTTATGGAAATGCTGTCCGATTTTTTGCTGGTTACAGATCGCTGCACTGCATGGAAAGCATTAAATGGAAATGTCAGCGAAGCCGAATTTCACAATCTTCAGCAGATTGTCCTATGCGAAAATCAGAAAGTTTCCATTGAGAAGAAACTTGCAAGTACGATACTACTGGTTCTGATGATATGTGCAACTGCTGCATTTGTGTGGTTTACCTTTTTGGTATAAGGTTTTGTTATGAAAGAGATAATTATTATACCACATATTGGAATTGGACAATTAAAATTAGGTATGGCACCAGATGAGCTAGAAAATGCTCTTCTACAAATGAAGAAACAGTGGTCGAATTCTTCTGATGAAGCAATGCAAATGGAGCGTTGTGCTGAAACTGGTGATCCTAATTTGATAACAGGACGATATATGGATAATGATTCGTTCTTTCTGGTGCAGTATCGGAACGGAAAAGCTACTGAAATCGGCATCCAGAGAGAGTTGTCTAAAGTGGCATCAATAAAATTGTTCGGGCTGGATATGTTTAATACAACCGCCGAGTGTATTATTGATAGCTTAATGAAAAAGGACAACGTTGTTTGCAACGAAAAGGACTTGCAACTGGGAACGGAATATCTTTTCCCTGAAATTGGAGTCCGACTTTGGAGAGAGCGAGCATTTCATCTCAAACTGTTGAAAGACCCGTTATACATGGAAGAGATGCAGGCTGTATTAGAAGACGAATATCAGTATCAATACTTCCAGATGGTTACTGTGATGGGTTGAATTGCTAACGATCAATGGGATTTGATATAACTTTTCCGCTTGTAGTACATAGCGATGACCACAGCTATCTGCTAATACGGGTGAACTAATTTGAAGTATTTTATTGACGAAGATCAAAGAAAAGCCTCACACAGCAGCTGCTACTTGGAATTTCAACAAGGGCAGTATCATGACAAGTGCTGGCTTGACACATCTATTAGCATCAGTGATGAAGTATGGAATAGCCGCCATGTTTCAGATCTGATTCTTGAAGTGATTCCAGAGTTTGACTTTTATGGAATAACAATCGTTACAAAAGTACAATGGGATAATATTTTAACAAAAAGTCAATCGGATGGATGTACTTGCAAAGAGATTATTGCAGAAGCAGTTCCTTGGGCAGCAAAGTGTTTTGAAACGAATGATGTGTTCACTATCATAGGGATGTGAGTCGAACTTTCTCGGAGAATAACAGTGATACACAAAGGAGAGTGTAACATGAAAAAAATTCTTACAGCAATCGTATCGGTAAGCATATTTATTGTTGGAATTTTGCTTATACTTTGTGCGGACACTAATTTTTTATGGTATGCCTTTAATCAAAATGTTCGCCTTACAGTAGTTGCAGGGATTCTCATTGCACTTGTTGGTGGCGTTGGTGTGATAATGAATCTTTGGTGTATTCTAAAAGAATTGTACAGTAAATAGTTTATTGAAGGTTAAACTTCCAGTCTGCCATGGTCGCAGCCAAGAGAGATAATATTCAAACTTACTACTCAGCAAAAGCTAGGCACACTCCAAGAATTTATTATAGAGGGTGAATATCCCGCGCTTTGAACAATTTAACGATGAATATATTGTGCGATATGGAGAATTTCATTTGCGCGTTCACCTCGAATTGACTTGCAACGCAAAATACGTTACAATAAATCCGAGGTGATAACCATGGAAAAACAATGACGCTCAATCTCCGTGTGAACCCTACCGTCAAGCAGCAGGCCGAGGATGTGCTGAAGCAGCTCGGCATCCCGATGCAACCGCCATTGATATGTACCTGCGCCAGATCACCCTGACTGGCGGCATCCCCTTTTCTCTGTCCCTGCCGAAAGCTCCTGCGGCTCTGAATGCTGACACCATGACCGATGATCAGCTTCATGCAGCCTTGCAGGTAGGCATTAAGGAAATTCAGAACGGTGATACCGTGGATGCGGCAAGCGCATTCGCACAGTTCAGGGAACAGCACAGATGAAGCAGTATGACGTGAAAATTTCTCGTGCAGCCCTCAGCGATATGGAGCAGATTTACAGCTATATTGCTGACCGTCTGCTGGAGCCTGACACGGCTATGGGGCAGTATAATCGTATTGCAGAAGCCATCCAATCCCTGAACATCCTGCCAGAGCGCTGTGCGCTAGTGGAAAGTGAGCCGGAGCGCACTCAAGGGCTGCGGCAGATGCTGGTGGACAACTACTCGGTGTTCTACATTGTGGGCGGGGATGCTGTTTCGGTGGCTCGTGTGCTGTACAGCGCATCCGACCTTGTGCGCCGCCTGCGGAGAATGAAGTGAAAGGGGTGTTTGCATGACCGCCGTGATTTACGCCCGCTATTCCAGCGATAACCAGCGCGAAGAATCCATCGAAGGGCAGATTCGCGAGTGTACGGCCTACGCCGAAAAGAACGGCATTACCGTGGTCAAACACTACATTGACCGTGCCCTTTCCGCCAAAACCGATAACCGCCCGGACTTCCAGCAGATGATCAAGGACAGCGAAAAACGGCTGTTTGACATCGTGCTGGTCTGGAAACTCGACCGTTTTGCCCGGAACCGCTATGATTCAGCCCACTATGAGTACCAGTTGGAGCGCAATCATGTCAAGCTGGTATCTGCCACGGAGCCTATCTCTGACAGCCCTGCGGGTATCATGGTCAAGAGTATGCTCACCGGCATGGCTGAATACTACTCGGCAGAACTTTCTGAAAAAGTTGTGCGCG
>ENA-OQHA01000091-OQHA01000091.1-human-gut-metagenome-genome-assembly--contig:-NODE-91-length-46372-cov-2.495037_pt1 | contig 46372 bp, 74 predicted proteins | sample MGYA00242558_ERZ504707 | MGnify/ENA primary metagenome ERZ504707 (study PRJEB26092, sample SAMD00036197) | human gut metagenome | host: Homo sapiens | study: EMG produced TPA metagenomics assembly of... | reverse complement strand
CCTCGTGACGGCAAGGCGTCCTGGGCCGACATCAGCACGACCGGAGGAAAAGAGCCGCATCCTCGACGGGCATTTCCGAGCTTGACCGCGTTTTAGGCGGCGGCATCGTGTTGGGCGGCGTACGTACTGCTGAGCGGTGAGCCTGGCGTGGGCAAATCTACGATGCTTTTGCAGCTCTGCGGTGCCATCTCCAACCAGCACACGGTGCTGTATATCACGGGCGAAGAGTCTGTCCGTCAGGTCAAGCTGCGTGCGGCCCGCCTGAAAGTCCCGCAGGACAACATCTATCTGGCGGCAGAAAATGATGTAGACGAGATCTGCGGCTCATCGAGAAGGAAAAGCCGGAACTGGTCGTCATCGACTCCATCCAGACCATGCGGTGTATGGACATCTCGTCTTCGTCCGGCACGGTCAGTCAGGTGAAAGAGAGTGCGGCCCGCCTGCTGGCCGTCGCAAGAAGCAGGAGATCCCGATGTTTATCGTGGGCCATGTCAACAAGGACGGTGCTATCGCAGGCCCGAAGGTCATGGAGCACATCGTGGATACGGTTCTTTACTTTGAGGGAGACAAAATGCTGCCATACCGCATCCTGCGGGCGGCTAAAAATCGCTATGGCTCCACCAACGAGCTTGGTATGTTTGATATGACAGGGCAGGGCTTGAGGAAATCGAAAATCCGTCCCAGATGCTCCTGGAAGGCCGTCCGCTGGGCGTTTCCGGGAACTGCGTCGCCTGTACCATGGAAGGCAGCCGCCCCATTCTCAGCGAGATACAGGCCCTTGCGACCAAGACGAATTTCCCGGCACCCCGGCGGGCCTGCAGCGGTTACGACTACAACCGCATGAACCTTCTCATTGCCGTGCTGGAAAAGCGTGCAGGCTATTTCTTCGGCAATCTGGACGTATATATCAACATCGTCAGCGGCATCACCCTGCGGGATACCGCCTGCGACCTTGCCGTCTGTCTGAGCATGGTGTCTTCGCTTCTGGACTGCCCCGTGAGCGATAAGCTCATTGCCATCGGTGAAGTCGGCCTTGGCGGCGAGGTGCGCAGCGTGCCGAATCTGGAGCAGCGCCTGCGGGAAGCGGAACGTATCGGCTTTGAGCGCGCTGTCGTACCAAAGCACAGCCTTGCTCATCTGAATGCCGCCGATTATCCCGGCATGAAGCTTGTCGGCGCTGCTATATCTCGGATGCCATCCATGCCCTGAAATCTGACCGTCTGTGACCATAAAAAGAGGAAACCATGTCGATTTATCTGGACGAAAAAAATCCCGAAAAACACAAGCCTTTTGATGATGCCTCGCCGGACATCGTCGCGTATGTGCGCTATCTGGAAGTCATCGCAGGCAAAAGCCCCAACACGGCCTTCAGCTATTACTGCGACCTGCGCAATTTCAGCCGCTTTATGAAGCGCCGGCGCGGCCTTGTAACAGACGATACCGAGATAAAGGACATCGACCCCAAGGGGCTCGATACGGCTTTCTGGGGCAGTGTGACCAAGGAAGACGTTTATGAGTATCTGTACTTTCTGAACAGCGAGTGCGGCAACAAAAAGTCTTCGACGGCCCGGCGGCTGGCAAGTCTCCACGGCTTTTATGATTATCTGGTCAATCAGGTAGATTTGCTCAAACAGAATCCGACGGCATCCATCAAGCCGCCCAAGCAGGATAAAGTCCTTCCCAAGTACCTGACGGCAGAGCAATCCATGGACCTTCTGGAAAGCACCCAGACCCAGAGCGATTTCCCGGAGCGGGATTACTGCATGGTCGTGCTGTTTTTGAACTGTGGGATGCGTCTTTCGGAGCTTGTCGGCATGGACCTCGGCGACATCGACATGGAACAGCGGCAGATCCGTTTGTTCGGCAAAGGCCATAAAGAGCGGATGGTCTACCTGAATGATGCCTGCAAGGAGGCATTGCAGATTTATCTGAACAAGCGCAACACGATGGAGGGCCTGAACCCCAAAGAGAGAGCTGTCTTTATCACCCGGCGGCGCAAGGAGCGAATCTCAAACCGCAGGTAGAGCAGCTGGTCACCGGCGCCATGAAAGCAGCGGGTCTGCGCGGTTTTTCCACCCATAAGCTCCGCCATACTGCCGCGACGCTGATGTATCAGACTGGCAACGTGGATATTCTGACCCTCAAACAGCTTCTGGGACACAGCAGCGTCGGCACGACACAAATTTATACGCACCTGCAAGAATTTCAGGTGCGTGCCGCCATTGAGCAGAACCCGCTGGGCACGGTCACACCCGAAAAAGCACGCTTGGATACAACAAAACGGGCAGCAGGGAGAACAGAGGGGAAAATAACGTCGATTCGATGGATGTTGAAAAATCTACCGGCCCGATGGAAGCTTTTGAGTGCTGCCAATGATGGCATCCGTGGATATCTCTTCTATGACCGGGGATAAGGAAACTGTATGAACTATATCAACTTCTCTAAGAGCTATCATGTGCGGATGTTGATAGAACGCGATATTCCGTTGATTTTAAGACTTTGTGAGAAAAACGAGCAGTTTTATGAACATTGTCCGCCATTTGTAACTGCGGAAAGCATTCGGGATGATATGTGTGCCTTGCCGCAGCGCAAAATGGACGAACCTCAGGATAAGTATGATCTCGGATTTTTTGATGATGCCGAGCAAGCTTGTGGCATGTGTTGGACTTTATTGACCATTATCCCAACGGAACAAAGCCTGCTTCGATCGGATTCTTTAATTGATGGTAACGTTCTTGTACAGGGACATGGGCATTCGGAAGCAGGATCATCACACGAGCTGTGTGTGTATCTGCACAGTCTGGGTTACGAGTATATCCGGCTGGGTTACGTGGATGGCAACAAGCAAAGTGAATCATTCTGGAAAAAGAATCAGTTCACAGATACCGGATTGAGAAATCACACGCAGGACTATACGGTCGTTGTAATGAACCGGATGCTGTAACAGATCAATAACAGGAAAAACGTGTGTAAAAAACGCAAAATACACAGTTATTGTAAAACAGGCCGCCGGAGCTCAAATCGAGCCGAGGCGGCCTTAAAAACGCCCAAAACTGGAAAAGAGGGCTTTTTCACTCCCCTATATTTCGCATAACCTGCATTATACGAAAAGATAATAATCAAAAATCAGACCCTCCTCTCTCTTCCCGCTGCTGGTTCTGAGATTTCAGAGGGTCTGACCGATCATATGTACCCATCACTCTTCCGGCAATGGTGTGGTTTCAAAGTATGCGCAGATCGCTTCATAGTATGCACGAGCAGTCCGCCTACATCCGTCCTCACTGCCGAACTGGGCTACGTCCGTATCGCTGGTCACAAAACACTGCTCCGCCAGCACGGCTGGACAATTTACATCTTCCAGAATCGTAAAGCTGCGCTCTACACGCACTTCCTTGTGGCTGCTCTCCACCAACTGTTTTACTTCCCCTTGGTAATAGATATATCGGATTCCCCGCGTCCCCGCAGGCTGGCCCCTGCCGCCTGCATAGCCCTGGCAAGCTGCTTTGCAAAATAATAGCTCTCCTGATGGTATGCTCGTCCCGGAACAGCCGGATAACATTCAAACCCGGCTGCGCTGGAGCCTTCGGGTGCTGAATTACCATGGATGGACAACAACAGATCCGGATCCTGTGCATTGGCGGCAGCGGCGCGTTCAGCAGGTTTTGCGGTGCTGTCGTAACTTTCCCGGGTGGTCAGTGGGATATAATTGGGGTCACGCTCCAGCCAGGCGCTCAAAGCCTCCGCTGTGGCAGCGGTCATCTCGCTTTCCTGCACCACTCCCCTTGCCCCTGGATCTGAGCCGCCATGTCCTGCATCGATCACAATACGGTACGGCGGCTCACCGATGGTCGGACGAAAATCATCATCGTCTACGGTCGGTGTTGGCTGTCCAATGGAGAAAGCCGCCTGCCACAGATACAGCCCAAAACTGACACCAATAAAACAGAGAACCAGAACCACTGCGCTGCCAAAGGAAAAGCCATTGCCCCTTTTCTTCCTTTTGCGCTGTACCGAATGTTTTGCCATGATGACTTCCCTGCCGTTTTATAAGAAACGCCCGCCTAAAGAATAATCTTCCGGACGGGCGCTGCCGGGAAACTCCCGGTATGTTTTACTTCAATTCAACCACGGTCACACCGCTCTCGCCCTCACCATAACGGCCCAGCCGGAAGCTTTTGACCATCCGGTTGCCGCGCAGATATTTATGAATCGCGGTGCGCAGAGCTCCGGTGCCGTTGCCATGGATCAGGTACACCACTGTCTGCCCGTTCAGAATGGCGCGATCGATATAAGCATCCACCTCAGGCAGAGCCTCATCCACAGTCAGGCCCAGCAGATTCAGCTCCATTTGGCCGAACGCTGCACACGCTCTACCTGCCGTTGGGCCGGTTTGCATCGCCCGTCAGGCGGGAATAGCGCTGCTGTGCCTTGGTTTGGGCTGAGGCTCTTTTGGATGAGCTTATCCGGCTGCTTCAGGCCTTGAGCGGGACCTTAGTCTTGATGATGCCGGCACGCACCAGAACATCGCCGTTTTATCCGGCAGTGCCAGCACGGTGGCCAGCTGGTTGAGCTCTGCAATGCAGACCTCCTGCCCTACCTTGACTTCTTTCAGTGGGACAAACTCCTTGACAGGGTTATGCACCACCTCAGTGCCGATAAAGAGCTTTTCAGACTCTTTCTTTGCAATCTCGCGGGCACGTTGGGCTTTCTGCTGGGTGCTCAGGCGCTCGTCCTTCTGCAGCTGGCGCAGCTCATCGGTCAGTGCATACGCCTTGCTTTCCACCTGCTGTGCCAGCGCACGGGCTTGGCACGGGCAGCTTCCAACTCGTTTTCGCCCTGCTGGATCAATTCATCCCGCTTTTTCTGAGCGGCCTCCAGCTGGTGAGAAGCCTCATTCTTCAGCTCCTCAACCTCGTCCTGGCTTTCTTTCAGCTGCAGCTTCAGGTCGTCCAGCTGGCCCAAAACTGCATCCAAGCGCTTATCCTCGGCAGACAGATGCTGTTGGGCTGCCTCAATGACACGCTCCGGGATGCCCAGCTTCTCACTGATGAGGAAGGCGTTGGACTTGCCGGGCACACCTACGCTCAGCTTGTAAGTCGGGCGCAGTGTCTCCAGATCAAACTCACAGCTGGCATTGACTACACCCTTGGTTTCCAGCGCAAACACCTTCAGTTCGGCGTAGTGAGTGGTTGCCATCAGCAGCACACCGCGGCGGCGTAGTTCCTCGATGATGGCCACAGCCAGTGCTGCACCTTCGGCAGGGTCAGTGCCCGCGCCAAGCTCATCCAATAAGACCAGCGTGTGCGGCATGGCAAGTTCCAGAATACCGGTGATCTTCTTCATGTGGCCAGAGAAAGTAGAAAGGCTCTGTTCGATGCTCTGCTCATCACCGATGTCCACAAGAAATTCATCGAACACGCAGATCTCACTGCGCTCATCGGCAGGAATCAGGAAGCCGCACTGTGCCATTGCGCACAGCAGACCCGCCGTTTTCAGGGTGACAGTTTTACCACCGGTGTTCGGGCCGGTGATGATGAGCGAATCGTACTCTTTACCCAACGCAATGTCCACAGGTACACACTTTTGGGGTCAATGAGCGGATGACGCGCCCGGATGAGCGAAAAGGAGCTGTCGGTGCGGACAGAGGCTTGAATGCCTTCATATCCAGAGCCAGACGAGCCTTTGCCAACAGCACATCAATTTCCAGCATTGCCTTGTAGCTGTACTGGAACTGAGGCTCAATGGCGGCTACCTGTGCCGTAAATGCCACCAGAATGCGTTCGATCTCCTGCGCCTCCTGTGCACGGTACTGCAGAATGCGTGCGTTTGCTTCCACGACCGCCTGCGGCTCCACAAAGACAGTAGCGCCGGTGGACGAGACATCATGGATGATGCCACTCACCTCGCCGCGATACTCGCTCTTAACGGGCACAACATACCGTCCATTGCGAATGGAGACCACACTCTCCTGCAAATACTTGGAGGTATCCATATTGCGGACCATGCTTTCAAGCCGGTCGCGGATGCTGTTTTCCGTAGCGCGGATTTTTTTGCGCAGCTCGTTCAGGGTGTGGGAAGCCGTGTCTGCCATGGCATCCGGAGCCAGAATGGCGCTGGAGATCTGCTGCTCCAGCCCGGGCTGAGGTGCCAGCGCGTAGAACAGATCATCTGTAGGCAGAGCATCATGTTCCGAGGAACCATACCAGCTGGTCAGGTTCTGAAAGTTGCGCAGAGCGCCGGCCACCATCAGCAGTTCCCCCATGGAGAGCACACCGCCCTTGACCGCACGGGCTACCAGAGAGCTGACACCCTCTACCCCGCCAAAGCGCGGAGACCCGTTTTTGATGAGCAGACTGTTGATGGCATCGGTCTGTTCCAGCGCGTAACGCACCTCATCAGGATCGCACTGAGGCTCCAGAGCCAGCAGCTGCTCTCTAGCTTCCTTGCACACGCAGCCCTCGGATGCACGCGCAATGATCTTATCAAGCTCTAAAGTTTTCAAATAGCTTGTTTCCATGTTTGTTCCCTATATCAAAATTGTTTATCCCGGTCAAGATTGTTTATCCCGGTCAAGGCAGAACGGATTTCAAAAAGTCGTAACTTTTCAGCGGTTTGTCCAGGTGGGTCAAAGCGTAGCGCTCTGCCACCGCAGACAGCTTTGCCAGACTGCCGACCGAGATTTTAAATGCAAATATTTTCTTATCTTCTACAAGGCAGATATGACGCAAGGCATACAAGGCACCCATGTCCAGATTGCAGGTTTTGCCCGCCTTTTTTCGCACAGTCTTCACAGAGCAGAATGCCCTCCTGCGGGTCAAGATAAAACGCGGGACCATCGTATTTTTCACAGATCCTGCAGCAGACCAGCTGCGGCAGAAAGCCGCACTCGCTCATGGTGCGTAGCTCAAACACAGCCTTGACCACACGCAGGTCGGTTTTCCCCTCGCTGATCATATACAGGCAGTTCAGCAGCAGGCGCAGTTCCTTGGCAGCTTCCTCCCCCGTAGGAGAAAGCGCCGCCGCCATCTCGGCAAGATACATGGCAAGGCTCATCCCCTCGATGGTGGAGGAAATGCCGTGAAATACGTTGCGCACTTCCGCTTCTCGGATGGTGTACATATTCCGGCCTGGCAGCAGCACAAATTCGGAGTAGCAAAAAGCCCGCAGGCGCTGAATAATTTGTTCTTCAGCCGCAGGCTGCTCTGTGCTGAGGCCGAAATGACCCCCAGCTCCGGTGTAAGAATGGTCAAAATCCGGTCAGATTCCTTGTACCGGGTCTCTTTTAACACAAGCCCAGGTGTTACGATCGTATCCATCTGCATATTCTCCCTGCCCGAGCAGTGTCCCGGGCAATGTAAAGAGAAAAATCAACGATTATTCGGGTTCTGTTTGAAGCCAAAGTTGTTCAACAGAAACTCATTGTCCCGCCAATCTGCTTTGACCTTGACCCAGCACTGCAGGTTGACCCGGCAGCCAAGAAATTCCTCACAGTCTGCACGGGCAGAGCTGGCGATCTTTTTCAGCATCGCACCGCCCTTGCCAATGACCATGCCCTTATGGCTCTCGCGTTCGCAGTAGATATTTACGTCGATATCCACCAGATCTGTACCGGGGCGCTCCTTGAAGCGCTCCACCACGACTGCAATGCCATGTGGGATTTCATCCCGCATATACAGCAGTGCCTTTTCACGGATGACCTCCGCCACCAGTTCCTTTTCCGGCATATCGGTGTAGGCATCATCGTCAAAGTAGTGTGGGCCCTCCACAGCATACTGGCTCAGGGCATCGAACAGTTCCTCACAGTGGTCGTCTGCCCGGACGCTTACGGTGTAAATGGCATCAAACACACCCAGCTCCTTGAGCTCAGCCTTGCGGGCTTCCAGATCAGCAGGCTCCTTGACAAGATCGGTCTTATTGATGACTGCAATGGCCGGGCCGCCGCTGCTGCGCAGAGCGTCCACCAGAACCATCTCCGGCTCATTCAGAGCACCGTATGGCTCAAACAGCATCATGGAGACATCCACATCCGCGATGGAATCGCTGGCCGTCTTGTCCATCCGCTTGCCAAGCTTATTGTGGGCCTTATGCACGCCCGGGGTGTCCAGCAGAACATACTGCAGGGGGCCGCGGGTCACAACGCCGGTGATGCGGGTGCGGGTCGTCTGGGGTTTGGAGGTGACAATGGCCACCTTCTCCCCCACCAGACGATTGGTCAGACTGGATTTGCCCACGTTCGGGCGGCCGATGACCGCCACGAACACAGATGAGGTATCGTAATGCTGCTGCATGGGTGCTGCGTTTTTCAAAATAGAACTCCTATCCTTTGCCGGTATCTTTGATCATTCCGTATAGCTGACGGTGCGGGGCAGGCCAAGCTGGGTCAGCACAGCCTCTTCCTTTTCGCGCATCCGCATGGCTTCCAGACCACCGTTCTCATGGTCGTAGCCCAGCAGATGCAGCATGGAATGAACGGTCAGGAAAGCGACTTCACGCTGCAGCGGATGGCCGTAGAGCGTTGCCTGCTCCTGAGCACGTTCCATGCTGATGACGATATCCCCCAGCATCTTGCAGCCGTTGTTCTCATCCACATCGTAAACGCCGTTTTCTCCCAGAGGAAAGCTCAACACATCGGTGGGCATCGGCTTGTTGCGGTACTGATTGTTCAGCTCTGCAATGGCAGCGTTATCCACAAAAGTCACGCTGATCTCAGCAGGCTCATCGAAGTGCTCATATTCCAGCACAGCATTGCAGGCACGGCGGATCAGGATCCGCAGGCCAGAAGGCACTTTTACGGCTTTCTGTGAATTGGTAATCAAAACTTTATTGGACATAACATTCCTCTCCCTTCATTTTATGCTGCAATTGCAGCTTTCCGCGTCGGTTTCAACGCTTGGCCGGGTGCGCAGCCGCTCGTAGGCTTGATGAATCTCCTGCACCAGACGATGGCGGACAACATCCTTCTCCGTAAAATAGCACTGTGCAATGCCATCCACGTTCTTGAGAATATGCAGCGCATCCACAAGGCCGCTGCGGGTACGGTCCGGCAGATCGATCTGGGTCACATCGCCGGTCACAACCACCTTGGAACCTACACCCATACGGGTCAGAAACATCTTCATCTGCTCCGGTGTGGTATTCTGCGCCTCATCCAGGATGATAAAGGAATCATCAGCGTGCGGCCGCGCATATATGCCAGCGGAGCAACCTCAATGATCTGCTTTTCCACCAGGCGCTCATAGGTCTCGGCACCCAGCATATCGAACAGGCCATCGTAGAGAGGACGCAGGTAAGGGTCTACCTTCTGCTGCAGATCACCGGGCAGAAAACCCAGCTTCTCGCCTGCTTCCACGGCGGGGCGGGTCAGCACAATGCGGGAAACATCCTTGGCCTTGAACGCTTTGACCGCCATCGCAACGGCCAGGTAGGTCTTGCCGGTACCGGCGGGACCTACGCCAAAGGTCACAGCATTCTTGCGGATAGCATTCAGATATTCCTTCTGTCCCAGTGTCTTGGGGCGGATGGGGCGGCCCTTGACTGTGACCGTGACAAAATCCTCAGTCAGCTCCCGGACACGCTGCTCCTTTCCATCGTGAGCAAGGCTCAGGCAGTAGCGCACCGTCTGATCCTCCAGCGGCGTGTGGTTTTCGATCAGGAGCAGCATCCCCTCCACGGCACGCACAGCAGCGGCCACGTTGGCCTCCTCGCCAGAGAGGCGAAGCATCGTACCCCGCAGACTGCCGTGACAGAGAACTCCTTTTCCAATAGACGAATGTTGCGGTCACAGTTGCCAAAGATGGCAGCGGCGATCTCCACACTATCCAACTCAATACTTTTTTCGGCCATGTAGCTCCTCCAGCGGTTTATGAATTTCCACATCTATTGTACCACCAAAGGCTCAAATAGAAAACTGTGAAACTTGCACAAAATATTTTCAACATTTTGGAGCGTGTTACAAAGCAGAACCCTGAAACATAAAAAATCGATGCTACTCTGCATTTCTGCAAAACAGCATCGATTTCATTTATTGGATCGTAAAAAACGACTCCTCAGAAACTTTTCAATTAGAACCAGTCGCCGAAGCCCATCTTGACCAGATTGTCGTGGCTGATCTTCAGGCTATCGAACGGATCACGGCCATAGCAGTCATCCTGCTCCACCAGGAAGTACTCGCCGCCGCCCTCCAGGCAGCCTGGATGATAGCGGGCATATCCAGAGTGCCCTCGCCAACCTCAGCAAACTGCACAATGTTGGTGAAGTTGCTCATGAACTTCATCATGCCTTCCTTGCTGGTGAAGTCCACGCCGCCCTCGGGGATGGGCATCTCACCGATGCGGTAATCCTTCAGGTGGACCAGACGGATGCTGCCGGCATACTTCTTAATGAACTTAACAGGGTCCTGGCCGCCGCGGTGGATCCAATGGCTGTCCAGCTCAAAGCCCAGAGCAGGAGCATTTGCGCGGATGATGTCCAGCAGGAACTCGCCGTCGTAACGAACGAACTCTACGTGATGGTTGTGGTAGTACAGGTCAATGCCGTCTTCCTTCAGCTTCAGAGCATACTCATTTGCTTCCTTGGCGAAATCCACAGCTTCTGGTAGTTGCCCATGCAGGTCATGGGCAGCATGCCGATGCGCAGCATATCGCAGTCCAGCTTACGGCAGTCCTCAACGATCTTCTTATAGTCGTCGGGATTGCACAGGAACTCGCCGGGCATACCGGGCAGCATGGGAGAGGTGGATGCGGTGCAGGAAGAGACATTCAGGCCCAGCTCATCGATAGCCTTGCGGAAACCTGCAACGTTCTCAGCGGTCATGGGGACCTGAGAGATCTCGACACAGTGATAGCCGATATCGGCCAGCTTGCCCATGCTCTCGTATGCGTCAAAGTGAGGCATCTTAGCAGGGGCAATGGTGCTCATCTGAACACCGATCAAACCTTTGTTTGCCATGGTTCATTTCTCCTTCTATCTGTGTTTTGCGGTCACGGAGCAACGGGATGGCCAGCCTTGCTGCTTGCATGGATGGCATCGATCAGCCGGATGCTCATTTCCGCATCTCTTACATGGATGTAATCGTCTGTGTTGTTCTCAATGGCACGGTAAAATTTGTTGATCAGGATGCCATGAGAAGCACCAAAATAGAACTTGGCACCGGGCAGCTTCTCATTCTCGCACAGCTTGGTGCGCACACCATCTGCGTCGATCCGGAACAAAGCATCATCCTCGATCAGGAAGGAAGCCTTTTCACATGCAACTTTGATCTGGACGCTCTCGTTGGTGTAATCACAGTTGGTGGCAAAGAACACACCGTTTGCACCATTAGCAAAGTGCAGGCGGCAGCTACGGTGTCCTCGACCTCAATGCCGTAATCTGCCAGCTGATTCACTGAGCCATGGATGGCATCGATGTCGCCGCACAGATAATACAGCAGATCCAGCGTGTGAACACTCTGGTTGATCATGCAGCCGCCGCCAGCAGTTTCCAGCTGGCCGCGCCAGGCTGTTCGTCATAGTAAGCCTTGCCGCGGAACCAGGGTACAAAGCCGCGGCAGCCGATGACCTTGCCATATTCGCCGCCATCGATGATCTTTTTCAGTTCAACGGTGGTGCGGTTCAGACGATTCTGCAGGCAGATGCCGATCTTGACCTCAGGGTGCGCAGCCTCAAATTCCACAAACTCCTTGGCCTGTGCGGTGTTCAGACCCACCGGCTTCTCGCAGAAGACATTCACACCGTGGGAAGCAAAATACTCCGACACGGGCACATGCAGGTAATGCGGCAGGCAGAGATGTACCACATCGGGATGCTCCTTTTCCAGAAGCTCCTCATAGTCCGTATAGAACGGCACGGCCTTTGCTGCAGCAGGCAGCTTTTCCTGCACAGCGGGATTGTTATCGCACACGGCACACAGTTCGATCTCAGGATTTGCCACAATGATGGGCAGATGAACCTGAAAGATGGTGCCGCAGCCAATGATCGCAGCTCTTTTCATGGAAACGCAACTCCTTGTAAGCCTGGAACAGGCATTGCTTTTTTCAGGGATACTGATTACTCGCGGACAGGGAACTTGCCCTCAGCCTCGATCAGCTTGTTCAGCTCAGCCGCATACTCCTCGGGATCGCAGGGGTTGGAGACCTCACGGCCGGTCCATGCAGACAGTTGGCTGCTGTTTGCCAGGTTGACACCGTTGATGCCGTCCTCGCCGGGAGCCAGCAGCGGGCTGCCGGTCAGGATGTGAGCAGCAAAGTTCTGCATAACGGTGGTGTGCTGGAAGCCCCAGCCATCGTTGTTCTCAAAGGTCTCTTCGGTGTACAGCTTGGAGCCTGCACCATTGCCGCTGGTCAGCATGGCAACTTCCATCATGTTCATGTGCTCGTTCAGGTAATCCTCAGTGCAGGGGTTGCCTTCCTTGTCGATGTAGTGGTAGACATGAGCGGTCTTGCTGTTGTCAACAACGATCTTGCCACCGTCCAGGTCGATCTCCAGACGATCGGTGCCGATGGCATCGTGGGTGCAGGTGGTGAAGGTGCCGGTAGCGCCGTTAGCGAACTCGACCAGCATGGTCACGTCGTTCTCAACGCCGATGTTACGATGCAGCCGTTGATATTCTTGGAGAAGACCTTCACGGGGATACCGCAGATCCACTGCCACAGGTCGAGCTGATGGGGAGCCTGGTTGACCAGGACACCGCCGCCTTCGCCGCCCCAGGTAGCACGCCATGCGCTCTGCTGGTAGTAGCTGTCAGGACGCCACCAGGAGTTGATCATCCACTGAGAGCGGCGGATCTCGCCCAGCTCACCGCTGGCAACGATCTCCTTGATCTTCTGATACAGCTTGTTGGTACGCTGGTTGAACATGATGCCGAAGGAACCTCGGATGAGCCTTAGCGCAGGCGATCATCTTCTGAACATCCTTGCTGCGGACACCGGCGGGCTTCTCGCACAGAACGTTCATGCCATGCTCCATAGCGTAGATGGAGATCTCGTGGTGCAGGTAGTGAGGAACGGTGGTGATGATGGCATCAACAGTGCCGCTGGCGATCATATCCTTCCAATCCTTGAAGAAGGGCACATCGGGGTACTGCTCCTTGCACATTTTCTCCTTCTCGGGGTCGATATCACACAGAGCGCCCAGTGCGCAGTTGTCGGGGCACGGTGCGCAGACCATGCCGGGGAACGGAGCGGGAGCGTTGGTCAGGAAGCGAGCGTAGCTGCCGCCCTGAGCACCGATACCGATCAGGCCATAACGGATCTTTCCTTCAGTCTTTTCCATTTGAATCTTCTCCTTTTTTCTGTTACGTTAGAATTTTGCCAGAATATCGCACAGTGCGTGATACTGTGCGGCGTAACCTTCAGCACCGTTTTTATACTTGTTCTCACGGATGATGTTCTTTGCATCCGTGGTCTCAAGGCTCTGCAGGCTGTCAAACAGCACCAGATGCGGCTCAAGGGTCAGGAAGCCGGTATAGCCCTCTTCACGATGGCCTTGTGCAGCAGCTCGGGGATCTTTCCCTCGCCGGTACCGCAGAGCACATTCTCCTTGTCGGTAGAAACGGCATCCTTGATGTGGATATATACAATGTACGGGCGGAGAGCATCCCAGCATTTGGCGGTATCCTCGCCGCACTGTACAAAGTTTGCAAAGTCGAATGCGGACTTGAAGTGTGCGCTGTTCAGCGTCTGCATCAGGTCAACACAGCGGGAAAGAACATCACCATAGATATCCTTCTCGTTTTCGTGCATCAGGATCACGTCGTGCTTCTCAGCAATGGCAATGAACTTGCGCAGCTTCTCAATGACAGCGTCACGATAGTCGGCAGGATCCTTGCCTTCCGGCATAAAGAAGCTGAACATGCGGATGTACTTGCAATTCAGGACCTTAGCGATCTCGCACAGCGTTTCCAGCTGAGCACACTGCTTTTCAAAGCCCTCTTCATCGTCGATCCTGACCTTGCCAATGGGACTGCCCAGGCTGGAAACGCCAACACCAGCGGCCTGCAGGCGGGGCAGCAGATCGGTCTTGACTTCCTCAACGGTAAGTCGGCGATCCCTTTCTTATCTGCACTGCGCAGGCTGATGTACTGCATTCCAAGCTCACGGACTGTCTTGAGCTGCTCATCAAAAGATGAGCTGATCTCATCGGCAAAGCCGGAAATATAAATATCCTTCATAAAAATCTCCTTTTTTGTGTAGGATACAAGCCTTACTGTAAGTAATATATCACAATTGTTAAAAAAATGCCGCACAAATCTTTTTCGGTTTTTTTAGCACGCTGTGCAACAGATTTTGCTGTTTTGTTGCATATCATAAAACAAGGTGCATCAAACCAATCTTGTGGGGTGAAAAAAGGAGAAAAACTGTGCAAAATGTCCATCTTTGACTTCGATTTCTTGGCAGCGGAAAACAGAACAGCAGGATTTACAATGTAAATGGCACAGGATTTACACACGACAATCATCGAACAAACTGATATATTAGACCTTGGAGATCGGCTCCTTTGATTCTTAAGGGCCGTGGCAGACTTTTAAAATCAGACTGAGAACGCCTGATTTGCCTTCCTTCAGGAACACTCACCTTTGCCGAGTGTTCAAAACCGTGAGCTGATCTGCCACTGAGGCTCACACTGACTCAAACCTGTCCCCCGTGGGCAGGTTTGAGTTGTTTTCAGACCAATCAAAGGAGTTCAAACCCATGTCCAAGACGAAGACTGAGACCCCTGTCCTGCGCAATTCCGCTGATATCCCCTGGGAGGAGACCCGCCTCCGCCACAAGGTAGATAAGCGGATCTATGTCCTCTTACTGTTTTTCTGGGCTGGTGCGGTGCACACCGCTTTCTGGAGCACCGCTGGAAACTGGGCATCTTCTACCTGCTTGTCGGCTGGACCGGTCTCGGCCTTGCATTTTCTCTGGTTGACCTCCTGATCGCACTCCCTATTCCGAAGGACGAAAACGGAATGATCGATATCTGATCTCCGTTTCTTGACACGCAAAATCCCCTCAGAGCTCTGACACTGCAGTCAGAAATCTCTGGGGGGATTTTTCTATGCATCTGGTGACGCGACTTCAAAGACGATGGGGCCGCTGATGTGGTAGAAGATCTCATACTCTGCATGGCGGTGCCATCCGCCGGGGATGCGTGTGATCTGCAGATAGAACAATCCAAATGCATCCGCTGGGAACAACTCCTCTTTCGCAAGTCCGCCATCCCTCTCACCCTCCTCAGTGAAGATAGAACGAAGCCATACATTTGGCCAGATCCTCTGGTCGTTCTGCAAAGTTTCCATAGCGCCAGCTGTTGAAAAAACCCATATATGCCCCGATGAACGAGTTGCGGAAGTATCGATTTTCGCCCGGCAATGAAACGGGCCATGGCACAAACTGTCTTGCATCCCCGACTTCGATGTTGGAGATCAGAACAAGGATGATCTTCTCGCTCAACGCATCACTGAAAAACTGGTCAGATGGCAATCCATCAGGACACAAAGGTTCTTTCGCTCCGCATACGTCCAGCGGAACAGCGCAGTCAGGTTTTTTCCAGGGTACTGTACGCCGCAGCTGCCCCGCAAGCAGGGTCATCTGCCGGTCGAGATAGTAATCCAGCACATCGTCCTTGGATTCAAAGCTGCGGTAAAAGGTGGTTCGGTCGAGGTCTGCCATGTGACACAGCTCTGTGACGGAGATCTTTTCCAGCGGCTTTTTCAGTAAAAGCTGAAACAGTGCCGTGCAAAATGCATCCTGATTTTTCTGGGCAACGGGGTTGATATGGTTCGTGTACATTGTGCGCTGTGTTCAGCTCCTTCCTCAAAATGATTGGCTTTATTGTACCATATTCTCTGAAATCCGCAAACAATCACATTACAGATGCAAAAACGATGCGAGAATCTTTTTTATACAGAAACAGAATAACAAAAAAGTCCTATAAACCAGACGAAATTCATCGTAGATTCATAGGACTTTTGGAGCTACTGACCTGATTCGAACAGGCGACCTGCTCATTACGAGTGAGCTGCTCTACCAGCTGAGCCACAGTAGCACGCGTTCTGCAACGATAGATAGTTTAGCATAAAAGAGAATACCTGTCAAGTACTCCCTACGCAAAAACAATTCCGGAACTTTGCAAAAAGCCATCTCGTAATGATTTGCCCTATTCAATTCTTATCGTAGGCATCACAAACTCTTTTGCCAGAGATTTTTTCAGCTCATATAAGTTTCGCCTGCCCTGCCAGATACAGCATTCCCACTGCCGCACCGCAAAGTGGCAGGAGCAGAAACAGCATCCGGGAAAACTGACCAAAAGCGCGCCTGTGCCGGGGGCTTGTCCTCCGCGCCCGAATGCGGCTGAACAGAGCCTTCCACTTACCTGCAGTGCGGATGCGCCGAACGTGCACAGCGTTCCGGCCGCAAGGGATGCAGGGATACCGCAGACGCAGAGCAGCACAAATGCTGTCCGTGGGTTCAAATCCACAAGCAGCCTGGACGAAAGCAATCCGGAGCCTGTCCCATACAGCATCGCAAAAAGGAAGATGGGCAGCGGCCCCAGGGCGGAAAGCCCCAGGAACAGCACTGCCGTCAGTGCACCTGCCACAGTGAAAAATTCCGTTCGGAACAGGCGCACTGCCCCGGCGGCATCCTGCACAGAAAACAGGCTCTGCCAGCAGTTCAGGTAATAGGAAAGCGTTTCAGTATCGCCTGCCACACAACGCGCTGCCGCCACACCCGCCAGAAAGGTCCCCAGAAGGTACGCCGCCGCCAGAAGGATAGTTTCCCTGCTCAGCTTGCTTCGGTGCACAGCGGCTCTCTCCGGTGTGTTTCCGTACCTCTCAGAGAACGCCGCCGGGATGGATCGCCTTTTTTCCTGCGCTGTCTCAGGAAGAACTCCACCGTTCTTCTGTTTTAGCTGCTCTTCCTGTGCTGTCGGCATGATCGCTTCGGGCAGTGCTTTTGCCGCTGCGGTTTCCGGTGTTTCCTGATAGACCCACATACTTCCCTGTCCTCCTGTTTTTCTGCTGTAAATTCTCAATGCCGGTGCCGTTCTGTACGCAGGATGCTGAACACTCCGCCCAGACAGCCAAAAACGAATACCAGTGCAAAGCGGGTCAGCTGCATTTCCGTTGGTTCAATGCCCTCCGAAAGACCGAACCCCAGCAGAAGCAGAACAAACAGTCCGCCCTGTACAGCACCGCAGATAAGCCTCTGCTGTGATAGAAAAACGCCATGAGCCAGCCGCTGCAAAAGCTCCCGGCACAGACAATGGCACTGACCATGGGCCAGGCAGTGCTCTGCGCAAGGCTCTGGTTTGCCATCAGGTAGGCCAGCCCGGCCATGCAGGCGGCGGTGAATATCCCACCAATGCCGAATGCGGCCAGTGCTTCCAGGATGGGTAACTTCTTCTGTTCCAACATAAAAACCCGCCTCCCTGCACTACTGTATGCAGAGGGGCGGGTAAAAAAGACCTTGCTTTTAGAGATTACTTCTTTGCGTTGGCAGGAGCATTGTCCATGTTCAGCTTCTCAACAGAGCTGATCGCATTCTTGGTGAAGCGGATCTTCACACGGTCGGAACCGGTCTCCAGAACAAAGGTGTCATCCTTGATGGCGACCACACGGCCAACAATACCGCCGATGGTCACGACTGATCACCAATCTCCAGAGCTGCACGCATGGCAGCATCCTTCTTCTCCTGCTTCTTCTGGGGACGATAGATCATAAAGTAGAGCAGAACCAGCATCAGAGCCAGGGTGAAGAACAGGCTGATATAGCTTTCAGTGGTAGTAGTCAGAAATTGCATGGGACAAAGTCTCCTCTCAAAATTCAGATAAACTCATTATAACCGCTTCTGCTCCCTCTTGCAAGGGAAAAGCATGAAAAAGCTCAAATTCTTGTATCCAGCAGCTTGACGTAACGGTCATGGAAGGCGGTAAAGGTGCCTGCGTCCAACTCATCGCGGATACGCTCCATCAGGTGGTTGTAGAACCACAGGTTGTGCATAACGGCCAGACGCATGCCCAGCAGCTCCTCTGCCTTGAACAGGTGGCGGATATAGGCACGGGAGTAGTTCCGGCAGGCCGGGCAGCCACAGGTGGGGTCAATGGGGCGCTCGTCCCGCTCATACTTTGCGTTCTTGATATTGATGATGCCGCCCCAGGTATTCAGGTGGCCATGGCGGGCATTGCGGCTGGGCATGACGCAGTCAAACAGATCCACGCCGCGGGAAACAGCTCGATCATGTTGCCAGGGGTACCGACACCCATCAGATAGCGGATCTTATCCTTGGGCATATAAGGCTCCACCTCGCTGATCATCTCGTACATCACCTCAGCCAGGCTCACCCACGGCCAGACCGCCGATGGCGTAGCCGTCCAGCTCCAGCCTCCGCGATCTGCTTCATGTGCTCTACACGCAGGTCAGCAAGGTAGCATCCCTGATTGATGCCGAACAGCAGCTGGTCGGGGTTGGTGGCCTTGCCTCCTGCTTCAGACGGGCCATCTCAGCCTTACAGCGCTTGAGCCAGCGGGTGGTGCGCTCACAGCTGGCTTTGGAGTACGCGTGCTGGGCAGGATTCTCCACACACTCATCAAAAGCCATTGCGATGGTGGAGCCCAGGTTTGCCTGGATCTGCATACTCTCCTCAGGCCCATAAAGATGCGGTGGCCGTCCAGATGAGAGGCAAAGGTCACGCCTTCTTCCGTGATCTTACGCAGCTTGGACAGGCTGAACACCTGGAATCCGCCGCTGTCGGTCAGGATGGGGCCGTTCCAGCGGGTAAACTTGTGCAGGCCGCCCATATCGGCTACCAGCTGATCACCGGGGCGCAGATGCAGGTGGTAGGTGTTGCAGAGCATTACCTGGGTGCCGATCCGCTGCAGATCCTGCGCGGACAGGCCGCCCTTGATGGCACCGGCGGTGGCAACATTCTGGAAGGCAGGGGTCTGCACCGTGCCGTGCACGGTCTTGAACTCACCCCGCCGGGCGTTGTGCTCCTGCTTGAGCAGCTTAAAAGTGGTCAAAGAAGGCATAAGTTTTTTCCTTTCTGTGTACGGAAAACAGCCGTACAGCCTTGTGCCGCCGGGCAGGCGGCAGGTTCAGAAGTGGTGGATACCGAGCTGCCGAAACGGATCCGGCAGTGTTTTGGGCTTTTGGGAGAGCGGGTGCTGAGGGATCACAGGATCAGCATCGCATCGCCGAAGGAAAAGAAGCGGTACTTTTCCTCTACGGCAACTTTATAGGCAGCCATGGTCTTTTCGTAGCCGTAGAGGGCAGAGACCAGCATGATGAGGGTGCTTTCCGGCAGGTGGAAGTTGGTGATCAGGCCATCGATGCAGTTGAACTTGACACCCGGGTAGAGAAAAATAGAGGTATTGCCGCTGCAGGCCTTGATCTCGCCATATTTTGCGGCGGCGGCTTCCAGCGTGCGGCAGCTGGTGGTGCCAACGGCGATCACGCGGTGCCCGGCGGCCTTGGTTTCCCGGATGCGCTGAGCAGTCTCCTCGCTGATGGAATACCACTCGCTGTGCATCTTGTGATCTGTGATCTCGTCCTCCTGCACGGGGCGGAAGGTTCCCAGACCCACATGCAGGGTAACCTCAGCAATTCCGACACCCTTGGAACGGATGGTATCCATCAGCTCCGGGGTGAAGTGCAGGCCTGCCGTGGGTGCAGCAGCGCTGCCCAGCTCCTTGGCATAGACCGTCTGATACTGGCTCTGATCTTCCAACTGCTTGGTGATGTAGGGCGGCAGCGGCATCTTGCCAAATTCATCCAGTTTTCATAAAGGGTCTCGGTGTCATAATAGAATGTAACAAACTTGTTGCCATCCTCCAGCGTTTCGTCCACCACAGCGGTCAGGGTGCCGTCACCAAAACTAACCTTGGTGCCGGGCTGCATCCGCTTGCCGGGCTTTGCCAGGCACTCCCACTGATCTCCCTTGACCTGCCGCAGAAGCAGCAGCTCACACACAGCACCGGTGGGCTGTTTGACCCCCACGATGCGGGCGGGCAGCACCTTGGAGTTGTTGACCACCAGCAGGTCACCCGGCTCAAGATATTCCGGCAGATCGCGGAAGATCCGGTGCTGGATGCTGTCGTCCTTCTGGCTCAGAACCATGAGCCGGGCCGAATCTCTGGGGTCTGCAGGCTCCTGTGCAATGAGTTCTTTGGGTAAATCATACCAAAAATCTTTTTTTAACATGCTTTGCATTTGCCTTTCCGATGATTGACACGAGTGCCGTATCAATGTTATCATAAAATCTGTATAAACAGTATCTATTATATTGCAAGGTCGCTTGTTTGCAAGCCGTGTTCGATGTAAATTTGCTTTTTATTGAAAGGAAAGGTGCTGGAAATGGAAAAACAGTATAAAGTTGGTATCGTTGGTGCAACTGGTATGGTGGGGCAGCGTTTTGTGACCCTGCTTGAGAATCATCCCTGGTTCAAGCTGACCACGCTGGCCGCATCCGGCCGCAGCGCAGGCAAGACCTATGAGGATGCCGTTGGCAGCCGCTGGGCAATGACCACTCCAATGCCCGAGAGCGTCAAGAAGATGGTCGTGCTGGATGCCGCCAAGGTGGAAGAGGTCGCTTCTCAGGTCGATTTCATCTTCTGCGCAGTCAATATGCCCAAGGCCGAGATCAAGGCACTGGAAGAGGCTTACGCAAAGGCTGAGTGTCCCGTGGTCTCCAACAACAGCGCAAACCGCTTTACCCCGGACGTTCCCATGGTCGTGCCTGAGATCAACGCGGACCACATTGAGATCATCCCTGCCCAGCGCAAGCGTCTGGGCACCAAGCGCGGCTTCATTGCGGTCAAGTCCAACTGCAGCCTGCAAAGCTATGTGCCTGCCCTGCATCCTCTGATGAAGGAGTTTGGTGTCAACAAGGCTCTGGTCTGCACCTATCAGGCCATTTCCGGTGCAGGCAAGACCTTTGACCGGATGCCCGAGATCGTAGATAACGTTATCCCCTACATCGGCGGTGAGGAAGAGAAGAGCGAGCGCGAGCCGCTGAAGCTGTGGGGCCACATCGAGGGCGATCAGATCGTCAACGCCGAGAAGCCCACGATCACTGCGCAGTGCTTCCGTGTTCCCGTTTCTGACGGCCACACCGCTGCCGTGTTTGTAAGCTTTGACAAAAAGCCCACCCAGGAGCAGATGCTCGAGGCCTGGGCTAACTTCCGCGGCCCTGCACAGGAGCTGAACCTGCCCAGCGCACCCAAGCAGTTCCTTCACTACTTCACTGAGCCCGATCGTCCTCAGCCCAAGCTGGATCGCAACACCGAGAACGGCATGGCTGTCTGCATCGGCCGCCTGCGCGAGGACACCCTGTTTGACTACAAGTTCGCCTGCATGAGCCACAACACCCTGCGCGGCGCTGCCGGCGGTGCCGTGCTGCTGGCTGAGCTGTTGGCGGCAAAGGGCTATTTTGACTGAACAACACGTTCCTGACGGAGCGTACAAAGGAGTTTTATACTATGAAGAATCCTGTCTTTACCGGTGCGGCGGTGGCGATCATCACCCCCATGTACGAAGATGGCAGCATCAACTTTGATGAGCTGGGCCGCATCATTGAAAATCAGATTGCACGGGGCACCGATGCGATTGTGATCTGCGGAACTACCGGCGAATGCTCTACCATGACCGATGAGGAGCAGCTGGCCGCCATCAAGTTTACGGTCGAGACGGTCAACCACCGGGTGCCTGTTATTGCGGGTGCTGGTTCCAATGATACCGATCACGGCTGTGCACTGGCAGCAAAGTCTGCTGCCTGCGGTGCCGATGCCCTGCTGCTGGTGACCCCTTATTACAACAAGACCACGCAGGCAGGTCTGGTGGCTCACTTTACCGCTATGGCCGAGGCGGGCGGCATCCCTGTTATCCTGTATAATGTGCCTTCCCGTACCGGCCTGAACATCACCCCCGAGACAGCGCTGGAGCTGAGCCGGAATCCGCTCATCAACGGCATCAAGGAGGCCTCGGCAACATCTCTCAGGTAGCCAAGATCGCACAGCTGTGCGGCGACGAGCTGAACATCTACTCTGGCAACGATGATCAGGTGGTCCCCCTGCTATCTCTGGGCGGCAAGGGTGTCATCAGTGTGGTCTCAAATGTCAAGCCTGAGCTGGTGCACAACTGCTGCAAGGCATGGTTTGAGGGTGACACCAAAACTGCCTGCAAGCTGCAGCTGGAGATCCTGCCCTTGGCGGATGCACTCTTCTGCGAAGTAAATCCCATCCCTGTCAAGTACGCCATGAATGTGCTGGCTGGGAGGCCGGTCCCTGCCGTCTGCCGCTGGTCGAGCCCAGTGATGCCCACAAGGAGAAGATCGAGCAGGCACTGGAGGCCGAAGGTCTGATTCGGGAATAAACGAAACAACGCACAATGCCCGGTGGAAATGGTTTCTCCCGGGCATTTGCCGTTACAACAGAAAACGAGGAAACAAAAATGACGGATATTATCATTCAGGGCATTGGCGGCCGGATGGGCCACGCCCTCTGCGAGATGATTGCAAACCGGAGTGACTGCCGCGTGGTCGCCGGGATCGACCAGCAGGACGGTGAGCAGAACGGCATCCCCGTATACGACAGTCTGGATAAGCTGGACGGCAAGGGCGATGTCATCATTGATTTCAGCGCTCCTGCTGCTGTGGAAAAGCGCTGACCTATTGCGAAGCACACAAGATGCCCATCGTGGTCTGCACCACTGGCCTTTCCGAAGAGCTGCAGCTGAAGGTGGTGCAGCTGTCCCGCATTGTGCCCGTGTTCAAGAGCGCCAACATGTCCATCGGCATCAACCTGCTGTCGGAGCTGTGCAAGCGTGCATCGGCCATTCTGGGTGCAGACTATGATGTGGAGATCGTGGAGCAGCACCACCACAACAAGCTGGATGCTCCCAGCGGCACTGCCTGATGCTGGCCGATGCCATCAACGAAGAGAACAACGGCGCATATCATTATGTTTACGACCGTTCCTCTGTGCGCCAGAAGCGCGACCCCAAGGAGATCGGCATCAGCTCCGTGCGCGGAGGCAGCATCGTGGGCGACCACGAGGTGCTGTTCTGCGGTCCGGACGAGGTCATCACCCTCAAGCATACTGCATATTCCCGCAGTGTTTTTGCAAATGGCGCAATAAATGCTGCTGTCTATCTTGCAAAAAAAGAGCCGGGCCTGTACAATATGGGTAACATGATCGCAGAGCTGTAAGGTCTCTGCGTCTTCCACCATTTTGAGTGGCAGGAGGGCTGACGGAATGGAACAGGCAAGACACGCTGCATCCACGAAACGACATTCGCGGCACGAACTGCAGAACCGGCGAAAACGAAAACCCGTTTTTCTGAGGATGATGGGCGTGCTGCTGGTGGCTGGTGCGGCATTGGCCTGCTTGGGCTTCTGGCGCTTCCAGACTCCCGGCATCGTGCTTGGCCCTTTTGAGGACGAGCCTTCGACCGCTGAAAGCGTTTCCCCGCCCGAACCGGAACCGCAGCCTGTTACAACCACACTGCGTTTTTCGGCCACCGGGGACAATCTGATCCATGCTCCCATCTACAAACAGGCAGCCCGCCGGGCAGCGGAAGGCCAGCGATATAATTTTGACTACTGCTACGAGCACCTGCTGGATTTTTATGCCGCGCAGGATGTAAACTGGATCAACCAGGAAACGCTCTGCAGCAAGGAACTGGAGCCTTCCACTATCCCTGCTTTTCTACCCCCGGTGAATGCGCAGAGGCTCTTTACCGGGCAGGCATCCAGGTGTTCAGTCTTTCCAACAACCACACCTACGATAAAGGTGCCAAAGGTATTGCAGCAACGCTGCGGTTCTGGGACGAGATGCCGGAAGATGTGGTCACGACCGGCCTGTGGTACGGAGAGAGCGATTATAGTACCATCCCCCTGCAGACGGTAAACGGTGTGACGATTGCCTACCTCTCCTACACCGACCACACCAATGGCATCCCGCAGAGCAGTGCCATGACGGCCAATGTCATCTACACCAGCCAGCGGGATGTGATGGAACAACAGGTGCGCAGGGCGTGTGAGCTGGCCGATTTCGTGGTGGTGGGAGTTCACTGGGGCGTGGAGGACAGCCACAAGATCACCCAGATCCAGCGGGACCTCGCCCAGCAGCTTTCCGACTGGGGTGCGGATGTTATTCTGGGCACGCACCCTCATGTGGTGCAGGATGCCGAGTGGAAGACCTCTGTGGATGGCCGTCAGACCTTTGTGGCCTATTCCCTGGGAAATTTCCTCAGCACCCAGAGCAAACCGGATCAACTCATCGGTGCCATCCTGACACTGGAGCTGAACAAGACGACGGACCCGGATGGCAGCGTTCACTGCGCTGTCGCTTCCCCGCAATTACATCCCACCGTGACCCACTATGATGCCGGTAAATCCAACGTCCGCACCTACTCTTCCGGGATTACACGTCGGAACTGGCGCAGGCGCACGGTGTCCGGGCCGCCTACCCCAGCTTTGGGATAGAGTACATTCAGAACGTATTACAGACCAACATCAACAGCGCGTTTTTGGCGCTCGCCTGAATTTGCAGCCCTTTGGGGCAGATTGGAGTGTTCATTATGTATGGTGTTTCCAAAATCAACATTGAGCCCAGCCTGATGATGATCAGTGTACAGGATGTGGAGTTCAAGGGCAACAGCCTGGCCCGCTACCTGCAGATCTTTGCCGATACCGGCGTTGTGGTGGATATGATCAGTCAGAGCGCCCCTCACGGTACCAACATCGATTTCAGCTTTACCGCATCTGCAGCGATCTGACGCTGGTGATGAAGCCATCTCTGCCGCCAATCTTGACAAGGATGCCAAGGCCTCCCCGCTGATCAGCGTTGGTTACTCCAAGCTGAACCTCTTTGGTGAGGACATGGTCACCAGCTGCGGTGTAGCTGCCCGGGCCCTGAACGCACTGGCCATGGCTGACATCGAGGTTCTGCTCATTACCACCAGCGATTTGGATATTTCTCTGCTGGTGCGCAGTGAGAACGAGGACTCCGCTTACGATGTGCTGAAGAAGGCCTTTGAGCTGTAAGCTGCCCTTCTCTGTGAATATCACATAAACGTAAAAAGCCCGGCGGCATCCAAAAATCGGATGCGCCGGGCTTTTATCATACGCTGGTTCTAAAAGATTACAGGGTCACTTTGTGGTAGATCTTCTTGCCCTTCTTGATGACGATACCGTTCTTCAGCTGATCAGCGGTAAAGCTGACAGTGGGAGCAGCTACCTTTTCACCATCCACCAGGACACCGCCCTGCACGACCAGGCGGCGGGCCTCGCCGTTGGAAGCGGCCAGACCGGCCTTGACCATGAGGGTCAGGATGCCGATGGAGCCATCGGTCAGATCCGCTTCGGTCAGCTGAGTGGAGGGCATGTGCTCAGTGTCGGCAGCACCGCTGAACAGGGCACGGGCAGCGTTCTGGGCCTTCTCAGCCTCTTCCTCGCCGTGCACCATTTTGGTCAGCTCGTAGGCCAGGATCTCCTTGGCCTCGTTCAGACGCTGATCCTTCCAGGTGCTCATCTCATCGATCTGCTCCAGCGGAAGGAAGGTCAGCATCCGGATGCACTTCATCACGTCAGCATCGCCGACATTGCGCCAGTACTGGTAGAACTCAAAGGGACTGGTCTTGTTGGGGTCGAGCCAGACCGCATTGCCTGCAGTCTTGCCCATCTTCTTGCCCTGAGAATCGGTCAGCAGGGTAATAGTCATCGCGTAGGCATCCTTGCCCAGCTTGCGGCGGATCAGCTCAGTGCCGCCCAGCATGTTGCTCCACTGGTCATCGCCGCCAAACTGCATGTTGCAGCCGTAGTGCTGGAACATGTAGTAGAAGTCGTAGCTCTGCATGATCATGTAGTTGAACTCGAGGAAGGACAGGCCCTTCTCCATGCGCTGCTCATAGCACTTGGCGCGGAGCATGTTGTTGACGGAGAAGCAGGCACCCACATCACGCAGCAGCTCAACATAATTCAGGTTCAGCAGCCAGTCGGCATTGTTCAGCATCAGAGCCTTGCCCTCAGAGAAATCGATGAACTTCTCCATCTGCTTCTTGAAGCAGGCTGCATTGTGAGCAATATCCTCCTTGGTCAGCATTTTGCGCATATCGGTACGGCCAGAGGGGTCACCGATCATGGTGGTGCCGCCGCCGATCAGGGCAATGGGCTTATTGCCAGCCATCTGCAAGCGCTTCATCAGGGTCAGGGCCATAAAATGGCCTGCAGTCAGGCTGTCTGCAGTGCAGTCAAAGCCAATATAGAAAGTGGCCTTGCCGTTGTTGATGAGGTCAATGATCTCATTGTCGGTGATCTGGGCTACCAGACCGCGAGCCTGCAGTTCTTCGTAAAGGGTCATGGGATTATCCTCCTGTTTTATCGGGCAGAGGACAAAAGAAAACGCCCCCTGCCAAAAATGAATTTGGCAGAGGGCGAGAAAATCGCGGTACCACCTCTGTTTGCCGCCCCCTCACGGAAACGGCCTCACGAGTGCGCCCCACAGAGATGGGATACACTCCTGCGTTTGTAACGCTCGCACGCGGCACAGCCTACTAGCCAAAGCATTCAGCCTGCAACTCCGGGAGGTATTTCCCCTGTTGTTCTGCACACCCCTTGCACCAACCGGGGTCTCTCTGGGCAGACACTAACAAGGTACTTGTTCCCTTCAACGTCTTTCAACAAAAATCAGTTTAGCACAAATCAGCAGGGTTGTCAATCACCGGTTTCATGCTCGGCCAGCCCCAGCATCTCTCTGGCATTGGCACGGGAAAGCTCCGTGACATGGTCACCAGAAATGATATGCGCCAGTGCGTCCACTCTTCCCTCGGTATCCAGCGGGTGGATCTCGGTATAGGTTCGCTCATTCGTGATATTCTTCTGGATAAGCAGATGGCAGTCGGCCAGTGCAGCGATCTGCGCTGTGTGGGTGATGCAGAGGATCTGGTGATCTTTTGCGCTCTGTTTGAGCACCTCACCGATGCGGCTGGCCGCCTTGCCGGATACGCCGCTGTCGATCTCATCGTAGATGACCGTAGGCACTGCGTCCTTATCGGCCATGGCATTTTTGATTGCCAGCGTGATACGGCTCAGTTCACCGCCGGAAGCGATTTTTGCCAGCGGCTTGGGATCCTCACCGGGGTTTGTGGAAATATAAAACTCCACGCTGTCCTGGCCATGGCTGGCCAACGGGCCGCGGGTATGGCGCAGGGTCATGCGGACACCGGGCATGTTCAAAAAATCCAGTGTGCCGGAGATGCGCCTGTTCAATTCCTCAAAGGCTTTCAGGCGGGTCTGGGTCAGCACCTCGGCCTTATCCCGGGCAAGTACATAGAGCCGATGCTTTTCAGCCTGCAGATGCTCTGTCCGCTCCTGTGAGAATTGGATGCGGTCCAGCTCTTCCCTTGCCTGCTGTCCAAAGGCGATGATATCTTCCACAGTATCACCGTATTTTCGCTTGAGCTTGTAGATCAGATCCATCCGCTGTTCGATCTCATCCAGCTCTGCATCATTCGTCTCGTAGCCCTCCAGCCGCCCGATCAGGTCAGCAGAAAGGTCTTTTGCGGTGTAATAAAGATCCAGCAGCTGTCCGGCGGCAGCAGAAAGGCCGCTGTCCAGTTGGGCGGCTCCATCGATCGCATTGGAGCTTCCCCCAGCAGATCAACGGCACCCGGGGCATCATCTCCGCCCGAAAGCAGCGCATAGCTCTGGGAGATGCGCTCCCGGATGGTGGAGGCATTTGCCAGCACCTTACGGCGGGCCATCAGCGTCTCCTCTTCGCCTGCGGTCAGGCTGGCATCCTCGATCTCCTGTACCTGATAACTCAGCAGATCGATCTTTCGCTGTTTTTCACCCTCATCGGTGATGATGGCATCCAGCTCCTTTTTGACCTTGATAAGCTCCCGGTAAACAGCATAATACTCCTGATACACCGCCCCGTTCTGGGCGTAGGCATCCAGGATACCCTCATGGCGGGCCGGGTTCAACAGGCCTACGGAATCGTGCTGGCCGTTGATGTTGATGAGCCACCGCACAGTTCCCGCAGAATGGCTGCTGTGGCAGGCATTCCGTTGATGCGGCAGGTGCTCTTGCCCTCGGCAGTGATCTCACGGCTCAGGGTCAGCGCTTCTGAGCGCTCATATCCTGCCTTTTCCAGGCTGTCCAGCACTGCAGGCGGAACATCATCAAATGCCGCCCGGATGACTGCTTTTGCAGCCCCCGTGCGCACCAGATCCTTGGAGGTGCGGTTGCCCAGAATGGCATTGATGGAGTCAATCAGGATAGATTTGCCCGCACCGGTCTCGCCGGTAAGGACATTCAGGCCCTTCTCAAAATGCACGTTGGCCTTCTGGATGACTGCAACATTTTCAATTTGCAGACTGCTCAACATGTTCGTTCTCTCCTGCCTTTATTTCTGCCCGATGTAATGCCCAAGCTCGGTGCAAATGGTCTTTGCGTCCCGCTCTGAGCGGGCCACGATCAGAAAGGTATCGTCACCAGAAAGGGTGCCGACCACATTTTTCCACTTGAGTGCGTCAAACACCTCGCAGGCCGCATTGGCCATGCCAGAGTAGCACTTTACCAGCACCACATGGCCCGCAAAGTCCACCCCCAGGACAGATTCATGGAAGATGGTCTCAAACCGGGCCTGCATCTTGGGGTTAAGTGCCTCGCTGTGGCTGGAAACATAGCGGTAGCCGGTGGTGGTGGCAGCTTTGACAAGGTTCATCTCCCGGATATCGCGGGAAATGGTCGCCTGTGTGGCATCAAAACCTTCCTTGCTCAGGTACTCCAACAGAGTCTCCTGTCGGCTGATGGGATTCTCCTGGATCAGACGCAGGATGGTCTGCTGCCGCTGCTGCTTGCTTTTGTTATCCCCTCGGCTGGTGCGTCCCATGTGATCTTCTCCCTTCGTTGTGTTTGTGTCATCGTCTGCCGCGCAGTTTCTGGTCAATGGCCTGGAACTGGTCGGCCTTGCTGAAGGTGATGAGCTGCACGACCTGATCAGACAGCCGCACCTCCGCGGTGGCTCCGGCTTTTACGGAATAGCCCGCATTCCCATCACAACTGATAAAAACTTCTTCATCTGCCACCTGGCCCACACAGAGGTTGATCTTGCGCTCCTGCGCAAAAACCATGGCCGGGCTGGCAAGGCTGTGGGGCAGATGGGTGTGACAACGATGCCCTTGGTCTGAGAATCAAGGATCGGCCCGCCTGCCGCCAGAGAATAAGCGGTGGAGCCGGTGGCGTTGCCACAATGACACCATCGCCCCGGTAATGCTCCACCAGGATATCATCACAATAGATGCTGAAATCCACTGCCTGCTGCAGGCGGCCCTTGGTCATAACCACATCATTCAGGCATGGCCCTCCCAGCTGTCATCCCCCAGCACACGGACATAAAGCAGCATCCGGTTATCCAGAAAATATTCACCCCGGGCTACGGCGGAGAGCTTGGCTTCCATTTCATCGACCTCACAGGTAGCCAGAAAGCCGCACCGGCCAGATTGATGCCGAGAATGGGCTTTCTGTATTCCAGTGAGAGGTTGGCTTCATGCAGGATGGTGCCATCTCCTCCGATGGTCAGGATGACATCCGTCCGTTCCAGGCATTCCTTCTGGGTCAGATACTCCACGCCCATGGTCATGCACTCGGCCTGCAGGCCGTCCTGCATCAGCACCTGTGCCCCATGGGTCAGCAGGATCTGCGCCGCACGCTGGGAAATGCCGTAGGCCATAGCCTTGCCGGGGTTTGGGGAAATGTAGACGGTCATCGTCCGCGCCCTCCCTGATTTTATGGATTATGGTTCAGCGGTCCAGCGTAGAATGGCTGGATACCACCACCTGTTCAGCAACCGAATCATCCAGCGCACCGGGTTCATCGCTCTTCTGAACGAACATCAGATATTCAATGTTTCCCTCAGGGCCCTTGACGGGGCTGAAATCCAGTCCGCAGACCTTGAAGCCGTTGGCAGCAGCATAGCCCATGGCATTGTGCAGCACCTCACGGTGGGTGGCAGGGTCACGGACAACGCCGTTTTTGCCCACCTTTTCGCGGCCAGCCTCAAACTGAGGCTTGACAGGCAGACACCCATAGCGTCCGGAGTGGTGATGGCCTGCGCCACCGGGAAAATATGATGCAGCGAGATAAAAGAGACATCTACACTGAAAAACTCGATTGGCTCTGCCAGCTGGTCAAGGGTCACGTTGCGGATGTTTGTGCGCTCCATATTGACCACTCGCTCATCGGTGCGCAAACTCCATGCCAGCTGACCGTAGCCCACATCCACTGCGTAGACCTTGACTGCCCCATTTTGCAGCATACAGTCGGTAAAGCCGCCGGTGGATGCGCCAATGTCCATGCAGACTTTCCCCTTGGGGGTCAGCGGAAAACACTGCATCGCCTTTTCCAGCTTCAGGCCGCCGCGGCTGACATAACCGATATCATGGCCGCGCACCTCCACCTTGGCATCTTCTTTGATCATCTCACCGGCTTTGTCTACCTTCTGTTCATTGACAAAGACCACGCCGGACATGATCATCGCCTTGGCGCGCTCACGGCTCTGGATCAGGCCATGCTGAACCAGATATTGATCCAAACGAATCTTCAAGATTCTGCTCCTTTCCATGTACGGATGGCCTGTGCCAGATGTTCTGCATCCAGGCCGGTGCTTTGCTTGATCTGCGGAACCGTCGCATGGGGCAGACGCACATCCTCCACACCACGATGGATATAAGCACCCTGCCATCCTGCTTTCCGCAGAGCCATTTCCAGATGCTCACCGATGCCGCCGCAGGCTACGCATTCCTCCGCAAACAAAACAACGTCATATCTTGAAATTTCAGAAATAAGCTCAGGTGTAAAGGGATATATCTTTACAAGCTTATAAACATCACAGGGAACATTTTCTTTGCCCAGAAGCTTCGCCGCAGTCAGCACATCCTCGACTTCGTCGGCGTAACTGACCATTACAGTCTTAGCATCAGGGGCGGTATAGAGCCGGTCATATTCCCTGCCGGAACAGCCAAACTGCGCCAGTGCTGCGCTCTCACCACCGCGGGGATACCGGATTGCCCGGGGACCCTGCATCTCATCACTGAGCAGGATGGGCAGCCAGTGCCGCAGTTCGGCATAGTTGGAGGGCGAATAGACAGGAATTCCCACCTGACTGAGGAAGGCCGGTCGAAGATTCCCTGATGAGTCTCGCCGTCTGCCGGAACAAAACCGGCCCGGTCGATGGCAAGGACAACATTCTCCTTCAGCAGGTTCACATCATGGATGATCTGGTCATAGGAACGCTGCAGGAAGGTGGAGTAGATGCAGACTACCGGCAGCATTCCCTGGCTGGCAAGGCCCGCTGCAAAGGTCACAGCATGCTGCTCTGCCATGCCCACATCAAAGAAACGCTTGGGGTGGGTGTGTGCAAAGAACTGCAGGCCCGTACCATACTTCATTGCGGCCGTGATGGCACAGATCTTCTGGTTTTCCGCCCCCTCCTTGTTCAGGACATTGCCGAACACCGTCGAGAAAGACTCCTTGGGAGCCACCTCAGGGTCCGGGATGCTGTTGACCAGATCAAAGGTCGAAACACCGTGGAAGTTACCGGGGTTGCTCTCAGCCGGGGCATAGCCTTTGCCTTTCTTGGTCACGACATGCAGGAAATGGGGGCCGGGCTGCCTGTGGATATCGCGCAGGATCCCTTCAAGCTCCGGCTCATTGTTACCATCAAAAGGACCATAATAGTGGAAGCCCATATCCTCAAACATGGTCGAATGATACATTGCCCTGCGCACCATGGCCTTGCTGTTCTGGATCGCAGATTTCAGCGGTGGGCCGATGACAGGCACGCCATCCAGAAAGGAACGCACATTTTCCTTGGCATCGTAATAGCGGCTGGTGGTGCGCAGATGGCTCAGGTAGCGGGACAACGCGCCCACATTCTTGGAAATGGACATCTTGTTGTCGTTCAGGATGACCAGCAGATTGTCCAGCCCGCCGATATTGTTCATGCCCTCGTAGACCATACCGCCGGTAAAGGCACCGTCACCAATGAGGGCAACCACCTGTCCCGGCTCGCCCCGCAGCTTTTTGGCCCAGGCAATGCCCACGGCCAGCGAGAGCGCGGTGTTGCCGTGACCGGCAATAAAGCATCATGCTCACTTTCGTTTGGGTTCGGGAAACCGGAAATGCCATCCAGCTGCCGCAGCTTGGCAAAGCCTCGCGGCGGCCGGTCAGCAGCTTGTGGGTATAGCACTGATGGCCCACATCAAACACGATCTCATCCGTGGGGGTGGTCAGCACCCGGTGCAGAGCCACCGTCAGCTCCACAGCACCCAGATTGGATGCCAGATGGCCGCCGGTCTTTGATACGTTATCCAGAAGAAATTCACGGATTTCTGCGCAAAGCTGCACGGTCTGCTGACTGGACAGCTTTTTCAGATCGCTGGGCTGAGAGATTTTCTCCAGCAAAGGCGAATTCATAAATTCACGTCCTTCTCACGTTTTGAAATGGGGCGCTCAGAGGCCCATAGGATAGAGGAAGCCGACCAGTATACCCAGTGCAAAACCGGCCATAACCTGCAGCGGAGTGTGACCAACCATCTCTTTCAGGTGCATATTCTGCAGGAAGGGATTGTTTTTCTCGGTCACTTCGATCCACTGCTCCAGCATCTTGTTCAGCACCTTGGCCTGCTCACCGGTCTCGCGGCGCACACCCATAGCATCGTGCATGGTGATGATGGCAACAACTGCGGCCACCGCAAAGATAGCCGAATGGATACCCTCGCTGCGTGCCGTAGCAATGACCATGGCCGTTACCGTGGCACTGTGGCACTGGGCATACCGCCATCGCCCCACATCCGCTCCAGCTGGAACCTGCCCAGCAGGACAAAGTTGATGATGGTCTTGAGCACCTGCGCCACAAACCAGGACAACAGGGATACTGTAAGGATCTCATTGAACGTCAGGACGCTATGGATAAATTGCATGGTAGTTCCACCTTCTTATTTTTTCGGATCAGCTGCGGCGCACCAGCAGCTCTTTTGCCAGCTGCTCCAGGAAAGCGGCCTTTTCGCCAAATTCCGCGTGCAGGGAGGCGCAGGTCTCGTTGTTCAGTTTTTTTGCCAGCTCCATGGCACCTTCGGCCCCATACAAGGTCACAAAGGTGGTCTTGCCGTTCTCACTGTCGCTGCCAATGGGTTTGCCCAGCTGTTCGGCGGTGCTGGTCACATCCAGCACATCGTCCACGATCTGGAACACCAGACCAATGCCGAAGGCATAGTCCTCCAGCTCCTTGCACTGGGTCTCATTGGCCTGAGCAGCGGCAGCACCCATCTGAACAGCAGCATTGATGAGCGCACCGGTCTTGTTCCGGTGGATCAGCCGCAGCTGCTCTTCAGTGGCAGCCAGTGCCTCATATTTCAGGTCAAGCTCCTGCCCATAAACCATGCCATGGCTGCCCGCACCAGCGCCCAAGGCCCTTGCGCCCGCACACTGACAATGGGCGAAGCCGGTGCATTTGCGACCACGTTGAACGCCTCGGTCAACAGTACATCGCCGGCCAGCATCGCAGTGGATTCACCAAAGGCCTTGTGGCAGCTGGGCTTGCCCCGGCGCAGGTCATCGTTGTCCATGCAGGCAGATCATCATGGATCAAAGAATAGCAGTGCAGCATCTCGACCGCCGCCGCAAACTGCTCGGCTGCTTCAGCGCTGCCGTTGAGCATATCGCACACGGCCAGAACCAGCACTGCGCGGATGCGTTTGCCGCCGCCCAGCAGGCTGTAACGTGCAGCCCGGCAGACCTCAGATTCCTCGGGCAAAAAAGTCTCGCAGGCCTTTTCCAGTGCCTGATTTGCCCGGGCAAGATACTCTTGATACTGCTTCGCGTAATCCATGAAACTTCCTCCTTAATGTGCGGCATCCGGCCGGGGGGCCCGCTGCGCGTCGATCTCATCCAGCTGCAGCGTGGCCTTTTCCAGCGTACTGTTACAATAATCCATCAGGGATGCGGCTTCGGCATAGAGTTTGACCGATTCCGCCAGCGTTGTTTCCGGCTGCTGCATCTGTTCAAGGATGGCTTCCAGCCGGGTCATTCCATCCTCAAAGCTTTTGGGTGCTCTCATCCAGTTCCTCCACTGTATTGACCGTGCAGGTCACGCGGTGTTCCGTGCCCCGGAGTTTACAGGTCTGCCCGGGCCGGAGTGCATCCGGCGTGCAGATCCTTCCCCTATTGTCCTGCACCATGGCATAGCCGCGGGCCAGCACACCGTAGGGGTTCAGGGATGCGGCAAGTGCTGCCGTATGCTTCAGACGCAGCTCTCCGGCCTGCAGCTTACCTCTGGCGGCAGTTTGCAGCCGCCCGGCCAGAGTATCCAGGCGGGCAGCACGCTCCTCCAGCGCTGCCTGTACACCAGCACGGGAAAGCAGCTGTTCGGTCTGTTCCAGCCTATTATAACATAAACTCAGCTTAAATTGGATACAATTGTGAATATTTTCTTCCAAAGTGCATAATTTCCGTCCTTGTTCGGCACGGTCGGGCACAGCAAGCTCTGCCGCCGCTGAGGGTGTGGGCGCGCGCTGATCTGCCACAAAATCCAGGATCGTAAAATCGATCTCGTGGCCAATGGCGCTGATGAGGGGCGTTTTGCAGCGGTAGGCCGCCCGGGCAATGACCTCGGCGTTGAATACCCACAGGTCCTCCCGGCTTCCGCCGCCGCGCGCTACAATGATCTCGTCCACCCGCCCACTTTTGTCCAGCCGGGTAATGGCATCAGCGATCTCCTCTGCCGCTTCAAAGCCCTGCACATTCACAGGAGCCAGCAGCAGACGCACTGCGGGCCAGCGCCGACCGATGACATTGCGAATATCCTGCAGTGCAGCACCGGTCTTGCTGGTGACAAGGCCGATACACTGCGGGAACCTGGGCAGCGGCTTTTTATGCTCCGGTGCAAAAAGCCCTTCTTTGTCCAGTTTCGCCTTCAGCTGTTCAAAGGCCAGCTGTGTCGAACCGATGCCGTCCGGGAACATGTCGTTGACATAGACCTGAAACGCGCCGTCCCGCTCGTAGAGGGTCACACGGCAGCGCACCACCACCTTCATGCCCTCTTCGGGCTGGAAACCCAGCCGCCGCGCATCGGAGCGGAACATCACAGCCCTGACGCTGGCGGCTTCGTCCCGCAGGGAAAAGTAGCAGTGCCCGCTCCGGGCGTCTGCACAAAGTTGGCGATCTCGCCCCGCAGGGCCAGATCGAACAGAACATCATTCACGTCCAGCAGATTTTTGACGTACCGGTTCAGGCCGAGACCGAGATCACTTCAGCCATAATCCAGCCCCCTGTGCGGCAAGAATGGACACACCGATGGCGTTGTCGCTGGAATACTGCCCGGGCACGAAATACACCTGCGGCAGGCGCTGCTGCACCCAGGCGCGGATGATATCACTACTCATCACACCGCCCGCACAGACCACCGGCAGGCCGGGGTATTCCTTCTGGGCGGCTCTTGTCATCTTGACCACGGTGTCTGCCACACAGAGCAGGCAGTATTTGCAGACATACTCCGGGGTTTTGCCTCATTCAGCAGGGCATTGCACTGATTCTCCAGCCCCGAAAGACTGCACTGCATCCCCTTCACGCTGGATCTGGGCTTAATGGGTTCCTCACACAAGGCAGCCAGACGGGAAACTTCCACACCTGCCGGGAAGCCAAACCCCAGCTTGACCCCCACACGATCCACTGCCTGCCCGGCGTATAGGTCGGTGCTGGTGCCCAGTGTAGCGATCTCCTTTACCTCATTGCAGAGCAGAAGATCCGTTGTACCGCCTGAGATGTGGAAGAGCAGCACTTTCTGGCGGAAGAGCTCTTCCCCTTTTGCTGCAAACAGCGCTGCCGCCGCGTGTCCCTGCTGATGGGTGGTATGGATGAGCGGGATGCCCCGGGCCTGCGCAAAGGCTGTGGCCGCGCTGACACCCGCCAGGAAGCAGGGCATGTAGCTTCCCTCCACGGGGCGCGGCTTCTGGGAAACGCCCACTGCCGAGATTTGGGTCAGATCAAACTCCCGGCCAAGCTCCTCCAGCATCTCAGGCAGAGCCGTAGTATGGTGGAAGAGCGCATCACTCTGCCGCAGGCCCAGCTGGCCCTCCTTGACCGGCAGAAAACGTTTCTTTGCGCAAACAACCTCTCCGGCTGTGTGAAAAACCGCCAGAGAGGTTGCATAGTTGCTTGTGTCGATGCCCAGCGTATAGTGGCTCACTGTTCTTCCGACTCCACCGGCTCCGTGTCCAGACCCTGCTCACGGGCAACAGCACCCAGCAGACCATTCACGAACTGATAGTCCTCATCTGCGCCGTATTTCTTGGTCAGCTCCACAGCCTCATTGATGACAACACCGGGCTTACGCTCGTCGCCATACAGCATCTCAGCCAGAGCCAGACGCAGGACAGTCAGGCTGACACGGGGCAGGCGCTCCATAGTCCAGTTGCGCAGATGGTCACGGATGAGGTCTCCACCTCTGCAGAGTGGCTGTAATAGCACTCAGCAGGCGCTGGCCGAACACATCCACCGGACGCTCTTCCCCACACTCGTTGTTCGTATCCAGTGCTTCCTGCAGGGGCACATCACCAAAGGTCTGGGAAAAAGCCAGCAGGAACGCATTCTCACGGGCTTCACGACGGGGCAAAATATTTTCCATAATCTTCCTCTTCTACTTTTTATTCCTGTTCCTCAGCTGCAAGGCCGGCAATGACAAGGTTCACACGGCTTACCGTGACATTGGTCATGTTCTGAACAGCAGACTTGACATTCTCCTGTACCTTTTCGGCCACAGCAGGGATCTTTGCACCAAACTTGACCACCAGATTCAGGGTCAGTTCTGCGGTGCCGTCCCGCATCTCCACGGTAACAGGGGGCTGGATGCTGGCAGCAGCCAGCAGCTCCTTGACCTTTTTGTTCTGCTTGCCGCAGGAGACCTCGGACACACCGTCCACTTCCAGTGCAGCACAGCGTGCGATCTTGCCGATGACCTCGGTGGAAATTGCAGCTCCCGCCCTTAAGATCCATATTCTGTAAATCCATTCTATGGTCCTCCATCTAAAATAAGCGTGTGCTCATTTATTTTATTTCCATCTGTTCAGGGAAGCTTCCCTGTCATTGAATGCTTACGTCTTATTATAGCAAAGTTTTGGAATTTATACAACACCCACCTGCATTTCTTGCCATCTGTTTCTGTTCAACTTGACGGATTCCACTGCGCAAAGTGCAGGCTGCCATACAGCACACTGCAAAAACGAGCAGGGCACAATCCGGCGGCACCCGCCGCATCAAAAGGACCCGGGCAGGCAGAGTGCTGAACACATCCGCCTCCCCGCCCGGCAGCAACAGATAGAACAGGGCCAGTGAAAGCGGCAGATGGAGTATTCTGGCCCGATAGAGCGGGCGCAGGGTCATTTCCGGCGGGCAGATGGTGCGCACCTGCAGCAACACGGAAAGCCCCTGCACGCTCAGTGCTGCACAGCAGAGCAGGCTCCCCCATCGTCCGGTGCGGGAGGCCAGGTCACAGCCGGAGCAGACTTCCAGCAGAATGGCACAGAGTGTGCCCGCACGGCGGGCAAAAGCGCCCCTGCCCCGGCGGCCAGCATCCGGAAAAGAGGATAAACCGCAGAGCTTGCAGTACGTTATGGCGGCATCGGCCAGAATCTCATCCAGCCGCGGCGGTGCAGGGGATGCTGGCGCTGCAGATCCCGGTTTGACCGAACGCACTCCTGCAAACCGGTTCAGCAGGGCGGCAGTCAGATAGTTTGCGGTGATCTGTGACGCAAACAGCAGCACGCCAAGCTCTGCACTGCCCAGCAGGCTCTGCCCCACCGTCAGCACCACAAAGGATGGCCCGGAACAGATACAGGCAGGCAGCAGAGCATCCGCTTCCTCAGCCGTAAGCTGACCGGTCCTGACTGCCTGCGCCGCAGCACTGGCCGCTGGTGCAAAGCCACCCAGGAACCCGATGCAGAGCACCCGTGCCGCACAGGGTGTGCGGATGCCGATGCCCCACGCCGCCAGACGGAACGGCAGGCCAGCAGGTCGCTTTCCGGGCATTGGATGAGTAAGCGCGATACCACGAGAAACGGGAACAGCGAGAGCAGCAGCGGCCCGCTGCAGAGGGTCAGCCCTTCCCGCAGAGCAGCGGCACAAACCTCCGACACTGTAAACGGCAGAATCCCTGCCGCCAGTGCCAGCAAAAACAAACCCATCTGATCCCATCTGAAAAGCTGATTCATACACACGCCCTCCGGTTCCATATATATGTGATACGGGGCGCAGTTTTGCCCGGCGGGGAGGGAGCGGGTGTGAAACAGCAGAAAACCGGGCAGCTCTCCCTGCGCGGCTGGTTTGGCCGGATGCTGCGCCAGCCTCCCCGGGGCTTTTACGGCCAGCCCTCTGTCTATCTGAGCGGCGGTGTGATGGAGATCGAGCACTTCCACAGGGTGCGCACCTATGAGGAGGGCAGGCTCTGCCTGGAATTCGCGGGCGGGTTGTTCACCGTGTATGGGGACGGGCTTAGAATCGAAACGCTGGCCGCGCACCGAATTACCCTGCGGGGGCGGTTTTTACGCACAGATTTTTCCAGCAGTTAGGGAGGGATGCAGCATCTTACAGCTTTGGGCCGGGGCAGCATTTTCTGCCCGAAACGGTGATACCGAGGCCTGCTCTCCGAAGCTGCACGGACAGGCCTGCATCTCACTGACATCTTCCCTGCTCCCGGCGGCTTTACGGCCCGGTGTGCGGCATGGCGTTACCTCCGGCTGGCAAAACTTGCCCGCAAGCGGCGGGTGCATCTGCGCATCCGCAAAAGACAGGGCTGTTTTTTCTCCTGCGGCCCTACTTCCGGCGGCGGGGGCTGTGGGCCGGGCTTTTGCTGTTTGTGCCGCTTTTGCTTTGGTCACAGGGCCTTGTCTGGGCTGTGGATGCTTCCGGCCTGACGACCGGCCAGCAGGCGCGGGCAGCTTCCGTTCTGCGGGAAACCGTTTCCTTGATGCCGGGCAGTATCGTCACGCAGGAAAAACTTGCCGCCGGGGAATATGCTCTGCTCCAGAGCGGTGAATTCTCGTGGGTCAGCCTGAATTTTCTGGATGGGCGGCTGGAACTGGAAGCGGCAGAAGCCAAACCGGTGCCGGAGATCGCCGCTGGAACGCTCCATGGCCTGCGGGCAAAGGCTGCAGGCACGGTGGTCAACACAAACCTTGTCAGCGGGACGATGCTGGTGGTTCCCGGGCAGGCAGTGGAAAAAGGCCAGGGACTCATCGGCACTGCCCGGCTGAACGGACGGTACGCTGATCTTTCAGCCTGCCGCTGGAAGCGTCCGGGCACAGTTCGAATGGGAGTTTGCGGAAGAGCTTCCGCTGATGGCTGCCACATACCAGCTGACTGGGAACACTGTCGTTCAGCGAAGGCTTTTCCTTGCCGGGCGGGTGTTCCCATTGCCTTCCCTTTTCTCCCCTGCGGACGATTCCACGGCGGTCACACGGCATCTTCAGCCGGAGCTTCTGGGGCTGACGCTCCCGCTTTCCGTCGAGGAAACCACCTATTACGAACAGGCAGAAAATGAAATTCATTCCTCAGAGGATGAAGCCAGAGCACTGACCCGTCTGCATGGCTTACAGGCCTTGCAAAATGATTACCCGGACGCAGAATTTGTGGCACAGAAAGTAGATGTCACAACCGAGAACGATACGCTGCATTACCGGGTGGTCTACACCATCATCGCTGACATCTGCACCTGAAAACGGCCCGGAGTTTTTCGCTCCGGGCTGTTTTGCTTATTTAATCTTTTTAATTTTTTCAAGTGCTTCCTTTTGTCGTTGACTTGCCGCCCGAACATACCACCGTTCTGCCCATTTCAAATCCTTCGGCACAACAATTCCATTTTCATAGAACCAGCCAAGATTGAACTGTGCATCACGGTCGCCATGTTGTGCGGCGCGTTCCGTCCAATAAAAAGCTTTTTCTAAATTTTTCTGGACACCGATGCCTTCCAAGTAAAAATATCCTACTTGGCATTCTGCCAGCGGATACCCCTTCTCTGCAAGTTGTAAATGCCCTCGAAAACATTGTTCATACTGACCCGTTTTCCAGTAGCGCTCAATCAGTTCATTGCAGGCATCAAATTCTTTGCAAGGCGTGTAATAACTTTCCATCTCAGGCTTCCGGTTCCTGCGTTTCGGCCTTTTCCTTTTTGTAGGCGGCCTTTTCTACCAACTTATTCAAGTCAAAGTGGTACTTGGTGTGGCAGAAATGACAGACGACCTCACAATCCGGGTCCTCATCCCGGAGCTTTTCCAGCTCCTTGCGGCCCAGGCTCAGCAGCATTTCCTCGGTACGCTCTTCACTGCAGTCACATTTATACTGCACCTCGCGTTCATCCAGGACATTGGGGTTGAAGCCTGCCAGTGCAAGGTTCATCATATCCTCAGGGGTCTTGCCTTCCCGAAGCAGTTCAGTGACGGAAGGCATTGCGGCGATGTTCTGCTCCAGCTGGGTGATCTCGGCATCAGTGGCACCGGGCAGCAGCTGCAGCAGGAAGCCGCCCGCGCAGGCAATGGTCAGGTCAGTATCCACCAGCACACCCAGAGCGCAGACGGTAGGCACCTGCTCGCTGTAAGCATAGTAACTGGTCAGATCCTCGGCGATCTCGCCGGAGACCAGCGGCACCTGGCCCACAGTGGGTTCTTTCTGCAGGCGGTTGTCACGGATGACAGTCAGCACGCCGTTTTTGCCCACAGCACCGCCCACATCCAGATGGCCGTTTGCTTTCAGAGGCAGCTCTACCAGCGGGTGGTCGATGCAGCCCTTGACATTGCCGGTGCCATCGGTACAGGCAACAACCGTGCCGGTGGGGCCGCCACCCGCCACACGCAGCGTAATGGAATCGCCATCGTCCTTGAGCATGGAACCATCAGGACGCACCGGTGAGCAGGCGGCCCAGGGCTGCGCTGCAGGTCGCACTGGTGTGGTGCAGCTGCTCGGCCGTGCGGACGATGTCAGTGGAGTCCACACCACAGAATACAACACCGCCGTTTTCAGAAATACCGCGGATCAGATTAGACATTTTCTTTTTCCTCCAATTGGGTATACTGCTTGACGGCACAGAAGAAATAGCGCTCGCTCTCTTCGGTCAGGGGGCCGAAGCTCTCACCGTCGCAGACTTTTCCAGCACAAAGCCGTGCTTTTCCAACGCAGCTCGGATGGTATCCAGGTCGTAGGTATATTCATAGAACTGTTCATGGAAGTGTTCGCCGGTCTCGCGGTAGTCGATGTCCACCGTGATCTCCACCCGGCGGTCCGCAGGGTGATAGTGGTTGCGCCAGACGCAGGCAGCATCCTCTTCCTCAAAGGTAAATACATTCTCCCCCAGCACCTTCTGATGCTTGTAAGGGGTGTTCATATCAAAGAGGAACACGCCGCCCTCTTCCATGAAAAAAGCCGCGTTGGCAATGGCGGTATCCAGGTCCGGGATGTGGTTAAAGGTATCGAAGGTAGACACCGCGCCCCGGATGGTACCGTAGAGGTCGAGCTTGAGCAGATCCTGCTGCAAAAGCAGCAGCTTGCCGGAAAGGCCCAGCTGTTCCGCCTTATCCCGCACAACACAGAGCATCTCCTCGGACTGATCGATGCCGATCATATCATAGCCCGCCTGGGTCAGCATCAGGGTCAGCTCCCCTGTTCCACAGCCCAGATCAGCCAGAATGCCGTCCCGGATATTGTGGGCATTCAGCTCCTGCCGGATCTGCTCATAAAGGGCATCATAGTCGGCTTCGCCGTTGAATTCATCATAGAAATAGGCAAATTCATTGTAGGCCATGGTTTACCCCGCTTCCTCGTCATCGGTGAACTCAGCCGCCACGGCCTCGTTCAACACCGCCTGCAGATCCGGGATGCCGTAGCCGTTCTCGCCGCTGGTCAGTACCACCTTCTGGCAGCCATAGGCAGGCAGACCTTTTCAAAGTCCTCCCGCGTCTTGGCCAGCTGGTTCTTTTTGAGCTTATCGGCTTTGGTCAATGCCACAACAAAGGGGATCTGATGATAGTGCAGATACTTCAGCATCTGCAGGTCATCCGCGCTGGGGGCATGGCGGCTGTCGATAAGCTGCACCAGCAGGGTATGATGCCGAGGGGCCTCAAAATAGCTGTTGATGAGGTCATCCCAGCGCTCGCGGTCCGCATTGCTGACCTTGGCATAACCATAGCCGGGCAGATCCACAAAATAACAGTTGTCTACCTCATAGAAATTGATGGTGGCCGTTTTTCCCGGCGTACTGGACACACGGGCAAGGTTCTTGCGGTTGCACAGCTTGTTGATGAGGCTGGACTTGCCTACATTGGAACGGCCCGAAAAGCTGAGTTCCGGGCGGTCACTTTCGGGCAGCTGGCTGGAAATGCCGTAGCTTGCAATAAAATCCGCTTTGTTGTAGTTCATCGTTTGCTCCTTTGATTAGCAGACAGCCCCCGGCTTCGGTTTTTCCGGTGCAGGCGGGATGGCGGCTGCTTCCACCGGCTTTGCCTTTTTGGCGGGGTGCGGATGACGGGCAGAAACGCTCTTGGGCTTGAGCAGAGCGGCATTGAGCACCTGCGCGAGGTCAGACATGGGCAGGAAGGTCAGATTCTTCTTCACCTCGTCATCCACCTCGTACAGGTCCGGAACGTTATCCTTGGGGATGAGCACAGTTTTCATCCCCTCACGGTAGGCAGCCATGCTCTTTCGCGCAGGCCGCCGATGGGCAGCACATTGCCGTGCAGGGTGATCTCGCCGGTCATGGCAACATCACCGCGCACCGGGATGCCGGACAGGCAGGACACCAGAGCGGTGGTCAGAGTAACACCGGCGCTGGGGCCGTCCTTGGGCACGGCACCCTCGGGGGCATGGATGTGCAGATCGCACTTTTTCAGCCGCTCGGAGTCGATGCCGTATTCCTCGGCGTGGACACGGACATAGGTAATGGCCAGCTGGGCACTTTCCTTCATCACGTCGCCCAGCGAACCGGTGACGGTGATCTTGCCGCTGCCATTGTCCATGACCTGCACCTCGATGGGCAGGGTCTCGCCGCCGATGCTGGTCCAGGCCAGACCGTTGGCAATGCCAATGGCATTGGTCCGGTTGAGGAAATCGGGCTTGACGAAGCGGGGCCCCAGCAGCTCTTCCAGGCTGCTGCCGGTCACAGAAACGTTTTCTGCTTCACCGGACGCGATCTTGCGGGCGCACTTGCGCAGGACACTGGTGATGGTACGCTCCAGGGTGCGGACACCGGCCTCACGGGTGTAGCCGTCAATGATGCCGTAGAGCGCGCTCTGGGAGAAGGTGACCTTCCCGGCCAGACCGCAGGCCTTGAGCTGCTTGGGTACCAGATGCTTGCGGGCAATGTTGTATTTCTCCACCCGGGTATAACTGGGCAGCTCAATGACATCCATGCGGTCACGCAGAGGCCGGGAATGGCGCTCAGATCATTTGCCGTGGTGATAAAAAGCACATGGCTCAGATCAAACGGCATATCGATAAAGTGATCATTAAAGGTGGTGTTCTGCTCGGGATCAAGAGCTTCCAGCAGGGCGGCGGCCGGGTCACCCCGGAAATCGCCCGCCAGCTTGTCGATTTCGTCCAGCAGCATCAGGGGGTTGGAGCTCTTGGCGGAGATCATGGCGTTGATGATCTTGCCGGGCATGGCCCCGATATAGGTGCGGCGGTGGCCGCGGATCTCTGCCTCATCCCGCACGCCGCCCAGGCTGATGCGCACATACTTGCGATTCAGGCTCTCGGCAATGGAGCGGGCAATGCTGGTCTTGCCGACACCCGGAGGGCCGACCAGGCAGATGATCTGACCCTTGACATCCGGAGCCAGCTTGCGGACAGCCAACACCTCAAGAATGCGGTCCTTGACCTTCTTCAGGCCGTAGTGGTCTCGGTCAAGAATGCGCTGGGCTTGGCGATATCGAGGTCGTCCTCGGTAAAGCTGTTCCAGGGCAGATCCAGGCAGGTGTCCAGATAGGTGCGGATGACCGTTCCCTCCTGGTTGCTGCTCTGCATCTTGGCAAGGCGGTCCACTTCCTTGAGCAGTTTCTTCTCCCGCTCCTCGTCCAGATGCAGCTCCTGGATCCTGCGGCGGTACTCCTCGGCCTCTGCCGTGGTATCATCGTCCTCACCCAGCTCCTGGCTGATCATGTGCATCTGCTCATGCAGGTAGTAATCACGCTGGTTCTTATCCATGGCCTCGTCCACTTTCTGGGCGATCTCCTTGTCGATCTCCAGCATCCGGCGCTCCCGATGCAGGCGTTCCACCAGCAGGCGCAGACGGCCGATGAGGGTGCTTTCTTCCATCACAGCCTGCTTATCCTCAAAGCGGAAAAGCAGATTGGCAGGAATGTACTCGCACAGGAAGGCGGGGTCGTTATTCGAGGTAACAGCAAACACCACGTCCTTGCTGATGCGGGGATTCATGGAAAGCACCGCATCGAAGCTCGTTTCACGTTGCGGAGCAGGCTTCCGCCTCGGTTTCTTCCTCTGCCTTGGATGGGGCGCACCGGAGCCGGCCGCACCGATGCCAGCAGGAAGCTGCCTTCGGTATCCAGCTCGGTGCGCTTGGCGCGGAACTTGCCCTCCACCAGAATGCGCACCAGATCATCCGAAACACGCATGACCTGCTTGATCTCGGCCACAACGCCGTACTGGTACATCTCCTCTGCCTTGGGGTCCTCAGCCTTCATATCCTTCTGCGCAATGAGGAACACCTCGGATTTATTCCGCACGGCCCATTCTACAGCGGCAATGCTCTTGTCACGACCCACCTCAAAATGCAGCAGGTTGTTGGGGAACACCACCAGCCACGCAGGGCAATGGCGGGAAGATGGAGGATATTGCGCTCCACCTTGACAGTCACTTTTTCAGACATAAACTCATACCTCCCAGCTGCCCCGCGCCAAAGTGCGCTATCCCGTGGGCAGTTTTTTTGTTGGGTAAAAATTCAGATTTGATTTATTATATCGGATTCCAGCTCCGGTTGCAACCGGGCAGCTCATCCTTTGCGGTTTTCCTGGATATTATAACCCAGCCGTCCCAGCGCAGGCAGCATGGCCCGCAGGGTGATACTGGTGAGCATTCCCATCACAAGGCCCAGCACCAGCATAATCGGTGCATAGTAAAGGGACACTGCTGTGGAAAGGATGACACTGGCTCCCAGCAGCTGGCCGATGTTGTGGGCCAGCGCGCCGCAGACCGACAGGATGAACCAGGTAGGCCGCAGTGGGCAGTGATAGTAGAGCAGCCACATCACCAGCAGTGAGAGCAGACCGCCGCAGAGGGAAAGAAAACCTGCCGTCCAGCCGGAGACCAGAAAGACGAAGAACGCCTTCAGCACATCCAGCACAAGGGCCTGTTTTGGCCCCATGAAGAACAGGGCATACATCACCACAATATTCGCCAGACCCAGCTTCATGCCTGGCAAAAGCCCGGGGATGACCAATGTGCCCTCGATGAAGGAAAGCGCCATCGCCAGAGCAAACAGCAGACCTGAAAGGGCGATGCTGTGCGTTTTGTTGTAATTGCGGCGGTTATGAGGCATCATTGTTCTCCTTTGCAGCGGATCATTCTTCACCAGCAGCCTGTTCGTACTGCTCCTGCTCTTCCATTGCCTTTTCCCAGGCAGCAAACAGCTCCTCCTGATGGAAGCGCAGATCACTGAGTTCATCGCTCTTTTGACGGAGCAGATCGGGGTCATTGTAGACCTCCGGGGAGTTGATCTCATTGTCAAGCTCCACTTCCCTTGCCCCGCAGGCTTCCATTTCATCCTCGCAGGCCTTGATCTTGGCCCGCAGCTCCGCGCGGCGGCGGCGCTGCTCTTTGCCGTAGCCTGCCTTGGCGGGTTCGCTGCTCTTCTCGGCCACGGAGGCGGGAGCGGCGCGGCCCATCAGGGCGTCATAGCTGGGGTAGATGACCGCCTTGCCGTCCTCGAGGTAGAGGATGGGCAGGCCAGACTGTTCATCAGGTGGCGGTCATGGGTGACGAGGAGCAGCGTGCCAGTGTAGGCCATCAGCGCCTCGGTCAGGTTCTCGCGGGTGTAGATGTCCAGATGGTTGGTAGGCTCGTCCAGGAACAGCAGGTTCGGGCGTTCCAGCACGATCTCTGCAAAGCGCAGTCGGGCCAGCTCGCCGCCGGACAGGGCCTCGCAGGGCTTGAAGACCGTCTCGCCCCGGAAGCCAGCTTTGCCAGATGCTGCGGACTTCCAGCTCGGTCATCCGGGGGTACTTGTTCCAGATGACGTCGATGACGCGGCCCGCGCCGATGCGGTTCTGCTGCTGGGCGAAGATGCTGGGCCGTGCGCCGGTGCCAAGGCGCACCATGCCGCCGGAGGGGCGCGCT
>ENA-OQHA01000090-OQHA01000090.1-human-gut-metagenome-genome-assembly--contig:-NODE-90-length-46576-cov-4.824905_pt1 | contig 46576 bp, 48 predicted proteins | sample MGYA00242558_ERZ504707 | MGnify/ENA primary metagenome ERZ504707 (study PRJEB26092, sample SAMD00036197) | human gut metagenome | host: Homo sapiens | study: EMG produced TPA metagenomics assembly of... | reverse complement strand
CACCGATTGTATCGATACAAGTGATTCCTCCATACATTTCAACAGATATACGCCGACTGTTACCAGAATGATGGCAACCAGAGAGCCGGGGATTTTTTTCGAGAACTTAGGAGTGATGGCGATGATGAAGATACTTACCAAACTGACGATCACATTCCACCAGTTTACAGTGTCGAAATGATGAAAATATAAAATCCATTTTCCAATAAAGTCGCCCGGAACCTTTTCACCTCCGAACTGCAAACCGAAGATATCCGCTATCTGAGTTGTAAAAATAGTAACGGCGATACCACTGGTGAATCCCACAATAATAGGATAAGGAATAAATTTGATGATTGTACCTAACTTGAATATGCCTAATAATATAAGGAGTACACCAGCCATCATCGTGCAACCATCAGCCTTCGATGCCATATTCTTGGATGATACCGTAGATGATAACGATAAAAGCACCGGTTGGTCCTCCGATCTGTACCTTGCTTCCCCCAAGAAACGAAATGATGAATCCTGCAACAATCGCTGTGATAATACCCTTTTCAGGACTTACTCCTGAAGCTATACCGAATGCGATGGCAAGAGGCAATGCTACTATACCTACAATAATACCTGCCATCAGGTCGGTAGTAAAATCTGTTTTCGTATAATTTTTCAGTGTAGAAAACAGTTTAGGCTGAAAATCCAATTTTACCATATATGTGTTTTGTTATAAATTATAAAAAGAAGTGCAAAAGTATATATTTATTTGAACATTTGGGCTGATAATAAGGTTATTATTTATATTGCATGAGTGAAATTTATTAATAATACTTAAATAAAAATTGTAATTATTACAAATTTGAATAAAAGTATTACCTTTACAATATCAAATCAAGAATATACATGTTTAACCAATTAAATAACTAACGATTATGGGAAAAAGTATCAAAGGAACAAGAACAGAGAAGAACTTAGGCATTTCATTTGCTGGTGAATCACAGGCAAGAATGCGCTATACATATTATGCTAGTGCAGCAAAGAAAGAAGGTTACGAACAGATTGCTGCCATCTTTGCTGAAACTGCTGATCAGGAAAAAGAACATGCAAAGCGTATGTTCAAGTGGCTGGAAGGCGGTATGGTAGAAATTACAGCCAGCTATCCTTCAGGTGTAATCGGAACAACACTCGAAAACTTGAAAGCTGCGGCTGCAGGTGAAAACGAAGAATGGTCACTCGACTATCCTAAGTTTGCAGACATTGCAGATGAAGAAGGTTTCCCTGCCATTGCGAAGATGTATCGTGAAATTGCTGTTGCAGAAAAAGGACACGAAGAAAGATACCTTGCTCTGGCAAAGAATGTAGAAGAAGGAAAGGTATTCAAGAAAGACGCCGAGGTAGTATGGCAGTGCCGTAACTGTGGTTACTTATATGTAGGTACGGAAGCTCCTGAAACTTGTCCGGCATGTTTACATCCACAGGCATATTTCGAAGTAAAGAAAAATAATTATTAATATTGGATATGTATGACTAAAGCGCAGAACTTCCGAATATGAGTTCTGCGCTTTTTTATACACGTAAAAAATACCTATTTTGAGGTATTGTGGTGTTTATCAGAATTTATGATTTTTGTAACACTGAGAAATACTAATCATTTAAATAGAAATAAATATGAAAATAAAATCAATTATAGGTCGTGAAATACTCGATTCACGAGGAAATCCTACGGTAGAGGTTGAAGTAAGACTGGAATCTGGCGTGATGGGACGTGCATCTGTTCCTTCCGGAGCATCTACCGGTGAACATGAAGCTCTCGAACTTCGTGATAAAGATTCTAACCGTTACGGTGGAAAAGGTGTGTTGAAAGCTGTTGAAAACGTAAATAAGGTTATTGCTCCGGCTTTGACTGGATGGTCTGTTCTGGAGCAGCGGGCTATCGACAAGAAAATGCTTGAGCTGGATGGCACGCCAACCAAGTCGAATTTAGGTGCAAATGCTATTTTAGGAGTTTCTCTTGCAGTGGCAAAGGCTGCGGCAAACTATCTGGATATACCTTTATACCGTTATATAGGTGGAGTAAATACATTTGTAATGCCTGTTCCGATGATGAATATTATCAACGGAGGTTCACACAGTGATGCGCCTATTGCCTTTCAGGAATTTATGATCCGTCCGGTGGGAGCACCTTCTTTCCGCGAAGGTCTTCGTATGGGGGCTGAGGTTTTCCATGCTTTGAAGAAAGTATTGCATGATAGAGGTCTGAGTACTGCTGTAGGTGATGAAGGAGGTTTTGCTCCTGCACTGAATGGAACAGAAGATGCGCTGGAATCTATTCTTGCAGCTATCCGGCAGGCAGGTTACGAACCGGGCAAAGATGTTATGATCGGTATGGACTGTGCTTCATCCGAGTTTTATAGAGATGGACTGTACGATTATACAATTTTTGAAGGTGAAAAGGGCAAGAAGCGTACATCAGAAGAACAGATTGCCTATCTGGAAGAACTTATCAACAAATATCCTATCGACTCCATCGAAGATGGTATGAGTGAAAACGACTGGGAGGGATGGAAAAAACTTACCGAACGTATCGGTGGACGCTGCCAGCTGGTAGGCGATGACCTGTTCGTTACAAATGTAGAATTCCTTTCGAAAGGTATTGAGCTGGGATGTGCCAATTCCATCCTTATTAAAGTAAATCAGATCGGTTCACTCAGTGAAACACTGGATGCAATCGAAATGGCTCATCGTCATGGATATACTACGGTTACCTCTCATCGTTCAGGAGAAACTGAAGATGCTACGATTGCCGATATAGCTGTTGCTACCAACAGTGGTCAGATTAAAACCGGTTCATTGAGCCGTTCAGACCGTATGGCAAAATACAATCAGTTGTTGCGTATCGAAGAAGAACTGGGTGACCTGGCTGTATATGGATACAAGCGTATCAAATAAAAAAGTTAGTCATATTTGAAATTCTAAATTGTAAAGGCTGTTGTCTTCGGACAGCAGCCTTTTCTTTTCGTAAAAAGATGCTGAAGTTTCCTCCTTTTTTTGTACAAATTTTGAAAAGTTTTGTACAATATCCTGAGATACTTTGTACAACTTCAGAAATATTTTGTACGAATTTTGCTTAAGATTTCAGCATGTTTTGGTGAAAAGATCGAGAAGAATAAAAAAAGGAGGCGATTTGAGGCTATGAAATGGTATGTTAAGGAGGAAAATCACAGAAAAATGAAGAAAATTTGAAAAAAGTTATGCAGAATGTTTGGAGGTTTCAAAAAAAGTCGTACCTTTGCAACCGCAATCGAGAGAGAAAGCGACAAAAAACTTAAGGGTGCGTTAGTTCAGTTGGTTAGAATACATGCCTGTCACGCATGGGGTCACGGGTTCGAGTCCCGTACGCACCGCGAAAGAGTTCCGAATTTATTCGGAACTCTTTTTTATTTCCCGATAAGGAAATTTTTTATCAGTTTTTGGAATTTGTCCTAAAATTGATAATATCTGATATGGAAACAATAGGATAATCATGAAGTTTTGAGAAAGATATTATTTCAGGCATTTTTGCCATACTTCCATCAGAATTTGTCAATTCGCATAAAACTGCATAAGGTGATAGTCCTGCTATTTTCATTAAATCTACGCTTCCTTCAGTATGTCCATCGCGTTCCAATACTCCATTTTCTTTTGCAATAAGAGGGAAAACATGTCCTGGAAAAGCAAGATGTTCAGGCTTTGCTTCCGGTGAAATAGCTGTACGGATGGTTGCTATTCTGTCAGAAGCCGAAACTCCGGTAGTAACTCCTTGAGCAGCTTCTATAGAAATTGTAAAATTTGTACCATAATGTGAAGTATTATGGATTACCATAGGTTGGAGTCCTAATTTATCAGCCTTTTTAGGAGGTAGACAAAGACAAACAATACCGCTACATTCTCTTATCATCAGAGCCATGTCGGATACGGTCATTGTTTCTGCCGGAAAAATTAAATCACCTTCATTTTCTCTGTCTGCATTATCTACTAGTAAAATACCTTTTCCTTCTTGCAGTGCTTTTACAGCTTGCATAATTCTTTCATTGCTTTTTGTATTCATAATAATTATTTTTATTGTTTTTCAAGAACAAAATTAGTGTATTCGGAAATTCTATATTAATACTATATTTGCATTGTAGAATGTTATATTAACCTTAGAAGAAAACTTATGAAAACTTCTATTTTATATAGAAAAATACTGTATAGCGCTGACGAGTCATTTAGTTATAACAGACATATACCTTTTACTTTGCCGTTGCATTATCATGATGATTATGAACTTATATACATAGCTTCAGGAAGTGGAAAAGAATATATAAGAGATGGATTAAGTGAATATAAGGCAGGTGATTTGATGCTGATTGGAAAAAATATTCCACATTTTCATTTAAGTGATGCTTTTTATAATACAAATAAAGCATCGGAGTTATGTGATATCTTGTATTTTCCTCTGTCAATATTTCCTGCTGATATGAATAATACTAAAGAATTTTTTGAGGTCAACAGACTTTTGAAAGAAGTTGTTATGGAGTAAAATTTCTTTCAAGTCCGCTTGTAAAAGAAGTTTGTACAGTCATGCGGGATATTGGCAGGTATCGCGGAGTGAAAAGAGTAATTTTATTGTACGAAATATTGGATATGTTGAGTAAATGTAATGAAAGAAGGGTGGTATCATCTTCAGACTTTTTGTTGACTGCTTGCAATAATTCTGTACACGATCCAATAAACAGAATTTATACTTACTTAAAATCTAATTTTAGGGAATCCATCAACTTAAAATCTATAGCTAGTTATGTTGGGCAAAATCCAAGTTCTCTTTGTCGTTTTTTCAAACAGCATACAGGTAAAACATTGTTTACTGTATTAAATGAAATAAGAATTGCATATGCGTGCAGTCTATTGTTGTATTCCGATTTAAACAATTCACAGATTGCCTATGAAGCTGGTTATAATAACTTATCTTATTTTAATAAAACCTTTAAACTGATACTTCACCAAACACCTACCGAATATAGAAATAATTTAAAACTGCATCATGATATATAAAAAGAAAAATCACCACAGATTGAGTACTTCATTAATAGCAGAATCAATCTGTGGTGAATATAAGCTATGTCTTAGGTTCTATTCAGCCGTTATTTATAGAATTTCGACATCGGATAAATTCCGACAGGATAGCTTGTCTTGTTTTCGATGTTTTTTACTAGTACAGGAGTTTCTCCGCTACAGTCGTATACCAGCAGGTTTCCGTTTGAAATAGTTGTTTCATAATATTCATCCGAAACGGCAACATAAAGATACTTCTTTATCGGGTCGGCTATAGCATTGCAGTTTAAATATTTGGCATTCGGAGCATCCTTTGTCAGGTCTATGATATTTTCCTCCACTTTCCATGTCTTGAGTGAAATACGGCTGACGCTGGTTTTTCCGGCACAGAAATAAACATAATCCCCCGCAAGAGCAATGCCCGGAGTATCGAAGAACTCGGCTGATATGTCGGCCGAAACTTGTTTTTCCTTTACGATTTCCCAGGTATCAAGATTTATAAATGTAAAATAACTTTTAGTAGATCCTGAACGTCCACATGTAGCAATCATGATTTCACGTTCTCCTGTCTGACATACACCACTGGTGAATTCTCCTTTGAGGTCTGGAAAGATGCGGGTTGCTTTGTTTTCTCCTTTTTTAAACTCCAACAGTCTTGTACTGGCCCAGAATCCACCTCCACTGGTATATATATAATCGCCAATGACAACCATACCTTGAGTGCCGGCAACAGCTTCAATTGTATTTCCCTGATTACCGAAATGATAGGAATCTTCTACTATATTTAGTTCTCCGGTCGTACTGTCAAATCGGAAAAGTGCTTTCTGGTCTGAGAAAAATATGTTTTTTTCGTCGAGGACTACAATATTTCTTAGTGGAGTAACTAGTGGAAGAAATTCATTTTCGTCTAAGGATCCTTCCGGACGAGGATATTTTAGTTCATCGAATTTAAATGCTTTCTCCCGTTTCAGTGTCACGGCATCGGCTATTACCAGTGTACCGTCACCTTCGTGTTTCTGATATACATCCTTATTGGTGCTGAGAATATAAAGTTTCCCGTTATGCATATAGAGGTCTTGTCCCCCGTGACCGAAAGCCGATCCGTTGACCTTCTGGTATACATTCTGTTCGATATTTCCTTCGGGAGTAATGTAAGTCAGCGAACTGTTTTCTATGGCAGCTCCCTGATTGAGAATCAGTACTCCGTCAGGATCAGCATATCCTCCCAGATATGCAGGAGGTTCGGGATTGGTCGAAGGTGGTTGTGTACCCGGATCTTCCGGGTTGTCCGAGCATCCTGAGAAAATCAGCAGTCCGCAAAATGCCGGAACGATGAGGTTATTCAAGAGTTTCATGATTCAATGTTTTTAAGTTTACTGTTTTTATTTGCCGGGTGCAAAAAAGAATCCGGCAGGGAAGTTCGTATAGTTCTCATATTTGGCAGCAGGATTTTCTGCGCTATTGTTAAAATCGAAAGACCAGATTGTATTCTGAGTATACTGGGCAAACGATTTGATCGTGTTGATATATACATTTCCTGTTACAGGATGAACTCCCAGTCCATTATAAAGCAATCCTGCATTGTTGTCGATGGCAGACAAGTCGGTTAAAGTTTCTTCTGCATCAAGACTGATGCAGCATTAAGTGATTCGTCTTCATCGAATTTAAGGCGGTAAATTGTTGTGCCATCTGCATAATAAATGTTGTTGTCATAACTTGCAAATGCTACTCCGGAGCTTCCTACACTCGGTTTTATACTGATTTGACGCTGAATAATCTTTTTACTTTCAGGATTAAACTTACTGATAGCCGATTTACCGAATCCGAATGACATTACCCAGATATTTCCATCTTTGGCTGCTTGAATGCCCAATACCTCATTGATATCTATATCGAGCGTGTAAGGAAATTTATTAAAAGTAGAGTTGTCATTGTCTGGCGATATTTCGATAACTCCTCCAATAAGTCCGATTTTGTATGTGTATACTTTACCGTTCATTGTTACAAAACGACTTTTGGGAGCATTGTCGGTTCCGCTGACGAAAGTTAGTTCTTTCGTGTTTGTGTTAAGGCGGTAAACTCCTTTGTTGTCGCGGATATATACATGTTCCGCATCGAGTGCGGCAATATGTGTAGGCCAGTCGAGAGTAGAAAGATCACTTCTGCTGAAAGCCATTTCCTTTTTAAGTGTCTTGGCATTTACGACAATAAGCATACCGTCGTTTTCGAATTTTGTACCTACGGCATTTTCGTCACCGTTTTGAGTGATTATATAAATTTTGCCGTCACAGAAAGCCATGTCTTGAGCTACATTACCCAGTTCTGTGCCATTGACTGTCTTATAAGCATCGTCGAAAACATATCCATCCGCAGTAATGTAGGTCAGTGAGCCATTTTCGGTTGTCATGTTACCTTCATTCAGAATGAATGTACCTTTTGTGTCATCGAAGAAATTCAAGCATTGGAGAGTTATTTCCTTCGATACTTCTTGTGCGCTTGCATTGGTTGCGGTAATGATAAGAGTTGCTTTCGATGCAGCTTCAGAAGTAGCTTTTATATTGATGCTGTTTTCGCTTTCCTTTACCTCCGCAGTCCATCCTTCTGGCAGCGTATTGGTAGCGATAGACTTGATGTTTTTTGCCGTATACTCTAATTTGAAGGTTTGATCGGGTACGATAAACAGAGGTTCTGTTTCGCTGATTTCTGTTACCAGTTCAAATTCCGGAGCCGGCTCGATGATTGCTTTGTCATCATTACTACAACTGCCGGTAAAAAGACATAGAGTCAGCAGCAATATCCCGAATAAGATATTGGTCTTCATAAATTTAGTTCTTTTCATTTTCAAAAGTTTTTAGTAAGTTGATTATTAATTCTTTATAGTCTGGCTTTTTATGCTTACATTGGTCAGGTGCAGGTCGGTTACTCCCATGATTTCAGTCGAACATTCACCCAGCCATCCGTTTTCCTGATTCACTCCTGTATGTATGCGGATGAAGTCAACTCCCGGAAGGTTTGCCGGCTGTCCTTTCGAGTCTACCGCCCAGTCGATGTCAATAGCCGATGCATCCTTGTCGTTCAGTTCATTGTCCGCATAGCCGTAACCAAAGCGGTAAAGAGCGAAGTACGTACCTTTTCCACTCTGGTCTATTCCGTTTTGAGGAAGACGTGTTCCGGCAAACGTAATCTTGTCTTCTTTTATCCATTGTGGAAAATAAGACTGCAAGTGAGTAGCGTTCATAGCCTTGTAGCCACTTCCCCCCTGATTATCTTCCCAGCGGATATACTGCTCGGTAGGAGCTCCGGGTTCTGCTGACGGACGGTAGTAAGTTATTTCATAATCCAGTATCGTCTGGGTATCGTTTCCTGCCTGAGTTGCCAGATCAATCCAGGTTTCTTTTCCGTCAGGGTAAGAACTTCCGGCAATTTCGTACCATCCGTCGTCGGGAAGTCCGTTTCCGTTTGCATCATAGCATACCTGGATGACTCCGGGTTCACTACTTCCATAATCCGATGCTCCGTTGGCATAAAACGCGTTTCCCAATACACGGAAGTCGCATAAACCGGACTTGTTTTCAATGGTATGGTCGAATCCTACAACGATATATCCGCCGAAGCCTCCCAGTGAAACCATACCCATCTTGTTATTTCCGATAGCTTCGAGTACTTTACGGTTCATATCCTCCTGAGTATCTCCTTCCTTGTATTCAGGAAGCTGGTTGACAAACTGTCCGACAGCCGGACGGAAATCGAGTACACGGGTTATGTAAGGTGATTTTTCACCTGTTGTCGGTGGAGTTTCCGGATCATCTGTATTACTACAAGATGTAAAAACTCCGGAAAACATGATAAGCGAGAAGCTTATCGCCCACATGGATTGTAATGTGAATTTTTTCATCTTTAAAAACGTTGAAGTTATTTATTGATTAATAGAATTTCTGTCGAAAAAGCGATGTGTGCAGGAATGTCGCCGGTACGGACTTTCCACTGGAACTTGCCTGCCGGCGAAAAACAGTAGAGATATCCCGGAGTGACATAGTTCGTGGCATCGCATACATATATTTCCTTGGTTTCCGGATTGACGGCAAGTCCGTAGGGCAATGTGATTTCCTTTTCCGTTCCGTCAGTTATGAAGCTGTGTGATACGATTTCCTGTTTTTCCGTATCGTAGACAGCATACGAAATCTGGTTCTTCCCTGTGTTGTAGTTCCATTCGGTGCTGATGGTGTACAGCCGGTTATCGTCCATGCACATTTCGCTGGCGGCGATACCCAGCTTGCCGGTTACTTTTTCCGTATGAGAGTCGATGACATAGATATCAGATCCTACACCGTAATAATCTCCGCGTGAGCTGACATAAATCCGTCCCTGCTTGTCTATTTCCATTCGGTGCAGATTGATAGCCACATCAATCGTGTTGACTACCTGAAACGATTGTAGATCGACTACCGAAACCGTACGGTCGTAATTGGGGAAACGATATCCACCGGAATTTGCCACATACAGCCGTCCGTTGTTGATAACCATCTCTTCCGGTTGATAGCCAACCACTACTTCCCGTGTAATCTGAAGTGTTTCGAGGTCTATTTCCACTACTTTTCCCGGGCGTGCGTTCGGATCTATCTGTACCGGACCGGCATACGAACTGACATACGCCTTGTCGCCGTTGAAAACAATGTAGCGGCAGTTAGGAATAGTCACGCTGCCGATATGCTCTGCCGTGTGCACATTCATCACCTCCACAAAGTTGGAACAGTTCACTACGACATACAGCCGGTTGCCGTAAATGCCGATATCGTTGCCCACATCCCCAAGCTCCTTCACCACATCAGGGTTCCGTTCCGGATAAATATTGCGGAAATAACTTCCTGTACGTGCGTCAAAATGATCGATTGTACACTTGTTGCTTCCCATATTCCCTTCGTTGACAAGAAAGAATCCTTCTACAGACTGCGGGTCCGAAGGCATGATGACATATTCCACTTCCGAACGAATCATCGGAAGTTCCTGACGGCATCCGCTCAGGAAGCATAAAATCAGGCAAACGGTCAGGTAAAAACGATAGTTGTTCATGGTCCGAATGATTAAAAGTTATATTGGGCAATCAGCTTGAAGTTGGTTCCGGGCATCGGATAGCAGGTCACTACCTCATATTGCTGATTCAATAAGTTGTTTACTTCCAGCGTCAGTTTCAGGTCACCCTTCCATACCTTCAGTCCTTTGGAAACCGAGAAGTCGCTGGTGTACCACGGCAACTGATAGTTATAAGGAATATTCGCCTGCGAAGAATAACGCTCTCCGGTATAGATAAAGCTGTAGCTGGCTTCCCACGAGCGCCATTGCAGGTTTACCACGCTGAACCGCTGTGCCAGGGGATATACGGAATCTGCCCTCCGTAAAACTCACTTTTAGGGTCGGTAAAGTCCTGTGCCCGCTGGTAGGTATAATTGATCCGGTTGCTTACCGTCAGCTCACGTCCGATCTTCCAGCCGGTCTGAAGTGCAACATCTACCCTCTGATTTCCACATTTCCCAGATTGACCATCGTCCAGCGGAAGAAATTTGATGTAGGAGTGGCTACGATTTTATTCTCCACCTCATTGTAATATACGTCCGTCTGGACTTCCAGCGAGCGTAGCCACGTACCGTTGAAAGTACGGCTGTACGTAAATCCTAAGTCGTACTGCGTAGTGAACTCCGGTTCCAGATTGATATTTCCTACAAACGTATAATACAGGTCGTTCAGCGTAGGCATCCGGAAGATACGTTTATAGAAACCTCTCAGATTGAGTCCGCTTTGCGGGAAAGGCCGCCACGATACGAAAAATGAAGGAGTAAGCTTCTGCTTGTCGGGAGCAGGTGTCCCCGAACTCGTATCGTGTACGTACGTTTCGAGCAGACTGGCCTGAAGTTCTACTTGCTTGAAGCGCAAGGCCGTAGCGATGGACGCCAGCAGTGTATGCCGGCGCGGATACACAAAGTCACGCAAGTCGGCATTCAGCAGATTGAACTGATAATCTGCCGAAAAGCTTGCCTCCCACCACGGAAACAGATTAAAGCGGTTGGCTACCGATGTGTACACTTCCTGCTGGTAATAATGATTGTTGACATACATCAGCGACTCGTCTTTGTTAGGATCGGCCAGGTAATGCAGGTAGTCGTATGCATATTTTGCATTGGCAAGCAGGCTGTACCACTGTGTAAAGTCCTTCTTGAATGTACCCTGAGAAAAGAAATTCGTATCCCACTGGCGGTCCTCGTGCGAGAACTTGTTGCGGACGATAGCTCCCGGATATCCCCGTTCCGAGTTGTACAGATAAGCTTTCGCTTTCCAGTATCCCTGATTAATTCGTCCGAACAGCCCTCCTTCCACGCGCAAAGCATTCAGGTCGCCGTTCTGCCGTACCGCTGTCGTATCATATCCTTCCTGCATGCGGTAAGTAAACTTGTACTTGCCCGACGAGTGAAGATACTCGGCACTGAACGAACTGCTTATCTGTTCTCCAAGCTTTTGCTCCCACAGTATGGATGGATTTGCCACACCAAACGAACCTGTCTTGAACGAAGCTTTTACGTTATACTTCTTTCCTTCTTCGAACTGAGGCGTCCGTGTCTGTAAATAGATGGAACCCGACGAGCCGAAATCCTTTGCCGGCTGGAAGATGGCACTCTTTTGCCCGTTGTACAGCGTGACAGACTCCATGTTGTCGAGCGAGAATCTTCCCAGATCGACCGTACCGTTTTGTGCGTTTCCCAGCTCGATGCCGTCGTAGAACACACCTACATGGTTGGTTCCCATGCTCCGGATATTCACTGTTTTCAGTCCCCCTACTCCTCCGTAATCCTTAATCTGTATGCCGGAAAAGTAGCGCAATGCGTCAGCCACGTTGTGCGAACTGAGCTGATGAAGCTGCCTGCCCGATAACTCTTGTACCGGAAAAATCTCTTTCTGTACGGCACGCGCCGTCACAACAACCTCGTTCAGATGTTGAAGACTATCTAACTTATTTTGTGCATGTACGGGTGCACACATGTTTATACCCCACACCAGCAGGGTAAACATTACTGAATAGCAAAGTTTATTAAGCATTATGTAAAACGTTCAACCGTCCTATCCCACGAGTTCGGTTAATTAATAAAAATGATGGCAGGTCTTCTGACTGACTCACACGCTTTGACACCTTCCCGGTTTTATCCAGTGGCAATGAGTAATTGTCAACGTGCTTGATGAGCTTCACAGCAGCGGGACTGTTCGGGACTTTCACCCGATTCCCTTTTAATCCGTCGGGTCGAAACAACCTTCCGGAACCAATCGATGGCAAAGATAATTTATTTTTCTGAATTTTAATACAGTTTTTTTGTTTTGAAAATGTTTTTGTATTAAGAACTCTTTTGTCGGAGAATACCGATAATTTTAGTAGTTTTGTCTGAATGAATCATTAAATATATGCATGTATGAAAGAAATAAATGTATCGGAACTGAAAGATAACATGTTCGACGCTATCAGTAAGGAATGGATGCTGGTAACGGCCGGAACACAGGAAAAGTTTAACATGATGACGGCAAGCTGGGGCGGAACCGGTGTTTTGTGGGCAAAGCCCGTAGCCTTTATTTTCATCCGTCCCGAGCGTTATACCTACCAGTTTATTGAAGAGGGAGAAACGCTTACCCTGTCTTTCCTGGGCGAAGATCATAAAGATATACATAAAATCTGTGGTTCCAAATCTGGGCGTGACATTGATAAGGTAGCGGCTACCGGACTGAAACCTTTTGCCACTCCCGAAGGAAACATTGCCTACGAGCAGGCACGTATGGTACTGGAATGCAGAAAACTGTATGCCGATATGATAAAGCCCGAGCAGTTTATCGATGCCTCACTGGTAAGCCGCTGGTACGGCGAAGGACATGGCGGATTCCATAAAATGTATGTCGTAGAGATAGAACATGTATGGGTGAAAGAGTGAGCATAATGCTTGTCAGAATTCCATGATAAACTCATCCAGCGAATCGTTTTCGTCCATACCCATCTTGTCGTGTTTGAGGCGGTTTTTCCGTTTCTTCAAGGCGACCTTGCTGGTGTCGAGCAGGTAAAGCATGTTGCTGTTTGAGATGCCGATTTTGATAAGGCAGCAAAGCGAGATGTCCGCCTTTGTCAGTGTCGGGAACTTTTTCCAAAGCCGGTCTGTAAAGTTGTTGTAGCAGATGTTTATAACTTCCGCCAGATTGTCCTGTTCCTCGTCGGAGAGCACTACCGACCGGCTTTGTATTTTATCCTGCTGGCTCATTTTATTGAGCTGTTCCATTTTTCTGATGATTTCGCTGTGGCGCAGGATTTCCTTTCTCATGGCAGCCTCCTTTGAAGAGTATTCGCTCCTCATCTTTTCCCTTTGTGAAAGTTCTTTGTCCAAAGCTGTTTCCTTTTCGATGATTTTTTCCTGTGCAGCATGCAGGTCGATGGTTTTTTTCTTGCAGTTGCAGCCTCATTTCCTTCATCAGGTCGTCTTTTGATCGCATCTGTTCTGCCAGTTTACGTTTCTCTTCCCTGCGTTTATAGAAGAATATGACAGCTACGGTCAGTACCGCCATGCAGATGGCTGTCAGTGATATATACAGTCTTTGCCGTTTGATTTTCAGCAGCTTGTTTTCACTCTGAATCAAGGAGTAGTCGTATTTGTGCTGGAGGTTTACTACTTTAGACTCCAGCCTTTTTTGATAGATGGTATCCAGCAGTTCGGCATACCGCTTGCTGTATTCCAGCGCTTTGGGAAGATTTTTTATTTTTTCTTCGTATATACTCCAGTTTAAATAATGAGTCGCTTTGAAATATGGATCATAATCTCTCGTATCTTTGCTTAAATAGAAGTGTGCCGAATCGTATTGGTTCATCTCCAGCAAGATTTCTCCCTTGTTATTCCATAACGGATATAGCTCGGTGGAATCCTTTGCGAGCGATAAACTGCGGTTTACTAGTTCCAGTGCCCGTTTGTAATCTTTTCTTTCTCTTGCCGTTAAAGATAAACAATTTAATAGGTAGTTATAATATGTCATTTTTGAAGATGTAGATAATTTTAATCCCATATTAAACAGACTGTCTGCGCAATCATATTTTCCTGTTAACAGACAGCACCATCCCCATTGTCCATATAAATCAATTTGTTTTAAGGTATCTTTCAGTAAAATAGCATATTTATTTGCCGTTTGATATTTTTCGATTCCTTTATTCTCAGCATCTTCATCGCTTAGTAAATTAGCCCAGTGCAAATTGAGCAGGAACTTGAATTGATTGTTTTCTATATTCCGGCTTGCTATATTCGCCTGCTGAAAATACGAGAGTGCTTTTTCCTTTTCATCCGAATCCCTGTAATACTGTGCCAGATAGAAAAGTGTCCATGCCTTGTGCAGGGAGTCGCTGCTTGTCCGGTAGTATGCTTCCGCTATCTGGAGCAGTGAATCGCTTTTCACCGGAATGTAGTTTTTATATTGTGCCTGTGTGAATAGCAGTGCATGGAGTGCCTGTTCCTCTTTACGTAATTGCGAGATGGATGGCATGTGTTGTAGTATCTTCTAGGCACTGTCGGGTCTTTCATACATCAGTTGCTCAATCTGCAACAGTGAAGCATTTATCTGGTGTGTCCTTTTCTGGTAAATGCCGAGTGAAAGGGCGGCTGCGGTTGCTGCTATGATGACAATGATGATGAGTGTTTTATTTTTCATACTGAATGTTTGTAAGACTATTACAAATATAAATAATTTGATTGTTTTGTCGGTAAACTACTAATAGATTATTCGGGGGATAATAGCGGGATAAACTGCCTGGCTGTACAGTCTTGAGTTCTCCTTTATGGTATGAAGACATGCTTTCCCAATGATAGATGGAGAGAATTGTTATTTTTATACCATTTCCCGTTTTGCCATCGCATAATAAGTGGATTCTTCTTATATTTGTAAGGAAGAATAAACATCGCTTAGTATTATGAAGTCAAGTCGGGTTATCATCATAATTGTTCTTTTGCTGCTGATTTTTGGCGGCTTCTCCGGCTGGCAGTACGCGCATCGGAGTATTTACCGTGATCTTCAGCTGTGGAACGTGTGATGGGCACACATCCCGACAGCGCATTGTCGTTGTTGCGTAAAATTTCTTCTCCCGACCGTCTTCATGGCAGGAACCGTGCATACTATGCCCTTCTTCTTACTCAGGCTTACTATAAGAACTATCTTCCTGTTACAGATGATTCACTAATCCGCATAGCAGCCGATTATTATGCTTCCGGCAGCGATTCCTTACGTAAGTCTCAGAGCTATTTTTATCTGGCACAGGTTTACCGTGACTGGGTGACCGCCGCCGTTCCCTCGACTGTTTTCATCGGGCCGGTCTGTCTGCCGAGGGATGCCGTGACTACAAGTATCTCGGTCTGCTTTATTATCACTGGGGGTGTCTGCTTCAGGAAGAAAAGCCTTATAGTGAGGGTCTCAGTAAATTATATAGGGCTAATTGTTACGAAAAACTTCTTGGCGATACCGCAAGCAGGGTATATTCTTTAATGGAGATGGGATGGAGCTACATTCTTCTGGAGAAATATGATTCGGCATACCACTGTCTGTCGGAAGGCTTGGAACTGGAGAACCGGTATGATCGGAATCCATATAAACTATCAGCACTACATCACCGGTTGGCGATATGTTATTATTTGAACGGGAAGTATCGGGAGGCCTTGTATCACTTAAACAAGGAAACGTGGAGGAAGGAAGTGCTCCGCGCAGAAGGGCGGACCTGATGAAGGGCCGTTCTTTCGCAGGTCTTCAGCAACTGGATTCTGCCCGTTATTATATTGAACGTATCCGGCAAGAGGATGACCTGGATGCGATGCTGGAATACAACCTGATGAGTTCGCGGCTGTGCCGTCAGGAAGGCGACTTCCGTCAGGCTCTGGCATATCATGAGCAGTACTCCTTGTATGTCGATTCGCTGACTCACCGCCGGGAAAACGAGAGGGTGATGCAGTGGCAGAAGAAATACGACTATTCGCTGGTACGGAATGAGAACATGCGGCTGAAAACAGAGTCGCAGCAGAAGGATATCGTGACGCTTGTGTGTATCATCATCCTGCTTCTTCTTGTTCCTGTCTTCTATGCTGTCTATCTTCGTTTCAAGCGAAGAAAAGAATCGTTTCTCCGTCGTCAGCACCAGTTGATGGAGGCCAATATTCAGAGTTTGCAGGCAAAGGATTCTGAATTGTTACGAATCCGTCAGGAATTAGCGAGTAAGGAACGTAAGTGGAGGGAAAGTGTATTTCTTTCTGACCCGTTGGTAAAGCATATCGATACCTTTGTCCAGCTTTCTCTGCTGGATAAGGACCGTTTGTCTTCCTCGTATAAACTCTCAGGGGCCGATTGGGATCATCTGATATCATTGCTTAACTCCTGTCATAACAACTATGTGAGTCGTCTGCAAAGTGAATTTCCCGGTTTAAAGGAAATAGAGATTTCTATATGCTGCCTGCTCCGAATGCATATAAAAAACAGGGATATCTGCTATTTGCTCGGTATCAGCGACGATGCGCTAAAGAAACGTAAATACCGAATCAAGACGGACAAGCTTCACCTTCGGGATGCGGAAATAAGTCTGGAAGATTTCCTGTGTTCGTATTGATTCCTGCCTTTTTGTGTACTGTTTTCTTCTTCTGGAACGTGATGTCCCCTTAAAAAAGTAAGGCGTAATATGCATAATGTTGTATATTAGATTATTATACGTTTTTTACTCCAGAAAAATGTCCCCCTTTTGTCCGATAGAAAATGTTTTTGAAAGGTTAATTTTGTCATAACCTTAAAATTTCCCTTTTCTTCAAGGTGACATTTTGGGGGGATTGATTTTATATTGTTACGCTATGTTGAATAAATTAAATCATTACGCATATGAAAAACGTTTATCTAGTAGTTCTGTTTACTTTTCTTGCATGCTCCTTGCATGCCCAAGTTAAATCATCCCACGCTGAAAAGGTAGAAGTCTCCGCAGGATAGGTTATGGCTGGTTGCTCAATTCGAATCTATCTCCGTACGGATTGCATTATCGGGGCAATTATGATGGAGGCATTCAGGGCAGTGTGGATGCCTTTTACAAGTTTTCCAAGAGGTTTGGCATAGGAGCTTGTGCACCAGCTTCTCTACTTCAGGTAATTATTCGGTAGGTCCTGCACTGGTATCCGAAGATATTCAGGTTAACTACGTGGGTCCCCAGATGAAATTTAGTTGTGATATATCCGACCGCTGCATCTTGTCTGTCAGTTACGGAGGCGGTTATCTGTGGTATACCAATAAAGGTTGGCAGGACGAAACGGAATATAAGGTGACTGCACACTCCTGGGGAGTAAATATAAATTGCGGTGTTTCTTACCGTGTGTTGTCTCATTTGGATGTGTTTGCCAATATCGGTTGCTTTGGAACGACTGATATCAAGAAGAGCAAGGTGGAATCGCAAGGTGTAACTACCGAAGAGGAGATGCACGACCCGTATAAGCTGAGTTTCAAGAGCATCGGACTGATGGCGGGCATACGGGTTCCTTTTTGAGTTCAAGTGTGATAAATAAGCATTCCCTGTGTTGCCGGAATATTGTTTTCCGGCAGCACAGGGAATCATAATATGCAGGTAGAGGGTATTATTTCCCCCTTACTATCTTCTTTATATCGTTCAGCTTGTTCAGCGCCTCCAGCGGAGTCAGGTTGTTTACGTCCAGATTCAGTATTTCGTCACGTATCTGGCACAGTACAGGGTCGTCGAGCTGGAAGAAACTCAGCTGTACTCCGTCCTGATGAACTGTTTTAGGTTCTACTTTATGATGCGATGACATGCCTTCCTGTCGGTTTTCTTTTTCCAGCTGGTGCAGAATCTCGTCGGCACGCTTCACGATGGTCTTGGGCATACCTGCCATTTTTGCTACGTGAATACCGAACGAGTGTTCGCTTCCTCCCCGCTCCAGCTTGCGCAGGAAGATGACCTTGTTGTCTACTTCCTTCACCGAAACGTTGTAATTCTTGATACGCGGGAAGCTCTCTTCCATATCGTTCAGCTCGTGATAATGTGTGGCAAAGAGCGTACGGGCACGGGCGCGCTTGTGCTCGTGTATATGCTCTACGATACGCCCAGGCGAATGGAAATACCGTCGTAAGTAGATGTACCGCGTCCCAGCTCGTCGAACAATACCAGACTGCGTGGCGAAAGGTTGTTCAGGATATCTGCCGCCTCGTTCATTTCTACCATGAAGGTTGATTCGCCCACCGAGATATTGTCGCTGGCTCCCACACGGGTAAAAATCTTATCCACCAGTCCGATATGCGCACTTTCGGCAGGAACAAAGCAACCTATCTGCGCCATGAGGGTGATAAGTGCCGTCTGTCGGAGCAAGGCAGACTTACCTGCCATGTTCGGTCCGGTGATGATAATGATCTGCTGCGTTTCCGTATCGAGATACACATCGTTGGCAATGTATTTTTCTCCTGCCGGAAGCTGTTTTTCGATGACCGGGTGACGTCCTTGCTTGATATCGAGGATATCGTCGTCGGCTACCACCGGACGGATATATTTGTTGGCCCGGGCTGCATTGGCAAACGACAGCAGGCAGTCCAGACGGGCTATTTGCGTGGCATTGATCTGGATGGCGGGGATGAAATCGGCAAGCTCTGCCACCAGTTCGTTGTACAGACGGGTTTCCAGAATCAGAATCTTGTCTTCCGCTCCCAGAATCTTCTCTTCGTACTCTTTCAGTTCCTGCGTGATGTATCGTTCTGCATTGACCAGTGTCTGCTTGCGTATCCAGTCGGCCGGAACCTTGTCTTTATGTGTATTTCTTACCTCGATGTAATAGCCGAACACGTTGTTGTAGGCTATTTTCAGGCTGGGGATGCCTGTCAGTTCGCTTTCGCGCTGTTGTACTTGCAGCAGATAATCCTTGCCCGAGTAAGCAATGTGACGCAGTTCGTCCAGTTCCTGATTGACTCCGTCAGCAATCACTCCTCCCTTGTTGACCAGCAACGGAGGATCATTGTTTATTTCTTTGGCAATCTTGTCGCGGATGGAAGCGCAGAGGTTCAACTGTTCTCCTATTTTTCGCAGGCTTTCGTTGTCGGCATTCAGACAGGCATTCTTGATCGGCTCTATCGCCTGTAAGGCTACTTTCAACTGAACGACTTCACGCGGAGAGATACGTCCTACGGCAGCTTTCGAAACAATACGTTCCAAATCGCCTATCAGATGTAATTTCTCTTCGATAAAATCCTTGAAATCCGGTTCGCGGAAGAAATATTCCACTACATCCAGTCGTTCGTTGATGGGCTTCACGTCTTTCAGCGGGAAGACAATCCACCGCTTCAGCAGGCGGGCTCCCATTGGACTGATGGTATGGTCGATGACGTCGAGCAGGCTGGTTCCGCCTTCATTCATACTGCCTATCAGCTCCAGGCTGCGTACCGTAAACTTGTCGAGGCGTACATACTTGTCTTCTTCGATGCGCGCCAGTGAAGTGATGTGCCCGATCTGGTAATGCTGCGTCATATCCAGATATTGCAGAATGGCTCCGGAAGCAATGATACCATTCTTCAGATGTTCCACTCCGAAACCTTTCAGGTTCTTGGTTTCGAAATGTTTCAGCAGCTTTTCACGGGCAGACGCTTCGGTAAATACCCAGTCGTCCAGCTCGAAGGTAAAGAACTTACTGCCGAAGTTACCTTCGAACATCGGTTTCTTTCCCCGTTCGAACAAGACTTCTTTCGGGGCAAAATTATTCAGTAACTTGTCGATATAGTCGAAAGGCCCTTCAGCGGTAAGAAACTCTCCCGTCGAAATATCCAGGAAAGCGACGCCGCAAGCTGTCTTGCCGAAGTGTACGGCAGCCAGGAAGTTGTTTTCCTTATACGATAACACATTATCGCTGATGGCAACACCCGGAGTGACCAGTTCGGTGATACCTCTTTTTACCAGCTTTTTTGTTGTTTTCGGATCTTCCAGCTGGTCGCAGATAGCTACACGTCGGCCGGCGCGAATCAGTTTCGGCAGGTATGTATCGAGCGCATGGTGCGGAAATCCTGCCATCTCCACCGTTTTACCCTGTCCGTTGGCACGTTTGGTCAGCGTGATTCCCAGGATTTCGGAAGCTGTTACGGCATCTTCCGAATACGTTTCATAAAAGTCGCCACACCTGAACAGCATAACTGCATCGGGATGTTTTGCCTTTAAGTCGAAATATTGTTTCATCATGGGGGTTAATACCACGTCATTGTCCTTAGCCACGGTTAATCCTTTCTTCTTAGTTATTGTTTATAATCACGTTGTAAAATCGGTGCAAAGATACGTAAATATTTTTAAGGGAGGTATATAAAAGAAAATCCCCGAAAGAATAATCTTCCGGGGACTCCTCGTGGCTGTTTTCCGTTGGACTACCAGGATTCGAACCTGGACAAACAGAACCAAAACCTGTTGTGCTACCATTACACCATAGTCCAAACTTTCTTTGTTTTCTCTCGAAAACGCTGCAAAGATAAGTGATTTATCTAATATATTCCAAATTATTTTTCACTTTTTTTTCTCTTCATGCTTTAATCCTTATCTTTGCGAAAACCATAAAATATATGTTCATGAAAAAACTGTTAGTAACTTTAGCTTTGGGAGCTAGCTCTTTTTCAGCATTTGCAATCACTCCGCTTTGGCTGCGTGATGTAAATATTTCTCCCGATGGTAAAGAAATTGTCTTTTGTTATAAGGGGGATATTTATAAAGTAAAAGCCGCCGGAGGGGAAGCTGTGCGCCTTACTTCTCAAGATTCGTATGAGTCGAACCCTGTGTGGTCACCCGATGGTAAGCAGATTGCTTTTGCCAGCGACCGCTTCGGGAATTTTGATCTGTTCATAATGCCTGCCGACGGAGGCACAGCCAAGCGACTGACTATGAATTCAGCTTCTGAAATACCGTCGACTTTTACTCCTGACGGAAAATACGTTGTGTTCTCGGCTTCTATTCAGGACCCGGCTTCGAGTGCGCTTTTCCCGAAATCGGGAATGACTGAGCTTTATAAAGTACCGGTAGCGGGCGGACGTACGCAACAGATGCTTGGTACACCGGCTGAAATGGTTTGCTATGCTCCGTCGGGCGATTTCTTCTTGTATCAGGATCAGAAAGGAGTAGAAAGTGAATGGCGTAAGCATCATACATCGTCCATTACTCGCGATGTATGGATGTACGATACAAAGACCGGCAAGCATACTAACCTGACTGAAGTAGCTGGTGAGGACCGTAATCCGGTATTGAGTCCTGACGGCAAACAGGTTTATTTCTTGAGTGAACGTAATGGCGGATCGTTTAATGTCTATCGTTTCCCGTTGGATAATCCGAAAGAAATACAGCCTGTCACCTCGTTTAAGACTAATCCGGTGAGATTCCTCTCGATGGGAAATGACGGAACGCTTTGTTATACATACGATGGGGAAATCTATACACAGCCGGTGGATGGAAAACCGAAAAAGGTAGCTGTTTCGCTGGTTCGTGATGATGAGGAATTGCCTGTTTCTTATAGTTTCACTCGTGGAGCTTCGGAAGCGGTTGTTTCTCCCGATGGCAAGCAAGTAGCGTTTATTGTACGTGGAGAGGTATTTGTGACTTCTGTTGAATATGGAACTACCAAACAGGTTACTCATACTCCGGAAGCAGAGCGTGGACTTTCTTTCGGAGCAGACAACCGTTCGTTGGTATATTCCAGCGAAAGAAACGGTAAGCGTGATTTGTATATTGCCAAAATCAGCCGTAAGGAAGATCTGAACTTCCCTAATGCTACTCTGATAGAGGAAGAGCCACTGATACATGATAAGAAGCTGGAACGTGATTATCCGCAGTTCTCTCCCGATGGTAAGGTAGTTGCCTTTATAGAGGATCGTAATCGCTTGATGGTCGTTAACTTGGATACGAAGAAGATTCGTCAGGTAACGGATGGTTCTACTTGGTATACCCGTTCCGGAGGATTTGATTATTCTTGGTCGCCCGACGGCAAATGGTTTACACTTGAGTTTATCGGAAACAAGCACGATCCGTATTCGGATATAGGTTTGGTGAGTGCTGACGGAAAGGGACAGATCATTAACCTGACAAACAGCGGCTATACAAGTGGTTCTCCACGCTGGGTGATGGGTGGAAATGCCATCTTGTTCATTACCGAGCGTTACGGTATGCGTAATCATGCTTCATGGGGTTCGCTGAACGATGTGATGATAGCTTTCCTCAATCAGGATGCATACGATAAGTTCCGCCTGAGCAAGGAGGATTACGAATTGCAGAAGGAACTGGAAAAGGAGCAGGAAAAAGCTGCCCAAAAGGATGATAAGGCTTCTAAGAAAGACAAAAAATCGGACGATAAGGATGCCAAGGAAGAAAAGAGGGTGAAGGATATTGTGGTAGAAACGGAAGGTATCGAAGACCGTATCATCCGTCTGACTCCGAATTCTTCTGACTTAGCTTCGGCCATTATCTCGAAAGATGGGGAGAAATTGTATTACCTGTCAGCATTCGAAGACGGGTTTGATATGTGGAAGATGGATCTTCGCAAGCGTGAAACCAAGTTGCTGCATAAGATGAATGCCAGCTGGGCTGACATGGAAATGGATAAGGAAGGTAAGAATATCTTTATCCTGGGCGGAGGTACTATGCAGAAAATGGATGCTTCATCCGAAGGACTGAAGCCGGTTACATTCAATGCCCGCATGAAAATGTTGCCTTCTGCCGAACGCGAATATATGTTCGACAATGTATACCGTGAGGAAAAGGCACGTTTCTATAACGTAAATATGCATGGAGTAGACTGGGATGCCATGACTGCTACTTACCGTAGGTTCCTGCCACATATCAACAATAACTATGACTATGCTGAAATGCTGAGTGAACTGCTGGGCGAACTGAATGTTTCTCATACGGGAGGACGATATTATCCGGATATGAAAACGGAAGCAACTGCCGAACTGGGACTGTTGTACGACTGGGATTATACCGGTGATGGTCTTCGCATTGCTGAAGTGATAGAAAAAGGACCGTTCGACCGTAAAACGACTCGTGCGAAAGTTGGAACCATCATCGAGAAGATTGACGGTGAATCCATTCAGGCAGATCAGACTATACATCGTTGCTGAATGATAAGGTCGGAAAGAAAATTTTGGTTTCATTGTACGATCCACAGACCAAAGAACACTGGGATGAAGTTGTACGTCCTGTAAGCAAGGGAGTGCTCAGTGATTTATTGTATCAGCGTTGGGTAAAACAGCGTGCAGCCGATGTAGAAAAGTGGTCAAACGGTCGTTTGGGCTATGTGCATATCGAATCGATGGACGATGGAAGTTTCCGTACGGTTTATTCCGATATTCTGGGCAAGTACAATAATTGTGAAGGTATCGTCATCGATACACGCTTTAACGGAGGCGGACGTCTGCACGAAGATATCGAGATATTATTCAGCGGAAAGAAATACTTTACTCAGGTAGTCCGTGGACGCGAAGCCTGCGATATGCCGAGCCGCCGCTGGAACAAGCCTTCTATTATGGTGCAGTGTGAGGCAAACTACTCGAATGCACATGGTACTCCGTGGGTATATAAGCATCGCGGTTTAGGCAAGTTGGTCGGAGCTCCTGTTCCGGGAACAATGACTAGTGTCAATTGGGTGAGAATGCAAGATCCGACACTGGTGTTCGGTATTCCTGTAGTAGGTTACCGTTTGCCGGATGGAAGCTACCTGGAGAATGCAGAACTCGATCCTGATATCTACGTGCTGAATGCCCCTGAAACAATTGTCAAGGGAGAAGATACACAGCTGAAGGCTGCGGTAGACGAATTGCTGAAGGAAATAGATAAGAAATGATATCAGACTATGGTCAATAAAATGCGGTGGATTACACCGCATTTTTTTATGTCTGTCTGCTTCAGGCAGGTTGATTGTTTTTGTTTTGCAAGTAAAGTTCGTCGATGATTCCGTCCGACAAGCCGATAACCGGAACATGGATATAAGAGGCTCCGATAATATTGGCGATAGTCAGGAAAATTTCACCAGCCGGAATGATTACATCCGCGCGGTCGGGTTTCATGCCGAACTGTTCCATACGTTCTTCCAGAGAAAGCGCTTTCAGGCGTGTGTGCAACTCCTGTAAGACGGAAACCTGCATGGTCATTTTCTTCTTGTTCTTCTTGTCGGCAAGGCGGTATAGCTTATTGATGTTACCTCCCGAACCGATGATATTGGTCTGCGGGTACGACTTAGCCAGTTCGGCCAGATCATTTTTCAGACGTTCCCATTCACTGTCCTTCACGGCATTGTTCAGCATACGTACCGTACCGATGTTGTACGACCGGCTGCAAACCAGCTGGCCTTCCGACAGCAGGTTGATTTCCGTACTTCCTCCTCCTACGTCCACATACATGTAGTTGCCCTTCTGGTCTTCCATGTGCTCTACATGATTGTTGTATATAATCTTAGCCTCTTCCTGTCCGTCGATAATATCGATATGCACACCAGTCTTTTTTTCTATCTGTTTGATGATATCCATACCGTTCTTGGCATCACGCATAGCCGAGGTAGCACATGCACGGCAGTGTTTTACATCGTAAATCTTCATCAGATGCGGAAAGCCTTCATCAGCCGGATCATATTTTTCTCCTTTTTTCTGAGATTTTCCGATATCGAATACGTCAAATCCCAGACGGAGTGGAACACGCAACATCAGTACTTTAGAGAAATGAGCCTTGCCTTGCTCTTCCTTTATTTCCTTAATCAGCAACCGTACCGCGTTCGAACCTATATCGATGGCAGCATAGTTTGTTTTTCGAGTTTCGTTTTCATTCATATTTATATGTTTTCATTTAGGTAGTGATTGTATAATGCTTCCTGTGAACGGAAAGGAGTTTCTTCCTCCCTGAACAGATTCTTTCCGCTTCCATCTACAATACGTCCCTGCATGGTATCTTTAAATCCATCCTCTACGATGTGTTTCATTTCTTTCTTTATTACCGGATCGTATACAGGTGTAATGACTTCTATGCGGTTGTTCAGGTTGCGTGGCATCCAGTCTGCCGAACCGATGAAGACTTTCTCTTCTCCCCCGATGCAAATACAAATATACGGGAATGTTCCAGATAGCGGTCGATGATACCGTTTATCCGGATATTTTCACTTACTCCCTCTATGCCTGTTATCAGTGAGCAGTTGCCTCGTACCACCAGCTGGATATCGACTCCTGCCTGAGAAGCTTCATACAGCTTGTTTACCATAAAGGGATCGGTAATATGGTTTATTTTTATTTTGATATAGGCATCCTTTCCTGCCTTCTTGTTTTTAATTTCGTTGTTGATCAGGGCAATGAACTTGTTTCTCATTTCGTTTGGCGAAACAAGCAGTTCCTTGAACTTGACCGGACTGTAAGGACGTTCGATGAAATCGAAAACTGAATGTACATCCTTCACGATACGTGGAGCAGCCGTCATCAGCATACAGTCGGTATACATGCGAGCATTACCCTCATGGAAGTTTCCGGTACTGATACATGCTATATCCGGTCCTTTTTTCATCTTGATATGCGTAATCTTTGAATGCACTTTCAAGCCTTCAACACCAAATATTACATTGACTCCCGCATCCTGCATCTTCTTAGACCAGTTGATGTTTGAGGCCTCATCAAATCGTGCCAGCAGTTCGATGACTACCGTTACTTTTTTTCCGTTGCGTGCGGCAGCCATCAGTGCCTTTACTACTTTCGATTCTTTGGCAAGACGGTATAATGTGATTTTAATGCTTTGCACATGTTTGTTCACTGCAGCTTCCTGAAGTACCCTGATAAACGAGTCGAAGCTGTGGAAAGGAACATGAATGAAACGGTCTTTCTTCTGTATCTTGGTCAGGATACTGTCGTTTCCATCCAGTTCTTTTTTCAGGATAGGAGGCCATTGAGGATATTTCAGATTACTTCTTCCACAATCGGGAAACTTCATAAAATCCTTGTGATTCTGGTAACGTCCGCTGGCTATCACCGTATCCAGCTTGTCCAGATCCATCTTCTTCAAGACACGTCTGAGCATATCTTTAGGCATGCACGCATCGTAGATGACACGCAGCGGTTCTCCACGACGACGGCTTTTTACTCCTTTCGAAATCTTTTGCAGCGTACCGGTACGCAGGTCGTTGTCTATTTCCATTTCCGCATCACGCGTAAACTTGAAGGCATAAGCCTGGAAATCCGTATACTCCAGTCCCTCGAAAACCAAAGGCAGGCAGCAACGGATTACATCATCCAGATAGATCAGATAACTTTTCTCTTCATGATCCGGCAGACGGATGAATCGTCCGCAAATGTTTACCGGAAGTTCAAGAAAGGCATAGTCGGAAATCTGTTTCGTACCCTGCTGACGGCTGACTTTCACTGCCAGATAAATATTCTCGTCATTTTCAAAGTCGAAATATCTGATAGCAGAAAACCAGATGGGGATAATCGAACCGCTCAGCTTTTCCTTGTAATATGAGCGTATGAAATCCAGTTGTTCACTGGAAACTTCGGTATCCGAAATCAAGTATATATTTTCTTTTTTAAGATCTTCGGTAGTCTGTCGGATTGTTTCTTCGAAAATCTTGGTATATTCCGTATTTTGTTTGCTGATTTGCTTGATCAACTTTTTGGCATGTTCACTTTCCCGTGAAGTCGATTTATCCGTACATTCGGCAATACGGTTCTGAGTTGCCATTCGCACCCTGAAAAATTCATCCAGGTTGTTCGAATAAATTCCCAAAAATGCCATACGTTCCAGCAAAGGCACATGAGGACGTGCCGCTTCTTGTAAAATGCGGCGGTTGAAGTACATCCAGCTGATATCTCTTTCCAGATAAGGAAGTTCTTTTTTCTTCTGCGTCATAGGAAAATATATTTTTTTGTAAAGAAAATACATTCTTGTTACAAGTGTATGACAAAAGAAGAGATTTTTTACATTTTAGACAAATTCTTCCACCATGTACATATGTTCCTCAAAGTGAGTAGGAGCAAGACTCTCCAGTTCGTTTAAAATAATGCTTTCGGCAGACTGTACCCAGTAAGTGAATTTGAAGTTCGGCTGATACTCCTTGCTGAAGTCAAGCAGGCGTTTTAAATTGAATGTTTCGTCCACGATTCCTGCCCCGTTCTGCATCGCATCGTATGCATTGCATTCTTGTTCTATATGTGCCGGAACCATCAGGATAGGTTTCCTGAAATACATTGCCTCGCATATCGATTCAAATCCTGCCGTGCTGGCATATGCCTTGCATCCTGCCATTTGCCGGAGAAAGACCGTATCATCCAGCTGATAGAACGACAAGGTATCATCTATTCTCTTTACAGGCTCTTCTTCCCATCTGTCCCAGAAGAACCGGAGAGGTATGTCCGGATATTCTTTGTGCCACTGGTATACATCCTCGGCAAATCCGGAATTAACCATATAGCCATGGATATAATTATGCTGCGAGACTTCCTGATAGAATACATCCTGTCTTAGCAGAGGCGGTACGACATAAATATTTTGCTTCTTGTCCGGGTTCATCGAGTGGAAAGATAAGGCAAGGCGCCGGGATGCTCCCAGTGACGTAAGCCGGCTGAATAAATTCAGAAAGAACAGCTCTGTCTTGTTGATTGTGGGCAAGTGGAAATCTTTGTGCAGGAACAGATACTGGTGTCCGATACAGACTAGTGGTGCGGCAGGGCGATATAAGAAATAAGTAAATCCGGTCAGCAGTTCGTAGAAGTTGATTACGATATCCGCTTCACTTTTCTTGATACGTTGGTGTATGAAGCGCATGCTTTCAATATATTCGGGCAGCTTAAGCAGATTTCGTATCAGGCTGTATGGAATATTGGCCCGTGTATTAGCCCGTGTAGGCAGGAAGTTAGGACTTGAAAACTGTTTGATCGGAGCCTGAATGCTACGTGTGAAAAATCCCGGGAGCCGTTTCGACAAGCTTTTCCCACCAGTACTTCGGTCACATGATATCCGTTGTTTGTCAGAAGCCTTTCCATGGCAATAGCTGCGTAAGATGACCTCTTCCCTCTCCCTGAACAATAAATATTACTTTCATGATGCAGCAGGTATAAGTGTAAGAACCATATTCTCGTTGTTTGTATTTTCTTTATCCATGTCAGCGGAATAATACAGAATATCCCAGTTGCCCTCTTCATCCTCAGTGAGCGCCGACATCGTTTCAACCCAGTCGCCGGAGTTCAGATAATGCACATCACCTATCATTTTATTCTCCGGATGATGAATATGTCCGCATATCACCCCTTCGCACTGACGGTTACGGGCAAATTCAGCCAATACCTTTTCGAAGTCCGATATATACGAAACAGCCGATTTCACCTTCTGCTTTATCTCCTGCGACAATGAATAGTAAGGTTTTCCCTGTTTGATTCGCCAGCGGTTATACTGCTGTTCAGCCAGAGCAGCAGTGTATAGCCGATATCCCCCAGTTTGGCAAGCCATTTCATCTGTGTAGTTACCTTATCGAATACATCTCCGTGGGTGATGAAGTAATGTCTTCCATTACTTTCCAGCATATATTCTTTTACAATACTCAGGTTGGCGAATTTCAGCGGAGCCAGGCTGTCGATAAAATCATCATGATTCCCTCTTATATAGATTACTTCTGTTCCGTAGTTTTCCATCATCTTCATGATTATTTTGAAGAACCTTGTATGTTGAGGCTTCCACTTTCCGGCACCGAATTTTTGCAGGCTCCATCCGTCTATGATGTCACCGTTCAGAATCAGCCGTTCACAGTTAGCCTGACTGAGGAAATTACATACCTGTTCTACTTTCGAGTGAGACGTTCCTAAATGAATATCAGAAAGAACAATCGTACGATAATTGCGTCGTGATTCCATGCTAAACTTATTTAATGTCCGTATTGATAAAGATTATATCCTAGATAAAACAGATACAATGAAGAGATGCAGACCATAATCAGGCAAACAGCATATGCTTTCAGCCGGTCGTTCGATAATAGATTTTTCATAGTTGTAATTTTATGCCCAAGCTTCTTGATACAGTTCATTTATTTCTTCCAGAAACTCCGACTCCATTGTTTCCAGATTTTCCAGGGCTTCTTCTTCGCTTTCCCCGTAAGCGCAACACTGTTCGTGCATGAGTGAATAGGCGTAATAACTCCCTTCCGGTGTACACGAAACTGCGTATTTTCCTGAGATAATATTCATAGTAGACTTCTTTTAAAAAACTACCTAAAAGTACTGGTATGCTGTTACGTAGAGATGTATAAGAAGTTACTTTTCTATTAAGAACGGAAACAAAAAAATCCCTCACCCGTAAGGGCAAGGGATTCAGAATATACATATAAGGTTATAAGCCTTTTTTATTTCGCTATCAGCAAATAATAGTTCTTCTTACCACGCTGAACCAGCAAGTATTTTTCATCAAGCAGGTCAGCAGTTGTAATTTCCTGGTCGAATGCAGTCAGTTTCTCCTTATTAAGTGAAACACCACCACCCTGAACCAGCTTACGCATTTCACCTTTCGATGCGAATACAGCCGCTTTTTCAGTAAACAAGTCTACAGCCTTGATACCCGCTTCAATATCCGTCTTCGATACCTCAAACTGCGGTACACCTTCGAATACAGACAACAGCGTATCTTCGTCCAGCTTCTTCAGAGCTTCCGAAGTAGCGTTACCGAACAAAATACCCGATGCTTCCACAGCAGCTTCGTAGTCAGCTTCAGAGTGAACCATGATAGTAACTTCTTTTGCCAGACGTTTCTGCAATACACGCAAGTGAGGAGCCGGTTCGTGTTCAGCGATCAGTGCGTCTATTTCTTCCTTAGGCAGTGAAGTAAATATCTTGATATAGCGTTTTGCATCTTCATCACTCACATTCAGCCAGAACTGATAGAACTTATAAGGCGAAGTATATCGAGGATCGAGCCATATAATTTTCCTGATTCTGTTTTTCCAAACTTACCTCCGTCAGCCTTTGTAATCAGCGGACAAGTCAGGGCAAACACCTCTCCTCCGTTTGTACGGCGGATCAGTTCAGCTCCGGTTGTAATGTTACCCCATTGGTCGGAACCACCCAGCTGAAGCTTGCAGTTTTTGGTTTCATACAGATGCAGGAAGTCGTACCCTTGTAACAGCTGATAAGTAAATTCAGTGAATGAAAGACCGTCGCGAGCTTCTCCGTTCAGACGTTTCTGAACAGAATCCTTTGCCATCATGTAGTTTACGGTGATATGCTTTCCTACCGTACGGGCAAAGTCAAGGAAAGAGAAGTCTTTCATCCAGTCGTAGTTGTTTACCAGTTCTGCACGGTTCGGGGCATCCGACTCAAAGTCGAGGAACTTGCCCAACTGCTTTTTGATACATTCCTGATTATGGCGCAATGTTTCTTCGTCCAGCAGGTTACGTTCTTGTGACTTACCCGACGGGTCGCCGATCATACCTGTTGCACCTCCTACCAGGGCAAGCGGTTTGTGTCCGCAGCGCTGGAAATGTCTCAACATCATCACACCACACAAGTGTCCGATATGCAATGAATCAGCTGTCGGGTCAATACCCAGGTAAGCTGTAACCATTTCCTTTTCCAGCAATTCTTCTGTGCCCGGCATCATGGTGTGCACCATTCCGCGCCATCTTAATTCTTCTACAAAATTCATCGAATGAAATTCTTAGTTTAACATAATAATTTGATTGATAGGCAAAAGTACGACTCTTTCTCTGAATAACCAATTTTATTGATTAAAAAAGAGAAGGCCGGTTGTTTCTTGTATCTCCGATACGAGCTGTTCCACCCCGATATTCCGCTGACGGGCAGCCAGCCAGTACAGTTCCTCTATCGGGCAGATACTCTCGTCCGTTTCCAGCAGCAACCTGTCGGCTGGCACGGCCTGCAAAGCCTCAACCTGATATTTTTCGCCGAACGACAGATAAAAACCCTGCCGGACAAGACTTTCTGCCAGTTCCTTTTTCCCCCGGAAGCCATGAATGATCCAGGCATTTTCAGGCTTTATCCTTTTTTTCAGTGCGATAAGCTCTTCACTGCTTTTTACAGCATGTATCAGTAACGGAAGCCGGTGCCGGCTTGCCAGCAAAGCAATAGCCTGAAATGCCTCCACCTGCAGATCGAACGGCGTATCACACCGCTTGTCCAGTCCGGCTTCACCCAGTGCGATCACCCGCCGGTCGTTCAGCATAGACACCACCCATTCCAGCTGACGGGGATAATCCTCACGCGTAAGATACCAGGGATGAATACCCGCCGAGATAAATCTCGCCCCTTCAGGCAAAGGCACATCACGCATGCAACAGCTCAACAGGGCGGCCGAAGCATCAGCGGGCAAACGATGAGTATGAATATCTAGTAACATTCAGTAAAAGACAGTAAGCTCAGGGAACAGGGTCATATCCCGATCCACCCCACGGATGACAACGCAACAATCGCCGTATCGTGAGATACAGCCCCTTAAAAGGTCCGTGCTTTTTCAGAGCCTCTACAGCATATTGCGAACACGTCGGAGTAAAACGGCATGAAGGAGGAGTAAAGGGAGAGATACAGTTCCGATAAAAATAAATAGGAAGCAACAGCAAGTATGTCAGCAACTTTCTCATAGCATACGCTCCGCAGTAATCTGAAGTAATTTCTTGACCTTCTCTTCTATTTCGTCAGAAGCATGCAGTTCATTGTCCAGCCAGATAAAAGCAATGGCAGCTTTTTCCCGGCAGCCTTCAGCGGATCGATAAGCAGATACTTGTGTTTACGGTACGCTTCACGTATCTGGCGCTTTACACGGTTTCTCTTTACCGCACGTTTAAAACGCTTCTTGGGTACACTTATCAGTACAGAAACAGCCGGAAGCTCCTCACCTTCTACCGGCATGTATACGATGCGCAGAGGAAAAGCCGGAAGCGACTTGCTCCCGCCTGCAAACAGCTTTTCTATCAGGATAACACTGCTCAGACGTTCTGTTTTCGGAAAGGTATGCTTTTCTTGTTCTGCCATAATAAAATAATTTAGGCACGGATTACTGTTTCATACGTGAAATCCGTATATTTCTGTAGTCCGTGCCCGAATCTAAAATTGTTTTTATGCGTTATGCTTACGGATAAACATATCCAGTGCAGCTGTCATCGACGGAGCTGCTGCCGTAGGAGCTTCCAGATCCAGGCGAAGTCCTGCATCCTTTACAGCCTGAGCTGTAGTAGGTCCGAAGCTTCCGATGGCAATATCTTTCTGTTCGAAATCGGGGAAGTTCTTCATCAGCGACTGTATACCTGCCGGGCTGAAGAAAATCAGCATGTCGTAATCGAACTTTTCTTCCGGAGTGAAATCATAACTTACAGTACGATACATGATTGCTTCAGTGTGCTGTATCTTATTCTTGTCGAGCAAATTCTTCACTTCGTCGTTATGTACGTCCGACATCGGAATAAAATACTTCTCCGTGTTATGTTTGACTATCAGCGGAAGCAGATCAGCAAACTTACCTGTTGCACCGAAGAATACCTTACGTTTACGGTATTGAACATATTTCTGAATGTACAGAGCGATTGTTTCCGACGTACAGAAATACTTCATGGTTTCCGGTATCGTGATTCGCATCTCAGAACAAAGACTAAAGAAGTGGTCAATTGCATGGCGCGAAGTAAATACAACGGCGGTATGATCCAATATAGAAACTTTCTGTTGTCTAAATTCCTTTGCCGACAAACTCTCAACTTTTATAAACGGGCGAAAATCTATTTTCACACCGTACTTCTCAGCAATGTCGAAATAAGGCGACTTCTCTGATGTGGGTTTAGGCTGAGAAACTAGAACTTTTTTAATCTTCAATGTCTTAAATTTTTAAAACCAAAATATTGTTTATATAGGTGATCCCTTTCCAAAACAGTATTAAGGGAATGATTTCGAGTGCACAAAAGTACAGAATAAAATGCAGAAAACCATAAACATGTTTGAAAAAGTTCCTGATAGACTTATAAAATAACAATATTTTAGCAAAAAGCAGGAGAAAAACGATTAAAACTTTACTTGTCTGGATACCTAAATTGAAATAAATAATAAGCAACATGACCGGAAAAAGTAAAAAACTAATTCCGCTCACCAGGTCAAAATAGGTCTGAATCCAGTAATTATTTCTTTCTTTGTCAAAAAAATCCAATTGACAAACTGATAAGCCACCCATTTGAAGCTGATGTAAAATAAGGACATTCCGATATAGATTCCCAGCATCAGTCCGTTCGAAACCGAGCGTATCAGCATGAAATCCGTTTCGGATATGTACTCATAAATATATAGTCCGGACAATACACAACTGATAATTGTCAGCGTAAAGACATACCGGTTGCTCGAGGTAGTAGCATCATCGAACAGGCTGAACCGCTCTTTATACTGGAAGAGCGCCTTTATCCGTTGCAGCACATATTTCTTTCCGTTTTTCAGCGAATAAGAAAACAGGACGAAACAAATCAGGATAATACCGGTAACGAAAGCATCCGATCGCAACTGGTAAGGCAACGGCTGTCCCTGCATACCGGCTTTCGGATTTGCCTGTACGCTTGCTGTCAGAGCCTGGTCGAGCCTTTGCTGCTGCTCGTCCATCTTCTCGGCAATATATTTTACACCTATACGGCAGACGGTACTCATATAGCCGCAAATTTACGAATTTCTTTGCTCCACACAGGTGTATTATACAATAAATTTACAGCTTCTTCGGGTGTCTCCGCCACATGCCAGATAGCCCCATGCTCACGGCGCATGAAATTCTGTTCGATAGCCTGGTTCAGCATCTCCAGCAGCGGATCATAAAAATGGTTGATATTTAAAATAACGACAGGCTTCAGATACAGCCCCAGCTGCTTCCAGGTAATGATTTCCAGCAACTCCTCCAGCGTTCCGCATCCTCCGGGCAGTGCAATCACCCCGTCGGACATATCCGCCATGATCTGCTTGCGTTCGTGCATGGTTTCCGTTTCAATCAGTTGCGTAAGCCCCTTGTGATGCCAGCCCTGTTCCACCATGAAATGCGGAATCACCCCGGTAACCGTTCCGCCCGCCTGTAGCGTAGCATCACTGATGGCACACATCAGCCCCAGACATCCTGCACCGTTTATCAGATTAATCTTCCGTTCAGCAAGTATTTTCCCCAGCTTTTCGGCAGCATCGAAATAAGCCTGGTCAATTTTAGTGCTCGAAGCACTATATACACATACATTTTTAATATCGTTCATCAGTCAGCGTTGAAGTATATCAAGACAAAAAATGAGGAATACTCCCTTCGGAATATCCCTCATTCTCTTTATTCATTTACATAACAGTCAGTTATTTAATTCCGAAAGCAGCTTTCACCTTGTCTACATAGTCCAGCTTTTCCCAAGTGAAGAGTTCTACCTCTACATCCTTGTTGCCTTCGTATGCCGATTCAAAATGCTTGGTAATCACCTTCGGTTCACGTCCCATGTGTCCGTAAGCAGCAGTTTCACTGTAAATCGGGTTACGCAGTTTCAGACGTTCTTCGATGGCACGCGGACGCATATCAAAGATTTCATCCACCTTCTTGGCAATTTCACCGTCGCTCATAGCCACCTTGCTGCGTCCATACGTATTCACGTAAATATTAATCGGACGCGCTACACCGATTGCATACGAAACCTGAACCAGAATTTCGTCGGCAACACCCGCAGCTACCAGATTCTTGGCGATATGACGTGCTGCATAAGCCGCACTACGGTCTACCTTACTAGGATCCTTTCCAGAGAATGCACCACCACCGTGAGCACCAGCACCACCGTAAGTATCCACGATAATCTTACGTCCGGTCAGTCCTGTATCCCCGTGCGGACCACCGATAACGAACTTACCGGTCGGGTTCACATGATACTTAATCTGGTCGTTGAACAACTTCAGCACTTCCGGATTATGAATTTCAGAAATAACACGCGGCATCAAGATTTCGATGACATCCTGACGTATCTTTGCCAGCATCTCTTCATCCGCCTTCAGCTGAGCCTCCTTCGAGTCGTCAGCAGGCTGGATAAACTCATCATGCTGTGTAGAAACCACAATGGTATCGATACGAACCGGACGGCGGTCGTCATCATATTCTATAGTCACCTGGCTCTTAGAGTCCGGACGCAAGTAAGTCATCACCTTACCTTCACGGCGGATTTCAGCCAGTACCATCAGCAGCTTATGTGCCAGGTCGAGCGACAGCGGCATATAGTTTTCAGTTTCATTGGTAGCGTAGCCGAACATCATACCCTGGTCGCCGGCACCCTGATTCATCGGGTCCTCACGTTCCACTCCACGGTTAATGTCAGGCTCTGTTCGTGAATAGCCGAGAATACGCCACACGAGTTACCTTCGAACATATACTCACTCTTGGTATAACCAATCTTGTTGATTACCTCACGAGCTACACGCTGAAGATCGATATACGCTTTGGTTTTCACTTCTCCTGCCAGTACCACCTGTCCGGTAGTCACCAACGTTTCGCAAGCTACTTTTGAACTGGGGTCATAAGCCAACAGTTTGTCAAGCACAGCGTCGGAAATCTGATCCGCCACTTTATCGGGGTGTCCTTCCGACACCGATTCGGATGTGAATAAATATCCCATGTCTTTAAAATTAAAAAAGGATTAATTAAAAGTTTATCCGTGTACGGACAAGAGTAGATAGTTGTATCAGGGAAGAGTGTTATACTATGTGTTTTAGCATTTTTTTCCGTGGTTGCAAGCTACTCAAATCTTTCCACTTTTATTTTCGGCTGCAAAAATACAGATATAAATTGGAATAATTACAAAGTTATCCCTCTTTTAACATAGCTTTATATAAATTGGGCAAGCCTTTTTCTCATTTCTTCCATCGTCAGTCCCGAAACAGGGTGTACCACCTCACCGGCAATTTCCGCCAGCGGGTCCATGACGAAACTCCGTTCCCCCATCAGCGGATGCGGCAGTGTCAGTTCCGGAGTCTGCATCACCGTATCATCGTACATCAGCAAGTCGATGTCTATCGGCCGGTCACTATACACCCCTCCACCGACTTGGCCGTTCTGCCCATTTCCTTCTCGATAGCCTGCGTCAGATGCAGTACTTCCAGCGGATCGAGCAGCGTTTCCGAGCATGCCGCCGCATTCAGAAAATCATTATCCGACACAAATCCCCAGGGAGCAGTCCGATAAAAAGAAGATAGGGAAGTCACCTTCCCTATCCTGTCATTTATCAATCGGACGGCAATACGTAAGTTTGCTTCTTTATCGCCCATGTTTGTACCCAGGCCCAAGTAAACTTTTGCCATGGTATCCGTTTATTTATCCAGTATCAGCATTGCATCCCCGTAAGTACCGAAGCGGTAATCCTCTTTCAGCGCAATGTTATAAGCATCCATCACCAGCTCATATCCGCCATAAGAGCAAACCAGCATCAGCATTGTAGACAGCGGCATATGGAAGTTGCTGACCATCGCATTAGCCAGTGAGAAATCGTACGGAGGGAAAATAAACTTGTTTGTCCAACCTTCGAATTCTTTCAGGTGTCCGTCGGTACCCACAGCAGTTTCTATGGCACGCATAACGTCAGTACCTACCGCGCACACCTTATTGCCACGATCCTTTGCCTCGTTTACGATGCGGCAAGCCTCAGCCTCCACAAACATCTGTTCCGAGTCCATCTTATGCTTGGTAAGATCCTCTACATCGATATCACGGAAACCACCCAGTCCGCAGTGCATGGTAATGAAAGAGAAATCGATACCCTTTATTTCCATACGCTTCATCAGCTCACGGCTGAAGTGCAATCCCGCAGCCGGTACCGTTACAGCCCCTTCATTCTTCGCGAAGATTGTCTGGAAGCGTTCCTCATCCTCCGGTTCAGCCGGACGGTGGATAAACGGTGGCAATGGCGGTTCACCAAGCGCATAAAGCGCCTTCTTGAACTCATCGTGCGGTCCGTCGTACAGGAAACGGAGTGTACGTCCGCGTGAAGTCGTATTATCGATTACTTCCGCCACCATCGAGTCATCATCTCCGAAATAAAGCTTGTTTCCGATACGTATCTTACGAGCCGGGTCCACCAGCACATCCCACAGGCGCAGTTCCTCATTCAGCTCACGCAACAAGAACACCTCGATACGTGCTCCGGTCTTTTCTTTATTACCATATAAACGTGCAGGAAATACCTTTGTATCATTAAAGATAAATACGTCCTTGTCATCAAAATAATTCAAGATATCCTTGAATACCACATGTTCAATCTCTCCGGTAGCCTTATGAACCACCATCAGTCGCGACTCATCTCTGTACTTCGCCGGATGCAGTGCGATCTTATCTTCCGGCAACTTAAATTTGAATTGTGACAGTTTCATCTTATTATCCTTTCCTTAATCGTTTGTAATTTCTATATCCTGTTGGTCGAGCCATGCCTCAAAGTCATCCACCTGCATGCAGTCCTCCAGTCTGACATCCCCTACCCGTGTCCGTATCAGTCCGGTAAGGTGCGCTCCGCTGTTCAGCGCTTCACCGATGTCGCGTGCCAGCGCCCGGATATACGTTCCCTTGCTGCATACCACACGAATCTTGATTTCCGGCAGGTTACATTCCAGCAACTCAATTTCATCAATCACCAGCGTCTTCGGTTTCAGTTCCACCTCATCCCCCTTGCGGGCAAGGTCGTATGCACGTTTGCCGTCCACCTTACAAGCCGAAAAAGCCGGCGGAATCTGCTCTATCGTTCCCACGAAGTTCTTCAGCGTATCCTCCACCAGCTGGCGTGTGATATGCTCCGTCGGATACGTAGCATCAATCTCCTTTTCCAGGTCGTACGAGGGAGTTGTAGCCCCCAGTTGCAGCGTAGCGATATACTCCTTGGTGTGATACTGGAACTCCTCGATACGCTTGGTAGCCTTTCCGGTACAGATAATCATGACCCCCGTAGCCAGCGGATCAAGCGTTCCGGCGTGTCCTACCTTTATTTTCTTCACTCCCAGCTTGCGGCTGATATGATACCTCACTTTATTTACAAGCGCGAACGATGTCCATCGCAGCGGCTTGTCAAAATATAACACTTCTCCTTCTTTAAAGTTCATCCGTTTGTGTTTATGACAGCAAGCTTGTAACAATCGTGATGATACCCACGATGGCACAATACACGCCAAACCAGATCAGCTTGCCCTTCTTTACAATATTAATCATCCACTTACATGCGATACATCCCGAAACGAAAGCAGCCAGGAAGCCTACTACCAGCGATGCCGTACTGATGCCCGCACTTACCGCAGAAGCATCCTTTATAATCTTCATTCCATCCAGCAAAGCCTCACCCAGAATCGGCGGTATTACCATCAGGAAAGAAAACTGAGCCAGCGTTTCCTTCTTGTTACCCAGTATCAGACCGGTAGCGATCGTACTTCCCGAGCGCGACAGTCCCGGCATTACCGCACAAGCCTGCGCCAGTCCGATAATAAACGCATCCCTCATGCTGATACGTTCCTTCTGTCTCGGTTTCGCATAATAAGAGAAAGTCAGCAGTACAGCCGTCAGCAGGAGCATACATCCCACAATCAGCAGTCCCGAGCCGAAAATCTCCTCCACATAATCCTTAAAGAACACCCCCACAATGCCGATCGGAACCATTGAAATTATTATATTCAATACATATTTTGTTTCCTCGTTTAGCTGCCATTTAAACAGCCCGCGGAATATCCAGTCTATTTCCTTCCACAAGATAACCAGCGTACTCAGTACTGTTGCCACATGTACCACGATGGTAAAAGTCAGATTCTCCTCCCCCTCTATGCCAAACAGAGCCGATCCAATAGCAAGATGTCCGCTGCTGCTCACAGGCAGATATTCTGTCAGTCCCTGCAGAATACCTAAAATTAAAGCTTCTATCCAGTTCATTCTCTTGAATTATTGTTGTTATTTTGAATACTTTTCGGTTTGCGCAGTATACCGTAAATCATGAAAATAAATCCCAGGAAGCAAACCAGCGGTGCTACCTTGATACGACGTACACTGAAAATATCAGGCTCGAAAGTTATTTCCGTAGAGCCCGGTCCCGTCATCAGCAGGAAACCGATGATAATCACCACCATACCCGCAGCCAGCAGGATGAAGTTCGTTTTATCAAAGGCAAAGTTCTTTTTGTCCATATTGAAAAGAAAATTGATTGGTTAGTTTCACCTATTATATATAATACAATTCACTCACTTTCATGCGGAGATACTTGTTGATGGAAATAAGTGCGCAGAGCGAAGTAATCAGCACCCCGAAAACAAAAACCGCTCCCATCACTACAACCATCACTCCCGGTGTAACCACCGCCAGCAAGTCCGGTTCATAATGCACCAGCATATACGCCAGTCCTATCAGTACCGCATCCGCCATCGTAGCAGCCAGTATCCCTATCCACATGTTGCGCAGCAAAAACGGTCGCCGGATAAACGACCAGCTGGCCCCCACCAGCTTCATGGTATGAATAAGAAAACGTTTCGAATATACCGCCAGCCGGATGGTATTGTTGATAAGCGCAAACGAAATCAGCGTAAGCAGCGCCGCCAGTCCGAGCAAAACAATACTGATTTTCCGGATATTACTGTTTACCGCATCCAGCAGATCCTGCGGGTAATTGATCTCTATCACCTGCTTGTTCTTCGACTGAATCTCATCCTTTATCCACGCAACGCTGTCAGAATTTGCGTAATCCGCATTCAGCTTCACCTCGATGGAAGCCGTAAACGGATTATGTCCCAGAAACTCCGCCGGATCCGTTCCCATCGCCTCCGTCTGCTCCTTCAGCGCCTGCGCCTTCGATATATACGTCGTCTGCTTTACGTATACCTCCTTGTTCAGCTGTTTCTGAAAGCGGAGAATATCCGTCTCCTTCATATCGTCACTGATCAGAATCGAGAAAGCGATATTCTCACGGACATATACAGAAAGATTGTTGGCAGCCATTACGAAAAAAACGACTATCCCCAACAACAGCAGGACAAGCATCGTGCTGATGCTCGACGTCACGAACTGCATATCAAAGAAAGATCCCGGTTTTCTGCTCATACCCTTACTTTTTTCTGAATACGTAAATCATGGAACTGCTCTGTTCCTTTTTCACCAGCGAAGCAAACCACGCCTCCGTTCCCTTAATCATACCTTTCAGGAAAGGCATACGGCCTCCCTGGTACTTTTCCGAAAGCATGGAAACATAAAACGCGTCAAACGGCATCGGATGCCGTTCGGTCAGAATAAAATCATATTTCGCTCCGAACTGCTGCATGACAGAAGGCGTAAAATGCCACAGATGCCGCGGTACATCATACGCCGCCCACATCTCCCTGTAATGCTGTGCATCGAACGAAACCGGATTAGGTACAGCTACTACCAGCACACCACGCTCCTTCAGCATGTCGGCAAGCCGTTTCCAGGTACCGTTTATATCCTGCAAATGCTCCATGACATGCCACAGCGTAATCACATCGAAGCTCCCTTTGCTGTAAGTCGCCAGCGCTTCCGGAGCCTCCACCATCAGCTCGAAATGCTCCTTGGCAAACGCCCGTGCCTGCGGGCTCTTCTCGATGGCAGAAACCTTCCATCCCCGTTTCTGCATGAAATGGCTGAAATACCCTGTACCCGTACCGATATCCAGCAAGCTGCCGTTTCGGGTACCGCAGATCCGCTCTATCAGCGAAGCCTTGCGTCCCAGCATAAATCCCCGTACATAGTGATACAGACGGTTGGCAAGTCCCTTACGCGTATCCGTGTGCGAGATATAATCCGGCGATTCATAATACCTGCCTATCTCACTTTCGTCGGCACATGCTGCGTAAACAAAAAACCACACGCCTTACAGCGTAAATCGTAAATTTTTCACCGGTGGCATAATGGTCCGTACAAGTCATGACTTCCTCAAAATGCGTTTTCCCGCAGAGAGGACATGTATCTATATTGAGTATATTCACTTTATTCCCTAATTTGCTGCAAAATAACAAATAAATCGGGTATGGAGGGTGTTTTGTTAAGGTTCTTTAAGGGTATAATTCGCGTGAAAGAAAAATTGTAGGGAAATTTATAATCAAAATACTACAAATTAAGCGATGCAGGTTATCTGGGAACTTCTGTCCGGATAACCTGCATTCGTTTATGATAGGATTAAAGCTTATTCAACAAAAGAAATGCTTTTCCATTTATGGTCTTTCCATTCTTCTTCTTGCCAAAACTCATCCCATGTTTCTCCTTTTTTATTGATATTCAGGGTAAGGTCGACATTTTTTGTGATGGTATCGGCTGGTCCGAATGTTGTATTTTGTACTGAAATGCTTCCTTCGGCGGTCAGCTTGATTGTATTTAAGGCTGTACATTCTGTAAATACATCATCACCTAGAGCGGTTGCCTGAGGCAGGTTGACGCTGGTCAGTGCGGTACAGTTATAGAAGGCTTTGATTCCGACAGTTGTTGCCTGCGGAAGCTCTATTTCTTTCAGTGACTTACAGTTGCTGAATGCATCATCTCCGATGGTAGTTGCTTTAGGCAAGTATACTTTTTCCAGCTGTGAACAGTCGCCAAATGTATTTATTCCTGTACGGGAACCACCTTGTGAAACCAGTGTCGCGTTTCCGATTGTCGTTGCTTCCGGCAAGTTGACTTCTGTCAGTTTGGAACAAAGCCAGAATACACTACCCTCAAGGGTTTGCAATTTGGGGAAGTCTGCAACTTGCAGGGCTGTTGACATAAAGGCATTGGTACCAAGGTAGGTAACTTCAGGCATACTTACTTCTGCCAGTTTGGTGCAGCTTTGGAAAGCGAAACTGTTTACTCTGACTACGCCCGGAGCGGTGATTTTGGTCAGGTTGGTGCATTTATAGAAAGCATAATCTTGCAGTTGCTGTATTTCCTGAGGCAGGATGACTTCCTGTAATCCGGAGAAATCGGAACTGCCTGTATGTCTGAAGCTTTCTGCCGGCAGCTCAGGAAGGCCATCTGCATCCCGGTCTTGCCATCCGGTTACTCCCGATAAGTCGAGTAATTCGATTTGGATGCCGCTGAAGGATTTTCATCATATAGTCCCAGTGCTTCGGAATCTCCTGTGAGTATAAAACGGGTTACACCTGCCTGAGCCGCTTCACTGATGGCTTGTGATACTTGTGCAGCGCTGGCTCCGTCGAGATGGAATGTAGCTTGGTTACCCTCGATATCTACAATAGAGATACTGACTGTGATTGTACAAGTAGCTGTTTTTTCTCCGGCTGTAGCTGTGATGGTAGCTGTCCCCTCGCCTATGGCTGTTACAATTCCTTCGGGTGATACTGTGGCTACTGCTTCGTCGGAAGATGTCCATGTGGCCTCTCCTGCCCCTTCTGGAAGGACTGTAGCGGTGAGCTGTATGGTTTCTCCCTTGCTGGTTAAGGTTGCTGTAGCAGGCGATATTTCTACCGACTGTACTTCTTGGGTAACAGTCACCTCACATGTTCCGCTTTTTCCGCTTACTGTGGCTGTAACGGTGGCCGTTCCTTTGCTTATACCGGTTACAGTTCCATCGGATGATACCGTAGCTATTGCTTCATCGGATGAAGTCCATGTAATATCTCCTGCCGTAGCATTTTCCGGTGATATTTTGGCTGTCAGCTGCTTTGTTTCTCCACATTCCAGACTGATGCTTTCGGGTGAAACGCTTACGCCTGTTATTGTTACAGGTTCGTCTACCGGTTCATTGTCATCGCTTGAGCAAGCTGGTAATATACACGTCAGCAAGCACAATAAATATAAGAATCTTACTTTCATGATATGGATTGTTTGAGGTTCGTTTATCTTACAAAGAAACGGTATTCCGGGAGAATTCTTTGTCACTGAAAACAGTGATTTTTTGTTTGTGGCGTAAAATAAAAAGCTTCCGGAGGTCAAATGAATGACTTTCCGGAAGCTTTCCTGTTGATTTATTTATCCTGAGGATAATTATTTTTTGTAGTTTTTCAATCCTGTCTGGAGGAAGTCTACATATTTAGCAATGTCTTCGTCGTAAGAATATGACTTGTTCAGAGGCATACCTTCGTTGTCGAGCAATACATAGAATGGCTGTGCATTGGCTCCGAACTTAGAACGTTGCAGGTAGCTCCACTTGTCACCTATTGTACGAAGAGTACGTTCTGTTCCGTTTTCTGTAACCTTTATCGGTTCTGGAAGCTTGGTCTTTTCGTCTACATACAGCGTGATAAGTACGTAGTCGTCGTTCAGCATCTGACTTACTTTCGGATCAGTCCATACAGCAAGTTCCATCTTACGGCAGTTTACGCAACCATATCCGGTGAAGTCTATCATGACCGGTTTGTTGTTCTGGCGAGCGTATTCCATACCGGCATCGAAGTCGGTAAACTTGGCGTGTACTTCATTCTTGTATAAGTTGAAATCCTGAGTCTGCATAGGAGGTGCAAATGCGCTGACAGCTTTCAGAGGAGCTCCCCAAAGTCCCGGAATCATATATACGGCAAATGCCAGTGAGATGAGTGCCAGGAAGAAACGTCCTACTCCTACCTTATTGTTGTCGTCGTCGTGAGGGAATTTGATCTTACCCAGCAGGTACATACCCAGCAGAGCAAAGATAACGATCCAAAGTGCAAGGAATGTTTCACGGTCGAGCAGTCTCCAGCCGTAAGCAAGGTCGGCTACCGACAGGAATTTCAAGCAAATGCCAGTTCCAGGAATCCCAGTACCACCTTGATAACGTTCATCCAACCTCCGGATTTCGGCATTGATTTCAGCCATGACGGGAACATAGCGAACAGTGTGAAAGGTAAAGCCAGTGCAATGGCAAATCCTAACATACCGATAGCCGGCGCTACAACACTACCGGTAGTAGAAACTTCTACCAGCAGGAAGCCGATGATAGGACCTGTACAAGAGAATGATACCAATGACAAAGTGAATGCCATCAGGAAGATACTCAGCAGACCGGTTGTTGCTTCAGCCTTGCTGTCGACAGCGTTGCTCCACTTAGATGGCAGAGTGATCTCGAATGCTCCAAAGAAAGAAGCCGCAAAGATAACCAGCATCAGGAAGAACAGGATATTGAAGATGGCATTGGTAGACAATGCATTCAGTGCACTAGCTCCGAATATCAGTGTAATAGCTAGTCCCAGCGCTACATAGATCACAACGATAGATGCACCATAGTCCATGCGTCACGAATACCTTTCTTTTTGTCCTTAGTGCGTTTCAGGAAGAAGCTGACAGTCATCGGAATAATTGGCCATACACAAGGTGTGAACAGGGCTAGAATACCTCCGACCAGACCGGTGAAGAAGATGTAAATCCAGGAATGTGATTCCTGTTCTTCAGTGCTTCCGTAATTGGATAGCTCTTTGATAACCGGTTTCCAGTAATCGGTAGCTTCCTGCAATGTCTGAGGGGCAGTTGTTACGGCTGCTGTAGAATCTACTGTTTCTGTTGATTCGGCAGGTGCAGCTGCTTCTTCTGTTTTAGCTGGTGCAGCTGTTGCCGAAGCAGCTGCGGCTACAGTACCTTTATAAGAAAAATCAACGCTGGTAGGTGGCAGACAGTTCTGGTCGTTGCATGCACCAAATTCCAGGTATCCGGTAATCAGATAGTCACCTCCAGTGAGCTTAACTTTCTGTGAGAACTTAGCTGTACCTTCGAAGAATTTTACTTCCATTTCGAAGATAGGGTCCATCTGTTTGATTTCTTTCCCTATCGGAGTAAGTTTTCCTACCAGCTCTGCTCCTTCTATCTTGTCGATGTTGAAAGTGGCAGAAGTAGGACCTCCTTCTTGCAGGTCGGTAGAATAAACATGCCAGCCCTGGTCCATCGTACCAGTAAAAATAATTTCAGCCTCATTGGCCGAAAGGTTTTTCCATTCGGTCTTGAATCGTACCGGATCTTGCATCTGGGCGAACATGGGCAGACAGATTAACGCCATGAGCAGCCAACTGAGCGTGATTCTTCTTTTCATTGTTTCTTTTCGGATTTTGAATTATAAATAAGAAATTTGTTTTTATTGTCTGGGGTTATTCGGTTACTTCGATACCTTTCAGGGTAGCAGAGCTGGATTCGGTGATACGCACACGTACAAGATCACCGATACGGTGTGTGCCACGGTCGAATACGACTACCTTGTTCTGCTCGGTACGTCCGAATAATTGTTCTTTGGAGCGTTTTGATACGCCTTCTACCAGTACCTCGAATGTCTTTCCTACATCGCGGGCATTGCTTTCGGCAGATAACTGGTTCTGCAATTCAATCATTTCGTTTAACCGGCGTATTTTAACTTCTTCGGGAACATCATCAGGCAGATGTTTCGAAGCATATGTTCCCGGTCGTTCGGAATATTTGAACATGAAAGCTGAGTCGTATGCACATTCACGCATCAGCGAAAGACTCATCTGGTGATCTTCTTCTGTCTCGGAGTGGAATCCGGAGAAGATATCAGTACTCAATCCACAGTCGGGAATGATGCGACGGATGGCCTCTACCCTTTCCAGGTACCATTCGCGCGTATATTTGCGGTTCATCAGTTTCAGAATACGCGAACTTCCGCTCTGTACCGGCAGGTGGATATGCTTGCATACGTTAGGTACTTCAGCAATGACATGCAGTGTTTCATCACTCATGTCTTTGGGGTGTGAAGTAGTAAAGCGTACACGCATTTCGGGTACAGCTTCGGCAACGATACGTAACAGCATCGGGAATGTTACGACCTCTCCTTCCCGCTCGAAGCGATAAGAATTGACGTTCTGGCCTAACAGCGTTACTTCCTTATACCCTTTCTGCTGTAAATCGTGCACTTCGTTCAGAATGCTTTCCACATCACGGCTTCTTTCGCGTCCGCGAGTGTAAGGCACAATGCAATAGTGACAGAAATTGTTGCAGCCGCGCATGATAGATACGAATCCGGAAATGTGATTTCCACAGATGCGTGACGGAATGACATCGCGATAAGTTTCAGTTGTAGAAAGCTCTACATTGATGGCCTTCTCTCCTGCCTCAACTGCGCCGATCAAATCGGGCAATGTGAGATAAGCATCCGGTCCTGCTACCAGGTCGACGTGGTGATTTTCTATCAGATCGTTTTTTACACGTTCTGCCATACATCCCAATACTCCGACAATCAGGTGCTTGCGCTTCTTTCTCAGAGAATGGAAGAACTCCAGCCGGTTCAGGATTTTCTGCTCGGCATTGTCACGGATAGAACAAGTGTTCATAAATACGGCATCAGCTTCATCGAGGCTTTCGCACGGACTGTATCCTGCCATTTGCATGATAGATGCGATGACTTCGCTATCCGCAACATTCATCTGACAGCCGTAGGTTTCGATAAACAGTTTTTTTGTTTCCAGTTCGGTTGCGGATTTAAAGTCCGCTCCCGTAGCTTCTTTTGTCATAATGTTATGTTATTATTTAATAAATTCATTTGCAAAGATATGAGTTTCTTCCCTAAAATCCATGAATGTGTTATATTTATTAGTATCTTTGGGCAATCCTTAACATTTGCAG
>ENA-OQHA01000089-OQHA01000089.1-human-gut-metagenome-genome-assembly--contig:-NODE-89-length-46592-cov-4.838997_pt1 | contig 46592 bp, 52 predicted proteins | sample MGYA00242558_ERZ504707 | MGnify/ENA primary metagenome ERZ504707 (study PRJEB26092, sample SAMD00036197) | human gut metagenome | host: Homo sapiens | study: EMG produced TPA metagenomics assembly of... | reverse complement strand
ATTCATGGTCATTACCGTGGCTGTTGTTGGTGCAAGCAGACGCTTCCTGGCACAGATCACAAGGCATCAGAACGAAGTAAAGTACATGAGTGCATCTCTGCAGTACAGCAATTATTCCGGTCACGCTGCATTTGCTATTCCATATGGGATCATGAAAGCAGATAAAGAAATCCAGGATATTTACAAGAAAAGCTGTCAATCAGATCTGGATCATTATGCAGAGCTTTGTGCATTAGGCATTGATCATGATTCAGCCGGATATTCTACACCTCAGGGACTTCGAAACGTACTGATCATCAGTGCAACACCATACCAGTGAAAGCATATGATTGGCCAGAGAACCTGCAGAAGAAATACAGACGAAACCAGGATTGTAATGCTCCAGGATTCAGGAAATAAAAAACGCCTGTCTGGAACTTTTATAGATAGTAAAGTTCCAAACAGACATTGCTGTTTGACCATTAGCTGTAGCTAATAGAATTGAATACTGTTTCAGCTAATTCATGTTTGCAGGTTTGGGAGAGATTGTTTCTTTTCCCGCCTTTTCTCTGATTTACATCCCCGAATAAGGGGTGACAACGGAGCGGAACCCAAATGTTAGCTGGACTTCCTAAAACCCATGTTTGCAAACCGGTAATTTTGATTAGCTGTCAGCTAACAAAAATCGGATTGCGTTAGCTGGAAATTAATCATTTTGAATGGAATTTTGTGTCACGAACGTGATTAGAAAATAACAAAAGCGTTCGTTGTCAGCTAATCCAGCTAACATTTTCGAACGCTTTGAAGCCCGTCCATAAGAGGATTTGAACCTCCGACCCCTCGCTTAGGAGGCGAGTGCTCTATCCAGCTGAGCTATATGGACATATATGGTTGTGAAACATTTCGAACACTTCCAAAAGTTTCACAACCATTATTTTACTATATTTATTTTGAAATTACAAGAATTAATTCTAAATTTGAAAACTTAATAGTGCAGCTGACCCTGCAGCCAGATTGTTCCTTTGAAGCGGCGTCCAACTGCCGGTTCACCGAGAAGATCTTTGCTGTTGATGCAGATATCAAACTGTATATCATTGCTCTCTATAGTCATCTGGCAGATTTCTTCACCTGTCAGGATATTCTTAAATTTCATGATATCCAGAATCTCACCAAGAACATTATACTGATCACATTCGATTCCATAAGGCATGAAATAAGAGTCCACGATCGTGAGAACATCATCTGTAACAATTCTCTGTGAAATCATGGAGTAAGTATCCATATCCTCCATTGTAAGGCTCTCCATAGCTTCCTCATCACCATTACGCGCTGCTGCGATCAGATTAGTCCTGTTTTTGGAAAGTTCTCTCTCCACCTTTACCGCTTCCTTATCCTTCTGCAGCGGAAACAGGATCTTTCCCTCAGAAGCCAGACCGGAAACCGTCACCGGACGGTCCCCCGGGTCTTTCAGGCCTTTGTATTTCTCCTGCATATATTCTGCCAGATTCTGCAGATAAAAGATCATAGTCACGCCAATACGCAGATCATCACATGCTCCTGCATAAGATTCCTTATCTGTATGACGTTCAACAGTCACTTTTTCCCTGGATGTGATTCCTGTTCCCCTGAAAAATGGGAAATAATATTCCACGTGAAACTCACCGTTCTCATCGTACTGACACAAACGCTGATTCCACAGTCACAGCCATAATTCTTGGAAAACTGTACAAATACGCCTTCCGGATGATTTTCCACGCAAACCTTTTCATCGTAGCTTGCGATCACATCACGGATGATCTCTTTTATTTCACTTCTTCTGGTAATCTGTGAAAAACCAACGGTCTTTAAATAACTGTGCACAAGAACACCTCCCTGAAAAAGCCTGCGTTTCTCTTACGCGCGTGTCTTTTTCTCAATCTTTGTCATACCGCCCATATATGGCTGCAGAGCTTTTGGAATGTTTACAGATCCATCTGCATTCAGGTTATTCTCCAGGAAAGCAATGAGCATTCTCGGAGGTGCTACTACTGTATTGTTTAATGTATGAGCAAGATATTTCTTGCCATCTTTGCCGTTTACACGGATTTTCAGACGACGTGCCTGTGCATCTCCAAGGTTGGAGCAGCTTCCTACCTCAAAGTATTTCTTCTGACGTGGAGACCATGCCTCAACATCGAGGGATTTTACCTTAAGATCAGCAAGGTCACCGGAGCAGCACTCAAGTGTACGAACCGGAATATCAAGAGAACGGAACAGATCTACTGTATTCTGCCACAGTTTGTCGAACCACATCTTACTCTCCTCTGGCTTGCAGACAACGATCATCTCCTGTTTCTCGAACTGATGGATACGGTAAACACCTCTCTCCTCAAGTCCATGAGCACCTTTCTCTTTACGGAAGCACGGAGAATAGCTTGTAAGTGTCTTCGGAAGCTCTTCCTCCGGGATGATCTGGTCAATGAATTTACCGATCATGGAATGCTCACTTGTTCCGATCAGGTAAAGATCCTCACCTTCGATCTTGTACATCATAGCATCCATCTCCGCAAAGCTCATAACGCCTGTAACAACGTTGCTTCTGATCATGAAAGGCGGTACGCAGTAAGTAAATCCCCGGTTGATCATGAAATCTCTTGCATAGGAAATTACTGCGGAATGAAGGCGTGCGATATCACCCATCAGATAATAGAATCCGTTACCGGCAACACGTCTTGCGCTGTCAAGATCGATTCCATCAAAATTCTCCATGATATCTGTATGATACGGAACTTCAAAATCCGGAACAACCGGCTCACCAAATTTCTCAATCTCTACGTTCTGGCTGTCGTCTTTACCGATCGGTACAGAAGGATCGATGATGTTCGGGATCACCATCATATCTTTCAGAAGCTCTTCCTCAACCTCTTTCTCTCTCTGAGAAAGTTCCTCAATACGAGTTCCGGATGCAGCAACCTGTTTTTTAACCTCTTCTGCCTCTTCTCTTTTTCCCTGGCCCATAAGAGCACCGATCTGTTTGGAGATCTTGTTTCTCTCAGCACGGAGAGCCTCAACCTCCTGCTTGATCTCTCTGTTTTCTTTATCAAGTTCGAGAACCTTGTCAACCAGCTCCAGTTTGCTGTCCTGGAACTTATTGCGGATATTCTGCTTTACAACCTCCGGATTCTCTCTCACAAACTTAATGTCTAACATGATATTCCTCCTGTATTAAAAATATTCTTACTCTTTGCAGTTTTTTATTCCTTCTCAATCTCACCAAGTCCAAAGTTTACTGCTTTTCTCAAAGCTTCCACTTCTTCCTGACTAAGTACAACATAGGACTCACCTTTTACGATCTCCTTTAAATAAAGGAAACAGTTATCGCGGCTGTGAACCGCATTCAAGATCAGACCCGTATTGTTTTTATCAAGAAGCGCCAGTGCAAAGCTGAGTTTTCCACCTACATCATCAAATGCATCATACTTTTCAACGCCATATTTGCTGAACATTACATTCATATTTTTTTGATAAAGCTGATGTCATGATCATGATCTTCCTTTGCTTCATACAGCCGGTCGATCTGTGCAAATTTTCTTACAAAAACTTTTTCCAGTGACTGTGCATCTCCGCCTCTCATAAACATCTTGTACTTCCGTTCCAAACGGCTGAGACGCATATTGCTACTCACCACATTGATCAGAAGAATGATGGTAAGGATCAGCAAAACAATGATCACAATCCCGGAATCAATTCCCATGCTTTCAAAAATCCCGCTCATTCTGCCTCCTATCTGATAGATTCGAACAGATCAATGATCCTCTCCAGTTCATCTCTGGAATAATATTCAATTTCAATTTTACCTTTGTTGTTTTTCTTTCGCTGAATGGATACCTTTGTTCCCATGATACCTTTCATTTTTTCTTCCAGGCTCTCATAAATGGCATCTTCTGCTGTGTTTCTCTCTGTTTTTACTTTTTTCGCAGGAGAAACCAGATTCTTTACAAGTTTTTCCGTCTCACGAACACTGAGTTTTTCATCAAAAACCTTCATGGCTGTTGTTTCCTGAAGAGCTTCATCAGAAATTCCCAGAAGTGCTCTCGCATGACCAGCTGAGATCATATCTGCAATTACCATTTCCTGAACTTTTGAAGAAAGCTTCAGAAGACGCATGGAATTAGTTACTGCAGTTCTGCTTTTGGCAACTCTGTCTGCGATTTCATCCTGTTTCAGGTGAAACTCTTCCATCAGACGTTTGTATGCCATCGCTTCCTCTATAGGATTCAGGTCTTCCCGCTGAATGTTCTCGATCAGGGAAATTTCTACGATTTCCTGGTCTGTAAACTCTTTTACAACAACAGGAACTTCCTTGAGCCCTGCCATCTTGGCAGCTCTCCAGCGGCGTTCGCCTGCAATGATCTCAAAATAATCCTTCTTATCGGATACCAACAACGGCTGAAGAACACCGTACTGTTTAATGGATTCCGAAAGTTCCAACAGCGCATCCTCATCAAAATGTCTTCTGGGCTGATTCAGATTTGGTTCTACGCTGGAAATTTTCACAAGTCGTTCTGCGGCCGGATTATCTTTTTCAGTTGGTTTGTCTTTTTTACAACTGCAGATCTTGTCTTTTTTGCAGGTTCCTTTGACGGACCGCCTGCTTTGTTCGGGATCAGTGCGTCAAGACCCTTTCCAAGGCCTCCTGTTCTTCTTCCAGCCATCACTCGTCCTCCCTGCCTATAACTTCTTCTGCCAGGAGGCGATAACTCTCTGCTCCTGTAGATCGTGAATCGTACAGATTGATCGGTTTTCCATAGCTTGGTGCCTCTGCAAGTCGTACATTTCTCGGTATGATCGTTTTGTATATATTCTGGTCCAGGTTTTCTTTTACATTTTCTACAACCTGAAGTGACAGATTTGTTCTGGCATCATACATAGTAAAGACCACGCCTTCGATCTTCAACCTCTTATTCAATCGGTCTCTTACCAGTTCGATGGTATGTATCAACTGTGATAAACCTTCCAATGCATAATACTCACACTGAATCGGCACCAGAACGGAGGTTGCGGCTGTCAAAGCATTAATTGTAAGCATACTCAGTGACGGCGGACAATCCATGATTATGTAATCATATTTCCGACGAAGTTTATCCGTGATCTTTTTCAGAATAAATTCTTTATCCTCAAGATCAACCAGTTCAATTTCTGCACCGGAAAGATTCATATTCGATGGTATCAGGTCAACATTATCTACAACGTTCTTTATAATGGTATCCTTGGTCTCTGCTTCTCCAAGCAGCAGCTCATAAAGGGTGTTTTCTACTGCATTCTTGTCTGCGCCAAGTCCACTGGTCGTATTTCCCTGCGGATCAATGTCGATGGCAAGAACCTTTTTCCCTTTTTCAGCAAGGCAGGCCGATAGATTGATGGCTGTCGTTGATTTCCAACCCCGCCTTTCTGATTGGCAACTGCAATGATTCGTCCCATTGTACCCTCCTTTTTATTTTTTAAGGGATTTTACTCATTGGATATCATTTATAACACTTTTATTTTTAAACTGCCACATAATGTTTCACGTGAAACAATAGAAAATAGGTTTTGAATTATTTTATTTATTGTGTAGTATACCCAAACTCATTCCGGACTAAACAGAAGTTTGACAGTAACAGTACATCGATTATAAAGTCCATCAACTCCGCATAAACTTCCAGTTTTATTTGTTACCAATCAGACTATATATTTTACGCCATAAAAACGTACCGAGAAATGAAGTTCCCGTTTATAGATATTTTGCTGAAATTGTTCTGGTTTATCGTAATCTCGAAAACAATTCGACTTTCTCGGTATAGATATTATCTTTTATGGAACCTTGCACACTGCTATATAGGCATCGAAATCCCTTTCTTTTACAGCATTTATAGCATTTTCAAATTTTATCTGAACACTAAAAACATTACTATTATTATCACGCGAACAAAAGCATCTGTAAACGCATTCGCAGTTCTACACTGAATAACTGCTTCGCGATTTACCAAAAGGACTACAAGCTACTCTTCCCTGATAAGAAGCAGTTCTTCAACCACTGCTTATCGTTTCTTGCAATTGAAGCCAAAAACAGTGGGACCTCCTGATTCGAGTCATACAAGCAAAAGCATCCGCAGTTGCTACACAGCTTTACACCGAATAACTGCTCCGCAGTTTATTAAAACTTGCTTGTACTCTTCCTGATACAAGCAAGTCACCAACCGCTGCTTATTGCTTCTTACACTTGAAGCAGGGGACCTCCTGACTCGATTAAAAACTATATCACGCTACCGTAAAGCGCATATGAGTTGTCGTTGTTGCGAAACATTTTTTAAGTCAAGCGGATAAAAACATCCTCTTCACTACTGCTCATAGCTTAATAAAGCTTCGCAGTTTATCAGAAGGAGACTGTACTTCTCCTGATACAAGCAAGTCCCCAACCACTGCTTATTGTAGTTCACAATTGAAGCAGGTGAATTACTTGATTCGATTAAAATCTATATTAAACCTACCATAAAACACATAAGCACGAACTACAGCTGTTTTTTATTTCTGCAATTGTCAAAGATAAGGTTATAACTCTTTATTCTTAATCTGTCTTCGGATGTTTCACGTGATATAGAAGATGGATTATCAAACCAATATTCATAATTGAAGCAAGTGACTTCCTCGATCCGGTTAAAAATGCCATCAACGAAATCGATCCAGGACACGGTTTGACTTGTAACTGCAAGGGTACTGAACAGTTACGAACACATTATAAAATCAATGAGAAATATCAAAAAAATACTCCGATATATTCTCTCTGGCATTATCTGTATCACGAAAGCATGTAAAAAATGCAAGAAACTCCATCCACAAAATAATGTGGCTGTTATCTTTATATCCCCCAAAAGCATCTATATATAGTAAATGGAAACTTCTTTTCCCGGAGTGTTTTTATAGTGTGAAATACATGTATCTCTCGTGAAAAAATATAATATTATGAAACTGGAAATTTTGATTTTTGTTTGTTTTATTATGTTTACGAAAGATTTGCGTATTTATTTCATTTTTCTTCCAATCCTGTTATATATTCGTTATGTACCTGTTAACTAAAGACTTTTTCAAGCATAGTTTCATTTTGTAATATCCAATATAAAATGTATCTGAATAAGGTTCCGGCATAGAACTGGCATAAAATAAATTTCACTTAATAGGCTTTTTTCTTCTAAATCAAGCCATAAAACACTTCCCTGCCTTCCCTTTATCCCAGTCATGCGGACAATTTTTTTGCATTCGATCATAGTTTTACACAAAATAGCTGTTTTACAGTTTATCAGGAAGAGTACAAGTATTTTCCCACCCACAGCTTATTGTTTTTTTGTAATCGAAGCTACTGCTTTCTTTTATTCGATCAATCAAAATTTCACATGTTTAAAGTAGGAACGGATCTATATTTTATCTTTTTGTCGCATGTGTGCAGGTGCACATTTTATATTTTAAGGCTTTTTTATATGTGCATGCGTGTAAAGTACGTTTTATCGTACTTTTTTATTTAAAGTACTATAATTTGTACTTTAATACTTTTTCATTCGTAAATATCCTATTATTTCTCTTTATTTGCCAGCATTTTCTTTCATAAAGTCCTTTTTATCGTACTCAACGTTTGTGTTATTATCATTATCATAGTGCTCTCTTCGCAGAAATAATCTCTTATTTCTCTTTATTTCATCCTTACTCTTATATTGTTTTTCTATAAAATCCCCCATATTTTCCGCCTTACCCTCCATTTTTTCATATAAATACACATTTTTACTACATTCACTTAACTTGTTAATTCCCCATCCAGTTCACAAAAGCATCTAACCGAAATCATGGGGAATACTGAGGACAGTATCTGGCAACTCCTCTTCAAGTGCGCAAACATATCTATCCAATTTGGGATCAAACGAATAAAAATACCCGTATTCGCTACGCAGTTCTACACCCAATAGCTACTTTGCAATTTATCAGGACCGGCTTACAATGTACCCATAACAGTGGCCACATGAATTAGTGCAGTACCTCGTTTTTAGACATGCCCACTATTCCTTTCCCTGCTTCTAAACGCCGTTGCATTCTTCCTAATACACGCCACCCACTGCTTATTACTTTTTACTTTTTCGTAATTGAAGCAGGGGACTTACTGTTAACTGGTAATATTATCCTCCGAGTTTTTTTTGTGAGCAAAGACCACTGAAAGCCCTAAACATACCATGCAAATTTATGTGATTAGCATAATTTCTGTGCATCGCGAAGTGTATTACCAAGAACGGAGTGATCAGTAATCAGGAAACTTCTTGATTTAAAATTCAAGCAGATAAAAGCATCCGCTTTACTACTTGCTCATAACCGAATAAGTGCTTCGCAGTTTATCCGAAGGAACCTGCACTTCTCCTGATGCAAGCAAGTTCCCCTGATTATTGCTTTTCGTAATCGAACCAGGGGACTTATTTGATTCAGTTAAAAACACTTCTTCTCTTGCCTCATTTTCCCCTGAAATGCTATAATCCATAAAGAAAGCATTCGCAAACTCCTTGCAGTTTGCGGCTAATACATTGTTTCGTAAATAACTATACCAATCGCGTGGGATGTGGGTTCGAGTGTGCAGGTATAAAAATGCAGGCGTAGCTGGCTATGCTGAGGCTTTTAGATCTGTGCAGTCGGATTCACCAACAAGTAATTGGTATAGTTATTTCGAAAACAATGTACTAGTACAGCGAAAATTAAGTTTCTGCTATATTGACGTAGGATGATTTTCTCATATGCAAGGCGAAGGAATGAGGCGTAGCGGTGGCTACGGCGATTGACGACAACGCAGCATATGAAAAATCAGACAAGTCAATATGGCGGTTACTTAATATTCGCTGTACTAGTCATTTATCATCTGATCGAAAGGAATATTTTATACATGAACACCACAAATAATCGCAACGATTTCTATAAAGAACAATTAGACAAGACTTTAAATGGCAATGAAAAGATCGAAACTGCCATTGCAGCACTCCAAAAAGAAGCAACCGAAGAAATGCTTGCTCATACTCTCACCGTGATCCGTCACAGAATGCAGGAACAGGCACAGCTGATCATTGCTGTAGAACCTCCAAAAGGTGATGGAAAAATTTCTCTTCATGCGATCAAAACCAACGATGGAAAGCAATGGTGGGCTGCATTTACCAGTTTTGACGAAGAGTTAAAAGGCAGTGATAAGATCATGTCCACATTTACCGCAGAGATTGATAAGATTTTTGCTTCTGCATTGCAAGAGCCGTCTGTTGAGGGAGTAATTCTCAATCCATGGAACCGCACACTGATGCTGAACAAAACCCTTATCAACATCATCCTCGGCAATCCTGTATAGCATCAGCTCTGTCGGATAACAAGTCCAATGTTTCACGTGAAACACTTGGTATTTTACTGAAGTATAAAAGCATTCCAGCGGATAACAGCATCCGCTTCGCTACTTGCTCATAACCAAATAACTGCTTTGCAGTTTATCAGAAGGAGCTTTTCCTCCTCCTGATACAAGCAAGTCCACGCCCTCTGCTTATTGCTCTTCGCAATTAAAGCAGGGGACTTACTTGATTCGGTTCCAAATCTGATTTCTATGTATCATGAAGCATATTGGCGATGCTACTGTTCACTGATAATATTCCGTAAGTTTTTTTATAAACGAAGGTCGCAGAAAGCCCGAGACCATACCGCACCAATTTATGCGATCAACATAAATTCTTTGCATTGCGAAGCGCGTTACTGAAAGCAGAACGAACAGCAACTTAGCGATCATCGCCAAGAACAGAATGGACAGTAGCGTCAGCATACAATAACAAGGTTAGGGTTCCCACAAAAGCATTGTAAATTTTTCGTTCCTGTCGTATAATAAAGCAAAGAAATATTCAGAAAAATCAGATCAGATACCTGAATTACGTTACATCTGTCCTGATTATTTTTACGAATTCCAGGAGGCTTTTTAATGAAGAAAAATGGACACAGACTACTTACTCTTGCAGCTTTAGTCGGAACTGCCGCAGGTGTTATTCATATTGCTAACCGTTTCATAGATGCCACATCTCAGCTTAAAGATATGCTGGAACAGCCACACAGTAAAACCTATGACTGGCGTTTTGGAAAGATTTTTTATACAAAACAGGGACATGGCACCCCTATTCTTCTTATTCATGATATCATGCCAGGCGCTTCCGGTTATGAATGGAATGCCATAGAGAAGCAGCTCGCAACCGAACATACAGTTTACACCATTGATCTTCTTGGATGTGGACGTTCCGAAAAACCGGATATTACTTATACCAATTTTGTATTTGCTCAGTTACTTTGTGATTTTGCCAAGAATGTGATTCGTGAGGAAACCGATGTTATTGCCAGTGGTTTCTCAGGTTCTTTTGCGATCATGGCTTACCGTAACAATTCCGACCATTTCCGCAAGATCATGCTGGTCAATCCACCAAGCTTCAGTTCCCTGAAGCAGGCACCTTGTAAAGACAACAAGCTCTTTAAGTATTTTATCGAGCTTCCGATTTTCGGAACTCTGATCTATCATATGGTAGCTTCCCGCGAATCCATCAGTAGTCTGTTTATGGAAAAGCTGTTCTACAATCCCTTCCATGTAACAGATACACTGGTAGACACCTATTATGAATCCGCTCACAAGGGTGGTTCCAACGCCAAATATCTGTATTCCAGCTACATTGGCAAATACCTGAATATCAGCATTAATAATGCCGTAGAATCTTCCGATGCATGCATCTATATTATTTCCGGAGAAAAAGAAGCTTCCGCTTCTCTTATCGCAGAGGAATATCAGAAGCTGAATTCTTCCATTGAAACCGCTGTGATCCCGGAAACCAGACATCTTCCTCATCTGGAAGATCCGGAACATTTCCTGGAACAGGTAGCTATTTTCCTGTAAAAACAACTTATGATCCGGCATCAAAATTTATCTATAGTAATTTTGGAAATCAACGCATCAAAAGTACATTGTTCATATTCGGAGCCATTGAGCTCCATACAGTAATTTGTGGAAATGCTATAAACCAACAAAAAGCCAATAAAAAAAGAGTACTGTTTCACGTGAAACATGAGTTTTCCCTCAAACAAACGTGAAACAATACTCTTTATTTTTTACCAGACTCACAGCATGCATCCGGACATTTCTCTTATCTAAGTGCCTGCTCCAGATACATGTGTGTTGTATTATCGATCAGCTTATGTGTCAACTCTGCCATATGCTGTGTACTCTCCTGATTCTCAGAAGACAGCCATGTCTTGATCATTCCTACGCATCCATTCAGACAAAACGCATACGCATACTCAATATCACGGTTGTCTTTCGGCAGACGAATTGACAAGCGATGCAGCACTGTATCTGCGATCAGTTTTTCTATACGATTCACAAAAGCCATATCTCCATTCTTTCCAAGAAGTGCGATACAAATATCCTTATTATGATCCAGGATCGTAAATATCTGCTCAATAAAAGGATACGAGCTCTCCTTATTATTAAGAGGATCCAGAGGATAGTCTGCCACCAGATGCGTGATTTCCTCCATCAATTCAGCCTCTATGGATTCCAGCATCTGATAGATATCTGTATAGTGAAGATAAAATGTGGAGCGGTTGATATCAACTTCTTCCACCAGTTCCTTTACCGTAATTTCCTTAATACTCTTCTTCTGCATAAGACGGGCAAGCCCCGCTCGCAACTGTGCCTTGGTCTTACGTACTCTTCTGTCAACTTTTTCCGCCATCTTAATTCCCCCTGCAATTCAAAAAAGCAAGCACGTTTCCTCCGCCTCAATCACCTGTTACTTACGATACTCTGCAACTGTCATACAATGCATAATGCATCCTTCAAACGAATAAAAGCATTCGCTTTCTCTACGCCGATCTGCATGATACCAGATATCTGCTGTTGTTAAGAATTGACAAGATCAAAATTGTTAACGACGCCGACCTACACGATACCAGATATCTGCTGCATATTTGTGTTGAAACATAGGAATCCTGTCTGCATTTAATATTACCAACTGCACATAAATTCAAAGGAAATAACGTACTTTTTGTCTATTATGCAGTTTTTTATTTGTAATAGACACTTCCATTATTTCCGTCTATTAATATACATTCAGTAAATATTTAATGGTTGTATCTGTGGTATGTGTTTAGTATAATACATCACGTAAAGAAAATCAACACTTTGTTTGATAATGGAGCATTAAGCTATTAATAGATTTTAATATGATTAATAGATCTCGTCACCATTACTGGAATAAAGTTTGATTAATCAACTATGTTTGATAATACAATTTAATAAGAAAGGGATAGGTAATATGATCAAAAACGAATGGAAAAGCTTACTTCGTAACAAGCTCATGCTTATCGTCGTAATCGCCATTATCGTAATCCCGATCATCTATGCAGGTCTGTTTCTGAAATCCATGTGGGATCCTTACGGAAACGTAGACAGCCTGCCAGTGGCCGTGGTAAACGAAGACAAACCTGTCGAGTATAATGGCAAGACCTTAAGCATAGGTAAGGACATGACGGATGAGCTGAAAGACAACGACTCAATGGCATTTAACATTGTAGACAGCAAGACAGCAGAGGACGGTCTGGCCAATGGAACCTATTACATGGTTATCAAAATCCCGGAAAATTTCTCCGCAAACGCAGCCACTGTAATGGACAACGATCCAAAGCAAATGGAGCTATCCTATGAGACAAACCCTGGAACCAACTATATCGCCTCCAAGCTCAGTGAAACAGCAATGCTGAAGCTTCGTGATAACATTGCTTCCAAGGTTACGGAAACCTATACAGAAACCGTTTTTGATTCTATCTCAGAAGCAGGTGACGGAATGCAGGAAGCTGCAGACGGATCCGGAAAGATCGAAGACGGACTGAATACAGCAGCTGATGGTAACAAAACAATTACCAAAAACCTTAAGAAGCTTTCCACCAGTACTCTTACTTTCGTAAGCGGTGCTGACAGTCTCACGAGTCTAAGACCTACACCGATGGTGTTGCAAAGGTTAACGATGGTGCAAAGAGCCTGGACGATGGTGCAGATCAGCTGAACAGCGGCGTTGCAACTCTCACAGAAAAGGTTCCTGAGCTGACAACCGGTGTGGATACTCTGGATAAAGGTGTTCAGCAGTACACCGCTGGTGTGGATGAGCTTAATAAAAATTCTGATACACTGAAATCCGGCGCAAGCAGCCTGGAATCCGGTGCAAATGCATTAAGTGCAGGTATTGATACTCTTTCCGACGGAGCAACACAGTATGTAGCTGGTGCTGACACTCTTGCAGATGGAACTACCACCTATGTGGCTGGTGCTGGCAAACTCGCAGCCGGTGCCAAAGAGCTTGCAAAACTTGAAGACGGACTCACAACAGTTTCCAATGGTATCTCTCAGCTGAATACCGGTGTTACCAAAGGAACCGATGACTCACAGTCACTGATATCCGGAACACAGCAGCTGGAAAACGGACTGAAATCCCTGAACGATAAGGTTTCTGCTCTGAAAGAGGGAACAACACAGGAATCCATCAACAAGCTTGCAGCCGGCCTTACGTCCGCAAAGAATGGTATGGACACAGCCGCAGCTGGTATGAACAGTGCTGCAGCTGGTATGAACAATGCCGCAGACGGAATCAACAACGCAGCCGGATATATCACTCAGGCCGCAGGCATCACAAGTCAGACCAGCAGCAGTATCACAGACAGTCTAATCCCTGCTCTCCAGAATGCAGGCACACAGTTCTCACAGGTAGGTGATCAGTCAGCAGCATCCTTACAGGATACGGACAGCAGACAACGGAAGCACTTACTGATGCAAATACCAAGATCGGTACTGCCGGACAGACAATGACCGATTTAGCAGCACAGCTTCAGGCGATTCAAGCAACCGCTTCTGAGGACGGAACCATTTCCGCAGCAGCTCTGAATGATGTGATCAACGCTTTAAACAGCGTAGCCGGTGGAATGACTGGCGTGGACGGTTCTTACATGAGCAGCTATTCTGATCAGGTTTCACAGCTTGCAGCTGGTGTATCCGGTCAGCTCTCTTCTACTCAGGAAAACCTGAATACTGTTGCTTCCAAGCTTAACGAAGCAGCTTCCGGACTGACTCAGATCTCCGGAGGACTGACTCAGGGTGCCGGCACACTTTCTGAGGGTGCAACAACCATGACAGATGGTGCAAACCAGATGAGTGCAGGTGCAACAACCATGAGCGCAGGTGCAGAGCAGTTATCTGCAGCTACAAGTCAGCTTCCTACAAATCTGATCGCTCAGCTTTCTGCAGGTGTTACCCAGCTGTATCAGGGTGCACAGGCTGTAAACACAGGAACCAAGAACGTTTCCGCAGGACTTCAGTCTCTGGAATACGGCACAGTCGAAGCCTTCCCGGCTGCAGCAGCAGGAATCAAAGCTCTGAACGATGGATTTGACCAACTGACATCTTATGATAAGCAGCTCAACGACGGTGCAAAGAATCTGAAAACAGCCGGCAAACAGATCACTGACGCACTTCCGGATATCAAATCCGGTGCAGGTCAGCTGGCAGATGGTTCTAAGGCACTGACAGATGGAATCACAACTTACACCGATGGTATTGCTAAGCTTTCCGAAAACAGTGCTGCTCTTACAGACGGCACCAAGAAACTGGCAACAGGAGCCAATGCTCTTTCCAGCGGTGCTGCTACTCTTGCAGATGGAACAAAAGCATTAGCCGATGGTTCCGGAACACTGACAGATGGAATCACAACCTACACCGATGGTGTTGCTAAGCTTTCCGAAAACAGCTCCGCTCTTACAGACGGTACCAAAAAGCTCTCAACAGGAGCCAAAACCCTTTCCAGCGGTGCTACTACTCTTGCAAACGGAACTAAGACATTAGCAAACGGTACCTCAACGCTTCTCAGCGGTACCGAGAAGCTTGTAAGCAACAACAGCACACTTAACAATGGTGCAAAACAGCTTGCAGATGGCGCTGCCCAGATCCAGAGCGGTTCCTCTCAGTTGTATGATGGATCCAAGAAGCTTGGAAGCGGTATGAAAGAACTGAAAGACGGTTCCAAGACACTGACCACAAGCCTCAGCGATGGAGCTACCACTGTAAAAGACAATTCAGCAAGTAATGAAACGATCAAAATGTTCGCAACTCCTGTTGTGAACGATGAAACAAAACTTACCGATGTCCCGAATAACGGACACGCAATGGCACCTTACATGATGTCTGTAGGCCTCTGGGTCGGCGCACTGGCATTCTGCCTGATGTATCCTCTGGCTCAGTATAAGGCAAACTGAAATCCGGTTTCGCATGGTGGGCAAGCAAGGCTTCCGTCCTTTATCCGGTAGCAATCCTTCAGGGAATCTGCTGATCCTGTTGTTACGTGCATTTAACGGATTCACACCTGCAGAGATGGGCAAAACCGTACTCTTCGCCTGCCTGACATCAATGACCTTTACCTCTATCATGTACTTCTTCAACATTACTCTTGGTAAAGTAGGAAGCTTCCTGATGCTGGTATTCATGGTCGTTCAGCTTGCAGGATCTGCCGGAACTTATCCGGTTGAGGTTTCACCTTCATTCGTTGCAAAGATCCATGCATACGTTCCGTTTACTTATACGGTCAACGCATTCCGTGCAACGATCAGCGGTGGCCGGAGCATTACCACTTCCATTATTGTAATGGTTGCACTGTTAGTGATCTTCACGATCCTGACGATCCTTCAGTTCAATCACATGACCAAGAGAAAGAAAGCAGAAAAAGTTGTTCTCTTCGACTGGCTGGAAGAAAGAGGTCTTGCATAATACTTAGTTACTGACAGAAGCTCCCCCGAACCTTCTGTTAGATATAGAAAAATTGAAACTGTACAGTTGCTCAGATGAGCTTCTGTACAGTTTTTTATATCTTCATCTGCTATCCCCTATGTTTTTCTGGACGGAAACAGCAATACAAAAAATACAACCTGCACCGATTAAAAGCCAGGCACCGCAACCAAATACCGTATTCGTGCATACCACATCACAAACGGTAAAAAATATACGGACCTTATTCTTCTGTAAGGACCGTAAAATAATAGCAACATAAAAACACCCCGGAAATCCTGATCTGTGTGGTGTCTCCGAATATCTGATCATCAAACGGATATTCGGAGATCACCTTATTGTTTGCGGATCTCCGAGGTGTTTTTATTTATTTTCTTAATATTTTATTTTTCCGCCTCAGCTGTTGGTGTTGCTGTGGCTTCTGTCTCTGTTTCACCGTTTACCATGGTTTCATATGCATTGAACATTTCTTTTACTGTCATTTTGTTTACAAGAAATACCTTGTCTCCAACGACAGCTGCATAATAGTTTGTGTCATATGTGTAGAAGGTAACGGTTGTCTGGTTCTTGTCAGAGTCTGTGAATACAGCGGTCATCTCCGGATCTGCAGCCGGTGTATAAGCGTCTGTCAGTCTCTTCTGTCCTGCCATGTTTATCAGCTTGTTGTAGAAGGTGGTAAAGGTTGTACTTTCTATTTCCTTACCATCCAGCTGATAGGTTGTTGTTTCTTTCTCGTTTCCGTCATCATCTGTGGATGTTTCACGTGAAACATTTACAGTACTTGTTGTTTCACCGTAAGTAACCTGGAGCTGATCCAGATTTTTTACAGACAGATAATTGACGATCAGTGACCAGAGATCTGACGGCGTCTTGTCAATAACTGCACTCAATGTATCTGTTGACATTGTATAGATCTGTTTGTTATCTACCGTTACATATCTGCTGCCATCTCCTGCCTCATCACCAACGTAAATGACAAGCTGTTTATCCACTGTGGTTGTCTTGCTGTCTGCATCTTCTGAGCTGCTGTCCGTGTCAGTAGTGTCGCTGCTCTCAGAATCGCTCTCAGAGGCCGTAGAATCGTTTTCTCCGGATTCTGTACTGTCTGTGCTGTCATCCTTCACCTCTTCCTGATAATCCACTGTAATCGTCGCATAGGGCTTATCAAGGCCATACTTGGAAAGATCCTCTGCATTGTAGTTTACAAACTGGTCAAATGCAAAGCTTCCAAGTCCGGAGGTTATGTTTCCTGCTGCCGTTGTATCGGCAGACTCTTTATCGCTGCTTCCGTCACCGGAAACAGCCCAGGTAGCTCCGTCGGAATTTTCTTCCAGGACATAGGAATCTTTATCCTCGCTGACCTGGACCTTTTTCACTGTGGAAGAATCAATTGTTGGGAAATCTTCTCCCTGTGCATAATCGTAAAGGGAATTCATAAACGGAGACACTGTGTCCGCTGCCACTACATATACCGTGCTGTCATCATCATCCTTGGAAATGTAATACTGATTCGTAGACGTATTCTCATCTCCGATGTTGAGCTTCGTTGTCCCATCAGCGGTATCAACGGTTACTGTGTTAGATGGAGAATCCAGTCCGTATTCCGTAAGATCCTCCACATCCTCCAGGACTCTGTCCGCTTCCACCTTTTTGATGGCGGAAGCTGCGGAATCCAGAGTTGTCTGATTTACAGGAAAAGCAGTCTCATCCTTTTTCACCCAGGAATCATCTTTTTTCTCAAAGGTCACTTCCTTCTTGTCTACGATAAATTCCAGAGATTTAATGTCATCCGTTTTCACGGAAAACACTTCTGTTTTGCTTTCCTCTTCGCTGCTGCTCTCTGACTTTTCTTCTTTGGATACATAGGTGCTCAGTCCCACATAAACGCCGCCGAGAACTGCCAGAACAACAACTGCTGAAACAAGTTTGGTCGATTTTTTCATTATGCTTTTCTCCTCTTAAGCCAGATCAGGAATCCTGCAACAAGGAACACTCCCGGGATCAGACCAATGGTACAGATCTTCCAGAAGGCTGCATCATAATCGGTTACTGTCAGACTTGTGGACTCAAGGCTCTTGGATGGAATAGAAACGGAATTACTGTCGTCCGTGCTGGTCATCCAATTCAAGGACTCCAGAAGGAGCTTTTCATTTCCGCCGGATACCATCTGGTTCACCTGGCTCTCCATCAGATTTGCTGTGGAGTAGTAAACAATCCGTGTTTCCTTATCATCATCCAGTTTCTCAGTGATGGCAACACCAAGATCAAACGGTCCGTCTGCATCTCCGTCTTCCTTTTCGATATTGCTGCTCTGCATATTTGTTTTGGAGTAAGCCTTGTCAGAGGTTGTCAGGATACTGTCGATGGTTACAGTATCTCTTACATCATCTGTTTTCTGAATGCCCTGTGCATACGGTGCCAGTACATAGGAGCCTGCAGAAGCTGTCTCAGAGCTTGCATCTGTGCTGTTGACTGTTGGTACAAGATAATATGGCATTTGCATTCCATAATGCTGATTATCACCCTCAAATACGATTCCCTCTGCACACTTTACACCATAATTTTCAAGAACCGCATCAAAGTTCGGCAGATCATCCTGTGTATAATCCGAGAAGATCATAGCTTTTCCGCCTGCCTCCAGATAATCCAGGAGCTCTGTTTTTTCTTCCTCGGAAATATCGCTGGTCGGAGATACGATCATCAGGCAGTCTGCATCATCCGGAACCTTTCCCTCTGTGAGAAGGTTCAGCTCCTTAATATCAATGTTTGCTTTCTGGATATCTTCTTTAAAGCTGGAATCCAGATCTTTTTCTCCGTGTCCGGATAAGGTATACATGATTGGAAGATCCTCGGATGTTACATAACCGATCGCACTTGTGATCTGTCCTTCTCCATCAAATCCGGTAGTAGTCTGCTGCCAGGTATTATAGTCTACTGAAGAGGAATACATATCGTTGTAATTGATAACCTTGTTTCTGTCGCCGCAGACTACGATCAGGCTGTTTGACGCAAGATCATCGGTTGTATATTCCGATGCAAATTTCGGATTTACAACAGGGTCTTTCACCTCAACTTTAATATGCTTGGACTCATCTTTATAACGTGAAAGCAGATTGGAGATCGTGTCGTCCTCAGAACCGCTTGCCGCGATCTGATAAATGGTAACATCCTTATCCAGTGCCTTCAGTACCTTCTTTGTTTCATCACCGATGGTGTAAAGCTTGGATGAGCTTACATCCAGCTGTGAATATTTGGATGGAATCGCACCGACGATCATATTGATCACAACCACGATCACGATAAAGACAGCTGCCATAGCCATGCTGTAGGAACCGTTTTTGATATGTTTTTTGCTGATGGTGCCTACCAGTTTTTTCGGATCCGGTTTATGTTTCTTTTTGCCGGAGTCCTGTGCGGTCTCCGGTACGGCTGCCTCGCCTTTATTTTTCTTAAATTTCTCACTGAATTTCATTTCCATTCACCCCCTAGTTCCAGCGTCTCTTCTGAATGGACTGCATGGTAAGGAACAGGCAGATCGCAATAACAGAAATAAAATAAACGATTCCTGTCACGTCAAACACGCCTTTTGTAAAATTATCATAATGTCCGCTCAGGTTAAATACGTTCAGTACCTTCTGGATACCACCCTGGAAAATACTGGATTTTACAACGTATACGATCACAAGGGCAATCTCTCCCACAGCTCCGATCACTACAGAGATCAGGACATTTTTGATCATGGTATAAATGATGATAGCGATTGCCACGATCAGAAGTCCAAATGCCACTGCGGTTGACATGGAGGTCTGTGAAAAGAATGAAGAAATTCCGTTCATCATATAGAAGGCGAACAGGAATACAAAAGTAAGTACTGCTGCAATTACCTGGCTTTCTGTAAGTGCTGACATAAATACACCGATTGCCAGATTTGCGCATCCCAGAAGGAAAAATCCCAGGATCCCGGTGTATGCGGAAGCATAGGAAATCGTTCCGAACTTACTCATGATCAGAGGATAAACGCACATGATCACGACCGGAATGGCAAACACAGCTACCAGTGCAAGATATTTTCCAAATACGATATCCCATACAGATACCGGTGCGGTCAGAAGAAGCTGATCCGTTTTCTGCTTGCGCTCTTCTGCAAGTACACGCATGGAAAGGATCGGCACACCGATCAGGAACACAAAGGTCAGTGCGCTTAAGGTAGTTTCAAATTTTGAATAGCCGCCTGAAAGCTGATATGCGGAAAATAAATTCCGGTCAGCACCAGGACAAAAAATATGAAGAGATATCCAACCATGGAGGTCAGATAGCTTTTCAGTTCTCTTTTAAAAATCGCTGTCATGACTGATCCCCCTCTTTCTCATCAGAAGCCTTCTCTGGTTCCCCGTTTTTTTCTTCCTGAGTTTTTTCTTCTTCCGATGATCTGTCTTCTACCGGTTTCCACTGTGAGCTTTCCGGTTTTCCGGCGGATTTTTTCTCTCCTTCGGTAAGTTCAAGGAATACATCCTCAAGGGAAACCCTCTTAACCTGCATCTCGTAGATCGGACAGTTCGCTTTTGCCATAGCGTAGAAGACTTTTTCACGGATATCCACATTTTCCTGAATGGAAAGTTTTGTTTTCCACAATTTTTCATCGCTGTCATAGGACATTTCCACCCCGGTTACGCCTTCGATCGTTTCCAGAGCTTTTCGAATCGTGTCTTTCTCGCCTTTTACCTTCATAAGTAGGCTGTTGGAGCCTGCTGCCAGACGTTCCAGATTATCCGGTGTATCGCTGGCTACCAGCTTTCCATGGGAAATGATCAGAACATAATCACACACTGCTCTTACCTCGGAAAGGATATGGGAGCTTAGGATAACCGTGTGCTTCTGCTTCAGGCCTTTGATCAGGTCACGGATCTCGATGATCTGCTTCGGATCAAGTCCTACTGTCGGCTCATCCAGGATGATCACTTCAGGATATCCCAGGATTGCCTGTGCAAGACCCACTCTCTGGCGATAACCTTTGGAAAGGTTTTTGATCAGACGGTCTTTCATGTCTGTGATCTTTACCATATCCATGACTTCTTTTATCTGCTTGTCTTTTTGGTTTCTTGGGATTTTTTTCAGATCAGCCGCAAATTTCATGTACTCAAGAACAGTCATATCAAAATAGAGCGGCGGCATTTCCGGCAGATAGCCGATACATTTCTTGGCTGCCTCCGGTTCCTCCAGAATATCATGACCATCGATCATCACTTTTCCTTCTGTGGAAGCAATGTATCCTGTGATCATGTTCATAGTTGTTGATTTTCCTGCACCGTTGGGGCCCAGGAATCCGTAAATTTTCCCCTTTTCGATCTGAAAGGAAAGATGGTCAACTGCAGTATGATCGCCATACTTTTTGACCAGATTACTTACTTCGATCACTTTACTCTCCTCCTTTTATTCTCAGGGAAATACTTTTTTTAATTATCGATTTCCCATTTTATAAGATGCCAGAGGCAAAAGGTCCTGAAACTGAAGCCCTTGACTCTGGCGTCTTTTCAATACCAATAGAAAATGCCCCTGGATGAAACAGAGAATGGGGGAAATCCAGGGGCATCTCTATCGGATTATAGTGTAAAAGTAATTTGTGATAAAAGTAGGATAAATTTGTGATAATTTTGTGAAACTCCCGGACAAAAAATCTCCTGTCGGACAGATTTTGCCTTTGTTCGACAGGAGGTATCTTATGCCAGTGGCTCTCTGAGCGGTGTTCCGGCTTTTCTCGGATATTTGCCTGGGGTGTTCTTTACCTTCTCGATAATGACCAGGGAGCGGCCGATCTCGGAGCCCGGAAGGTCAAAGTACTGAATATCCCTGATCTTTCCACCAAGGATCTTTACTGCTTTCTCTGCTGCTTCTGCTTCTTCCTTTACAGAACCGGATTTATAGGAGACAAAAAGCCCTCCGACTTTTACATACGGGAGACAGTATTCAGACAGGGTTGCAAGTCCGGATACTGCTCTGGATACGCAGAGATCATATTTTTCTCTGTAGGCTTTGTTTTTTGCATATTCTTCGGCTCTTCCGTGAATGGCGGAAATCCCCTCCAGGCCCAGGAGCGCAAAGGTTTCTTCCAGGAATTTTACTCTTTTATTGAGGGAGTCCAGAAGGCAGGCTTCCACCTCCGGGAAGGCAATCTTCAGAGGAACACCCGGGAATCCGGCGCCGGTTCCGATGTCCATAACGGTTTTTATCTTACCCATATCTACAGCCTTGACGCAGCAAAGGCTGTCCAGGAAATGTTTCACGAGAACCTCGTCAAATTCTGTGATACCGGTGAGGTTCATGACTTTGTTTTTTTCTACAAGATATTCGTAGAATCGGATAAACTGGTTTTTCTGCGTGTCACTGAGTGTGATCCCAAGCTCCTCGCAGCCTTTTTCCAGGATTTCTAAATTGTACATGCAGCTTCCTCTCTTATTTTCTGTGTTTTATTGTTATTCGTTGTATTATCCGTGTTTATGTCCGGATCTGCTTTCCAGATATACAAGAAGCACGGAAATGTCAGCCGGGGATACACCGGAGATACGGGACGCCTGGCCGATGGACACCGGTCTGTAGGCTTCTAGCTTCTGGCGTGCCTCAATGCGGAGGCTTCCTACATCTTCGTAATCAATGTCTTCCGGAAGCTTTTTCTGCTCCAGTTTCTTAAACTGCTCTACCTGCTTCATCTGGCGGCGGATGTAGCCATCATATTTGATATTGATCTCTACCTGCTCACATACATCTTCCGGAAGCTCCGTTCTTTCTTTATCGATGGGTGCAAGCACCTTATAGTTAAGCTCCGGCCGACGGATCAGCTCTGCAATGGTGGTTCCGGATTTCAGAAGGGTACTGTTCAGAGATTCCAGAAGGCTCTGTACCTCTGCAGAACCACCTACGGTTGCATGTTCCACTCTCTCGATCTCTTCCTGGATCCGGCGCTCTTTTTCCTGTAATTTATGGTATGTCTCATCATCGATCAGGCCGACCTCCCAGCCTTTTTTGCGAAGGCGGAGATCTGCGTTGTCCTGTCGGAGAAGCAGACGGTACTCAGCACGGCTTGTCATCATTCGGTATGGCTCATGGTTCTCCTTTGTTACCAGATCATCGATGAGAACGCCGATATATGCCTCTGAGCGGTCCAAAATCAGCTGTTCCCGCCTTTTACCTCCATAGCCGCATTAATTCCCGCTATGAGCCCTGAGCGGCTGCTTCCTCATATCCGGAGCTCCCGTTAAACTGTCCGCCGCTGAAAAGGCCCTTGATCTTTTTGAATTCCAGTGTGGGATAGAGCTGGCGCGGATTGATGCAGTCATACTCAATAGCGTAAGCATTTTTTACAATCCTGGCGTTCTCCAGACCCGGTACGGAATGGTACATCTCGTACTGAACATCCTCCGGCAGGGAGCTGGACATTCCGCCGATGTACATTTCATTTGTGTAAAGACCTTCCGGTTCAATAAATACCTGATGGCGTTTTTTGTCTGCAAAACGGACTACTTTATCCTCAATGGACGGACAGTAACGTGGTCCGGTTCCTTCGATCATTCCGGAATAAAGGGGGGATCTGTCCAGATTTGCACGGATGATCTCGTGTGTTTTTTCGTTTGTATAGGTCAGCCAGCAGGATTTCTGCTCGATCTGTACCGATTCCGGGTCTGTGGAAAAAGAGAACGGTACGACTCTTTCATCTCCGAACTGCTCTTCCATCTTAGAATAATCAATGGTGTTTCCGGCGATTCTGGCCGGAGTTCCTGTTTTGAAGCGGAACATTTCGATCCCCAGCTTTTTCAGGGAATCCGTAAGGTAATTGGCTGCCTGAAGGCCGTTCGGTCCTGTATAGTTGCTGACGTCGCCGTAAATGCAGCGGGCCTTGAGGTAGGTTCCTGTACAGAGGACTACAGCTTTTGCGTGGTAGGTGGCTCCTGAGAAGGTTTTTACACCGGTGATGTGCCCGTCTTCTACCAGAAGCTCGGTCACTTCGCCCTGGCGGATGGTTAAGTTCTCTGTATTTTCCAATGTCTTTCTCATTTCTGTGCTGTAGGCCTGTTTATCGGCCTGTGCACGAAGGGAATGGACTGCAGGGCCTTTGGACTGGTTGAGCATTTTGGACTGGATGAAGGTTTTGTCTATATTTTTACCCATTTCTCCACCGAGAGCATCCAGCTCGCGGACGAGATGCCCTTTGGAGCTGCCGCCTACGTTGGGGTTGCAGGGCATAAGGCGATGCTGTCTACGCTGACTGTGAACATGACTGTGTTGAGCCTAAGCGGGCGCATGCCAGTGATGCTTCGCAGCCTGCGTGGCCGGCGCCTACTACTATGATGTCGAAAAACTGTTCCAGATTTTTCATGCTTTTTCTCCTTTATTTTTCTCTTATTCTTTTTCTTTATTTTTCTTTGTGATTTTCTTTTTCTTTGTTTATTGTGTGGTTGGTTTTTGGTTTTAGTTTTGATTTCTTGGCAGAAGGCCTGTTTTTTTGCTTTGAGAAGCTGTGGAAAACCGCAAAGGGGCCGTAAAGCCACGGCCCCTCTGCACACCCCTCGGGCTTTTTTTAGGAGTTCTTGGGTTGTGGTGTGTGATACGGTGCTGACTTTTGTCTGTATGCTTCGGTGTTGGATGTGAAACGTTGTGCCGAGGTTGTTTTGAGTTCTTGGGTTGTGGTGTGGGGTACGGTGTTGACTTTTGTCTGTATGCTTCGGTATTGGATGCGGAACGTTGTGCCGAGGGGGTTGCAGTGGAACTGTAATGAGGTTCTCGACGTGCGATGCACGTCTGCGGAATTCTGCAGTCCATGTGGCGTACAGCCGGGAGCCGCAATCTATGCGGCATATGCAGCCGAGGTTCCACAACCCATGCGGCATATACAGCCGGAGTTCCGCAATCTATGCGGTATATACGGCGGGGTCTCCGCAATCTATATTATGCAACAATATATCCTACAGAAATATACAAAGTTCCGTTTGATATATTTCGGCTCAGTGTCGAATTGCCGATACAGAAGCATACAGACACAAGTTAGTTTCTTTCAGCATTCCACAATCGCTGCACTATATAAAAAAGGCCCAGGGGTGTGCAGAGGGGCGCGGCCTTGTGCCCCTTTGCGGTTTTCTCACATTCCAATGTGATCTACCCTCTGCGGGCTTCCGCAGTCCATGTGTCATACAGCAGGGAGCCGCAATCTATGCGGCCATTCGGCCGGGGCCTCCGCAGCCCATGCGGTTATTATTTCCCCATACAAAATTTAGAAAATATCTCATTAACAAGGTCTTCCCCAAGTGATTCTCCCAAAATCCGTCCCAGACTTTCGTATGCATCTGTCAGGTCTATGGAATAAAAATCCTCCGGCATTCCGCTTTCTATGCTATTTTCTACCAGAGAAAGACTTTCCTGCGCTTTTAAAAGCTCCTGTCTGTGGCGTTCATTAGTGATGTAGACTTCATCATTGAAGTCAATCTCCCCACTGAAGAACATTTCCCGGATTTTTTCTTCCAGGTCTGTGATCCCGGTTTCTTCTTTTGCGGAGATTGGGATCACCGGCTGGTTTATTCTGCTCTTTAAATCCTCTATATCTATAGCAGATTCAAGGTCTGTCTTGCTGTAGAGGACAATTGTCTTTTTCTCTTGCAAAATTTTTATGATTTCTTCGTCGTTTTCATCTAACGGTACGGAGGAATCTACAACATAGAGGATCAGGTCTGCGTCTGCTGCCATTTCCTTGGCTTTGGATACGCCGATTTTCTCTACGATGTCTTCCGTCTGGCGGATTCCGGCTGTGTCAGCGATCTTTAATGTGATCCCATGCAGGTTGATATACTCTTCCAGTACGTCTCTGGTGGTTCCTGCGATATCGGTCACGATGGCTCTGTCTTCTCCCAGAAGCAGGTTCAGCAGAGAAGATTTCCCTGCGTTCGGCTTTCCCAGGATCACGGTCCGGATACCTTCCTGTATGATCTTTCCGTCTCCGGCTGTTTTTAACAGGTTCTGTATTTTTTCTTTTTCTTCTGCCACGATCTGTTCTAATTCTTCCGAATATCCTGTCAGATCATAGTGCTCCGGATCGTCTAATGCCGATTCGATGTACGCTATATGGTACAGTAGTTTTTCCCTGATATTCTGTACTGTTTTTCGGACTGAACCTTTTAATTGTCCTACAGAATTCTTTAATGAGTACTCGTTTTTGGACTGTATCACATCCATAACGCCTCCGCCTGGGAAAGATCGATCCTTCCATTGAGAAATGCACGCTTGGTAAATTCTCCCGGCTCGGCAATAATGCTCCGTTTTTCAGCACAGTTTCAAGTACCTTTTTCATGCTAAAACGCCGCCGTGGCAGTCGATTTCTATGGTATCTTCTCCTGTGTATGTCCGTGGTCCGCGCATGGCCATGACCAGCACTTCGTCTACCATTTCTTCGTTATCATAAATATATCCATAATGAATGGTGTGGCTTGGGACGTTTTTCAGAGATTTTTTTCCACCCTTGGAACGGTATACTCCGGATGCGATCTCAAAAGCCTCCGGGCCACTGATCCTGACGATCCCGATTCCCGATGCGCTCATGGCTGTGGAAATCGCAGCAATCGTTGTCTCTTCCATTTTTCATTCTCCTTTATCAAACGGATAAAAGCATCCGCTATATAACACTGCAGCTGATAGCTGCCATACCGTTTATCCTGGTCCAGCAGATAAAAGCATCCGGTTAAACGGTTAAACGCAAAAATGTTACTCCGGAAAAGCTTTTTACACGCAAAAAACACGTGTTATTCACGCTTTCACCTAGAATAACATCTTCTGTCAGTTTCCATATTTATAATGCTAGAGCGTGTTTGAAAAAGGCTTTCTGCAAGATGTGCGCCACAATTTGTGGGAGATTTGTCCGGATGAAGGCGCGTAGCGGGCTACGGCAACTGAATTCGGGCAAAATATACCGCAAAGTGGGGCGTGCAGATTGCGGGAATGATTTTTCAAATACGCTCTAATCTCTGCATTCCGGATTTCCGCTGCAGAAATATCTTTTATTATTTGCTCTTCAATGATTATAAAGAATTGTTGCGGAGATTGCAATGGTAATTTTTAATTTTCAGTTCCATACAAAAAAGCCGTACCCTCGGAGCTTACGCTCCGGGATACGCTTATAGCTTTACCGGTGGATCATCAATTATTGCGTTTCAGTTTTACTACTACATGTCTGTAAGGTTCTTCTCCCTCACTGACTGTCTCTACATAGCGGTTGCCCTGCAGAGATGCATGATGATCCTTCTTTCGTACGGATTCATCGGTTCCAGAACTACCGGTTTTCTGGTTTTCTTTACCTTGAAGGCGATTCCTCTTGCAAGGTTCTCCAGAGTTTCCTTACGACGGCGTCTGTAGTCCTCGGTATCGAGTTTTACACGAATGTAGGTAGACTCGCCTTTGTTTACCACAAGGCTTGTCAGATACTGAAGAGAATCCAGTGTCTGGCCTCTTTTTCCGATGAGGATACCCATATCCTCACCTTCAAAATCCACATCCAGAGAACCGTCTGCAGTGTTATATTTCGATGTGATCTCCACTTCTCCAAGATCCATGGAGCCGAATACGTCACGAAGAAATACGACTGCTCTCTCCTCAACCTCTCTGATCTTCTCCGGATCGCTGAGGATCTCTACCGGTCTGCCCTGCTTCGGTGCTCTCTCACGTGTTTCCTTCGGCTGACGCTCCTTTGGAGCTCTTGGCTGTTTTTCACGTGCAGGCTTTGCTTTGCCCTGGAAATCCCTTGCAGGTCTTTCCTTTGGTGCTGCCTTTGCAGGTGCTTCTTCGGATGCCTTCTCCACCTGTGTAGCTTCTTTCTTCACCGGTTTCTTCTCCTCTGCAGGAGCTGCTTTCGGTGCAGATTCTTTCTTTACATCCGGAGTAAAAGGCTTTTCTAATTTCTTCTCTTCTTTGATAGCGTCCAGTTTCACGGACTCTACCAGTTCATCGATCTCCTGCATATCAGAAACTGGCTCGATTCTGCGAACTTTGATCACGGCAGGTTTGCTGCCGATTCCGAAGAATCCGGAGCTGCCTTCACTGATAACCTGAATATCAAGCTGGTCACTGGAAGTTCCAGCTCAAGACACGCTTTTGTGATAGCTTCATTCTTTGTTTTTGCTGAAAACTGAATGTAATCCTCCATTACGAACCCCTCCGTTCCTGATTATTTCTTCTTATTTCTCTCATCAAAGTCTCTTACGAGATTTGCTTTGGCTGTGATGCTGCCCGGTTTTGCACTTCTTGCCTTCTCATAAGCAGTATCAACCTTCTGTGCTCTGTCTGAAGCACCGTTGTTTCCGCTGTTACCCTTATTGATCACAGGTTTATTGATATTCTTGGCGGACTGATGAGCCTGATTGGTGATCTTCTGCGGCGGAAGTCCTTCCTTCGCACGCTTCGCTTCGATCTTCTTCATATTCTCATTAACCAGATCATCAATGTTCATCTTATCAAGATGACGATTGATTGCAAACTGCTGGGCACTTCGAACGACAGCACTGGCGATCCAGTAGATACCAAGACCAACCGGGAATGTGAAACAGAAGAATGCAGACATCAGAGGCATGACCATGTTCATGGTTTTCATGGAGTTTGCCATTGCGCTGGCTTGATCATTTCCGTCTGCCGGCTGTGTTGCAGCCTGTGGCATAAGCTTCAGGTTCAGCATCTGAGTTGCCCATGCAAGAACCGGGATCAGAAGTGCTACGATCGCAAGTAACAGAGAACCATGATTTTTGAAGAATTCCATGATATAATACAGCGGCTGGTCTGCGATATTCAGGCCACAGAAGCCCTGCATCTTGGAAATATTGCCGGATGCTTTTGCGATCGCATCAGAAAATCCTGAAAACTGATCCATCTGTGCCAGCTCTTTCCACTGGGAAGGAGAAAGTGCATACAGAAAATCAACAATCGAGTTACTTGTAGCATTTCCGGCACTGTCCATAACGAGACGTACTCGTGTCATGGAATGGTCTGTGATAAACTGCTGCAGGATATCTGTGTATCCGTTTACAGCTACCAGGTTGTCAACTACACCAGTAAAAATGTTCTTTACACTTCCAACGTAAGCAGGAATCCGGTAGATAACCTGATACAGAGCAAACAGAATAGGCATCTGAATGGCTAACTGTACACAGCTACCGGTTGGAGAAACACCATATTTCTGATAAACAGCCTGGGTTTCTTCGTTCATTTTCATCATGGAGTCCTGATCCTTTTTACCCTGATATTTCTTCTGGATCTTCTGGATCTCGGGCTGCATGATCGCACTTAACTTGGAGAATTTCTGCTGCTTGATCTGCAGCGGTGTCATAAAGGCAAAGATAAGAATACTGAAGATAATGATACAAAGACCAATGTTCTGGATTCCGAACAGGCCGTCAAGCATCTTATATATGCCATCCATGATCCATCCCATCACAGACGCGATCTGTCCGATAATAGGAGTTCCGGTTTTTGTTGCTAAAAACAGTTCCAAATTCATTTCCTCCTAGACTTCTTATTCAATTGTAAAAGTCCGGTAACTGCTCTGCCCGGGAAAAGGCTGAACAGTCACAAAATAATTCATGGCACAGGGTCATAGCCTCCGTGGGAAAAAGGATTGCATCGCAGAATCCTCCATGCCGCAAGAAGACTGCCCTTAAATGCGCCATATTTTTCGATTGCTTCCAAACCATATTGAGAACATGTGGGAATATAAGGACATTTCGTTCTCTTCATCGGCGATATATATTTTTGATAGAGCCTTATCATCTTAATCAGAAATTTCTTTATCATGTTCATTCCCTGTTATATGATGCTTTCTTGCAAGATGCAGAAAAGCACTCTCGATCTCGTGAAAGCTCTTGCCCTTGGCTGCGGCTCTCACTACTACTACAATATCAAGGTTACTGTCAAAATCTGTTTCGTTGAGACGATAGCTTTCTCTGATCAATCTGGTGAGTCTGTGGCGAACCACACTGTTCCCTACTTTTTTGCTTACTGATATTCCCAGACGATTCTTCATGTGCTGATTCTTCAGCACGTACATCACCAGAAGCCGATTTGCGTACGATGTTCCGTTCTGATATACAACTTTAAAATCTTGATTTTTCTTTAAGGACTCTGATCTGATCAAACGAATCCTCCTTAATTAGATTCCGCCTGCGCGGATATTTCTCCGGATAGAAGAAAAGACCACATAAATGCGGTCTTGCAGCTTATGCTGATAACTGTTTTCTTCCTTTTAATCTTCTTGCAGCTAATACTTTACGTCCGCCCTTTGTGCTCATGCGAGCTCTGAAGCCGTGAACCTTAGCTCTGGATCTCTTTTTTGGCTGAAATGTCATCTTCATAGGTAAAGCACCTCCTTTATCTATTTTTAATTGTTATGAAATAACTTATCATTCAGAACATCGTTTCAATTATATAAATAAACCGCCTTTTCGTCAAGTAAAAATTGCAAAAAACCCGATAAAATCAAGGGTTCTGTAAAATACCCCCACCTTACGGTATTTATTTTTTTCTCTTATGTGGAAAGCGCTTATGGTTTACGTAACATTATCCACATTTTGTGGATAACTTGTGGATAACTTGTGGATTGACCGGAAATCTATCCACTTTTTCGGAGGGTTTGTTCACATCGTTTTCAAAAAAACCTTTATTTGCGGTATTTTTAAGGTGGATTTTTTATACACATAATTCTTCCACATTTTCCACCAATTCTCGACTTATGGAAACCTACAGGACTCTTATCCACAATAATCCACCCTAATCCACAGTAATTTCCCCACATTATCCACATTCTTTTCCCCAAAATCTCAAGGATTTTCCATTGCGAAAACCCCATTTTCATTGTAATATATAAAAGGATATCTATCTCCAGTCGCAGACTGGGGTTATTATAATACTCATGGGAGGAAAAAATGGACGCTGTTATTGAAAAATGGGAGGAGATCCTGCAAACTGTCAAATCTGAATATGAGGTGACTGATGTCCCTTTTAATACCTGGCTCAAGCCGCTGAAAGTTTATGAGGTTGACGGAAAGCTGATAACAGTGGTTGTTCCCTCTGAGCAGGCAGCGATCGGAGTCAATTACATCAGTAAACGCTACAAAATACCTCTCCAGGTTACTATCTGTGTACTGACAGGCATGGAAGAATGCGAGGTTCGCTTCGTTCTGGAAAAAGATCTCCCCAAAAAAACAGAAAAAAACACTTCTTATGATAAACAGGTTCAGGATACACGTTACGAAGAGGCGCATTTAAATCCAAAATACACCTTCGACACTTTCGTTGTAGGAAGTAATAACAAATTCGCCCAGGCCGCAGCTCTTGCAGTTGCCGAATCACCGGGAGATACCTACAATCCACTGTTTATCTATGGCGGAGCGGTCTTGGTAAGACGCATCTTATGCATTCCATCGCTCATTTCATTCTGGAACACGACGAAAACAGCCGTGTTTTGTATGTAACCAGTGAGGAATTTACCAACGAGCTGATCGAAACCATCCGAAACGGAAATAACACGGCAATGAGTAAATTCCGTGAAAAATACAGAAATATCGACGTTCTTCTCGTCGATGATATTCAGTTTATTATAGGAAAAGAATCCACACAGGAGGAATTTTTCCATACATTTAACAGTCTTCACAGTGCCAAAAAGCAGATCATCATATCCTCTGATAAACCACCAAAGGATATGGAAATCCTGGAAGAGCGCTTCCGTTCCCGGTTCGAGTGGGGTCTGATCGCAGATATCACGCTGCCTGACTACGAAACCCGAATGGCGATCCTTCATAAAAATGAAGAAATGAACGGCTACAACATCAGTGAAGATGTTATCAAATATATCGCTACCAATATCAAATCCAATATCCGTGAGCTGGAAGGTGCCTTCAACAAGGTCATGGCCGGAGCCAAACTTGAAAAAAAGGAAGTAACTCTGGAGCTGGCAGAGCAGGCACTGAAGGATATTATTTCTCCGGATGAGAAAAAGTGATCACACCGGAATACATCATCTCCGTTGTTGCAGAGCATTACGGAGTCACACCTGCGGACTTAAGCGGAAACAAACGAAACTCCAAGATCGTCATGCCCCGCCAGGTTTCCATGTATCTCTGCCGTGAGATCATATCCACACCTTTGAAAAATATCGGAAAAGCGCTCGGAAACCGTGACCATACCACCGTTATGCACGGTATCGAAAAGATCGAAAACGAATTGCAGAACGACGATAACTTAAAAAATACCATTGATATATTGAAAAAGAAGATTAATCCACAAGGTTAGGGAAGTTTTCCACATTACTGGTGTATAACGTGTTGATTGTATGTGGAGAGATGTGTACAACTTTTTTGCCAAAACGCGGCGGTAATTTTATCCCCGGATTATTCACATGCGAAAATACCACTTTTACACAAAGTTATCCCAACGGAAAACCCCTGAAAACATCAGGCCTGCGGGAGTTTTTCACAAAATCTGGCCCCCTACGGCGGTTACTGCGGATTTTTTCTATAAATATATTTATAAAAACCACAATTTGTTCAGAAAGGGAGTTATACACACTATGAAAATCATCTGCTCCAAATCAAGTCTGTTAAAAAGTGTAAGTATCGCACTCAAAGCAGTTCCTTCAAAAACCACAATGCCAATCCTTGAATGTATTCTCATGGATGCAACCACAAACCAAATCAAATTTACCACCAACGATATGGAGCTGGGAATTGAAACTATCGTTGAGGTACTATTGAAGAAAAAGGTAAAGTTGCTCTTGATGCAAAAATCTTCTATGAAATCATCAGACGACTTCCGGATAATGATATTACCATCAAAACTGATGATAAATATGCAGCAACCATCACCTGTGAAAAAGCAAAATTCAATATCCCCGGAAAATCAGGAGAAGATTTTGCTTATTTACCGATGATCGAAAAAGATGAACCACTGACGATCTCTCAGTACACACTGAAAGAAATGATCCGCCAGACTATTTTTTCTATTGCTGTAAATGAGAACAATAAGCTTATGACCGGTGAACTTTTTGAGATCAAAAATAACTGTCTGAAGGTAGTTTCTCTGGATGGACACCGTATCGCTATCCGAAAAATGCCCCTTAAGAAAGATTATTCTGACCGTAAGGTGGTAGTTCCGGGCAAAACTTTAAGCGAGGTCAGCAAGATCCTTTCCGGAGAAGTGGATGATCAGGTCAGCATTTACTTCACAAAAAACCATATTTTATTTGAATTTGATCAGACTATGGTAGTTTCCAGACTGATCGAGGGAGAATATTTCAGAATTGACCAGATGCTTTCCAGTGATTATGAGACAAAACTGAAGATCAACAAAAAAGAGTTTCTGGATTGTATCGACCGTGCCACACTTCTGGTACGTGAGGTTGACAAAAAACCGATCATCATCAACATCACAGATGATGATATGGAGCTGCGCATTGATTCTGCAATGGGTTCCATGAATGAGGAGATCGATATTGAAAAAGAGGGTAAGGATATCATGATCGGCTTCAACCCGAAATTCCTGATCGATGCTCTTCGTGTTATTGATGATGAAACCGTGACGATCTATCTTGTAAATCCGAAGGCCCCGTGCTTTATCCGTGACGATGAGGAGAACTATACTTACCTGATCCTTCCTGTAAATATCAACCAGAATCAGGCCAGATAAAACCTGGGTATATAAGAAATAAGGGACAAGAGGTGGCGCGGCAGCTTCGGGAGCGCGGGTGTACGTGTGAGACGCACATACTTGAAGCTGTGAACAGAATCGATATCGGTGGCCAGAATATGTAAGTGTCCGTATGGTACGTACAGCCTGACAGCCGGTATCAGGATCGACAGAAACAGGTATACCTAAAATGAGTGACCGTTTTTGACCGATTTTATATGGGAATGCGATCGTGTTCTGAGAAGTGTTTCGTGTGTAAACTACTGGAAGGGGGTATTTAAATTACCACCTTCCGGTGAAATTTGTATTTTGGGGGATTTTCAAACGGATATCCATAATTGAAGCAGAGGACTTACCTGATGCGGTTAAATACCGCCAGGAGATCAGAAAAGATTGATCTGACGGAGAAAATACCCCCGGAGATAAGAGGAGAAAAAATTGGAGATCAGAATTAAAGACGAATTTATCAAGCTTGGCCAGGCGCTGAAGCTGGCCGGTGTTGTGGAGGACGGCGTTGAGGCGAAATATGCCATCAATGATGGTCTGGTACTGGTGAACGGTGAGGTGGAGAACCGCCGTGGCCGCAAGATCCATCCTGGAGATACCATTTCCTACGATGGAAAAGATATTTATGTGATCGGGTGAAGGAATGTACATTGAATCCATCAGACTGAATAATTTCAGGAATTATGAGTCGCTGGAGATGAATTTTGATCAGGGCACCAATATTCTCTACGGCGACAATGCCCAGGGAAAGACCAATATCCTGGAGGCGGTTTATCTGGCAGGTACCAGCAAATCTCACAAGGGAAGCAAGGACCGGGAGATGATCCGCTTTGAGAATGAGGAATCCCATATCCGAATGATGGTGAAGAAGGGCGAGCTTTCATACAAAATAGACATGCACCTCCGGAAAAACAAAGCAAAGGGAGTTGCCATCAACGGGCTGCGATCCGCAAGGCAAGGGAGCTGCTGGGGGTGGTGAATCTGGTGTTTTTTTCTCCGGAGGATCTTAATATTATCAAGGATGGACCGGGAGAGAGAAGACGTTTTCTGGATTCGGAGCTTTGTCAGCTGGATGGTGTTTATATCACGGAGCTGGCCGGCTACAATCATATCGTGAACCAGAGAAACCGTCTTCTCAAAGACTGTTATATGAACCCCGGGCTGAAAAGTACCCTGGATGTCTGGGATATGCAGATGGTCGATTACGGAAAGAAGATCATCGGGAAGCGGGAAGCCTTTGTGGAGGAGCTTAACGAGATCGCAAGGGGGCTCCATAAAGCCTTACCGGCGGGATCGAGGAGCTGGAGATCCTGTACGAGCCAAGTGTTACGGCGGCGGAGTTTGAGGATAAGCTTTCCAGGAACCGGGAGCGGGATCTTCGGATGAAGCTGACCTCTGTGGGACCGCACAGAGATGATTTCTGCGTAAAAGTCAACGGGATCGACATCCGGAGGTATGGTTCCCAGGGGCAGCAGAGGACTGCAGCTCTTTCTCTGAAGCTTTCGGAGATCTATCTGGTGAAGAAAAAGATCCGGGATACACCGGTGCTTCTGCTGGATGATGTTCTTTCGGAGCTGGATAGCAGCAGGCAGACATATCTGCTGGAAAGCATCCACGATATACAGACTCTGATCACCTGTACAGGACTGGATGATTTTGTCAGCCATCAGTTCAAGATCAACAGGGTTTTTCAGGTGGTAAAGGGGCATGTTTATATGCCTAAAGGGTTTTGACAAGCCCGTATGCATATGGTAAACTGATTCTGATTATGGAAAGTTGGTGAATATTTTGGATAAAGAGGAGTTTCGCGTTAAGCTGGGACAGATCAATAAGCTGGTCGAGACCCAGGATTACAAAGGCGCCATGCAGATTGTTGACAGTATTGACTGGCGTCGTGTGAAAAACGTCCGTACCCTTTGTGTAGTGGGCGAGATCTACGCGGCCAACAAGCGTTATGAAGAGAGCAAGGAAATTTTTCTTCTTGCCTACCACAGAGCGCCGATCGGCAAGAACATACTTTACCGTCTGATCGAGGTTTCCCTGAAAATGGGACAGATCAGTGAAGCCACAGAATTCTTTGATGAATACAGAGAAGTGGCAGGTAATGATAACAGCCAGTATATACTGAAATATAAGATCGCCAGAGCGAAGAATGCATCTCTGAATGAACAGATCCGTATTCTTGAGGAATATAAGGAGAAGGAATTTACGGAGCGCTGGTCCTATGAGCTGGCCAAGCTCTATTACAAGGCAGGAGACAAGCAGAAGTGCCTGGATCTCTGCAATGAGATGATCCTTTGGTTCAATGACGGAACTTATGTGATAAAAGCCCTTGACCTGAAACAGCGGATGGGTGTTCTCACTGGCGAAGAGAAAGAGAAATACGAGCAGCGTTTTATCCCGAAGCTGATCCCGCCGGAAAAGGCGCAGGAGATCAGGGAGAGCAAGGAAGCATCCGGCGAGTATGAGGAGGCAAAACCGGTCACAGATACCATCCAGGTAGATGATGAGCGGGATCTGAACAGTGCGGAGACATTCCAGGAGAAGCTTTCCAAGGGATTCCGTGATATCTTTGGCGGACATAAGAAATCCGCGGAAGAGGATATGGAGGAAAAAGAAGCTGCGCAGGATGAAGAGCAGGAAGCGGTTTCCACAGGCTCTGAGGATGTGACGGAACAGGCTGAAGCGCCGGAGGCTGAGACTGCTGCGGCAGCAGAACTGTCAGAGGAGTTTACAGATTCTGAGGAGATCGAAGCAGCAGAAGGAAGTGAGGAAGCTTCTGATGAGCCTTCTGAAGAGCAGGAAGAGTTTTCCGGACAGGAAGCGGATGAGATCCCGCTGGCATCCGGTGTTGAGAACCTGTCATCCGGAAGTATGAAGCTGCAGGCTCAGGAACAGCAGGATAAAGAGGAAGAAGAGGCTTATCAGGAAGCGGAAGAAGCTGAGGCTGAGAAAGCTACAGAGATGTCTTTGTCCCAGAGTGTTGCAGAGATCATGAAGGAAAAGGCTGCCGGAAATGAGGAAAATGAGGAGAAGCCTGCAGGGGTTCCGCTCAATGAGGAAGGCAAGCCTGATTTTTCCGCAACGATCCGTATGCCGGAGCTGAAGATCCCGAAGTCCATGATCAATGTGGACCCGGAGAATGCAAGCAGTTCTGCGGAGATGCCGTATGCGTCCGGAATTTTCGGAAGTATCGAGGATATTGCGGCATCTGTAGGTGACAGGTCCGAGAAGGATAAGGATAAAGACTTCAACCTGGAGGATACCATTCTGGCAGCAGCTACACAGCAGGGAATCGATATCCCGGAGGAAGAGAAATCTCCGGATGTCCAGCAGTCCGACGTAACGGAAGAGCCGGCAGGTATTGAGGATCTGGATATTGCGGCTGATGAATTTGTTCCGGAGGAGCCGGATGCGGCAGATATCGAGGATATCATGGCGCAGATCTCCGCTCAGCAGGAGGAAGAGGTAACGGAGACTTCCGATACCAGAATTCCGGATATCGTATTTGATGAAGATGAGGAGCCGGTTACTGAGGAGGATCTTCAGGCTGCAGAAGCAGAGTTCCTGAATGGTCCGTCAGGAGTACAGAAGCCGGTGGAAGAAGATGATGTGCTTCCGGAGATTCCTTCACTGGAATCTGAGGCGCAGGTGCAGAAGTCGGCAGCAGAGCCTTCTGCGAAGCTTCATCATGAGGAACCGGTGGCTGCAGCGGAAGAGGAAAATCTTCTTGATGAGGAAGAAGAATACAGTGATGACGCCTTTAACTTCCAGGATGAGGATGACGAGGATGACTTTATCAGCAGTCCCATCGGTGATGATTCTGATGAAGCCATGGAAGAGGACGATGAGGAAGAGGAGCTCAGCGAGGAAGAGCAGCTTGAGAAATTTATCGCTACGATCCATCCGGAGAAGGATCCTACAAAGATCGTTTCCAGAAAGAAAGAGCTCACAGAGGAAGAGAAGAAGCTTTTCACCTATTTTGTTACAGTTCCCGGAATGAAGGAACAGCTGCTTGATGTACTCTGTGATGTGCAGATGGGCGCAGCAGATAAGACCTCCCAGACCGGAAATGTGATCGTTATGGGTGGCAGAGAAACAGGTAAGACGAGACTGATCTCAAGTCTGATCCCGGCAATCTGTAAAGAGCTGAATATCGAGGCTTCCAAGGTTGCCTATATATTTGCGGATGATCTCAACGGAAAGGATATTCCGGAGATCGTATCCAAGCTTGCCGGCGGTTTCCTTGTTATCGAGGATGCAAACCAGCTTTCCCAGGAAACAGCAGATGAGCTTGAGGAAGCTATGACCGGAAACACAAAGGGAATGATCGTGATCCTGGAGGATGAAAAGATTGGTATGCGTAAGCTGATCGCAAGATATCCGAAGCTTGCGAAGAAGTTTACATCCATGATCAACATTCCTGTATTTACAAACGATGAACTTGTTAATTTCGCCAAGGTCTATACCATGGAGAATGGATTCCGTATTGACCAGATGGGCATGCTTGCTCTGTATAATCTGATCGGGATCAACCAGAAGGAGGATCAGCCGATGTGCATCGGTACTGTGAAGACCATGCTGGATAAGGCTATGGAGAGAGCTCAGAGCGGATTGTTCAAGCGTTCCAAGAAGCGTGTGGACCGTGATGGCTACACGGTACTTTTTGAAAAGGATTTCAGCTGAAAATAAGAAAAAGCAGAGGTAAAAAATATGGCCAGACCTTATCTTGGTAACCCGAAATATACCATTGAAGTCCTTCAAAAGTATCATTTTGTTTTCCAGAAAAGGTTTGGTCAGAATTTTCTGATCGATGAGCATGTTCTGGAAAAGATCATTGAGTCTTCGGGTATCACGAAGGATGATTTTATACTGGAGATCGGTCCGGGTATCGGAACTATGACCCAGTATCTTGCGGAGGCTGCCAGAGAGGTGGCTGCTGTGGAGATCGACAGTTCGCTGATCCCGATCCTTAAGGATACGTTGAAGGACTGGGATAATGTTTCCGTGATCAATAACGACATCCTGAAAACGGATATCAAAAAGATCGCAGATGAGAAAAACGGCGGTAAGCCTGTGAAGGTGGTTGCGAATCTGCCGTATTACATTACGACTCCGATCATCATGGGGCTTTTTGAGAAGAATGTTCCTGTGGATTCGATCACTGTCATGGTGCAGAAGGAGGTTGCAGACCGTATGCAGGTTGGTCCCGGTACCAAGGATTACGGTGCGCTTTCCCTGGCTGTGCAGTATTATGCGAAGCCGGAGATCGTTGCGAATGTACCGCCGAACTGTTTTATGCCGCGGCCGAAGGTTGGAAGTGCGGTGATCAAGCTGACGCGTTATGAGAAGCCTCCGGTGGATGTGAAGGATGAGGGGCTTATGTTCCGTCTGATCCGTGCATCTTTTAACCAGAGGAGAAAGACGCTTGTGAACGGTATCAGAAATTCCGGAGATTTTTCCCTGAGTAAGGATGAGATCGAAGATGTGTTCAACAGGTGTGAGCTTCCGCTGAATATCAGGGGTGAGGCGCTGACACTGGAGCAGTTTGCGATGCTTGCCAACTGTATTTATGATGAGAAAAATTAATATATGATAAACGCAAAAAGAGCCCGGGCAGCTGTTCCGGGTTCTTTTTCGTTTCCGGACGGGAATGTTGGAGAGGTTTCCTGTCCGGATCTATATATCGTCATAGAAAGGAGGTTATGTCTGAGGTGTCAGACATAAGTAAGTAATGAAAAATTTACATTTTCTATTTTACTGATGAGATGTTAGGAAAGTTTGTTTAAAATATGAAAATATTGTGAATATATTTTTGACGATATGTATATAGTCTGAATGGTGTGGATGGGATTGGGGAAAATTACGGTTTACAGAGGGGTGGGGGTGTGTGGTATACTGAGGGGCGTCGAAAAGGTAATGATGAGGTAATAAAAAGGCAGTAAAAGATAGTTAAAAATAGTAAAAGGCAATTTTTAATAAGGCTGGTGCCCGTATGGAGGTTGAATATTATGAGAAGATTGAACAAGGTTACAGCTTTGGTTATTGCGGGTGTTATTTCATGTACATCTCCGATGATGGTTATGGCGTCTGATTCCGGTTCTGTTATGAGTCAGGCGGAGGAGATCCTGAAGGATAATGAGGTTGGGTCTCTTGCTTCTGATCCGGATAAGGTTGGGGATATCATTGTTTATGTGAAGGGGCTTTTTGATTCTAACCAGATCACGGATGATGAGATTTCTCAGGGGATCGATGAGGCTGCGGATCATTTTGGGTGAGTCTTAATGAGGATGATAAGAGTTCGCTGGTTAATATTATCAGTAAATTCCGTGGGATCGAGATGAGTGATGATCAGATCAAGGGGTATGTGAGTGATGCTTATAGTACTTTGAAGGATATGGGTGTTACGAAGTCTGATGTGAAGAATATTTTTGAGAAGGCGGTTGAGTTTATTAAGGGGATGCTTTCACGGCGGTGATGGTTTGTGATGGCTGGTGTTTTTGATGATGTTTTAGATGGAGTTTTTGTTAGAGGGTGAGGGTTGTGGCTCTTTTGTTGGGGTTGTTGTTGGTTTGTTTGGTTGAGATGTACAATATGTACAATGTTTAGGGGTTTGGTTTTGTTTGTGAATGTGGTGTTTTTATAAATTGGGAGAGGGTGTTTTGAAAAAAATTGTGCAAATGCGCTAATTGTTTACGGGATGTTCATTGCTTGTTCATATTTGTCTGGTAGTATAGGGATAGTTCGAAAGAACGTTACGAAAGACGCTGTAATGGTGTGTATCTGTATCATTACACATACAATTTTTTCATAATAATCGCCCCGGTAAGCCACTACCGGGGCACTCCTCGTTTTTGGGCCTTTTTGGGGCTCTTTTTTTTGTGGGGGGACGGACGGACTGCCGGAGGGACGGCTGCATGGTCGTGCCTGGTGCGGTCGTTTCGCCGGGTCATACTAAGCGTCTGAGTCTTCTGCCGTGCAGGGCGCCCATAACTCGCCATGTACGCTGATGCGTACCTGGCTCAGACAGATGGGGCTTACTCTGCGGCTTGTGGCCGCAGAGTACCTTCCGTCAGAAGCCTCAGGCGCTAAGTATGACCAGCGGCTTACTCCGACGCACCGGGTCCCGACCATGCAGCCGCCCCTCCGGCAGTCCGTCCTGTGCGTTGGAGAGAAACAAAAAGGATGCACTACAAAGAAATTCTGGAATCGTACTAAGTCCGTCCTGTGCGTTGGAGAGAAATAAAAAGGATCCACTACAAAGAAATTCTGGAATCGTACTAAGTCCGTCCTGTGTGTTAGAGAGAAATAAAGAAAGCATCAAGGGTGTGATAAATGGGCTGATTTGAGTCTGTCCTGTGTGTTGGAGAGAAATAAAGGGGGTAAGAAATTTCCAGTGCAAAAAATATAGCGCGGGTGGGGTGTGCATGCTATAATGATTAGGATTATAGTGCTGTCGTCTGGTTTGGGGCGGCGGTGGTTGGGTTTTTGTTTGAATGGGAGGTCTGGATATGGCGGAGTCTATGAAGGATTTTGAGAGGGAGCTGGAGGCTTCTTTTAAGAGAATCGATGAGGGTGATATTATCTCCGGGACTGTTGTGAGTGTGGATGAGTCGGGGGTTGTTCTTGACCTTAAGTTTTATGCTGAGGGTTTTATTCCGGTGGAGGAGTTTTCCCGGGTGCCGGGGTTTAATATTAAAGAGGCTGTTCAGCCGGGGGATGAGGTTCAGGCGATGGTTCTTCGCAGGGATGATGGTCAGGGGAATATTCTTCTTTCCAGAGCGGATGCTGCGGATGTGCTTGCCTGGGACAGGCTGAAGGAGCTTCAGGATTCGGGTGAGGTGCTGGATGTTGTTGTGAAGGGGATCGTTAACGGGGGTGCCATTGCTTACGTTGAGGGTGTCCGTGGTTTTATTCCGGCATCTAGGCTTGCTTTGGAGTTTGTTGAGGATACTGAGGTGTTTCTGAATAAGCCAATCCAGGTGCGGGTGATCGAGGTTGATAAGGCGAAGAAGAGGCTGGTGCTTTCGGCGAGGGAGATTCTTCGTGAGAGGGCTGAGGTGGAGAAACGGAACAAGATTTCCAATATCCAGGTTGGCTTTGTGACGGAGGGTACGGTTGAGAGTTTGCAGCCGTATGGTGCTTTTGTGGAGCTTGGGAACGGGGTTTCCGGGCTGGTGCATATTTCTCAGATCTGTGAGAAGAGGATCCGGAAGCTTCTGAGGTTTTGAGTGTTGGGGATAAGGTTAAGGTGAAGGTTATCGCGATCAAGGATGGTAAGCTGAGCCTGAGTATTAAAGAGGCATCGGATCTGATGGCTAAGGAGGTTGAGGAGGAGTCTTTTGAGCTTCCGGAGTCGGGGGAGGAGGCTACTACTTCCCTGGGTGCTTTGTTTGCAAATATTAAATTATGATTATTTTGGATGAAAAAGGATGGATGTGTATGAAAAAACCGGAGAGAATATTTGTAATCGGACATAAGAATCCGGATACGGATTCCATCTGTTCGGCTATTGCTTATGCGGATATTAAGAACAGAACTACGCAGAATAAAAAATATATCCCGAAGAGAGCGGGGCAGATCAATGAGGAGACCAGGTATGTGCTGAACCGTTTTGGCGTACAGCCGCCGGCTTATCTGGGAAATATCGGTACGCAGGTCAAGGATATGGATATCCGGACCAGTCCGCAGGCGGATAAGAATATGTCGCTGAAGAATACCTGGGATCTGATGCAGGAGAACGGGATCGTTTCTCTTCCAATCCGGGATAAGGATGGGTGTCTGGAGGGGCTTGTGACGATTGGTGATATCGCAAAGACCTATATGGATACTACAGACAGTTATCTTCTTTCCAATGCGAGGACGCAGTATCAGAGAATTGCCGAGACTGTTGGCGGTGAAGTGGTGGAAGGTAACGGACACGGATATTTTGTGAAGGGGCGTGTGCTTGTCGGTACTGCCAACCCGAAGATGCTGGAGGGCTACGTTGAGGAGAATGATATGATCATCATGGGTGACCGTGAGGAGGATCATCTTCAGGCGATCAGCCAGAATGTAAGCTGTATCATCGTGGGGCTGAATATCGTGGTTTCCGAGAAGGTTGTAAAGCTTGCTCATGAGAAGAATATCGTGATCATCCGGTCTCCGTATGATACGTTTAATATTGCGCGTCTGATCAATCAGAGTATTCCGGTCAGCTTTGTTATGAAGCGGGATAACATGGTTACGTTTAATACCGAGGATTTTACGGATGATATCCAGGATGTTATGATCAAAAACCGTCACAGGGCGTTTCCGGTGATCAATCCTCATGGTAAGTGTATCGGTACGATCTCCAGACGTAATTTTCTGGATATGCATAAAAAGAAAGTGGTTCTTGTGGATCATAATGAGGTGGATCAGGCTGTTGATAATATCGAGAAGGCGGAGATCCTTGAGATCATCGATCATCATAAGCTGGGTACCTTGCAGACCATGACGCCGGTTGCTTTTCGTAATGAGCCGGTGGGATGTACGGGTACGATCCTTTATGAGATCTACGGAGAGCAGAGACTGGAGATCCCGGAAAAGATCGCGGGGCTTCTCTGTGCGGCTATTATTTCGGATACATTGATGTTCCGTTCACCGACCTGTACGCAGACGGATAAGATCGCTGCCAGTGCTCTTGCGCTGATCGCGGGGATCAAGATCGAGGAGTTTGCCCGAGAGATGTTTTCTGCGGGAAGTAATCTGAAGGATAAGTCTCCGGAGGAGATTTTTTATCAGGATTACAAGAAGTTTATCGGTGAGGGTAATGTTTCCTTTGGTGTGGGTCAGATCAGTTCCATGGACAGCGAGGAGCTTAAGGAGATCAAGGAGAAGCTGATGCCGTTTATGGTGAGTGAGTGTGGCCGTCATGATATCACGAGAGTTTATTTTATGCTGACGAATATCCTGGAGGAGTCTACAGAGCTTCTGTTTTACGGGGAGGGCAGCCAGCAGATGGCGGAGATCGCTTTTGAGCGGAAACCAGATGGAGATACCTTCAGTCTGCCGGGTGTGGTTTCCAGAAAGAAGCAGCTGATCCCGGCTATGATGGAGGCTGCTCAGCTGATGAACAGCGATTATGCATAAGAGGTGACGGAAAATGGCGAAACAGTTATGGAAGCCGGGGAACATGATCTATCCGCTGCCGGCTGTAATGGTGAGTGTTACCGATGGTGAGGGGAATGATAATATCATAACGGTTGCGTGGACGGGTACGGTGTGTACCAATCCGGCGATGGCTTATATTTCTGTCCGACCTTCCCGTTATTCCTATGATATGATCCGGAAAACGGGTGAATTTGTGATCAATCTGACAACGGAGGAGCTGGCATTTGCAACGGATTTCTGCGGGGTCCGTTCGGGACGTGATGTGGACAAGTTCCGGAAGCTGAACCTTACGAAAGAGAAAGCGCAGTTTGTTTCTGCACCGATGATCGGGGAGGCTCCGGTTTCGATCGAGTGCAGGGTGCGTGAGGTGAAGGAGCTGGGGTCTCATGACATGTTTCTTGCGGATGTGCTTGCGGTCCATGCGGATGAAGCTTATATGGATAAAAACGATAGGTTTCGTCTCAATGATGCGGGTCTTCTGGTTTATTCCCATGGGGAGTATCTGGCGGGTGGTCGGAAGGTGGGAACCTTCGGCTACAGCGTAAAGAAGAAGCAGCAAAAGAAGCAGATGCAGAAGAAGTTGGATAAGAAATCAGACAGGGAAGCAGACAGGGAATCAAAGAAGGCAGGGATGTCAGAGAAGTTGAAGACGTCGGGGAAGCCAGGGATGTCAGGGAAGTTGAAGACGTCAGGAAAGCCAGGGATGTCAGGGAAGTTGAAGATGTCAGGAAAGCCAGGGAGAGAGAAAGGTAGGTTCTCGGAGCTGTAAGGTTTATTGAGATTTGGTGGCTGTTATGCTAAAATGAAAGGATACAGTATGAATAATATTACACTGATAGGAATGCCTGGTGCGGGGAAGAGCAGCATCGGTGTCGTACTTGCGAAGGTACTTGGTTACCAGTTTATTGACTCAGATCTTCTGATCCAGAAGGAGGAGAAAAGGACTCTGAGTGAGATCATTGCGGATGAGGGTACAGAGGGCTTCAAGGCGATCGAGAATCGTGTGAATGCTTCGATCCAGGTGGAGAATACGGTGATCGCTACCGGTGGAAGTGTGGTTTACTGCGATGAGGCTATGCAGCATCTGAAGTCTGAGGGTGTTGTGGTGTATCTTAAGATCTCGCTGGAGCTTCTTTCCAGGCGTCTTGGTAATCTTAAGGGACGTGGAGTCGTGCTCAAGGAGGGACAGACGCTGGCGAGTCTTTATGATGAGCGTGTTCCTTTGTATGAGAAATATGCGGACATTGTGGTGGATGAAGAGGATAAGGATCTGGAGGGGAGTCTCCAGGTTGTGCTTGAGGCACTGAAGAACAGGGGAGATAAGGCGTAACTGTTGGCTTGTGGAAACGGTTTGCTGGAGTGTTTCGGGTCATGGGGTGTGACAGGTTTTCGTCATAAATTGTTTACAAATCTGAAATATGTGTTATAATATACAACTGACCTAAAAAACGGTATTGCGGAACGTTTGTTCCTGCAGTAAATTCAGAGAAGTTTCTGCTCATAGAGGAGTAAATAATAGAGGTGTGTTATGGAACAGTATGTGATTAAAGGCGGCAATCCTCTGGTTGGAGAAGTGGATATTGCGGGTGCGAAGAATGCGGCGCTTGCGATATTGTCAGCAGCCATTATGACTGATGAAACTATATTGATCGAGAATCTGCCAGATGTTAGGGACATCAATGTTCTGCTTGAGGCGATCTCCGAGATCGGGGCTCAGGTTGAGCGTATTGATAAGTCTACTGTAAAGATCAACGGTTCTACTATCGGCAATCTCAGCGTGGATTATGAGTTTATCAAGAAGATCCGTGCTTCTTATTATCTTCTGGGTGCTTTGCTTGGTAAGTATAAGCATGCGGAGGTTCCGCTTCCGGGTGGATGTAATATCGGCAGCAGGCCGATCGACCAGCATTTGAAGGGTTTCCGTGCTCTTGGTGCGGATGTTGATATCTGTCATGGTGCTATTGTTGCCAAGGCGGAGAATCTGCATGGCAGCCATATTTTCCTGGATGTGGTTTCTGTTGGTGCTACTATTAATATTATGATGGCTGCTTCTATGGCGACTGGTCGTACGATCATTGAGAATGCTGCGAGGGAGCCGCATGTTGTTGATGTGGCGAATTTCCTGAACAGTATGGGGGCGAATATCAAGGGTGCCGGTACGGATGTGATCCGTATCCGTGGTGTTGAGACGCTTCATCGTACGGAGTATTCGATCATTCCGGATCAGATCGAGGCTGGTACGTTTATGTTTGCTGCTGCGGCTACTCGTGGTGATGTTACTGTTCGTAATGTTATTCCTAAGCATCTTGAGGCTACTACGGCTAAGCTTGAGGAGATCGGGTGTGAGGTTGAGGAGTTTGATGATGCGGTTCGTGTCCGTGCGCCGCATGTGCTTCATCGTACGCATGTGAAGACGTTGCCTTATCCTGGTTATCCTACGGATATGCAACCGCAGATCGCGGTTACTTTGGCTTTGGCTGAGGGTACGAGTATTGTTACTGAGAGTATTTTTGAGAACCGGTTTAAGTATGCGGATGAGCTTTCCCGGATGGGTGCCAATATTAAGGTGGAGGGGAACTCTGCTATTATTGATGGTGTGAGGAAGCTTACGGGGGCACGTGTGAGTGCGCCGGATCTTCGTGCGGGGGCTGCGCTTGTTATTGCGGGGCTGGCTGCTGAGGGTGTTACGGTTGTTGATGATATTGTTTATATCCAGCGTGGGTATGAGAATTTTGAGGAGAAGCTCAGGAGTCTTGGGGCTGAGATTGAGAGGGTTTCCAGTGAGAAGGAGATTCAGAAGTTTCGGCTGCGTGTTGGGTGATGATTGATAACGATTGATGATAATTGGATATTGAGTTTGGGAGAGTTCCTGGGGTGGTTTGGACCTTGGGGGCGTGCGTTT
>ENA-OQHA01000088-OQHA01000088.1-human-gut-metagenome-genome-assembly--contig:-NODE-88-length-46634-cov-10.883867_pt1 | contig 46634 bp, 48 predicted proteins | sample MGYA00242558_ERZ504707 | MGnify/ENA primary metagenome ERZ504707 (study PRJEB26092, sample SAMD00036197) | human gut metagenome | host: Homo sapiens | study: EMG produced TPA metagenomics assembly of... | reverse complement strand
TAAAATGCGGCGAGTGTGGGAAGTCGCTGACGATACGCTACACAAACGCAAAACATCCCCAGCAGATTTATTCCTGCAAGACCTACAATGCCTTTGGAAAGAACCACTGCACCCAGCACCGGATTGATTATGACACCCTTTACAGCCATGTGCTGCGGAAAATCCGGGAATGTGCCAGAGCCGCCCTGATGGACGGGGAAGCGGTTGCCGACCGCTTGACCAATACCTGTGAAGCCGAGCAGCGGGAACAGCGGGAAGCAATGGAACGCTCCCTCACAAGGGACGAGGAACGGATTGAGGTTCTGGACAAAATGATAATGCGGCTTTATGAGGATATGATTGCAGGGCGTATCAGTGAACAGAATTTCAACACCATGCTGGAAAAGACACAGACCGAGCAAGCGGAGCTTAAAGCAAAAGTGTCCGAGGGCAGAAAGCGGCTGTCCGATGAAGTCCAGCTTGCCAATGACGCAAAACAATGGGTGGAAGCCATTCAGGAATACGCCAATATCACAGAGCTGGACGCAGCCACCCTCAACCGCTTAATCAAAGAAATCGTCGTGCATGAGCGCATTGACGAAGATAAAACAAGACACATTTCTATCGAAATTCATTTTAATCTCAAACCCATCCCAGAGGTGGAACAGGTCACTGCCTGACCTGTCCCGCCGGGACGGTTCTCTTAAAAACACCATATAGATTTTTTGTACGCCGCCGCCCGCCATCGAGCAGAGTTTTACACCTAATTGGGGATAAAACAGTTGATGGCTGGCGGCGGTGTCGCCCTCATCGGCATCACACTTGTCCCTCTGCTCTCCGGCCTGTTCGGTTGATCGTCCGGCGGTGATCGCTTATGGGCGGCATACTCGACAAACTCGATGAATGGCTCCGAGGGCTGCTCATCGAGGGAATCACGGGAAACCTGTCGGGCATGTTCGATACGGTCAATACCAAAGTAGGCGAGATCGCCGGTGAAGTGGGACAGACGCCGCTGGCATGGAACAGCGGCGTCTTTTCTATGATCCGAAACCTCTCTGAAACGGTGATCGTTCCAATCGCCGGGGTTATCCTGACATTCGTAATGTGTTATGAGCTGATCCAGCTTGTGACAGAGAAAAATAATCTGCACGATGTAGACACCTGGATGTTCTTCAAGTGGATTTTCAAGACCTTCTGTGCCGTTCTCATTGTGACGAACACATGGAATATCGTCATGGGTATCTTCGATGTCGGGCAAAGCGTTGTGAACAGCAGCGCAGGCGTCATCATCGGGAATACCTCCATTGATATCAGCAGCGTCATCACGGATATGGAGGCGCAGCTTGAAGCCCTGGGCACGGGAGAACTGTTCGGGCTGTGGTTCCAGTCCCTTTTTGTGGGACTTACCATGAACGCCCTTTCCATCTGTATCATGCTTGTCATTTACGGCCGCATGATTGAGGTGTATTTGACAACTTCCGTTGGACCGATCCCGCTTGCCACTATGACGAACCGGGATTGGAGCCATACAGGACAGAACTACTTGAAATCCCTGTTTGCATTGGCGTTCCAGGCATTTCTAATCATGGTGTGCGTGGGAATCTACTCTGTTTTGGTACAGAGTATCGCCACGGACGGAAATATCTCAGGCGCGATATGGGCCTGCATGGGCTACACGGTCCTGCTGTGCTTCGCCCTGTTCAAGACCGGCAGCCTCTCTAAGAGCCTGTTCGGAGCGCATTAAGGAGGCTTGATAAATTGGCGTATGTAACCATTCCAAAGGATTTGACGAAAGTAAAATCCAAAGTGCTGTTTGGGCTTACCAAACGGCAGCTTATATGTTTCGGAGCGGCGGCACTCATCGGAGTACCGCTTTTCTTTTTGCTCAGACGCACGGCCAGCAACAGTGCCGCCGCGTTCTGCATGATTATCGTCATGCTCCCGTTCTTTCTGCTTGCCATGTATGAGCGGCATGGTCAACCCCTGGAGGTGGTGGCCGGACAGGTCATCCGCTGTATGTTCCTGCGGACGAAAGAGCGGCCTTACCAGACAAACAATTTCTACGCAGCCCTGGAGCGGCAGGCCCAGGCAGAAAAGGAGGTGAAAGCCATTGTTCAGAAAGCGAAAGCCAGAGCCGCAGGCACGGCAGGCGGCAAAACTTGCGGTAAAGCTGACCGCCGCAGAAAAGCGTGAGATCAGCCGTATCCTGGAAACCGCCAGAGGCGACGGCAAGGTACATTCCGCACAGGACACTTTACCGTTCCGCCAGATGTACCCGGACGGCCTGTGCAAGCTGGACGACCACACCTGGTCGAAGTGTATCGAGTTCGAGGATGTGAATTATCAGCTTGCAAAGCCTGACGACCAGACGGCAATCTTTGAAGCCTCTGCGATATGTATAACGCCCATGACGCTTCTATCGGGATGCAGCTCTCCCTTGTGAGCCGCCGCATGAACCGGGAGGATTTTGTGAAGCGTATCGAGATCGCGGCGCAGGGAGATCACTTCGACCATATCCGTGAGCTTTACACACAAATGCTCCGCAAGCAGCTTGAACGGGGCAACAACGGTCTTATCAAGACAAAATATCTGACCCTCACCATCGAAGCGCGGGACAGCAAAACCGCACGGGCACGATTTTCCCGGATCGTCATGGACGCCCTCAACCATTTCAAGGTCATGGGCGCTCTGGCAAAAGAGCTTGGCGGCAAGGAGTGGCTGGAAATGCTCCACGGCATCCTGCACCCGGACGGGGAACGGTTTGCCTTTGAATGGAGCTGGCTTGCCCCTTCCGGCCTGTCGGTTCAGGATTTTATCGCACCATCTTCCTTCCGCTTCGGTGAAGCACGGAAGTTCACGATGGCGGATAAATTCTGTGCCGTGTCCTTTCTGCAGATCAGCGCGCCGGAAATGGATGACCGTATGCTCACTGAACTGCTGGATACGGACAGCGGACTGCTTGTCAGCCTCCATATCCGCAGCATGGATCAGAACGAGGCGATCAAAACGGTCAAGCGGAAGATCACCGACATTGACAGTATGAAGATCGACGCGCAGAAAAAGGCGGTGCGGGAAGGTTTCGATATGGATATCATCCCCACTGACCTTGCCACCTACGCAGGCGAGGCAAAGAATATCCTCCGTGACCTGCAAAGCAGAAATGAGCGAATGTTCCTGATGACCTTCCTGGTGGTGAACTTTGCGGACAGCAAGCAAAAGCTGGAGAATGACCTTCTCCGTGCGGCAAGCGTGGCACAGAAATATAACTGCTCCCTGGTGCGGCTGGACTTTCAGCAGGAGGACGGCTTCGTGTCGGCTCTGCCCCTGGGTGTCAACCGCATTAAGATACAGCGCGGGCTTACCACTTCGGCGGTGGCGGTGTTCGTTCCCTTCACCACGCAGGAGATTTTCCACGGCGGTGAAGCCCTCTACTACGGGCTCAATGCCACTTCCGGCAACATGATTCTTGCTGACCGCAAAAAGCTGAAAACGCCCAACGGCATGATCTTAGGTACGCCCGGCAGCGGCAAGAGTTTTTCCGCAAAGCGTTCCATCGTGGGTGTGTTCCTGAATACAAAGGACGATATCTTGATCTGCGACCCGGAGGCGGAATATTTTCCGCTGGTGAACCGTCTGGAAGGCCAGGTCATCAAAATCTCGCCTACCAGCACGCAGTATGTGAACCCTATGGATATCAACCTCAATTACAGCGAGGATGATAACCCGCTGGCGTTGAAATCTGACTTTATCTTGTCGTTCTGCGAACTGGCGGCAGGCGGTCGGAACGGTCTGGAGCCAGTGGAAAAAACGGTCATTGACCGTGCCGTGCGGATCGTGTACCGCCCATATATCGCAGACCCCCGCCCGGAAAATATGCCGCTGTTGGAAGATTTGTATGACGAGATCAAGCGGCAGCCGGAGCCGGAGGCGCAGCGTATCGCGGCGGCACTGGAACTGTATGTGCATGGCAGCCTGAATGTTTTTAACCACCGTACCAATGTGGATATCAACAACCGCATTGTCTGCTTCGATATCAAGGAGCTGGGAAAGCAGCTCAAAAGCCTGGGTATGCTGGTGATCCAGGACCAGGTATGGAACCGTGTTTCCCAAAACCGGAATCAGGGCAAATCCACCTGGTACTTCGTAGACGAGTTCCACCTTCTGCTGCGGGGCGAGGTTGGTTCCTGGAGCGTGGAGATTTGGAAACGCTTTCGCAAATGGGGCGGTATCCCCACGGGAATTACGCAGAACATCAAGGACCTGCTTTCCTCCCCGGAGATCGAGAATATCTTTGAAAACAGCGATTTTGTGTACCTTCTGAACCAGGCCAGCGGAGACAGGAAAATCCTCTGCGAGCGCCTGAATATCTCCAACCAGCAGGCAGCGCATATCAGCAACGCAGGCCCCGGCGAGGGGCTGATCTTCTTCGGCAATGTGATCCTGCCTTTTGTGGATGACTTCCCGAAGGACAATGAACTTTACAGCATTATGACAACAAAACTTGGTGAAACCGGGAAAGGAGAAAACGAACATGAATGATCCCCGCTATTTGCATACGGAAGAAAAACAGGAGGGCGAAACCTTCTTTGATGTGATGAACCGGCTGATTGCCAGAAGCAAGGCGGTCACGGCGGATATGGAGGCGGTCCTTGCGGAGCTGGAAAGTGAGATCGAACCGTTCCGTGCGCCGAAGGACTATGAATAAACTGACCCATGTGAGCCTGTTTTCCGGCATTGGCGGTCTGGACCTGGCGGCGGAGGCTGCCGGGTTTGAAACCGTCTGCCAGTGTGAGTGGGCGGATTTTCCGCACTCCGTCCTCTCCGCACGATGGCCGGATGTTCCCAGGTTCCGGGATATTACTACTTTTACGAAGGAGGCGTTTTTTGAAAAAACAGGACTTGAAACAGTTACCGTTATCTCAGGCGGCTTTCCCTGTCAGCCCTTCTCCACCGCCGGAAAACGGAAGGGCTTTGCGGATGAACGCTACCTGTGGCCGGAAATGTGCCGCATTATTACCGAGCTGCGGCCCCGTTGGGTGCTTGGGGAAAATGTTGCTGGCTTCATCAATATGGGGCTCGACAAAACGATCTTTGACCTGGCAAAAGCGGGATACGCTGTTCTCCCATTCGTATTTCCGGCTTGCGGTGTCGGCGCATGGCATGAGCGCCAACGAACTTTTATCGTCGCGGCTGATGTTTCCCACACCCCTTGCCTCCGACAACAACACCGCCAGGGACGCGGCAAGCCTGGATGTGTTCCTGTCGGACAATGGGATATTCCGCAAGAGGAACCGAAACGGGGCGATCTGGAGCCTCAGCCTGTCGGCGGCGGTATTCTATCTGACCCCGGTGGCGTCGGACGGTTTCCGCTCGACCTTGAAGCCATCGGCCTTCGATCCGACGAAGAAGGACGGGAACCTGTCGGCGCAGATCATCTCCCAGGAGCGGCCGGTGTCCGAAACGGCAGCACTGAACCCGGATTGGGTGGAATGGCTCATGGGCTTTCCGAAAGGATGGACGGACGTATCCTCTGGGCCGCCGAACCGGAAGGAATCCCCCGCATGACCGAGCGCATGGATGACCGGGCGCTGCGGCTGAAAACATTGGGAAATGCGGTCTGCCCGCCCCAGGCCTATCCCATTTTCCGCTATATCGCCATGATTGAAAATAGCACCTGCGGCGACTTTTGCCCTATGGAAAGGAAGGTGACTGCCTATGAGGGAACTGAAAACAACCGATAAGATCACGCAAAAAATGACCCGTGACGGTGCGGTATCGGAAAACCTTGCCACGGGCGAGGTGGAACATATCAGCAGCCGGGAGCCGGAAACGGAGCTGTCCGCTTCTTCGGAAGAATCCGCTGGCGCTGCGGCTGACCTCGCCCTGCGTGCGGCGGAACACCATGAGAAGAAAAACACACGAAAGGCGGAAAAGGCTGACACCCAGGCAGTGCAGGATGGTTCTGCTGCAAGGCAACGCCCGTCCTCCCGTCTGCAATTCACCGAGGAAGAACGTGCCGATCCCGCACTTGGGAAATACATCGACCGTTCCGACCGTGCGGTGGACCGGCTGGACGCGGCAAAGGCCGCTATCCCCACAAAGAAAATTCTCCGTACCGAGCGTGTTTTTGACGAGACAGCCGGAAAAGGCAAAACGCAGCTTCACTTTGAAGAAGTGGAGAAACGCCCCAATGGACGCCTGCGGCACAATCCGCTTTCCCGACCGATCCATGAGATCGTCCACGCCGCCCATGCGAAGGTGCATGAAGTAGAGCAGGAAAATGTGGGTGTTGAGGCCGGACACAAAGGCGAGGTGTTGACGGAACGCGGGTTTGCCTACGGAAAAGGTAAAGTCCGTGCCGCCATCCACCATCACCGCACAAAGCCCTGGCGTGACGCGGCAAAGGCAGAGCAGGCTTCGGTCAAGGCAAACGCCGAGTACCTTTATCAAAAGGCTCTGCATGATGATCCTGCATTGGCGGCTTCTAACCCGGTATCCCGCTTTCTGCAGAAACAGCGGATCAAGCGGAACTATGCAAAGGAGCTGCGACAGGCGGAGAAAACCGCAAAGAACACAGCGGCCACGGCGAAAAGTGCGGCGCAGAAAGCAAAGGACGCCTTCAAGGAAACATTCCTCTACATCAAACACCATAGCCGGGCGGTGCTGTTGGTGATCGGCATTGGCGCCTGTGTTGCCCTGCTGTTTGGCGGGGTATCTTCCTGTTCCATGATGGCAGGCTCCGGTGTGGGCGGTGTATTTACTTCTTCTTATCTCTCCGAGGATGCGGATATGCTGGCTGCAGAGGCGGCCTACTGTGAACTGGAGCAGGAGCTTCAATATGAGCTGGACCACTATGAGACTCTGCACCCCGGATATGACGAATACCGTTTTGATCTGGATGAGATCGAGCATGACCCTTATGTGCTGATCTCCATTCTCACGGCGTTCCATGAAGGTGTGTTCACCATCGACGAGGTTCAGGAGGAACTGCAAATGCTCTTTGAAAAGCAGTACATCCTGACGCAGACCGTGGAAGTGGAGGTGCGCTATCGGACGGAGACACGGACAGACAGCGAGGGAAATGACTATGACGTGGAAGTACCGTACAACTACTATATCTGCAAGGTGAAGCTGGAAAACTTCGATCTTTCCCATGTGCCGGTCTACATCATGGATGAGGAAACACTTTCCTTGTACGCGGTCTATATGGCAACGCTGGGAAATCGGGAAGATTTGTTCCCCGGCTCCGGCTATGTAGACAAGTACACCAAACCGCCCACCACCTATGATATCCCGCCTTCCGCACTGGAAGATGAAACCTTTGCGGCGCTCATTACCGAGGCGGAGAAGTACATCGGCTATCCCTATGTCTGGGGCGGCAGCAATCCGAACACTTCTTTTGATTGCTCCGGCTTCGTGTCCTGGGTGCTGACGCAAAGCGGCGTCTGCAATACGGGCAGGCTGGGAGCCCAGGGGCTCTACAATATTTCCACCCCGGTATCCTCTGCCAACGCAAGACCCGGCGACCTGATCTTTTTCGTCGGCACTTACGATACACCGGGCGTTTCCCATGTGGGTATCTATGTGGGAGGCGGAAAAATGCTGCATTGCGGCGACCCCATTCAGTATGCAGATATCAACACAAGCTACTGGCAATCCCACTTTTACGCTTTCGGGCGACCACCCTACAACTAAAAACGATATGGAGGTAATTTGATTTATGGCAACGACACAGAAGATCCGCAATGACATTGCGAAAACCAAAGAAAAGATCGCGGAGCAGCAGAAACGCCTTCGTGCGCTGGAGGCCCAGCTTGCGGAGGAAGAAAATCTGGAAATCGTCCGCATGGTGAAAGCCGTGAAGATGGACAACAAGGAGCTGACCGCCTTCCTGAAAGCCTATGCCAGCGGCATGATCTCCCTGCCGGAAGGTATGCTGCAGGAGGGAGACACCGAGAATGAGGAAACGGAGGGATACGAGGATGAAGCATAACTTTATGACAAAAATGGTATCGGCTCTTTTGGCGGTGGTGCTCAGCACTGCCGCTTTTTCTACCACCGCCTTTGCCAGCGGTGGCGAGGAAACCACAGAGCCCGTGACTGAACAGGAAACGGCCGGGGATGTCTCTGATCTGCTTTCCGCTCTGGCAGGCAGCCAGGTCACGGTATCTGTCACCGAGAACGGTATCCAGTTCAGTTCCGGTGAAAATGACTCCGGGCAGACCGGCACCGTTACCACGGGCGGCGGCAATCTGAATGTCCGCACGGGCGCTGGAATGGATTATACCGCCTTCACCCAGATTCCCAACGGAACGACCGTGAAGGTGATTGGCACGGACGGCGACTGGCTGAAGGTCATCCTGCCGGAGAAAGTCGGCTATGTCTATTCCGGCTACATGACGGTAAGTGCCGGCGAGGCTGGCTCCGGGGAAGGTTCTTTCTCTCTGGACGCGGAAACGCTGGAAAACCTGCTGGGTATGCTGGGCGGTGGTTTGAATGGCGGTGCCGCCTTGACGCCGGACGGGAACCTTTCGCTGATTGACGATATTGGCAGCCCGACCGCCAGCGGCAAGCAGTTTATTACAGTGGAAACGAAGAACGGCAATGTGTTCTATCTCATTATCGACCGTGACGACGAGGGCGAGGAAACCGTGCATTTTCTGAATCAGGTGGATGAAGCCGACCTCATGGCACTCACGGAGGATGGAGAAAAGGCGGAAACACCTATTGTCTGCACCTGTACGGAAAAGTGCCAGGCCGGAGCGGTCAACACTGCTTGCCAGGTCTGCGTAAAAAACCTCAGTGAATGTGTTGGCACAGAACAGAAAGCTGCGGAGCCCACCGAGCCGGAGAATCCGAAGCCTGAAAAGAAAAGCAATACCGGGGCGATCCTGGCGGTGCTGCTGATCCTTGCAGCCGGAGGTGGTGCGGCGGTCTATTTCCTGGTGCTGAAACCGAAGCAGGGAAAGAAAGTTCCCGCTGATCTGGATGATTTCGACCTGGAGGATGAAGAAGAATATTTGACTGAGGACGAGGAAACGGAGGAAAAGAATGAGTAAACTGATTATCGCAGAAAAACCGAGTGTGGCAAAATCTATCGCGTCGCCCTGGGTGCTTCATCCAGGGCCGACGGCTTTTATGAGGCAGCGGCCTTCTCGTATCCTGGTGTGTAGGGCACCTGGTATCCCCGATGGATGCGGGCGGCTATGACGAGAATTTCAAGAAATGGCGCTATGACGATCTTCCCATTCTGCCGGAGCCGTTCCGCTATGTGCTGGCACCGGGCAAAGAGGACGCATTTGAAAATCTACGCGCCCTGATGGACCGACCCGACGTGGATACCATTGTCAATGCCTGTGATGCCGGGCGTGAAGGGGAGCTGATCTTCCGGCTGGTGTATGAAATGACTGGATGCCGCAAACCAATTCTTCGTCTCTGGATTTCTTCGATGGAGGACAGCGCTATTCGGGAGGGTTTTTCTGATCTGCGCCCCGGCACCGATTATGAAGCCCTGTATCAATCTGCCCTCTGCCGCCAGAAAGCGGACTGGCTGGTGGGGATCAATGCTACGCGACTTTTCTCCGTTCTCTATCACCGTACCCTGAATGTGGGCCGTGTTCAGACACCCACACTGGCAATGCTGGCGGAGCGTGACGCGAAGATCACGCTGTTTCACAAGGAAAAGTATCATCTGCTGCGCCTGGCGTTGGATGGAACCGAGGCGGTGTCGGAAAAGTTCACCGATCCAACGGAGGCGGAACAGGCAGCGACCATGTGCAAGGGTGCGGCCGTCACCTGTACCTCTGTCACGAAAGAGCAGAAAAAAGAACAGCCTCCGAAGCTCTATGACCTTACCACCTTGCAGCGTGAGGCAAACCGCCTGTTTGGATACACAGCGAAGCAGACCCTTGACTACGCACAAAGCCTCTACGAAAAGAAGCTGCTGACCTATCCCCGCACAGACAGCCGGTATCTGACCTCCGACATGGCAGAAACGGCCTCCTGCGTCATCCATCTGGCGGCGAAGGTGCCGCCCTTTGACGGGATCAGCAACTTCTTCCCGCTGGTGGAGGCCATGATTTCCGACAAGGACGTATCCGACCATCACGCCATTATTCCCACGGTGGAGATTGAAAAAGCGGATATCAAGGCTCTGCCCCTGGGCGAGCGCAATTTGTTCCTGCTGGTCTGCTGCAAGCTGCTGTGTGCGTCGGCGGAGCGTATGTGTATGAGGCAATCACAGCTACTTTTGACTGCGGCGGCCATTCCTTCACCGCAAAGGGCAAGCGCATCCTCTCCGAAGGCTGGCGGGAGATCGACCGCATTTTCCGCGCATCCCTGAAGAAAAAGCCTGCGGACGGGGACGGCGGTGCGCTCCCAGACTTCACCGAAGGGCAGACTTTTGACGGTGCGGAGGTTTCCGTTACCGAGCATTTCACCCAGCCTCCGAAACCCTATACCGAAGATACCCTCCTGTCCGCTATGGAGAATGCAGGCAAGGACGACATTCCCAACGAAGCGGAGCGAAAAGGACTTGGCACGCCTGCAACCAGAGCGGCTATCATCGAAAAGCTGGTGGCGGCCGGATTTGTGGAACGCAAGGGCAAGAGCCTGATCCCCACAAAAGCCGGTATCAACCTTGTCACGGTCCTGCCGGAGCCGCTGACCTCTCCCATGCTGACAGCGGAATGGGAACAGAAATTGACGGAGATTGCAAAGGGCGGCGCTGATCCGGATACTTTCATGGACGGTATCCGCACGATGGTTCAAGAGATCGTGTCCACCTATTCCTGCATTTCCGAGGACGGCAAAAAGCTGTTTGCTCCGGAGAAGGAAGTGATCGGCACCTGCCCCCGCTGCGGCCAGCCGGTCTATGAGGGGAAGAAAAACTTTGCGTGTTCGGATCGGTCCTGCGGTTTTGTCCTCTGGAAAAATGACCGCTTCTGGACGAGCCGCAAGAAGGAACTGACAAAGAAGATGGCAACAGACCTTCTGAAAAAGGGCCGCGCCAATGTCAAGGGAATGTGGTCTGAAAAGAAACAGGCTGCTTATGACGCTGCGGTGATCTTGGATGACACGGGTGGCAAATACATCAACTTCAAACTGGAATTTCCGAAAAGAAAGGAAGGTGTCAATGGCAGAAAATAAGACTTTTGAACATTTGCCCGAAGTGAGGGCGGCGGTGGCTGCCCTCTCCCCGGAGGACCGGGAGCTGCTGGCGGCGGTGCAGGCGTCGCCTTTCAAGCTGACAGCGCCGGAGCAGTTCAAGGAGTTTGCGGCCAACATCGACTATTTCGTGTTTGAGCCCAATATCCACGATCTGAATGATCTGGGGTGGCGGTATCTGGCGCAGCACATGGATATGCTGCTGCCCCCAGAACTTCTGAAAGCGATCGACCTGTTCCTTTTGGCAAGTACGCCATGCAGGAGGAACAGGGCCATTTTACGGAACACGGATACATTTCTCTCTCCGGTGACGAGTGGAACCATGAACGCCCTGCGGAGCCGGAGAAAAAGCCTTCCATCCGGGAACGGCTGGAACAGGGCAAGAAGGAATGTGCGGAGAAAAACAAGGCGCAGCCCCATAAGGAAAAATCTGCGCCGGAGCTGTAAGGAGGTGCTGATATGCCATATTACGATCACGACAAGGATTATCCCTTTGCCGCCTTTATCACCAATCTTGGGAAGTACAATGAGGGCGAGCTTGTGGGCGAGTGGGTGAAGTTTCCCACCACCGCCGAGGAATTGAAAGAAGTGTTTAAGCGTATCGGGATTGGCCAGAAGGATGACTTCGGCCAGCCCTATGAGGAATGGTTCATCACGGACTATGATTGCTATGTGGACGGTCTTTACAGTAAGCTGGGTGAATATGAAAATCTGGACGAGCTGAATTATCTGGCATCGAAGCTGGATGAAATGAGCGAAAGCGAATACGCACAGTTTCAGGCCGGTATGGAAATGGGCGACCATTGCGGCAGCCTGCAGGAGATCATCAACCTCACCGAGAATCTGGATTGCTATGAGGTTTACCCCGATATCCATGACTATGACGATCTGGGCCGCTATTACATCGAAGAACTGGACGTTATGCAGGTGCCAGAGCATTTGCAGAATTACATCGACTATGAGGCCTACGGCCGGGACGTTGCGTTGGAGGAAAACGGCACCTTCACGAATCAGGGCTATGTGCGTGATACGGGTGACAGTTCCATGAGTATTACGACGGTGAGCGCGGCAGTATCCCCGACGAGTACCGGGTGATGACCTTTCAGGACGATCTTCCCGAAGAAGAAAAATCCGAGTGGGCTATGGATATAGCCTTTGACATGGACGAGTTTTTCCGTCAGAACGATCCGCAGTATGCAGCGGAGCACCCGGAGGCACACGCCGCAAAGGAAGAACTTTACGAAAACCTGATGGCAGGGCGCATTTCCGCTCTGGATGAAAAGCTGGCGGCACTGGGGCAGACGCAGGAGGACTATCTTCCTTCGGAGATTGAAAAGTTCAAGGATGCCACGGGCTATGAGGAATTTCTTGATTTTGACCCAGCGGAGGTCAAAGCCGCTTTGGATAAGCCGGAGAAGTCCCATGCGGATGAAATGCTGGCCGCTGCGGAGAAGGTTGCCTCGGAAAAGATGACTGTGCTTGTAGTGGAGCCTATGAAGGAACCCTATGTGAAGGAGATCGACCCCGATCTTCATTCCCTGCAGGCGGAGGTCGGCGGAGACATTGGCGCAACTTATCCCTATTCTGACCCGGTGGCGCTGGTTTGCAATGATGAAGGAAAGCTCATCGGGCTTGATCTGAACCGTGGGCTGCGGGATGAAAATGGAGAAATTTATGATATCGTAGCAGGGACTTTCCTGGTGGTTGGACTTGGTGAGGAAGATTTTGCGTCCCTGTCCCCGGAACTGATTCAGAAATACACGGAACAGTTCAAAACGCCGGAACGATTTATGCAGATCAATGGCAATATCGTCGTTCTCCCTGTCCCGGCAGAGAAACAAGACCTCGCTTTTCTTCCAGACCGTTTTGAAACTGGCGAACGTGTGCAGACACCGAGGGGCAGCTTTCAGGTGACGGCTATGAGCCGGGAGCAGATGGAGGCAGCCGGTTACGGTGTCCATCATATTTCCGATGATAGAAAGTACCTTATCATGGGAAACGGCACACGGGCCTTTGCCGTGGCAGCGGAGCAGCCGGAAAAGGACAATCCTCTCCGCACGGCAGAAATGACGCTGGAGGATGACTACGGCATGATCGACGGCGTTATCAACAACGGCAGACGCGGCGAGGAACTGGAGAAGGCGCAGGAACACGCGGAGCAGACGAAGCCGGAGAAGCCTTCCATCCGTGAGCGGTTAGAGGACGCCAAACGGGAGTGTGCCGAGCATAAGCCACCGGAGGGCAAGAAGCCCGGCCGTGATGTGCCGGAGCATGACTGCCTATGAGCCGAAGCAAGAAATGGCGGCTGGAATGGGCGTTCTTCCTGGGTGACAACGGCAGGCGGCAGTATAACCATATCTGTAAAAAATGTGTTCACGGCTGCAAGCAGAGTTTCCGGGCGTGTCTGGTCGCTTGTCCGCATTACAGTTCCAAACGGTCTAAAATCTGTGAGGATATGGGTGGAAAAAACACAGAATAATTCCCTGTATCCGTATTTTCAAAGGGAGCCTTTATGATTTTTCATGTGTCGGTCTGCTTGCTGGCACATGAAGAAAAAGGCTTGATTTCAGACACTTTCTGTCACGCAAAACGGGAGTACAGCTTTTCGGTTCATCCGATTGGCTGTACTCCCGCTTTTTCTTTTTGCTATCATCAAATTACTTTAACACGGTTCTGTTGTTTGAACAGGGGTACAAATTGTACCTCCGTTGAAAAGGAATTTCCATAGTATTTTCTCATTAGGATTGGATAGGAAAGGATGGATAGCCGCCGCAGTAGGCGTTGTGGGAATGTGTGTAAACTGCCAGAATTGTGAGGCTGTGGGAAAGCTGTTTGCAGACTTGTGGGAAAAGGCTTGTCTTTTTCCATCAGGTTGTGAATGGCTTTTCCATCGGCACGAGCGGCAGTTTTCCATATTTCCATGACGCAAGAAAATCATCCAACGATCAGCCGGTACACCGTCAGCGGCACATACCACACCGCCACAATAAGCCGCCAGGCCAGAACGAAACCGCCGATTACACCGCCGATAATAAAGTTCAATGCAAACAAGGCGATCCCTCCACCCAGGGAGCCGCCGCCCGGCACGATCCAGAGGCACATCCGATGGAGGCCAAACGGCAGCCCGCAGAGTATCCAGAGCCATACATAGTCAACCTCTCCGTTCTTCACGCAGGCAGATTTGAAGATACAATACAGGATCAGTGCCACGGTCACGGGCAATACGCTTTTGAAGAAAAATGCTTTGATTGCTTCGCTTCTTGTCATCGGTAAAACCTTCTTTCGCAGCTCCATTATACAGGATGCCGGGAGCTGCGCCCAGCGTCTTTCAGAGAAAATTATTCAAGTTCATGTCGCCGCTGTTGTTCCTGTTCCTTTGGAACGGTCAGTAGTGCATCTACATTCTGTTTAACAGTATCGTATTCCTGGGCTTCGGTTCTTGCGGTTTTGTACTCCGCAAGAAGGCGTTCCTTTTCTGCGCTGAGAGTGGCAAGCTCCGTTTTCATGCTTTCTGTTGTCGGCAGCGGTACAGCCCCCAGCCGTTTCAATTCTCTGGTGGCCGCTTCAAAAAGGATGATCTCGCTCTCATGCCCCCGCAGGAGCTTTTCTTTATCATTCGATTTACGGTATCGGTCATAAAGCGGCTTTAGCTGACGGTAAGTTTCAGCGTGCTTCATCACAAGGGCAAGTTCGGCACTTCTACTTTCTATCCGCTTGATTTCTGCATGAGCGGTATCCCTGCGTGCGGATACTGCGTTCAATTTGCTTTCCAGTTCTCCATAACTGCTTATCCCGTGTTCCGTCAGGAAATTCATGGTCTTGGCGGCCTGTTTCAGATTGTTCAGCTTCGCCCAATGGGTGAAGCCTGCACTCTGCTGTGCCTTGATGTTGTTCTGGATATCAATGAGTAGACTGATCTTTCCGTTCCGCTGTTTTGGCTGGTGGGAAGGTCTGGATCGTCCGGCGATCCGGGCGGCAAGGGCTTCTTCGGTGTAGTCAACCCCCAGCGTTTTCAGACGGGTGAACCGTTCCTGATCCGGTGCTCTGGCAGAGATATACTTGCCGCGCTTGATCTCATAACCTTCTCTCTGCAGGCGGCGAAGCAGTTCTTCCAGGTTGGAACAGGCTGGCAGGAGCCGGTCGATGGCCGCTTTCAGCTTTGCCTTATAGCTGGTGCCGTTCTGCGTAGCCTGATGTTCAATATAGCTCTTGCCCTTGTCCTGTCCAGGAATAATGACAGACAGACCATGTTCCTTGCAAAGCCGGTCGGAGGTGCGGCGGATATCGTGATAGCTTCGCTTGTTGGAATGATAGTGTTTATGATCCGCAAAGCTGACCGCATTGAAAATCAGGTGGTTATGAACATGATCTTTGTCTATATGGGTGGTAAGTACAAACTCATACTTGCCGCCCAGGATTTCTTTTGCAAGCTTCATGCCGATCTCATGGGCCTGTTCCGGCGTGACCTCTCCAGGCTGAAAGGCTTGGATCAGGTGACGGCCAAGGTTCGTTCCCTTGTCGATGGCATGGCGGCGGGTCCAAGCAAATTCGATATCCGCAGTTTCGGCGGCACAGCCATAGGAAGAAACAAGCAGCTTTCCGTCCGTCTTTTCCGGGTTGCAGATATAGTCAATGGCTGCTTTCAGCGTTGATTTGATAGGATGTGTCTTTGTAACTGCCATATCTCGTCCAGCCTTTCCCGTATCTCGTCCATGTCGGTCTGATACGCAGGACCTCCGGCGTTGATCCGCTTGGCGATCTGATTGATGTTCCGACCGATAGCGGAAAGCTCTTTGATGAACGCCTTGATATCTGCGGTGTCCGTATAGATGATATATCCGTCAATCGCCATTTTGCGGAGATATGCACCATATCTGCGTGTGGGTAGCTGGCTCATTTTCTCATCTATGAGCCGTTTTTCGTCCTCCGTGACATAGAATTTCATTTGGATATTCCGCTTTCGGTTTGCCATGCGCCGCCTCCGTTCTTCATAAGGGTTTGGGATTATCCCAACAAGCAATTTTGGATTTTCGGGCAAGGGACCTGAAAATTTCAAAATTCGCAAGCGGGTACTCGCTTGCTGTGCTTGCTACCGTATCTTATCCCTACTTATAAAGCGTTGCGGAAGCCCCAAAATGCCCACAAAATAAGAAAAACAGAGGATGTTCAGACACCCTCCGTTTCTTCATTCGGCTTTTCAATTTTTAAGGCCCCGTCAATGGCACCTTCCACGATAGGCAAATACTGTTCCGGGCAGAGCTTTAACTTCTGTCCGACCCGCTGGCGCAGCTCGCTTTCCTCTCGCATGACCTCTGGATTGAAATATCTCTCCATCGGCAGGCCGCAGATTTTTACAAGCTGTATGATGACCGGCAGGCTGGGGATCGTGCCCTCGTTTTCAATGTTGGCAAGATACCTGGTATCAATATTCACCTTTTCGGCTAAATCTTTTCGTGCAAGGTTCTTCGCCTTCCGTGCTTCTTTTACATCTGCACCGAAGGTTTCAAAGCCAGGGCAGTCTTTCACTTTTGCCATTCAACATCACCCACATACATTCTATATTTCATAGTTTGCACATGGAATGATGTGATATCCATTCTGTCTACATTTTATAATTCACATCTTTAACCTTGTATTCTTCGAGCAGACGAAATATAATATTTTAGGAGGTGCAAAATGGACTATATAACATTAAAAGAGGCAAGCCAAAAATGGAATGTTACGCCGCGCCAGATAAATTATTTGTGTACATCTGGGCGCATCCCCGGTGCTGTAAAAATGGCGACGATTTGGCTTATTCCTAAAAATGCAGAGAAGCCAGTAGACAGGCGGAGAAAAGAAAACAAATCTCAGTGAGGTTTCTGTGACATTTGGGTGATACACTGAAAATGAAGGAGTGTGATACCATGCGAATTTTAGTAGTCGAGGATGATCGACTTTTGAATAATACTTTATGCTATAACTTGAATACTGCGGGCTATGCGGTTGATTCTGCACTGACAAAATCAGCGGCCGGTAATTTCTTGACGAAACAGGACTATGACCTGATTGTGCTGGATGTAAATTTGCCGGACGGGAACGGTTTTGACTTCTGCCGGGAGGTAAAAGAGCGCCGCCCCGATACCGCTATTATCTTTCTGACCGCAAATGATATGGAAAGCGATATGCTCAAAGGGTATGAACTGGGCGCAGAGGATTATGTGACAAAACCTTTCCCTATGAGCGTCTTTCAAAAGAAACTGGCGGTGGTGCTGGGGCGGCTGACAAAACAACATGGTGGTGATACTTATGAGGATGGCACACTGACCATCAATTTTTCAGAGATGAGTGCTGCCCTGTCAGGAAAGCCACTTACATTCACCCCACTGGAATATCGACTTTTGAAAATCCTGATGAAAAATCCACAGATCGTTTTGACGCGGCAAGTCTTGTTGGAAAAACTGTGGGACGCAGACGGAAATTTTGTGGATGAACACGCTCTGACTGCGGCTATCAGCCGGGTACGAAACAAAATCGAAACACCCGACCGTCAGTACATCAAAACGGTATATGGTATGGGCTATATGTGGATCGGAGGGGCGCTGAAATGAATGTGCGAAAACTTTCCGTCAACAAAGCCTGTATCTTTTTAGCTGTTCTCCTGCTGGCGGCAATGGTGACGGTTTCAGTGGCTTTATATGCGTTGACCCAAGATATAACCGCTGTTTGGTATGTACTATTGTTCGGCATCTTTGTGCTGTTTTGCTCTATTTGTTTTATGGTGCTGGTTCGCCGCAAATTGGCGATGTTCTCCGATGCTTTTTGCAGTTTGATGGATGATATGTTGTCCGGGAATATGCAGCCGAAACAGACTGTGGAAGAAGAAAGTCTTTTCTATAAAATTGAATATCGGTTGAACCGTTTGTATGAAGTCGTGCAGGAAAACAAGAACAGCATTGCACAAGAGCGGGCTGACTTGCAAGAACTTATTTCTGATATTTCCCATCAGGTCAAGACCCCGATTGCGAACTTGAAAGTGATTAACAGCACCCTGCTTGAAAATGAAGTCCCTGTGCAAAAGCAAAAAGAGTTTCTTACAGCACAGGCCACCCAACTTGATAAGCTGGATTTTCTCATGCAAGCTATGATTAAAACCTCGCGTCTGGAAACAGGTGTCATTTCTCTGGAAAAGAAAAGCCAGCCGCTTTATGACACGCTTGCCGCCGCATTGGGAGGTATTCTTCTGAACGCCGAGAAAAAACAGATCAATGTTCAAGTGGACTGCCCGGAGAACTTGGTCGTTTCCCATGACAGAAAATGGACAAGCGAAGCACTGTTCAATATTTTGGACAATGCAGTGAAATATACGCCGGAGGGCGGTCAAATCCGTGTTTCGGTTGAAAGTTGGGAAATGTATGTGAAAATCGACATTGCAGATACAGGCATTGGCATTTCAGAACAGCATCAGGGAGCAATTTTCAAGCGTTTCTATCGAGAGGACATCGTACATGATGTAGATGGAATTGGTATTGGTCTATATCTGGCTCGTGAGATCGTAACCTTGCAAGGCGGTTATATCCGAGTAACATCCGAGGTTGGGAGGGGTTCAACTTTTTCCGTCTTTCTGCCTCGACAATAAAATAAGTACGCTAAAAAACAAAATGTCACAGGCCTATGACATTTGAGATTTAATTAAACAGAGGTATTTTGTTTCCCGTGACATTTCTGTGAGGTTTACCTTTTATGATAGAGCCATCAAAAAGAAAGGGTGGTGTTCTATATGAACATATTACAAACGACAGATTTGAAGAAATATTACGGCACCGAACCGAACATTACAAAAGCATTGGATGGCGTGACCCTATCCATTGAGGAAGGTGAATTTGTTGCCATTGTTGGTACTTCCGGCAGCGGTAAGTCTACTTTGCTGAACATGATGGGCGGGTTAGATACGCCAACTTCCGGCAGTATTAAAGTAAAAGGGAAAGAATTATCGAAACTCAAGGATGAACAGCTTACCATCTTCCGCAGACGTAACATCGGGTTTATCTTTCAGAATTACAATCTTGTTCCTGTGCTGAATGTCTATGAAAATATTGTCCTGCCGGTGGAGCTGGATGGTGATACCGTGGACAAGCAGTTTATAGATGAAGTCGTGAAAATGTTGGCTCTCGATGGGAAGCTGAACAGTATGCCTAACAATCTGTCCGGCGGCCAGCAGCAGCGTGTAGCGATTGCCCGCGCCCTTGTTTCCAAACCAGCTATTATACTTGCAGATGAACCGACAGGCAATTTGGATAGCCGGACAAGTAGTGATGTTCTTGGTTTGCTGAAAGTTACAAGTCAGAAGTTCCATCAAACGCTTGTAATGATTACCCATAACAATGAAATTGCCCAGCTTGCCGACCGAATTATCCGTATTGAGGACGGAAAAATCGCACAGTGACAGGGGGTGACATTGATGGATGATATTTTATTTGGGAACAATAATCAGGCAACAATCAATCGTCTTGCCAAAAGAAGCTACCGCGCTAATAAGCAGAGAAATGTTTTCGTTACCATCGCATTATTCTTGACAGCCTTTATGATTACATCTGTATTTAGTTTGGGGTGCAGTTATTTTGAAACCTATCAAATGCAGCAAATTCGTGCGATGGGCACGACTGCGGATGTGGCAATTACAAGCCTCTCAGAAGAACAATATGAAGAATTGAGCCGATCCAGCTTGGTATCCGTAGTTGGTGTCAGTCAGAGATTGGGCAGCATTGATACATCTGGAATGGACGATGCCCTGCTGAGTATTACTTGGATAGACGAAACAGAATGGCAAGAACACCGTGTACCAACAATTTCGGATATACACGGAGATTATCCGCAAGCAAAAAATGAAATTATGCTCCTACATGGGCTTTGCGTGCAATGGGGATTGATGATCCACAGATAGGGATGAATATTTCCCTTTCCTATCAACTCGGAACAGATTATCAATATATCTCCGATGAATTTGTTTTGTCGGGCTATTACACAGATTATTCGGCTTCACGTGCAGGCAACCGTGGTGCCGCTTATGTTTCGGAGCTTTTTGCAACACAAACAGGGCTTCCCTTTGATAGTGTGTCTACCGCAATGATTTCTTTTTCTGATGACAGTAATGCCCTGCGATCCTGTGAAAAACTAAAACGGAAGATTTCGTTTACAGAAAGTCAGTCCTTTGAAATTGTACCTATTGCTCAGAGCAATTCCACCACCATTGTTCTTCCACTGGCTGCTATTATCGTCTTTATCATTATCAGCGGCTATTTGCTGATTTATAACATTCTGTATATCTCAATTTCAAGAGATACACAATTCTATGGACAGCTTAAAACGATAGGCACGACAAAAAGACAAATCAAGCGGATTGTGCGTTCTCAAATATTCAGAACGGCGGTGATCGGTATTCCCAGCGGCCTAATTGTCGGTGGTATTGTTTCGCTTGGACTTGTTCCGTTTGCCATGAATATGATGTACTCAAGCGATACAGACCTTGGGGAGATAGTGTCCTTTTCCCCCATTATTTTTGCGGGTGCCGCAATCTTCACATTTTTTACTGCAATCATCGGCAGCATGAAACCAGCGAAAATAGCTGCAAGTATTTCTCCTGTTGCGGCTTCACGCTATACGGAGGCAAATACAAGGAGTTACCGAGATCATAAGAGCCATAGAACAAAATTATCTCGGATGGCACGAGATAATATTTTTAGAAACCCTAAAAGCGCTTTCCTTACTTTTGCGTCCTTATTTTTAGGCTTAATATTGTTTTTGGTTTCTGCTGGTCTACTATCAAGCCTAAGTCCCGACAATTTTGTAAATCAATGGGGAGAAAGTGATTTCGCATTGACTTACAGCATTTCCGAAGAAGGAAACCTGCTCTCTGATGAAATGTTGCAGCAAATTGAAACAATGCAGGGAATTGAAAATCTGCGCGTCACTTATTCTGCTTCACCGTGGCCCACTATGGATGTCATTTACGACGAAAATGTATTCGGGAAATATATTGATTCCTTGGATGGCGTATCAGGTCTTGATTTTTCAAATGCGGAAACACGAAAAAACTATACAGATAATTTTTGGAGCGGCGTTTACGGAATAGATTCCAGATATATCGAAGAACTTAATAAAACGCTTGATAAGCCTATTGACTTAACCGCCTTTGAAAAGGGAGAGTTGGTGGTTTTGTCCGCTATGACGGATGATGAGGGAAACCTATTGATTCAGCCAGGGCAAGCAATCACCGTTGTCGGTGAGTCCGGGGAACAGGTCTTTACAGTGGCAACTGGCTTTCTGGACGCTGATTTTCAGAGTGGTCGAGGAAATGAGAGAGGTACTGCCCCTGATTTGTATATCAGTAAGCAGGCAATAGAGAAGTTGTCTGGAGAAACCAAAATCTTTCGGATTGCTTTTGATACGATTGATAGCAGTTATGACAAAGGGATTATGGAGCAGCTTCAATCCATTACTGCTTCGTCACCGGGCATTACGATTCTGTCACGATATGAAAAGCAGCAAGAAATGGCCGGATATTTGCTGACCTCAAGGATTATAGCCGCAGGGTTGTCCGCTGTATTTTTGCTGATAGGAATTATGAATTTCATTAACACAATGGTTGTTAGTGTAAATACTCGGAAACATGAATTTGCAACACTTGAAAGTATAGGAATGACGAAAAAGCAAATTAGAAATGTATTGCTTTGGGAAGGCGTGTATTATTGGAGTATTTCTTTCCTACTGCTTGCCACACTGGGAACAGCGATATATATTCCAATATACTCAGCTTTAGAAGAATGGTTCCTTATGCAGCTTTTCACTATCCTGTAATTTCTCTGTTGGTTGTCGCAGCTATTGTTTTGCTGGTCTGCTTGGCAACCCCCGTCATAACTTTCATGCAAAATGTTAAGCAAAGCGTTGTAGAGAGACTGCGGCAGAATTAAATATTTGCGATGAAAACCGGGAGATTATTCTCCCGGTTTTTCAAATCTCACAGGTTCGTGAGATTTCAGCCCATTATTCTGTCGAAACAGCGTGTGTCAGTGACATTTCTGTGAGGATTGCTTGTTAAGATAAGCGCAAAAGGAACAAGCTGCCGCACGACGGCAAAAGAAAAAAAGCCGTCGTACAGCAGCCTATCAACACGCCCATTTGAAACGGCGGCTTTGATTTTCAGAGCCGCCGTTTCTTTGCGATTGCACAAACCAATGACGACTTGCAGGGACACGGTAGCCGATTGGAGGTTAATTTACCGTGTCCCGTTTGCTTTTTCAAAGCTCACATGATCTACATCAGTTAAAAAAAGCATTGCTCCTCCATCGGAACAGTCCGGCTTTGAATATGAACTATACCATGTAAGTAATCTTCTTTATAAAACATTTCTGCGTCCAGCAGGTCCGTTGCGACTTGCTGGGCGTTTTTTGCTGTTTTCCGAGGACAAGCCCGCCTCGAAAAAATTTTTAAGAAATTTTCAAAAAGGAAGCTTTTAGCGGGTAGCGAGCGGCTTTGCGTTCGCCTTGTTAGCGGAAAGGGAGAAACCCACCTCATTCCCCCAGGAAAGGGGGTGAAAAGATGGATATGATCCCCCGCAATGACTATGGCGAGCGGTGCCAGTTCGATGCTTACTGCAAGCTGGTACTGTACCATGAGGCAATCGACTACCTTCGGGAAATGCAGAGGCGCCGTGACAGGGAACTGTCATTCAGCGACCTTCCGCAGATGGAGATGGACAAGCTCTGCGTTGCAGATCATTACCCCAGTGACAGATTTACATTCTCGTCCCATGGGTATGACCTGCATATTGAAAACGAGCTTGTGGCTGATGCCTTCGCCGGTTTGTCTGTTCAGGAGCAGAGTATTTTGATCCTGCATTTTGTTCTGGACCTGCCGGATCAGGAGGTTGGCCGCCTTGTTGGAATGTCTCGCAGTGCCGTTCAGCGGCGAAGGGCAAAATCATTGACCGAGCTGCGGATCAAGTTGGCCGCACTCATGCCGAAGGGAGGTTGAAGGTATGAAGAAACCCACTTACAAGGGCAAGGAGCTTCTTCCTCTTTCGGTGATTGACGCCGCCCGTGACGGGGACTCTCAGGCTGTGGATCAGGTACTCCGGTATTATGAGGGCTATATCAATAAGCTCTGCACCCGGACGCTTTACGATCCTGACGGCCAGCCCCATGTTCGGGTGGACGAGTACATGAAGCGCCGATTGGAGATCAAGCTCATTCATTCCATTGTCAGCATGAGCTGACAAGCCCGGTCTGAAAGCGGAAACAGCTTACCCTTTCCCTGTTTCTCTCTTTCGTGGCCGAAGGCAGCACCTTGACAAAGAAAGCCCGTTGGGAGGCCAACGCCGCAGTATAAGGCAAACGGATACATTCCTGTTTGTGCCGAGCCATACGGCCGGTGCGCCATGACCTCGTTTCAAGTCCGCAGGACGGGACCACTGTAACGGGCGAGCGAACAGCACCAGACCGCAAAGCAAGCGTGGCGGCTTGCAGGCGATGACACACGGGCAGGGTCAAAGATACTCGCGCATTGAACGCCCACAAAGCATTGTGCGCCGCACCCATCAGCATGGGCCGGGGTTAGACTCCCGTGGAGCTGTGCCAGCAGCCGTCCGTAAGCCTACTTTTCTTTTTTGAAAGTTTATGGATAGATCGTAAACTTTTCAATTAGCAGCAGACAAACACAGAGCAGCACGGTAAAATAATGGTGGAAGTTATATTACCCACACATATTCGTGCTGTTCCTTTTCATAACTGAAAGGGGGTTCTCATGTCTCAAACATGGAACGGCACGAAGAAAGAAACCCCTGAAAGAAGGACATATACGGTTGACGATATTGCTCAAATTCTGGGCATCGGAAGAACTTCCGCATATATCCTTGTAAAAGAAGGGCACTTCAAAATCGTGCGAATTGGTAACGCCATACGCATTTCCAAGCGGTCATTTGACGAGTGGCTTGACTCCCTCGACCTGTGATCCAAGAAAGGAAGAACGATATGGCATCTATAATCAAGCGAAAGAAAAACTATTCCGTTGTTTACAACTATGTGGATGAAAACGGAGAAACCAAACAGAAGTGGGAAACCTGGCATACCCACAAAGAGGCCTTGAAGCGCAAGGCGGAAATCGAAAATCAGCAGCACACGGGAACTTTTCTCCCACCAAGCAATCAGACGATCACCGAATTCCTTTATGACTTCGTATCTCTTTACGGAGAAAAGAAATGGGGCGTGTCCATGTATGACAGCCAAACGGCACTGATTGCGAACTATATCAATCCGATCATCGGTGATATGGAGGTACAGGCGGTTACTCCCCGTGCGGTTGACGGTTATATCCAGACCTTGCAGAAAACCAAGTCGGTGTCTACCAAGACCCGAAAGGCCGTTACCACCTATGTCAGCGACAAGACCATTGAAAAGATCATCAAGCTCCTGCGGTGTGCGTTTAAGCAGGCGGTACGATGGGAAATCATTGCAAGAAATCCCTTTGACAATGTGATCCTCCCGAAAACGGAGTATGCGAAACGGGATATCTGGACAGCGGATATGATCCGCCTTGCCCTGGACAAATGCACGGACAGCAAGCTCTATGTAGCAATGAATCTGTCTTTTGCCTGCTCTCTGCGTATGGGTGAAATCCTGGGGCTGACCTGGGAGAACGTCCATATTTCCGATGAAGATATTGCGGCGGATAACGCCTATGTCTACATCGACAAGGAACTGACACGGGCATCCAAACGGGCGATTGAAACGCTGGGTGAGAAGGATATCTACTACATCTTCACTCCGCTCATGCCGAACACCAGCACAAGAATTGTTCTGAAAAAGCCGAAAACCGATTCCAGTATCCGTAAGGTGTGGCTGCCGAAAACGCTGGCCTACATCCTGCGGGAATGGAAGAAGTCCCAGGACGAGCTGAAAGGCTTCCTTGGCGACGAGTATCAGGACTTCGATCTGGTGGTAGCACTTCCCAATGGACGCCCCTGCGAGGATCGGATCATCCTCAAAGAGTTTGCAAAGCTCCGTGAGGACGCAGGGCTGCCGAAGGTGGTCTTTCATTCTCTCCGTCATTCCAGTACCACCTACAAGCTGAAACTGAACCACGCGATCTGAAAGCCACCCAGGGCGATACAGGCCATGCCGAGATCGACATGATAACCAGTATCTATGCGCACATTCTGGACGAGGATAGAAAGGTCAATGCTCAGAAATTCGAGACAGCCTTCTATGCCAAGCCTGATCTCCGCAATGTCCGTCCGCCGGAAGAACCGGCAAAATCGGAGCCTGCGACCCTGGACCTTGAAAGCCTTGTGGAGCAGCTTCAGAAGTCGCCGGAACTGGCAAGTGCGCTCGCAGCCCTGATAGCAGCGCAAGCCCCGGCAAAGTGATCCGAAAAATCGAATTAGCAAAACGCAGAATTTTCTTAGCAAATTTCTGAAAAGCGTTCGAGTCCAATTAGCAAATATACATCTTGCGGCGTATAAAAATCTCCCGGTAACAGAAGTAAAATTACCGGGAGAAGGAGGAACAAAAAAACGCTGCAAACCCGAAAAAAGGCTTGCAGCGGTGCTTTCTGGCGTCCCAGAGAGGATTTGAACCTCCGACCCCACGCTTAGGAGGCGTGTGCTCTATCCAACTGAGCTACTGAGACATTTATAAGTTTTATGCAATTTTACTGCTCGAAGGAATCGAACAATCTGCCGCTTAGGAGGCGAGTGCTCTATCCAGCTGAGCTATGACGACACATGCCGCAAACCCTTGATTTTACTGGGTTTCTGGGATTTTTCCCTTCGGCCATATATAAGATTATCAACTCTATTTCGAGTTGTCAATCTACAGATTTTTTCGATTTGGTAACATTAGAACGCTCCCCAATTTGGGGAATGCTTTGTTGTCACCATTGGCATTTTTCAGAATAGATTCGAACTGAAAGTTGTTTTTCATTTTTTCCCTTTGGGGAATGCCTCGGCTTTCTCTTAGGAGGGGGACGCTCTATCCTGCTGAGCTACAGAAACAAGAATTATAAATGTTTCAGCCAGGTCAGAAACAAAAATATTATACTATATTTTTGCTGCTTTTTCAAGACGAAACACATACTTGCGATTCCGCAGTTTACTTCAGGAATTTTCCATTGTGAGTACCTGATAAATTCTCTTATAGGCTTTTTCATAGGTCCAGCAGCAGCCTTCGACATTGTTGTAGTATTCATTATTTTTTTCGACAACATATTCTAAATCGTTTTCTGTCATGAGTCTGTATTTCATCGTACACCTCCAATGTTAAAAACAGTAATCTGCCAAAATCCAGAGGTCATTATATCATATTCCGATGGGAAAGGAGAAGAGAGTCTTACAGCAATGAATTAAAATAAAAAAAGAATCTCGGCAAAGCAGTCGAAAGGCTGTGACGCAAAGCTACAGGGCCTGTAAAATGGCAGCCAGCTGCGTAAATATGGAACATTTCGGTGATGGATGGCATTGAGGCAACGAAAAAATTCGAAACAGTGTGCGTGAGGACAATGATGTTCCGATTTTTGCGATGACAGCAAATACCTTTGCAACGGACCGCAAGCGGTGCGCGGATGCGGGCATGACGCGGGTATATTCCGAAACCGGTGAACTTAAAAGAGATTCAGACGACGCTGGACGAGAAAGTGCGGACGCATGCGCCGGATAACGGGACGGATTAATAACAGAAAAATTTGGAGAAGGGGCTCTACTGCTTTGGATTGCAGTGGAGCCTTTTTATGGTGTATCATAGGAAGTAAAAGAAAACAGGGGAGAATCACGGAATGGAAATTGCAGAAAATATCACATGGACCGAGGAACTGGAAAGGCTGGATGTGCTTCTTTCGCAGGGGCAGTTCGAGCTGCTGCTTCCGGGTGAGCGGTGCGGTGGAGGAGAAAAGGAGATCTGGCTTGTCTATCTGATGAACGATGCGGCAGAGAGCTTTCTCGTTTTTCATGACGCGGAGCTGACGGGAACGTATCAGAAGGAATACGAGGGAGAAATAGATGCCGCACTGGAAAAAGACGGGGAGCAGTACGTTCTGATCGTGCGGCAGAAAGAGACGGTGTGCACGCTGTTTTTCAGCCGCCTTTCACTGGAAGTGCATCTGTTTGATTACGGAAAAACGGGTCATTTCTGGGTGGACGGATACGAGTATCTGCGGCAGATTGAGTTCCGTATTGCGATCCTGCGGGACAAGCTGGAATACCTCGGCGAGGCGTTCTGCACCGAGGAAGAAATGCGTCTGGCATCGCTGGCCAATTTCCCGCCGCTCAATTTCTGTTGCTACCCGGCCGTGCCGGATCAGTATCTCGTACCGTCATGCCATGGTGGGAAGCGACGGAAGAGGCAATTACGGAGATGAAAAAACTGGCATCGGAGGCAGGCGATAAAGTGCTGCTGCGGTATCTTGCACTTTATGAAAAATGGCAGGGAAAACTCCTCGCAAAACAGATCGCAAAACTGCTGCATACGAGCCGCCACGCGAAAGTCGTGGATTTACTGGAAAAAAAACTGGCCCGCGAAGCACAGAATTACCCGATAAGACGCTTCACTGGCGAAGAAGGAACCCAGATCCGAAAAATCCAGGAGCAGGCAATGAAACGGAAAAAGATACTGGAAGCCGAAGGAAAACGCGCATCATTGCTGCGCGAGGAGCCATTCTTTTATGCACGGGATTCGGTGGAATATAAGGTCCATCTGATGATCTGGGGAACGAGAGGGAAAGAGCGGGTTGTGGAGGTTGAGACGTTTAAAATTTCCAGAATGCAACAGTAACGATCAGCTCCTTTACGGACGAGCCGGAAGTGATCCAGTTTTAATACCAGTAGACAAGAAGTCCCCCGCTTCTAAAGTGGTGGGATGAATTGTTAAAAGAAACATAACGGCAGTGGCGGGCGGAGAGAAATCGGTATCCTCCACAGACATGAGGCAAGTCACAGTCGAACTATTTTCGACATGTCAGACTCCGTGAAAATACCGACTGTGAATTGAAACAAGGGATAAGGTAAAATAGAAAGCGCTTATTTGAGGCGGGAATGAAATCTCAAATAAGCGCTTTTTCTATACGCTGCCGCCAAGTCAGGCTGCGGGCAGTTTATAATATTTCGATGTATGCTGGCGGTAGAGCAGCAGCAATCCGCGGATGCAGAGCTCGATAGCCATGGCGATCCACATGCCGCGCAGGCCGAGCGGGGTGATGAGAAGCACCGCGAGACCGAGGCGGATGACCCAGATGCTGCCAAGGTTCAGAAGGCTTGGCACAAACGTATCGCCTGTTCCGCGGAGGGCTCCGGCGGCAACGATGGAAGCGCCGAAAAACGGCTCGGCGAGCAGTTCGATGCGGAGTACCTCGGCGGCAAACGAGCGAACCTGCGGGTCAGGAGTCAGAATGCTAAAGACGAACGGACAGAAGATCATCATCAGACCTCCGGTGATGGCCATCAGGACTGCGCCCATGGCAATGCAGATATTTCCGTAGCGTTTCGCCAGCTTGTAATTTCCGGCGCCGTAGCTTCTGCCGACGAGCGTTGTCGCGGCGGAACCGATGCCGTAGCCTGGCATGTAGCAGAGGCCTTCGGCGGTGACGGCGAACGAATTGGCCGCAATCGCAATGGAGCCGAGCGGGGCAATCAGCATGGTGGCAGCAACCATGGCGCTGTTCATCGCGATTTCCTGTACGGCAACCGGCACACCGATTTTGAATGCAGTTTTCAGAATTTTCGCATCGAAAACCGTTTTTTCCTTCCGGCGGAGACGCAGCCGCGGATTGCGGACACAACAGAACCAGGCACCCGTGAGGCTGATGACGGCGCAGGCCAGCATCGTTCCCATACCGGCACCCATGACACCGAAAACCGGAATCAAAAGAGCATTGAAAATGACATCGAGCACGCACATGACGGCATTTAAAATACTGGGTGTCACCATATCACCGCTGCACTGCAGGAAGGACGACATCAGCGAGTTGAGCTGGGAAAACGGAAGCATGATGGCAAACATCATAAAATAGAGCGTGGCATTCCGCCGGATCTTCTGCGCACCGCCGAGCCACCCCGGCAGCGGATGACTGATCAGAAGCCCGATCAGGCACAAAACAGCCGACACAACAAGCGCGGACGCGATGCCATGCCGCACAACATCCCTTGCCTTCTTGTCATGATTTCCCCCGATCTGATGCGCTACCTGAACAGAAAAACCGGCTGAAACCGCATAAATCGTACCGCTGAGGAGCCACGTCGTCGACGAAACCAGTCCGATCGCCGCCGAAGCATTCGCCCCAAGCGCGCCGACCATCGCGGAATCAATGTATTGCATCGCAATCGTAGTAATCTGTGTAAGAATCGCAGGCAGACTTAATCGCCCGACCTGCTGAATCTGCGGTTTCAGTTCAGTCCAGCTTATTCTATTCATCATTTTCTCCAGAACATGTATTTTATCGTATGGTTTTTCTTAAGAATGTAAAGATAAATGCGTATTTTACGCTAACATGTTTTGAAGAAAGTGTCAATCAAAAACGAGGTTTAATTTGACTTTTTTCTATGCGTATTAGGCATAGGGACGGAGAGGATTCGAATTTAATTTTCCGGCGGAAGGTTGTTCTTCACAGTGGGGTTCGCCTGGGTCGTGTTGGTTGCAGTCAGCAGGGAATCTGTCGGGGCGACCGGGCTCATGAGGACGCGGCCGGTTCCGCGGTAGACGTTGACGAGGCCTTCACCGCTGACGGCGGAGCCGACGAGGGTTCCGGTGGAGCGCTCTACGGTGAAATCAAGGTTGGAGGACCAGCAGACGGCGAGGTTTCCATCGATTTTCAGTTCGTCGTTTTCGAGTTCGACTTCGATCAGCTCGTCCTCAGGTACGTTGCTTTCGAGGGCAACGGCGCCTCTGCCGACGAGGCTCAGATTGAAGAAGCCTTCGCCGCCGAGGACAGCGGAGGAAATGCTCTTGCGGGCGGTCAGTTTGGTTTTGACTCTGCCGTCGCAGGCGAGGAACATGCCGTTCTCAATCGTCATTCCGGAGGAGCCCCATTTCTCGACATCCACAAGAATGATGTATTTGTAGGTCGGTTCCAGCACGAGATATCCGTCGCCGACGTACTCCGGTTTTACGGCAGATTCCTTTGTCATGGCGCCTTTGATGGCCTTTCCGAACAGGTCGCCGATCCCTTTGATTCCGGCGGTCGCCTGTACATGGCCGCCCATCCACTGCATCGCACCGGACTGGATAATCGCGGAGTGCTCCTTGTCCAGTTCAATGACAACCTGGCGGCGGCGCACATTCATTTTGCTCATGTAATACTCCTCCATGGCAGTCATCGGCGAGACGCTGGAATCCTGGAGATATTCCATGACGTGGAAATTTTCGATGGACTTGGTGAATTTCCGGTTTTCGTTTTCGAGATTTAAAATTTTCATAGGCACGTTCCTTTCTTTCATTAAGAAGAAAAATAGTGATCCGTCTTGTTTCTTTTATTATACAGGAAAGAAAGCAAAGAGCACAGAAAAATTTAGAAAAAAAGGAAATCTGGAAATCATGTTGTCCATTTTTCAGCGGAGTGATAAGATAAAGTTCAGAAAACGCAAGCAGTACGGTCAGAGGAGGAATTTATTATGAGTACAATTACTGTCAGAGATGCAAAAATAGAGGATGCCGCACGCATTCTGGAGATTTATGCTTATTATGTAGAATACACCGTCATTTCTTTCGAGTGGGACGTGCCGTCTCTGGAAGAATTTGAGAACCGCATGCGTGATATCATGAAAAAATATCCATACCTCGTCATCGAGCAGGATGGAAAAATCGAAGGTTATGCATACGCACATGCCTTTGTCGCCGCGCCGCATACGACTGGTCGAGCGAGCTGACCATTTATCTCGATCCCAATGCAAGAAAAGGAGGCCTTGGCCGGAGACTGTATGAAGAGCTGGCGGACCGCCTGAAAAAATGGGCATTCTGAACCTCTACGCCTGCATCGGCTATCCGCAGGTCGAGGATGAATATCTGACGAAAAACAGCGCCGAGTTCCATGCGCATCTCGGATTCGAACTCGTGGGAACCTTCCACAACTGCGGCTACAAATTCGACCGCTGGTACGATATGGTCTGGATGGAAAAAATCATCGGCGAGCCGCACGCGGGACAGCCGGCAGTAAAATCATATAGTGAGATAAAAGAATGAGCACAATAACAACGTATACAAGAAAACATTTTGACCCTGTGCATCCCGCTCCGGAACTGCTCTGTGTGGAGGATTTTGCGCATGCGCTGCCGATGATCTGCCGCGGAAACGGCCATGTGACGACGTTCTGGTCAGTGGGAGAGCACTGCATCTGCTGTGCGAAAGAGGCGGCCGCGCGCGGCTATTCCCGGCGGCTGGTGCTGGCGTGCCTTCTGCATGACGCGAGCGAGTGTTACATGTCGGACGTGCCGCGGCCATTAAAACAGGAAATGCCGCGGTACCGCGAGATCGAGGACCATCTGCTTTCGGTGATTTATGAGAAATATCTTGGCAGTGATCTGACGGCGGAGGAGCAGCGGATGATGAAACAGATCGACAATGATCTGCTGTGGTACGATCTGACAAATCTGCTGGAGGAACCGCAGGCGGGGGATGCGCCGAAACTTCACATCACGCTGGACTACACGGTGCGGCCGTTTGCTGCGGTGGAACAGGAGTATCTGGAATTATTCGAACAGTATTGGGAGACGGGCGATGAGAGAGGATAAAAACGAAAACCGCTGGGACAAGCTGCTTCAGATCCACACAATGGGGCGGGATGACAGCCGGTCGGATCTGTACCGGTATCCGTATGAGCCGACCCCGTACTGCGTGCTGGAGCGGATGGCAAACACGGGGATGATCCGAAAGGGAAATACGCTGCTCGATTACGGATGCGGAAAGGGCCGCGTAGATTTCTTCTTATCGGCGCAGACCCGGTGCCAGTCCATCGGTGTGGAGTATGATGACCGGATTTATGCGAAGGCAATGGAAAACAAAAAGGCGGCGGCCTCTGGTGCTCGGACGGAGTTTGTGCTGGAGAGCGCCGAAAATTTTCCCGTTCCTGTGGAAGTGGACCGGGTGTATTTTTTTAACCCGTTTTCGCTTGAAATCTTAAGAAAAGCGATGGCAAGACTGCTGGAATCGTACTACGAAAATCCGCGGGAGATCCAGCTGTTTTTCTATTACCCGTCGGATGCCTATATCTCGTATCTGATGACTGTGCCGGAACTGGAATTTCTCGATGAGATCGACTGTATGGATCTGTTTCCGGGCGGGGACAGCCGGGAGCGGGTTGTGATTTTTACGATTCAGGAATAAAAAGTTTTGTAACAGCAAAAACCGTGTGGAATACAAAAAAGCATGAATTATATTTGACGAAAGGGCGTTTTTATGAAATATCAGGTAATGCGAATTGAGGAAGACCTTGATTTCGGCTGTGAGGAGCGCGGTGCCGACGAGCCTGTCATGGCAGTTGTTGTTTTGAAAGATGAAAACGGAACAGAATCGCGCATCCGCCAGGAGGATCAGATGCTGTATGACTGGAACATCGAGGAGGGCGACACCGTTATTCTGAATGAAAACGGCGAATTGCGAAAAGTACTCTCCGGTGATTGGACGCAGAATTGCAATTCGAAAAATGTAGATACGACAAAATTCGTCAACATGATGCAGGTTGTCAAAGCCGGAAAACAGATCGACTGGATCTGCCCGTTCTGCGGCGGAAAAGTAGAACGACTGGAGCAGGAAGGCGGAAAAACCGTGATCGGATGCACATCGTGCGATATGCGGATTCAAATAGAAAATTAAACGATTTCGGCCTTTAAGGCCGAAAGAGAAAGGAAACACAAATGGTAAAACCAATTATGAGAGACGTTCTCTTCCTCGGACAGAAATCCATCCCGGCGACAGAGGAAGATCTGCAGGTGGGAAGAGATCTGCAGGACACACTGGCAGCAAACCGCGAGGCATGCGTCGGCATGGCGGCAAATATGATCGGCGTGAAAAAACGCATCATCATCGTAAACGCCGGATTCCGCGACATCATCATGTTCAACCCGGTGATCGTCCGCAAAAGCGGCCCCTACGAAACAGAAGAAGGTTGCCTCTCCCTGCCAGGCGTGCGGAAAACAAAGCGGTACCAGAACATCGAAATCGAATACTACGACTGGAATTGGAAAAAACAACGCCAAAAATTCACCGGCTGGCAGCCCAGATCTGCCAGCATGAGATGGATCATTTGGAAGGGATACTTATTTAGATCCTACAGCAGACAGGAGGACGGTATGACAGACAGAGAATGAATGGTAAAAGGAATCATTTACAACCCGAATGTGGAAGATCCGGCCAAAGAGCAGTCCGGCTATATGGAGCGTCTGTGGGAGTTCAACCAGCTGAAGCCGTCAGAGGGAGACAAGAAAGTCAAATATATGAAGGAAACTTTCGCAGAAGTCACCATCGGCGAACACGACCGCGAGTATTTTTACCGGGACGAAAAAATCGACGGGGAGAATCTCAAATAAATCGGGACAAATTTCGAAAATATAAAATTTTTGTAAAATAATGTCGAAAAAACGATTGACAAGTGGCGAAAAGAAACATATGATAATACCTGTCAATATACATATTCGGCAATAGAGGCGCGAAGGCTAAGAGTAGCTGTCCTGAGACAACGGGGTCTGGGACGGGCAGGGAAAGGAGCATTCGCCGAAACGGGGCAGTTCCCGAAAAACTGTCTGTGTTGGGGTACAGTCGAACAGGCTGTGCACTCTCACCGTACTGGTGGAGGAGCTATTGCTTCATGAACGTAGATTTAATGGAGCAGTGGTGAAGACCGCTGCTCTTTTTATTGTACTGCAGTTGGAACCGTGACAAAAGGTTCCAGGGGTGGAAATCTGTTTGGTTGGAGAACGAAAGACGAAACGGGTGTTACAGGATACGTCTGAAGAAAACTGTTGCCGGAAAAGAAAAAAGGGAGGATTTTGACATGATAGCATTTCTTAACTGGCTGGACGGTGTCCTTTGGGGCGTGCCGCTGATCGCGCTGATGATTCTGACCGGTCTGTACTTTACCGTTCGTTCTGGATTTTTCCAGTTTCGTCACTTTGGCTGGATTATGAAGAGAACCGGCGGAAAACTGTTCCAGAAAGAAGACAAAGCAAGTGAAGGAAAGGGTATGCTTTCCTCGTTTGAGGCGATTTCGACCGCTATCGGCGGTACCGTAGGATTCGGTAATATCGCCGGTGTTGCAACTGCAGTTGCAGCAGGCGGCCCGGGAGCCATTATGTGGATGTGGCTTTCGTCTCTGCTTGGTATGATATTAAAACAGGTTGAGGTTACCCTCGGCTGCTACTACCGTCACACCAACGAAAAAGGTGAGTACTACGGCGGTCCGACTTACTACATGGAGTGCGGACTTGGCGAGGAGCGCCACTGGGGCAAGCTGTGGCTGATCCCGGCGCTCATCTTCGGCATCGGTATTTTCTCCACCTTCTTCGTAACCTCTTCCAACCTGACCGCATCTCAGGTCGTAGCCGGTGCGTTCGGTATTGAGAATATCAATCTTGGAAGCTTCAAAGTAGAAGGCGTTATCGTGATGGGCGTTCTGCTCTGCATTCTGACCTATGTCGTTACAAGCGGCGGTACGAAGAAAATCGCAAGTCTGTTCAGCAAGCTCGTTCCATTTATGAGCGTTCTTTATATCTTGATGGGAATTGGCATGATCATCATCAACATCAACCGCGTTCCTGGCGTATTTGCAGCCATCGTAACAAACGCATTTACCGGAACAGCAGCGATCGGCGGTTTTGCCGGCTGCGCAGTCAGCGAGATTATCCGTGTGGGTATGGCGCGTTCCGTATACTCCAATGAGGCTGGATGGGGTACTTCTCCAATGATCCATGCTTCCGCAAAAACACCGCATCCGGTAGAGCAGGGTCTGTGGGGATCTTTCGAGGTATTCTTTGATACCATGGTTATCTGTACGATCACCGCACTTTCCGTTATCTTAAGCGGAAACTGGACCGACGGAACGAACGGCGGAACACTTGCTTTAAGTGCATTTGCAAGCGGATTCGGCAAATTTGGAAGCATCCTTCTGGCAGTCATCATGGTCATTTTTACTGTAACGACTTCCGGCGGATGGTTCACCTACTATCTGGCAATTCTGGAGCATCTGTATAAAAAAGAAGGCAAGATGAAAGATATCGTCATGAAAATCTTCTACGCAGTCCGCGCTCTGCCGGGCGTACTGTGGACGATCTATCTGGTAAAGACAAACAACCAGGGCTTTATCTGACTGTCGTTGATATCACATCTGCGATCCCGACCTTCGTCAACGTAGCAGTGATCCTGATTCTCTCGAACCAGTATTTCAAACTGCTGAAAGACTACAAAGCAAGAAACTTCGGCCAGGGCACGGTAGACAAGAACGCCTGCCTGTTCTATGAAGAGAAAACGAAATAAAAAATATTCAAAAGCGAATCCAGACACGCAAGAGAATAGCGTGTCTGAATTTGTATATTGCGCAAATGGGCAGAAAAGAATAGAATCAAATTTAGATGACAGTAGGAGGATAATGATATGAAAACAATTTACAAAAACGGAGCTGTCTACACCGGAAAACTGCCGCTTGTCGAAGCGTTTGCAGTAGAAGACGGCAAATTTGTTTTCGCCGGAAGCAGCGCAGAGGCAGATGCCCTTGCAGCAGCCGGCGACAAAGTTGTAGACCTCGGCGGAAAATTCGTCTGCAGCGGTTTTAACGACAGCCATATGCACCTTTTAAATTACGGAAGCTCCCTGCTGAAAGCGCAGCTTGCCGCACATACCGAAAGCCTGGAAGATATGCTCGCCTGCCTCGACACCTTCCAGAAAGAGCATCCGCGAAAAGACGGCGCATGGCTGATGGGCCGCGGCTGGAATCAGGATTACTTCACGGACGTGGACCGCATGCCGAACCGCTACGATCTTGACCGCGTATCAACTGAAGTTCCGATCTGCGCGACGAGAGCGTGCGGCCACTGCCTCGTAGTCAACAGCAAAGCGCTGGAACTCCTCGGCGTCACCGCAGATACCCCGCAGCCGGAGGGCGGAGAGATCGGTATGGAAAACGGTGAGCCGGACGGAAGATTCTTCGACAATGCAATGGAACCGGTTTACGACAGCATTCCGGTGCCGAGCAAAGAGGAAATCAAAGATATGATCCGCAGCGCCTGCAAAGCCCTGAACAGCTACGGCGTCACCAGCAGCCAGAGTGATGATTACTGCGTTTACCGCGCCGTTCCGTGGCAGACCGTCAACGAAGCATACAAAGAACTCGAGGATTCCGGCGAGCTGACCGTCCGCGTTTACGAGCAGAGCAACTTTACCGATCTGGAATCCTTAAAAGGTTTCGTTGAGGCTGGAAATGTGACCGGCATCGGCACAGACCGCTTTAAAATCGGACCGCTGAAAATGCTCGGCGACGGCGCACTCGGTGCGAGAACAGCATTCCTCAGTCGCCCATACGCAGACGACCCGTCCACCTGCGGAATCCCGGTATTCACCCAGGAAACCATGGATGAGATGATCGGCTACGCCAATGCACACGGCATGCAGGCTGCAGTTCACACGATCGGTGATGCGTGCCTCGACCGCGTGTTAAGTGCCTATGAAAAAGCCCTTGCTGAAAACCCGAGAGAAGATCACCGCCACGGCATCGTGCACTGCCAGATCACAAGAGCCGATCAGCTTGAAAAAATCGCGAAAATGCATCTTCACGTTTACGCACAGAGCATCTTCCTCGATTACGATAACCATATCGTAGAGGAGCGCGTCGGCAAAGAGCTTGCGAGCACAAGCTACAGCTGGAAGACGCTGATGAATAACGGCGTCTCCGTCAGCAACGGAACTGACTGCCCGGTAGAGCTGCCGGATGCCCTCGCCTGCATGCAGTGCGCTGTCACAAGAACAACGCTGCGCGACCATGTCGGCCCGTACCTGCCGGATCAGAAATTCACCGTACAGGAAGCACTCGACAGTTACACGATCCGCAGTGCCGAGGCAAGTTTCGAGGAGAACGTGAAAGGCCAGATCGCAGAAGGCATGATGGCAGACTTCGTCGTACTGGGTCAGAATCCGTTTGAGGTGGATGAGAGCACGATCAAAGACATTCCGGTGTGCCGGACGTATCTTGCTGGTGAACTGGTATATGAAGCATAAAGATATAACTCAAATGAGCGATAAATGTCAAATGAAAATTCATACAATGAAGGGAAAAACGTGAAATAAGATAACCTGGAAATAGTATGGAATAAAGGCAGAAACAGAGGAGAACCTCCTGCGGCGATAAACGGTCGCAGGAGGTTCTTTTTTTGATCCTGATAGGACCATACGGTCGTAAAAGAATCGAACAAATGGTTGCATAAAAGGGCGGGAATGTGCTATGATAAAGGAAATTTTACGAAAGGAAAAAACAGACAAATGCTTGGAAGAACACATTTTTTTATTGGAACAGCAGCGGCACTTGCTGTTTTACAGCCGCAGACGGTTCCCGCGCTTGTGGCCGGTGCCGGGGCTGCCGCGATCGGCGGTTTGATCAGTGACATTGATGTCGGCACTTCACAGGCGCACCGCGATGCCGATAAGATTATTACGGCAACAGTTGCAGTTGCGGTGCTCACAATTCTTGCGGAGTATAAACTGAATCTTGGAATTTACCGCCGCCTCACAAGCGACAGCAGCGTGCTGCGTCTCCTCACCGGAACGGCAGCATTTTTGCTGATCTGCGCCTATGGGAAACAGCAGCCGCACCGCTCCTTCATGCATTCATTTGCGGCGCTGGCATTGCTGACGGCGTGCGTGGACATCATCTACCCGGATGCGTCCGCTTATTTTGCCGTGGGCTTTCTGTCCCATCTGGTGCTCGATTTTTTCAACCGGAAACCGGAAAAGCTGTTCTGGCCCTGGAAGAAGGGATTCTGCCTCGGATTCTGCTCAGCACGGGGACTTGTGAACCGCGCACTGCTCGGGTGCGGCATGGTATCTCTTGCTGTAGTACTGGTGCTCTCGGCGCCTGCAGGGCGGCTGATGGCTAAAATCATGCGGGCAATTTACGGATGAGATGGGATTGACAAAAAGATAACAAGACAAAAGAAGAAAAAGCAGGAATTTTTCGGTGTTAAAGTTAATATTTTATACATTTTATAGTAGGATTTTTGATTAAAATGATGTAAAATAGAAAACAGAAATCCGGCGTCCGTAATTGTTTTTGAAATGAACGAACAGGGAACCGCCGGCCCGTTACCGCAGCCGATTGCGGAGCGCAGCGCAACCGACCACAGAGATTAGAGCACAACAGGCAATACAGGAGTTAGTATGAACGAAGAAATGAAAAACCAAACAGAACAGTTACCGCTTTTAAAAGTACACATGATGGGAAGTTTTTTCCTGGAGTACGGCGACCAGCCGATTTCCTTCCGGAAAACAATGGCAACAAAATCAATGAGACTTCTGCAGATTTTCCTCTATAACAAGGACAATGGAATTTCCAGAGGAAGACTGTTGGAGAGCACATACGGAAGAGAAGATGTGGCGGACGCGGCAAACAGCCTGCGTGTCGGCGTACATCGCCTGAAAAGAAGCCTTGTCGAGGCAGGACTTCCGCAGTTTGAGTACATTTATACACAGAAAGGCGTTTACCACTGGACCAGCCCGATGCCGGTCGAGGTAGATGCGATTGATATCAAAAATAAGATCCTGGAAGCAGGAAAAGAGACGGACGAGAAAGCGCGCATGGATCAGATGATCGAAGCACTGGAGCTGTACACCGGAGAGTTCCTTGCAGATTTCGGCGAGGAAGAGTGGGTACAGGCGGAGCGCGCGCAGCTGAAAAAAGTATATTCCGATGCACTGAAAGAAGTAAGTGAGTATCTTCTGAAAAACGAGGAGTTCGATGAGCTGCAGAAACTGACTTCTGTTGCTTCCGAACTGTATCCGTTCGACGAGTGGCAGGCAGTCCAGATGCAGGCGCTGATCGGCCTGGAGAGATACAAAGAGGCCATGAAACTGTACGAGCAGACCTCGAAACATTACTTTGAAGAGCTTGGCGTTACACCGAGCGAGAAACTGGTGGAGCAGTACCGCTATCTGGGAAGCCGCATGGGCAGCAGACACCGCGTGATCGAAGAGGTACAGGCAGATCTTCAGGAGAGCCCGGGAGAAAAGGGCGGAGCATTCTTCTGTTCCCTCGCCGGATTCCGTGACTGCTACCGACTTGTTTACCGTATGTCCGAGCTGAACGGACAGATGCCGTGGCTGATGCTGTGCACCATTACAGACGGAAAAGGTTACCCGGCAAAAGGCGGTCCGCGCCTTGACCGTATGTCCGAAAAGCTGCTTGAGGTAATGAAACGCAGCCTGCGTCATTCCGATTTCTTTGCAAAATACAGCCCGTCCCAGTATGTGATTCTGCTGCAGGGCGGCAGCCAGAGAGGATGCGAACTCGTCTACAAGAGAATCAGCGAGCGCTTCTCCGAGGAGAAAAAAGGCTGGGCAAAGAATCTGAAATACAGTGCACTGCCGGCAATTCAGACCGAAAAAGAGCTTGAGTTCTTAGAAGGAGACGATGTTTTATGATTCGCGTACAGCTGCCTGGAAGATTCCGCATGTACGATGAAACACGCTGCCTCAACGAGGAAGCGATTCATTCCCCGATGATCACAAAGCTGCTGGTTTATATGATCTGCAACAAAAACCATATCGTAACACTGGAACAGTTAACCGAAGCACTCTGGACGGATGAGAAGAGTGAAAATCCGTACGGAGCACTGAAAAATATGATGTACCGTCTGCGCGGAACGCTGCGGAAGGTATGGCCGGTTAAGAGAGGATCATGCCTGCTATATGAAGGCTGTCATGGAACTGACGAAAAGCCTGGAGCACCGCAGACCGCAAAGGAAAAGTACAGGTTCTCAGTGATCTAAAAGAGCTTTATCAGGAACCAAGAGAATTAGAAAAAATAAATTAATTTTTAAGTTGACAGCAGACTAAACAAATAGTAACTTTAAGCTGTGATGAAACGAGCTTAAATCCAGAAAAAGTCTGCTGTCTTAAGTTAAATAAAGTACAACAGACAGGGAGGATAACAAACATGAGTTACAGAGAAGTATATGAAAAATGGTGCAATGATCCATATTTTGATGAGGCATCCAGAGAAGAGCTGAAAGCACTCGAAGGAAATGAGGCAGAAATCGAAGACCGTTTCTACCGTCAGCTTGAGTTCGGTACCGGCGGACTCCGCGGTGTCATCGGAGCGGGTACCAACCGCATGAACATCTACACCGTACGCCAGGCAACCCAGGGCCTTGCCAACTACATTATTTCCCAGAACGGACAGGAAAAAGGCGTAGCCATCGCACACGATTCCAGAAGAATGTCTCCGGAATTCGCACGCGAAGCAGCACTCTGCCTGAATGCAAACGGAATCAAAACGTATCTGTTCGAGTCCCTGCGTCCGACACCGGAGCTTTCTTTTGCTGTCCGTGAATTCGGCTGTATTTCCGGTATCGTCATTACCGCAAGCCACAACCCGAGAGAGTACAACGGATACAAAGTATACTGGGAGGACGGCGCACAGATTACACCGCCGCACGACAAAAACATTCTCGCAGAGGTAGCAAAAGTAACCGAGTTTTCTGCCGTTAAAACGATGGAAGAAGATGATGCAAGAGCAGAAGGCCTGTTCCAGGTCATCGGAACCGATTTTGATGACCGTTACGTTGCAAAATTAAAAGAGCAGAGCATTCATCCGGAAATCATCAAAGATGCGGCAAAAGATATGAAGATCGTCTACACACCGCTTCACGGAACCGGAAATGTGCCGGTACGCCGCGTTCTGCGCGAGCTTGGCTTTAATCAGGTTTACGTTGTAAAAGAGCAGAAAGTGCCGGACGGAAACTTCCCGACGGTGGCTTACCCGAACCCGGAAGACGAGAAAGCATGGACACTGGCGCTGAAACTGGCAAAAGAAGTAGACGCTGACATCATCCTTGCAACCGACCCTGATGCAGATCGTCTCGGCGTTTATGCAAAAGACAGCAAGACCGGCGAGTACGTAAGCTTCACCGGAAACATGTCCGGTATGCTGATCGCAGAGTATATTCTGCGTGAGCGCACCAAGAACGGAACCATGCCGGAGAACCCGGCACTCGTTGAGACGATTGTTACGACCGATATGGCAAAAGCAATCGCAAAAGCTTATAACGTGGCACTGATCGAGGTTCTGACCGGATTCAAATACATCGGCGAGCAGATCAAATTTTTTGAGCAGAGCGGTGCACACAATTATGTATTTGGTCTGGAAGAGAGCTATGGCTGCCTGGCGGAACATATGCAAGAGATAAAGATGCCTGCGTGGCAGTTATGATGCTCTGCGAGGTTGCTGCATACTACAAACAGCAGGGCAAAACACTGTGGGATGCCATGGTGGATATGTACGAGGAGTACGGCTACTACAAAGAGGGTCTTGCAACGATGACCTTAAAAGGTATCGACGGTGCAAAAGAGATCCAGACCATGATGACCAACTTCCGTGAGAATCCGCCAAAAGAGCTGGGCGGTTTCCAGGTTCTTGCCGTACGCGATTACAAAGCAGATGTACGCCAGGATCTCGTAAGCGGAGAGAAGAGCGCGACCGGACTTCCGTCCTCCAACGTTCTTTACTATGAGCTGGAAAACAACGCATGGTGCTGTGTGCGCCCATCCGGTACTGAGCCGAAGATCAAATTCTATTTCGGCGTAAAAGGCACATCCCTTGAAGATGCAGCCGAGAAACTGGAAAAATTAAAAAATGCAATGGTAACTGCTTAAACGCTGTGTGATATAGAAACAAAAAAAGGCCTCAGCCCGGCGGGTGAGGTCTTTTTGTACAAAAATCGGCCCGGCGGATCAAGCTTACCTGAAATAAGGAGAAGAAAATGGCGATTTTATATTATGATGAGAAAAAGCTTTTTCAGTTAAATACAGAGAATACGACGTATGTGATCGGCCTGAGCCCGGAAGGCTACGTCGGACATGTTTACTACGGACCCTTCTGCACGGAGAGCCGGATCTGTATCCGCTCCGCATGGATGAGCCGCCGTTCACCCCGTCCGTCAATAAGAGAGAGAAATCTTCGTTCCTCGACCGTTTTCCAATGGAATACCCGACCGGAGGAGTCGGCGATTACCGTGAGAGCTGTCTGAATATAAGAAATGCACAGGGCCGTATGGGATGTGAGATTTTCTTTGATTCCTATGAAATTTTCAAAGGAAAACGCCCGCTGACCGGTCTTCCAGCTTCTTTTGGAACCGAGGACGAAGTAGAAACTCTGGAAATCACCTGCAAAGATCCTGTTCTTGATCTTGTTGTTGTCCTTTCCTACTCTGTTTTTACAAAAGAAAACGTTATCACCCGAAGTGTCCGCGTGAAAAATGAAGGCAGTGAAGCGCTGAAGGTAGAGAAAATCTACAGTGCCTGCCTCGATATGGACAACGAAGACTTTGAGATGCTTTCTCTTCATGGATCCTGGGGAAGAGAACGCCACATCCAGCAGGGTGCGCTCCGTTACGGAAAACAGCTCGTTTCCTCCGGAAAAGGAGAGTCCAGCCATCAGGAGCACCCGTTTGTGGCCCTGGTGACACCGGGAACGGATCAGGAGCGCGGCGAGGTTTACGCAATGCACTTCGTATATTCCGGCAACTTTATCGGACAGGTGGAAAGATGCCAGTTTGATACCGTTCGTATGGTCATGGGTATCAACCAGGAGGAGTTCTGCTGGAATTTAAAAGCCGGCGATGAATTCCAGGCGCCGGAGGTTGTTATGGTCTACTCTGCCGAGGGACTTGGCAAAATGACGCGTTCCTACCATGCATTTTATCGCAGACATATGATCCGCAGCCCGTACAACCACAAAAAACGCCCGATTCTGATTAACAACTGGGAAGCAACTTACTTTGATTTTGATACCGATAAACTCCTCGATATCGCAAGAGAGGCAAAAAAAGACGGCATCGAGATGCTTGTTATGGATGACGGCTGGTTCGGAAAACGAAATAAAGACGATTCTTCCTCGGTGACTGGGTTGTCAACGAAGAGAAGATCAAAGGCGGCCTGAAAAATCTGGTTGACAAAGTGAATGAAATCGGTCTTGAATTCGGTATCTGGTTCGAGCCGGAGATGATCTCCCCGGACTCTGATCTCTACAGAGAGCACCCGGAATGGGCGATTCAGATTCCGGGAAGAGAAGCGACTGAGATCCGCTGCCAGTACGTGCTGGATCTCTCCCGCCCGGAAGTGCAGGATTATGCGTATGAATGTGTGGCAAAAATCCTGCGCAGTGCAAACATCAAATACGTGAAATGGGATATGAACCGTCAGTTAAGCGACCTGGGAAGCACCTACCTGGACAAAGATTCCCAGCAGGAGCTGTTCCACCGCTACGTGCTCGGTATGTATGCGATGCAGGAGCGTCTGATACAGGAGTTCCCGGATCTGCTTCTGGAGAACTGCTCCGGCGGCGGTGCACGTTTCGATCCTGGAATGCTTTACTACAGTCCGCAGATCTGGTGCTCCGACGACACCGATGCGATTGAGCGTCTGGAAATCCAGGAGGGAACAGCCCTCATTTACCCGCTCTGCTCAATGGGTGCACACGTCAGCGTATGCCCGAACCACACGGTTGGCCGTGTAACTCCGTTTACAACGAGAGGCCATGTGGCACTGGCCGGAACGTTCGGCTATGAGCTTGATATCACAAAACTGCCGGAAGAAGAGAGAAAGCTGATTCCGGAGCAGACCGCAATGTATCACAAATATCATGAACTGATCCGCGAGGGAGAGTATTACCGTATTCTTTCCAGCCGTGAAAACCACAGATCCGACTGCTGGGCAGTAGCATCGGAGGATAAAAGCGAAGTGCTTGTGACCTACGTACAGGTGCTGGCACAGGCAAATATGCCGTCCCGCAAGGTTCGCCTGCGCGGCTTTGATCCGGCGAAAAAATATCGTCTGGAGGGAACCGATGAGGTTTACAGCGGCGAGATGCTGATGAATGCCGGTTTCCGGATGAAAGATTTCTGGGGTGATTTCGTCAGCAGACTGTATCACTTTGTTGCAGTAGACTAAGGAGCAACGGATATGGCAAAAGTAAGATTGGCAGATATTGCAAAGGTGGCGGGCGTCAGCGCCGTCACCGTGCATAACGCGATTACAGGACAGAAAGGGGTCAGCGATGAGATGCGCGCCCGGATTCTGGAAATTGCAAAGGAAATGGGGTACCGCCAGCCGGGAAGCGGAGCGAGAAATACACAGGGAAAAAGCCTGCGCTGCATCGGAGTGGTGATTCCGGAACGGTATCTGGCAGAGTATACGACATTTTACTGGAAAATGTATCAGGAGATGGCACTGGCGGCGACGGAAAAGAGCTGTATGGTGACCGTGGAGATCCTGAAACAGGAGATGGAAGATGAGATGATCGTGCCGTGCATCGCCAAGGAGCAGACCGTCGATGCACTGATCCTTATGGGAGACACGAGCCGCGATTACATCCACTATCTGAAGAAAAACGTGGATCTTCCGATCGTATTTCTGGATTTCTACGACAATGAGCTGGCAAAAGATGCCGTGATCGCAGATAACTTTCACGGAATGTATCTGATGACGGAATACCTGTATGAGCATGGCCTTACCAAGCTGGCTTTTGTCGGTTCGATTCATTTTTCCAGCAGTATCATGGATCGGTACTGCGGTTTTTCTAAGGCTGTTCTGGAACACCGCGATGTGACACCGGCGGAATGGATTCTGGAGGACCGTGATGAGCGGGGCCAGATCGAAATTCATCTCCCGGAACAGATGCCGGAAGCGTTCGTCTGCAACTGCGACCTGACCGCCGGCCTTCTGATGCTCGAGCTGGAAAACGCGGCATCTCCGTGCCGGAGGACGTTTCCGTTGTCGGCTTCGATAATTACCTGTATCCGGGTTTCCCGGATCTCAAGATCACTTCGTATGAGATCAATACGAAGGCGATGGTAAAAGTAGCGCTCGAAAAAGCGCTGAAGCAGATCCGCGGCGCGGCATCCGGCAAAAATATGGAAATTGTCTCCGGACAGCTGGTGCCGAAAGAGAGCGTAAAGCTTTGATTTTTATAACTGAATTATAAATTAAGAAACGGGGCATTTTGAAATGCCCCGTTTTTGTACATATTACACAACAAAGTCACTTAAAAATTGACAGTATCTAACGGAACTTATTTTTTAAGTAATTTCCAGTTGAAAAATTAATCATCTATGTTAAAATTAAGCTAAAGGACTGGGCGTGAGGGTGATAAAACACGGCGTCGGAGAAAAAGAATGAAAAACAAGATTCTGTCCACTAACAGAAACTTAAAAAAACAAAGTACAACTCATAAACAAACAATATTTTTCATGGAGGTTTCAAAAAATGAGCGAAGTTAAAATTATTGGAGATGCTGTCAAAAATATGCCATGCAGGAAGGCCCGGCTGAGTTTTCCGGTGCACCGGTATGGAGATACAGCGAGAATCCGATCATCGGAAGAAATCCGGTGAAGGAAGTAGCAAGAATCTTCAACAGCGCCGTTATGCCGTACGGCGACGAGTTCATCGGAGTATTCCGTGGTGAGCAGACAAACGGAATCCCGTACATCTACCTTGGAAGAAGCAAAGATGCGATCCACTGGAATTTCGATGAGAACAAAATCCAGTTCGTTGACGAAGAAGGCAAACCGTTCATGCCGGTTTACGCATATGACCCGCGTCTTGTAAAAGTAGAAGATACCTACTACATCATCTGGTGCCAGGACTTCTACGGTGCAGCCATCGGAATGGCAAAAACAAAAGATTTTGAAACCTTCGTACGTGTGGAGAATCCATTCCTTCCATTCAACAGAAATGCCGTTCTCTTCCCGAGAAAAATCAACGGCAACTTCGTGATGCTGTCCCGTCCAAGCGACAGCGGCCACACACCGTTCGGTGACATCTTCCTGTCCGAGAGCCCGGATATGCTGTACTGGGGCAAACACCGCCACGTCATGAGCAAGAGCCCGGAGTGGTGGGAGTCCTTAAAGATCGGCGGCGGCGCAGCTCCGATTGAGACCAACGAAGGATGGCTGCTGTTCTACCACGGTGTAAGCGGCACCTGCAATGGCTATGTATACAGCATCGGCGGCGCAATCCTCGACAAAGAGAATCCGTCCATCGTAAAATACCGCTGCCAGAACTTCCTTCTGACACCGGAAGAGTGGTATGAGGAGAGAGGCTTCGTTCCGAACGTAACCTTCCCGTGCGCAACCATTCACGATGCAGAGACCGGAAAGATCGCGATCTACTACGGCGCAGCCGATACGTATGTAGGACTGGCATTCACAACCGTAGATCTGATTGTAGATTATATCAAGAAAAACAGTGTCGTACGCGAGTCTGACACCGAAATTGGAAGAA
>ENA-OQHA01000087-OQHA01000087.1-human-gut-metagenome-genome-assembly--contig:-NODE-87-length-47517-cov-3.376999_pt1 | contig 47517 bp, 57 predicted proteins | sample MGYA00242558_ERZ504707 | MGnify/ENA primary metagenome ERZ504707 (study PRJEB26092, sample SAMD00036197) | human gut metagenome | host: Homo sapiens | study: EMG produced TPA metagenomics assembly of... | reverse complement strand
TTCCGATGCTGTACAGCATGACCGGATTTTCAAATTCGGCAGCCACTTCACGGATGATGTGAATGGACTCAGCTTCGAGTTCTTTCAGGTGGCTTAATTTATATTCTTCGTTCATTATGTATGAGAATTTATTTATTTCGGTTGATGGTGACCTTGGGCAGGATCAAGGCCAGCAGTTGGTTGACAGATTCTTCAACAGACAGGACAGACGTGTCCAGTGACAAGGCAGGATGTTCCGGAGCTTCAAAGGGAGCAGAGATTCCGGTAAGTTGCGGATCTCTCCCCGGCGTGCCTTGGCATACAGACCTTTCACATCTCGGCGTTCACATTCTTCCAGCGGCGTGCTGACGTAGATCTCCATGAAATCTTCCTTACCGATGATGCGTGCAGCCATTTCGCGGATGTCATTGTTCGGGCTGATGAAAGCAGCAGGGTAATGATACCCGTGTCGACAAACAGTTTGCCGATTTCAGCGATGCGGCGGATGTTTTCCACGCGGTCTTCTGCCGAGAATCCCAGGTTGTTGTTGATACCGCTGCGGATATTGTCTCCGTCAAGAATACGGCATAAAAGTCCTCTTTTTTGTAATTCGCGTTCCAGTGCGATTGCTACGGTGCTTTTGCCCGAGCCGCTCAAGCCTGTGAACCAGATCATGATGCCGCGCTGTCCCAGCAAGGCTTCCTTGTCAGAACGTCCCAGCATCTTGTCGAATATCGGATAGATATGATTTGTTTCTTCCATAATCAGTTTATATTCAAATTAAAAGCTCCATATTTGTGGAATGACGAATACGGAAATCAGAAAAGTAATGATGTTCAGCGGCAGACCGATCCGCACGAAGTCTGTAAACTTGTAGTTACCGATACCTTGTACGATGAGGTTGGTCTGGTAGCCGATCGGAGTTGAGAAACTGGCTGAGGCTGCATGCAGATCACGACAAAGAAAGGCATGGGGCTTACGCCAAGTTGCTGCGAAATGGACAAAGCCAGCGGAAAGGAGAGAGCCGCTGCGGCATTGTTGGTGATCAGCTCCGTAAAGATATTGGTGATGATGAACATTGCTGCCAGCAGGACATATGGCCCGTGACTGTGGCTGAGTCCGATGATATAGCTTGCAAGCAAGTCTGCCACTCCCGAGTTTTCCATGGCTTTGCTGATGGCAAAGGCACAGGCAATGGTGATCAGAATATCCCAGGAAATGTATTTGGTATATTTCTGTGGTGGGAATATTTTGGTCCATGCCATGATGACTGTCGTAATGGAAACAAAGAAGAACATATCCAGTTTGATGCCTTCCGGCAGCAGGCGCTGGATGGCTGGCAGTTCACCGATGGTTGCACCGATAATCATGATCAGCAGCAGGATCAGGGCAAACCAGCGTTTTTTCTTTCCGGCCGGTTCATAATCTTTGCCGTTGGCAAGCATCAGGAAGACGGATGATTCTCCCCAAGTGCGGATGAAGCTGTCGTCGGTAAGTACCACCAGGGTATCTCCTTCGCGGAAACGGATGTTTCCCAAGTCTGTATACGTGTGTCCGCTGCGGCGTAACTCCTTGATTTCAGCTCCATAGTGACGCTTGAAGTTGAAGTCGCCTACCCGTTTGTTGATACCGGGGAATCGGGGACCGATCACTGCTTCCACCAGATGTAAGGTAGAATTCTGTTCTTCTTCTTCGTTTCCGGATGTTTCAGGACGGTCAGAAGGGAGCAGTTTACTGGAAAAAAGGAACAGGTAAATAATGCCGGCTATGGCAATGAATACGCCGACTTTTCCCAGTTCGAACATGGAAAAACCTTTCAGTCCCGCTTCCTGAATCATACTGTGTACAACCAGATTGGTCGAAGTCCCGATCAGGTACAGATGCCTCCCAGGATTGTTACGTATGAAAGAGGGATCAGGAAATATGTTGCCGGCAGTTTGACAGAACTGGCCCATCGCTTGATGATGGGAGCAAAAATAACGACTACAGGCGTATTGTTCAGAAAGGCCGAGATAAACGCAATGCTGGGGAGCATGCGGATTTGGGCCTTGAATACGGAAGTCTTTTCCTGTGGCAGGAGTTTCTTGATGACCTGTGTCAGGGCACCGCTTTGGCGGATACCTTCACTGACCAGAAACAGCATGGCCACCGTAATCATGCCTTTGTTGCTGAAACCTTCCAGCATTTCTTTCGGACTGAGGATACCGGTACAGAGAAACAGGACAACTACCGAGAACAGAATCATTCCCGGACGCATCTTGTCCATAATCAGTGCGGCCAGCATGCCGACCAGTGCGACGAGTACAATAATCACTTCAACATTCATATGCTTTGTTTATTCGGCAATAAACCAGGGATTCAACAAATCCGTCTTGTTGTATTGCAGAGGACGGCGGGTGTCAGCTTGCCAGACTTCTTTTCCGGTAGCCCGGATAATAGCATGGCCTGCAGCTGTATCCCATTCCATTGTCGGGGCAAAGCGGGGATAAACATCTGCTTTTCCTTCTGCAATAAGGCAAAGTTTGAGCGAACTTCCCTTGGAGGCGATCTCAATGCGGCTGTGCTTCTGTTTCATCTCTTCGATGTAGCTTCTGTTTCCGGGCTCAGGTGAGAGCGGGAAGCTACGATTGTGAACGGACGTTCTGACCCGGTTGCGTAGGGCAGGCGGACTCCCTGTGCCATCAGCTTGTCGAGTGTCATGTCTTCAGCCAGGCTGGAAATTTCGCTTACTTTGTATGCACCGAATTCTTTGTCTGCAAAGTATAACTCTTTTTTTACCGGGATATAAATTACACCGGCTTCAGGAGTTCCGTTTTTGACGTATGCAATATTAACGGTAACTCTCCGTTTCGTTTGATGAATTCTTTGGTCCCGTCCAGAGGATCCACAATCCATAATTCGTTCCAGCTCTGTCTTTCTTCTACTGGAATCTTTTTCCCTTCTTCGCTCAGAATAGGGTAGGGAGTTACTGACAAAGTCGATGCGATGACTTCGTGTGCCTTGCGGTCAGCAATTGTCAACGGTGAGTTGTCAGCTTTTTTTTCTATCTCAAAATCAGCGTTCGGATCTGTGTATACATCCATGATTCTCGCTCCGGCTTGTAATGCAGCCGGATAGCGACTAAAAGTACGTTTTTATCCATAATAAAACAAATCGCTGTAAAATAACAGCTTTTTAGAATATTATCCGTGTTCGGATTTTCGTTTTTTTTGTTCTTCCTCTGATAGTTAATATCAATTAACAGTTTCCTGCTTGGGATATTGTGTATTAAAAATTCGCCACATATAATAAGCGCAATGCGTAAATGCGAAAACAAAAGAAATGGACAGCAGTGTCTTGTCTGCGTTCCATCCGATGGTCTGCTGGTGCCATAATCCTGTGATGATACTCAGCACGGAGAGTACAAGGCCCATGACATTCAGAACGTTGTCTCCTTTGCGGTGTTTCTTCCCGGGTTCCAGCTTGCTGTGTTTGATTCCATAGCCTGCATAGACATCCAGACCGATCAGCATCCATAATACAAGCCGGATCCAGGTATCGGCAGGCAGGAAGCACATCATGCACAGGCAGGTCAGGATACCCATGATGGGAACGAAAGGAACAAACGGTGTCTTGAATGCGCGATGTACGTCGGGCATGGTTCTCCGTACCACCAGAACGGCTGCACAAACCAGGGTGAAGGCAAGCAGTGTTCCGATGCTGGTCATTTCTCCGGCTACCTGTGCGGGAACAAATCCTGCCAGAATGCTGACAACGACCATGAACAGGCAGTTGCTGTGGACCGGAGTCCGGAAACGTTCATTGATACGCGAAAAGAAAGGAGGAAGCAGTCCGTCATGACTCATGCTGAGGAAGACTCTGCTTTGTCCCAGTAAGGTTACCATGATGACGGAGCAGTATCCGAAGAGAATGGCCAGCACGATGGCTTTGTTCAGCCAGGGATAAGCAGGCTGTATGGCTCCTGAAGCATCTATGGTTCCCATGTTTTCGATAGCAACGGCTACCGGTGCAATGCCCACTTGTCCTTCAAACTGTGTGTAATGTGCCACTCCGGTCATGACATGGGCAAAGAGTATATAAAGTATGGTACATACCAGCAATGAAACAAGAATACCGATAGGCATGTCCCGCTTGGGGTTCTTGGTTTCCTGGGCGGCGGTACTGACAGCATCAAATCCCAGAAAGGCAAAGAATACAATGGCAGCACCCCGAAGGACACCTGAAAGTCCGAATTCACCCAGCTTGCCGGTATTTTCCGGAATATAGTACGTAGTTGTCCGACTGGATAAATTTCCATCCCAGCACGACAAACAGGAGGATGACTGCTATTTTCAGAAAGACGATCAGTCCGTTGAAGAAAGAACTTCCTGCTGTTCCCCGCATCAGGATGAGGCTCATCAGTACGACAATCAGCATGGCCGGAATATTAACGATGCCTCCGTCCCAGGGGCAGGCCGTGAAAGCGTGTGGCAGTTCGATACCGATATTTTGCAGGAATACGACCAGATACCGGCTCCAGCTGATACTGACTGTTGTAGCCGCTACGGTGTATTCCAGGACAAGATCCCATCCGATAATCCAGGCAATGAGTTCTCCCATCGTCGCATACGAATAAGTATATGCGCTGCCGGAAACAGGTATCATGGATGCAAATTCCGCATAGCATAATCCGGCAAAGCAGCATCCGATGGCTGCAATGATGAAGGACAGCGTAATGGCTGGTCCGGTGTATTCGGCTGTTACGGTTCCTGTAATGGAAAAGAGACCTGCTCCAATAATAACTCCCACTCCAAGAGCTACCAGGCTGACGGGGCCCAGCACTCGTTTCAACGTCTTGCTGCCAGTTTCTCTGGCTTCTGCCTGCAGTGCATCAATACTTTTTCGAATGAATAATCCCATGTCTTTTTTGTAAAGGCTTTAAAAACAAGCTGCAAAGATACGGTTTTTATTGGAGACGACTGCATAGAATCGGTTGAAAATATCTGTCTCCCGTTGCTTCTTTCCCAAGAAGCCGCAGAGTTATTTCAGGTATTCCGTGATTTTTCCGCTGATCTGCAAGAGGGATATTTCGCACATCTTCGTGTCGTATTCCGCAGAAAGAATCCGTTCTTCAGCATCCAGCAGACTCTTCTGTGCTTCACGCATTTCGATACCCGACAGGTCTCCCAGCAGATAGCGTTCCTTGGCTATTTCATGGTTTTCTTTGGCAGCAATGAGGTTCTGTCTTTCCAGATTCAGCAGGCGGAGATTGTTCCGGTAGGCTTGCCAAAGGTTGCTGAGGTCAGCACGCAGTCCCTGTTCCAGTTCATCACGCTCCAGCTGGGCGTTGCGGATAGCCAGACTGGCATTGCGTTTTTCTCTTTTGCGGTTACCGTCGAAAATATTGAATCCGACTGTAATGCCACCGTTGAATCCCCAGTTGTTGCGTATGCGGGTAGCATTGATATCATATTTGTTGAATGTATATCCATATCCGGCATTCAGCTTAACGTAAGGATAGTTCCGGGAAAGCACCTTCTTATAGTCCAGCTGTGCCAATGTTGAATTCTGGTCAGCCCGGAGCAGACTGGCATTGGTCGTCAGTGTGGCATTCCACAATTCGGTGAATCCAGACGATCGTTGAGATCGATGACAGAGTCTTTGACCTGAATGGGGCGGTCCATATCCTTGGCTGCCATCAGTTCATTCAGGTTGATGCGCGAGGTATGTACCAGCTCCTGCTGTTTCATATATGAGGCACTGTCTGCATTGAAGTCCACTTTTGCCTGCTGATAGTCCAGTCGGGAAAGTTTCCGATGTGGTACCGTTCCTCCACGATGCGCAGTCGTTCTTTGGACAATGAGACTGCATAGCGGAAGTTCTTAAGCCGGATTTCCTGCTGGATATAATTATAATATTCCGCAGTCAGACTGGCAATGAAGTCTTCAATGGCGATCCGTGTGTTGGTTGCTCCCTGACGTTCCAGTTCTTTCAGCTGTTTGTAGGTCGTGCTGATGTTAAATCCGTCGAAGATTGTCCAGCTGACATCCAGACCGGCATCAAGAGTCTGGTCAAATACGCCCCGGTTACTGATGGTATTGCCTGTACTGCGTTCTTCGGTGTCCGTATTATTCACGTTTCCGGAGTAACCGGCGGTAAGATCTACGGTAGGCAGATACCCGGCATTTCCCAGTGTTGCATTATTTTTGCTGATTTGTTCTTCATTACGTGAGATTCTCAGGGAATAATTGTTCATCAGTCCTTCTTCCAGACATTGCTGAAGTGTATAGGGATACTGGGCATGGAGATTTGCTCCGATGCCCAGAAACAGGATAAGTAAGTTTATGCTTCGTTTCATACTTTGTTTTCCTTCTTTTCACGGTTGGTAGATATATATGAATAAATTGCCGGAACGATGTACATGGTCAGGAAGGTAGATACCAGCATTCCTCCCACAACGGCTGTACCCATGGCAATACGCTGATTGGCTCCTTCACCGGTAGCAAAGGTCAGGGGAAGCAATCCCAGGATAGTAGATGCACTTGTCATCAGGATCGGACGCAGACGTTGTAAGGCAGCATCCCGTATGGCTTGCATCTTGTTTTCTCCGGCTTCCTGTTTCTGATTGGCAAACTCAACGATCAGAATACCATTCTTGGCAACAAGACCGATCAGCATGATGATACCGATCTGACTGAAGATGTTCATTGTTATGTCGCCGAAGAACATGAAGACCAAAGCTCCGGCAATGGCCAGAGGAACGGTAAGCATAATGATGAACGGATCCTTGAAACTCTCGAACTGAGCGGCCAGAATCAGATAAATCAGGACCAGTGCCAGGATGAACGCAAACATCAGACTGGATGAACTTTCCCGGTAATCCTTGGAATCTCCGGACAATGCGGTACGGAATGTTTCATCCAATACCTCCGAAGCAATCTTGTCCATTTCGTCAAGTCCTTCTCCGATGGTCTTTCCTTCGGCAAGTCCCGCAGAGATGGTGGCTGAAATGAAACGGTTGTAGTGATAGAGTTTCGGCGGTGCAATAGCCTCGACGAACTCTACGAGATTGTCCATCTGAATCATTTGTCCCTTGTCATTCCGGATATAAATGGACTTGATGTTGGCAGGCTGGTTACGTTGCTGACGGTTGATCTGTCCCAGGATCTCATATTGTTTTCCGTTCATGTAAAAATATCCCATGCGCTGTCCGCTCAGTCCGTATTGCAGCGTTTCGGCAATATCGCGTACGTTGACTCCCATACTTCCTGCCTTGTCGCGGTTGATGTTCACCCGCATTTCAGGGCTGCTGAACTTCAGATCGACATCGGCATCTGGAACGTCGGATTATCATATACCCGATTCAGGAATTCAGGAAGGACCTTTTCCAGCTTGTCGATACTGACAGCCTGCAAGACATATTGTACCGGCATACTGCTTCGACGTCCTCCAAAGGAAGACTGCTGTTGGACGAATGCTCTGGCCTTGGTCTTGGTACGGATGGCTTTGGAGATCTTTTCTGCCACCTGCATCTGGGTGTAGTCACGATCCTGAATATCTTTCAGAGTAATCTGGATGTTTCCGCTTCCGCTGGATACACGGGCGGTTACAGCTGCTGCATCTGGAACGATGGAGTCAACCAGATCGTTGATGTCTTCCGTATAATCGCGGATGTATTCGTAGCTGGCTCCTTCGGCAGCTCTTGTACTGATCGTAATTTTTGAACGGTCTTCCAGGGGAGCCATTTCAGCCGGAATCTTATTCCACAGGAAAGCAATCAGGACAAGTGTAATCAGGGTAAAGGGAATTGCAATGACCCGTTTGCTGAGAAATTTGTCCAGCGAACGGCCGTAAATCCGGTTCATGCCTTCAAAGAAAGGCTCTGTCTTCCGGTAGAACCATCCTTGCTTTTCTCGTTTGATCAATAATTTGGTCGCCAGCATCGGGGTGAAAGTCAATGCAGCGAAGGAAGAAATAATCACAGAACCGGCAACCACAAAACTGAATTCGCGGAACAGGCGGCCGCTGGTTCCTTCCATAAATACAATGGGGAGGAATACGGCTACCAGCGTGATGGTCGTGGAAATGACCGCAAAGAAAATTTCCTTGGCTCCTTCTATACCGGCATCAAAAGGTTTCATTCCTTTTTCAATACGGATATAAATATTCTCGGTCATAACGATGGCATCGTCCACCACCAGACCCACCGACAGAACAACGGCCAGCATGGTCAGGACATTGATGGAGAAACCGGCCACATACATAACGAAGAACGCTCCGATCAGTGATACGGGGATGACAATGCACGGGATCAAGGTTACACGCCAGTCACGGAGGAAGAGGAAGATAATAATGATAACCAGTACGAAGGCTTCGTACACGGTACTCTCAACCTCGGCAATGGAGGCACGGATGAACTTGGTGCTGTCGAATCCATAACTGTATGTTACGTCTTCAGGAAGGTCCTTGCGCATTTGCTCCATGCGTTCGTAGACGGCATCTGCAATTTCAATGTGGTTGGCTCCCGGCTGGGGAATGACAACAACACCTACCATGGGCACGCCATTCATTTTCATGTAACTCTTTATATCGGCTGCTCCCAGTTCGGCATAACCGATATCGCTGAAGCGGATTACCTGTCCGTTGACTTCCTTAATGATTACGTTATTGAATTCCTTGGCCGTGTGCATCTGTCCCATGGTGCGTAAGGTCAGTTCCACGGTATTACCTTCAATGCTGCCGGAAGGTAACTCCAGGTTTTCATTGGTGATGGCATTCTTGATGTCTACGGGAGTAATTCCATAACCGGCCAGTTTGTTAGGATCCAGCCACAAACGCATGGAATATCTTTTCTCACCCCAGATGGAAACGCTGCTCACATTGGAAATGGTCTGTAACTGTTCCTTGACAGTCAGGTCAGCTATTTCACTCAGTTCAAGAAGCGAACGGCTGTCACTCTGGATGGCAACCATCAGGATCGGCGTAGCATCAGCATCAGCCTTGGATACGGTAGGAGGGTCGCAGTCACGCGGGAGGTAACGTTGAGCCCGCGAAACTTATCGCGCACATCATTGGCGGCTGTTTCCAGATCGACAGACAATTCGAATTCTACGGTAATACGGCTTTGTCCCTGCTGGCTCACACTGGAAAGGGACCGGATACCCGGAATACCGTTGATGTTTTGTTCAAGCGGTTCCGTAATCTGATTTTCTATAACTTCGGCATTGGCTCCCGGATAGCTGCATGATACGGAAATGATGGGATTGTCTACAGAGGGATATTCACGTACTCCCAGTGTGGTATATCCGATCAGACCGAAAAGCAGAATAATGATGGTAAGCACAGTGGCCAATACGGGCCTGCGTATGCTAAGTTCGGAAATATTCATAGGCGCAGGCAATTAGTTGAGTTGATCAATGACGACTGACATTCCTTTACGCAACTGCAGGGTACCCGAAGTGATGATGGTATCACCGGCTGCCAGTCCTTTCAGTATCTGGACTTCTGCTTCTGTACGGATGCCCAGCGCAACTTCTACCGGTTCAGCCTTTCCGGAGCGGTAGACAAATACCTTGTTCTTGCCCATTTCGGGGACAATGGCTTCCGAGGGAATGGCGATGGCATCTTTGATTTCTTCCCGTTTGAGCTGGATGTCGGCATAGCGGCCGGGAATCAGTTCTCCTTGTGTATTGGGATAAAGCGCTCTGACAGTTAGTGTCAGTGTGTTGGGATCAATGCGTGATTCTGTTGCATAGACTTGTGCCCGGAAGGTTTCCAGCCGGCCTGTGATCATGAATCCAGATTTGTTCCCTTTTTGACCTGGCGGGCATATCGTTCGGGAATACCGAATTCCACCTTTAAGGGAGTTATCTTGGTCAGTTTGGCAATAACGGTTGAAGGAGATGCATAGGCACCCACACTGACCTGACGCAAACCGATAACTCCGTCGAAGGGAGCTCTCAATTCAGTCATGGCGATATTGGCTTTTACATTTTCAATGTCTGCATGGAGCGTAGCCAGTTCGGTCTTTACCTGTTCATAGGCTTCTTTACTGACGGCATCCCGTTGCAGCAAGGCGTTTTGACGGAATACGCGGTCTTCAGCCAAAGGCATTTGAGCTTCCAGACGCTTCAGTTGAGCCTGAAGCTGACTGTCGTTTACCTTTGCCAGTAATTGTCCTTTTTTTACAAAAGTTCCTTCCGTGAAATTGATGTCCACAATCTTTCCTGATGCTTCAAAGGAAAGATCGACTTCTTCATCAGGCATCAGTTTCCCGCTGACAAACAATTCGTCTGTCAGCAGGTGAGGCTGATGATTTGTGCATTAATATTGAGACTTCTGTTTTTCTGTGTCGGGGCAACATCCTTCACGGCAGCCAGGTCTTCATTTTCTCTGGGAGTAAATGTGTGGATACCCAAAGTAGTCAAACCGGCTCCGACAATAATCACAATTCCCCATTTGATGTATTTTTTCATAGCAATTGATTTTGAAGATGATTAGAATGATTCGTTAGCCATTTTCCACATGCCCAGGAAAGAAGCTTTGGTTATTTCTACCAGTTTGTTCCAATTGATTTTTGCGGGTTCGTCACCTGGCAGGTGATAATCCGGATGTCCGTTGGTGTGATACCACATGATCGGAATATTTCGTTTGGCAAATGTGCTGTTGTCGCTTCCTCCTACCGGTTTGTCCCACGGACGGTAATCGGGTTCCAGCTGGAGATTATATTTCTCGACATCCTTCTTCAGCCATTCGCCAAAAGCCGGAGTTCCTTCTGTGTAGAAGTAAACAACCTGCTTGGGACGAGATTCGTCATTGTTGCGTCCGATCATGTCGAAGTTCAGATATCCCTTTACCTTATTTATATCGGGATAGCTGAGGGCAAAATATTGGGAGCCCAGCAATCCTTTCTCTTCTCCGTCCCAAAAGCAAAGATGACCGTACGTTCCGGCCGTTCTCCCGTAGCCAGGAAGGCACGCGCTATTTGCAGTACGGCAGAAACACCGGAAGCATTGTCATCGGCACCATTGTAAATCTGGTCACCGTCGAGCATCGGATCAATGCCCAGATGATCATAATGTGCACCGATAATCACAATCTCATCTTTATTCTTTCCTTCTATTTTTGCCAGTACATTGCGCATGCTGTATTTCTGGTGTACACCTTCCCGGATGAGTGCGATGGAATCCGGATGAACCTGCAGTCTTCCTTTTTTCTGACGTTCTACCCGGTACGCATCGAAAGGCTGGAAATAATCATTGAATAAAGGCTTCATGCCCATCTGTTGCAGAAGAGAAGCGATATAATTTCCTGCAATACGGCCGCTTTTCCATCCGGCTTCCCGTCCTTCCAGTTCGTCGGAAGCCAGAAAGCCCACCTGAGCTTTGGCACTTTCCTGATTAATTGTAGCCAGCCCCTTTTGTTCTGGAGTCGGTTTTTGGGGTGAAGTAGCATAGGCATTGTATGAGAGTGATGCTCCCAGTATGGTATATAAGAAATATTTGCAAATGGTTGCCTTCATGGTTATAGTCTGTTGTTTGTTGATAAATGATTTATTTTTAATCTTGTCCGCATATCTTATGCAGATATATGTTTGCGGCTTAATAAGCAGCCCTGTATTTTCCTTCTTCCTTGTCTTCCAGAATATTCAGGTAAGACGTATAACGCGATTCGCTGATATAATGGTTTTCAACAGCTTCGCGGACCGCACATCCGGCTCATGCCGATGGGTGCAGTTGTTATATTTGCAATCAGCCGAAAACTTGAAGATCTCCTTGAAGTAATGTCCGACTTCTTCATCTTTCATGTCAAAAGTTCCGAAGCCTTTGATTCCCGGAGTATCGATGATGTAGCCGTTTTCTTCGTCCACGGGGAACATCTCAGAGAAGGTGGTTGTATGCATTCCCTTGTTGTGGTAAGCCGATATTTCTCCTGTCTTCAGTTGCTGCTCGGGAAGGATGGCATTGATTAAAGTTGATTTTCCGACACCCGAATGGCCGGAGAACAAGGTGACCTTGCCTTTCAGTGCCTCTTTCAGTTCGGCAACGCCTGTTCCTTCCAGTGCCGAAATACGGAAACAAGGATATCCGATGCAAGTGTAAAGATGGATCAGTCCTTCCAGATAATGCAGCTCTTCTTCTGTATAGCGGTCCACTTTGTTAAATACGAGACATACCGGAACCTGATAAGCTTCTGCTGAAGCAAGAAAACGATCAATGAAAATGGTAGAGGTTTCCGGATAGTTGACTGTAACCACCAGCATGCACTGGTCCAGATTAGCTGCAATGATGTGTGATTGTTGGATAGATTGGAGGCGCGTCGGATGATATAGTTTTTTCTGTCCTCTATTTCGGCAATGAAAGCGGTTCCTTCCGTATTGGGCGCAATCTGTACGCGGTCTCCTACGGCGATCGGATTGGTACTTCGGATTCCTTTCAGGCGAAAGTTTCCCTTGATTTTACATTCAACCATTTCTCCGTCGTCTGTCTTGACCAGATACCAGCTACCTGTATTTTTAATGACTAAGCCTTTCTTCATAGAATATGCTGAATGAACGGGATGTGCCGTCCTGTGTCTCATCTGTTAGGAGAGACCGGGCGGCACATTCCTTCAATTGCGTTTATACTGTCATGATTTCCTTATCCTTGGCTGCCAGCATGTCATCAATCTGTTTGATGTATTTGTCATGCACTTTCTGCAGCTTGGCTTCAGAGTTTTTCTGTTCATCTTCCGGCATACCGTCTTTTACGGCTTTTTTGAGTGCATCAATGGCATCACGGCGTGCATTGCGGACACTTACCTTGGCTGTTTCGCCTTCGCCTTTGCACTGTTTAGCCAGTTGTTTGCGTCGTTCCTCAGTCAAAGGAGGAATACCCAGACGGATGATTTCTCCGTTGTTTTCCGGCATGATACCCAGTTCAGAGTCAATAATAGCTTTTTCAATAACGCGGAACATACTTTTATCCCACGGTTTGATGGCGATGCTGCGGGCATCAGGAGTTGTCACTGCAGCTACATTGTTAATAGGAACCATGCTTCCGTAAGAATCTACTTTGATACCATCCAGCAAGCGAACATCTGCCTTGCCTGCACGGATGTGAGCCAATGATTCGTCCAGATACATGATTGCCATATCCATTTTTTCTTCAGCTGCGCTGATAATTGTTTTAGAATCTGCCATATTGTACTTAATTTTTAAAGTAATTCAAATGAGTGGTTTTAATCAAAAAAATGATGTAAGCAAAGGTAGGTTATTTTTTGTTTATTTACAACAGTTCCGTTGTTTTCTTGTCTGATATGCGGGCTTCCTGTCAGGTGAATACCTGATTTCTTCTGCAAAAGCATGATTTTGCACGATATTTTCTGGCAGAAGGCTCATTATTCCTTTAATTTTGTGGCCAGTAAAAAACAATGAGTTATGATTGAAGTATATTTGGCCCGTCATGGTCAGACGGAAGAGAATATCAGCCGGATATTTCAGGGACATCTGCCGGGACGGCTGACGGAAGAGGGAAAAAGGCAGGCTGTGAACTGGGAGAGAAACTGAAAGATATAGAACTGGATGCCATTGTCAGCAGTGACTTGCAGCGGGTGGCAGATACGGTTCGGCTGGCTATGGCAGGACGCCCGTTGCCCTGGAAGCAGACAGCGCTGTTGCGGGAGATAGACTGGGGAAGCTGGACGGGACTTCCGATTCAGTCTGTCGATCTGGAGAAACAGCCGGAGGATGTAGAGACGAGGGAAATGCTGTATGAAAGAGCAGGACGCTGTCGGGATTATCTGATGGAGAATTATCAGGGCATGCGGGTGTTGGTGGTAGCTCATGGGCTGATCAACCGTTCCCTGCAGGCACAAATTCAGGGTATACCGATTACGGAACTGACTTCCATTCCGCACATGCAGAATGCGGAAGTCCGCAGACTGATTATTCCGGATTAGTGCGTGCGTCTCAAGTTGTGGAAGCGATAGCCAAGTCCCAGCATCAGGTTGTTGGGAGTATGGAAATCTCTTAACTGATAGCCGACATGAAGAAACACATTGCGCGTGAGCGAACATTTCAGGGCGAGGATCTGATACAATCCTTTCAGGTCTTTTCCGCTTCGGATGAAGTTGCCTCCGATACCCAGGTTGATGGCAAAGATCGGCATCACGTACTCTCCGCGTACAGATAAGCCGAGACCTGCCTGTTGTCGGAACGGCGGGCGGTAGAACTTCAGATCGTCCGGAGTTTCGGGTGTGGCGATCCATTGTTCGATGTTGGCGCTTTCATCGTATTGGAAATCCAGTGAAAGGCCTGCTTTCAGGCGGTGGCTGAAGTTATACATCGGATTGAAATTGAATCCGGCGACTGCAAATGTACCAGGTGCCAGATAGCCTTGTCCGTCAATAAAGACTCCTTTGCGTTTCCAGGTGCCATACACGACGACATCATAGCTGATATGTTCTCGAAAGCCGGACATCGGGATTGTAGCCGACTGGCCTGCAACCCTTTCAGGAATAACAGGATTCGGTGTGTAGACCAGACCGATTCTTCCTCCGATGAGGTTCAGTCCCGAATTGGGAAACTTGGTATTTCCGTTTGAGTAATGGGTAAGGTCTGCTCCGGCATTCATGCTCCAGTGAGGAGAGAGCTTCCAGTCCACGAAGAAGCCCACATTGAGATAAGCATTTACTTTCGATCCGATCACTCGGTTGTTTACATTGTCATACGGGTCATAAGGATTCCATCCGAAAGCAGCTCCGAAGTTCCATTCGTAGTTGAGAGACAGGTTGTGTCCCAGCCGGGCAATTCTTGATCCCTGGAAAACATAGAGGCTGTCGGGCTTCCGATTTCCTGAGCAGATTCAAAAGAATTGTAAGAGAGACCGATTCCCTGATATGTGTGTGGATAGATACTTCCTGTTTCAGAAAAAGGATGAAACTGAAAAGCCCATTTCAGGTGGGCGGAGAAAGCCTTGCGTAAGGCATGCTGCTTATTGTTTGCTCCTCGTAGGAAGTCATGGGTAGGAGCGATGTAAGTTGGCCGAGGTCAATTCCGATTCGTTGGACAATAGGAAAGGAATCCGGAAGGCGGAGTCGGGTTGAATCGGTTTCTGTCTGCTGTGCAAAAATGGCAGAAGGGAGAACAATGCATAAGCAGTTCCCAGCAGAATGGCCAGCCATGATTTGTTACTCCCCATATTCTTTCTTTCTGATGATGGTTAATTGTGTACCAGTGTACCGATGTTTTCACCAGACATCACCTTCTTCAGATTACCTACGGTATCCATGTCGAATACGATGATGGGCAGACTGTTTTCCTTGCACATGCAGGTTGCTGTCAGGTCCATTACCTTCAGTCCGCGTGCCAGAACTTCATCATAAGTGATTTCATCGAATTTGGTTGCTGTCGGATCTTTTTCCGGGTCAGCAGTATAAATGCCGTCTACACGTGTTCCTTTCAGCATGACATCAGCTTCGATTTCAATGCCTCGCAGGGATGAACCGGTATCTGTCGTAAAGAACGGGTTTCCGGTGCCGGCTGACATGATTACCACTTCGCCGTTTTCCATGGCTTCAATGGCTTTCCATTTGGTGTAGAATTCACCGATTGGTTCCATGCGGATTGCCGTGAGGACACGTGCCTTAACACCGGCCGCAACGAGAGCAGAACTCAGTCCCAGGCTGTTGATCACAGTGGCCAGCATACCCATCTGGTCGCCTTTGACACGATCAAATCCTTTGCCCGCGCCACTCAGTCCGCGGAAGATATTTCCTCCGCCTATGACGATACCGATTTGTACACCCATTTCGTGTATTTCCTTAATCTGCTGTGCGTATTCGCCCAGACGTTTCTCATCGATTCCGTATTTCTTTTCACCCATCAGACTTTCGCCGCTGAGTTTTAACAGAATGCGTTTAAATCTTGCCATAGTTCAATTGGGTTTAAATGTTTTCGTGCAAATATAAACATATTTATTTCAATAGTCAATATCGCGGGCGGTTATAATCTTTCGTCCCAGCCAGGCCTGTATGCTTCCCCGCAATATGAGGTAAAGGATGAAGGCCAGCCAAAGTGCGTGATTGTTCCATTGCTCCTGAAGCCCATAGTAAGTAAGGAAAAAGGCAGCTGAAGCAACGGCCATTGCCCGCAGCATGTAGTGGGTAGCGGTGGCTCCGATGCAGATTCCATCGAGCAGGAAAGCAGAGAATCCGGCCAGTGGAATACAGAGTACCCAGTAGAAATATTCGGTGGACGCCTCGATGACGGCCTGGTCGTTCGTCAACAGGCCGAGAAATCCTTTTCCTCCAATACTATATAATAAGGTAAAGGCAATGGCCAGCGTAATTCCCCATCCGAAAAGCCGGTTCACCGTACGCTTAATTCAGTATAGTTACGTGCGCCGATGTATTTGCCCGTGAGTGCTTCTCCGGCATAAGCGAAGCCGTCCATGATGTAGGAAAAGAGAGTGAACAGTTGCATCAGAAGCGTGTTTACAGCCAGTACCACATCCCCGTAGGCTGCTCCCCGCGATGTAAAGAATACGGTGACGGCTACCAGACAGAGCGTGCGCAGGAAGATATCCCGGTTTACCCGAAAGAAGCTGCTCATGGCTTTCCGTTCAAATAATCGTTGGTTGATACTGCATACTTGCGCAATGACCGGTAATAGCGCTGCCAGAGCAGGCAAGCCATCAGCAGACCTGCATATTGAGCTGTCAGGGTGCCCAGTGCCACTCCTTCTACCTTCATGCCGAGAGCATATACGAAGAAAAGGCTGGCGGCGATGTTCACCACGTTCTGTGTAATGGCTATGAACATAGGAAATCGGGAGTTCTGCATGCCGATAAACCAGCCGATAAAGCTGTAAAGTCCCAGTGTGGCAGGTGCGCCCCAGATGCAGATATGAAAATAGCGGGTGGCCAGTGTGCGGACTTCCGGACTGGCATCGATCAGCAGAAAGGCGACGGCGCGGATCGGATATTGCAGCACGAGTAACAGGAAAGCCAGGAGCAGACTGATGCTGAGTGACCGCATCAGCAGACGGGTCACTTCGGGCAAGTCATGGCGTCCGTAGGCTTGTGAGGTAAGCCCGCCCGTTCCCATGCGGAGAAACCCGAAGATCCAGTAAATCATACTGAACAGCATACCGCCGACAGCAATGGCACCGATGTAAGAAGCCGCTCCCAGATGGCCGACAATGGTTACGTCCACCAGTCCCAGCAAAGGACGGTGATGTTGGAAATTATCGACGGTACGGCAATACGCAGAATTCGTTGATTGGTCATATGACGTATTCCACTTCTTTGAACATGTATCCTCTTCTGTTTCCTTCTTTATCTTCCAGGATGAGTCTGCATCGGGCTCCACATCCAGAATCCGGGCACAGAAATTTCCTGCTCCGTCACGATAGGCATGAAATCCGTCTTTGCGATACAGGTGCTCCTTGTATCGGGAAGCGATAAGGCTGTCTTCTCCGGCTTTCAGGCGTTCGTAATATGCTTTGGCACGTTCCATGAACTGCTCCAGAATCACTCTTCGGTCGTACCGCTTACCTGTGATTTGAAAGAGTGATACAGGATTGGGGGCATCACTGATGAACTGTTCCTGATTGAGATTCACACCGGTACCGGAGATGGACCGTCCGATATGTGTGCCGGTCAGGTCGTTTTCTATCAGGGTGCCGCAAAGTTTCTTGTCTTTCCAGTAAATATCGTTGGGCCATTTGATCCGGATGTCTTCCGTATAGAGAGAAAGTATCTCTTGCAGGGCCAGTGCCGTAATTTGTGAAAGGAGGAACTGACGTCGGGCTTCCAGAAATTCCGGATAAACGACGAAACTGAACAGCAGGTTGGCGCCGGCTTCCGACTCCCAGCTGTTGCCTCTTTGTCCGCGTCCGGCACTTTGATAAGCAGTGTAGACGCTGGTCAGTTCCGGACAGGTTTGGGTATCGCACAGTTCAGCCAGATAGGAATTGGTGGACGTCGTTTCGTCCAGCCAGATAGGTTCAGGATAATTCATGAGCAGTTTCTTTTTGTTTTAGGTTGCATTCTATGATGGTTTCCTTTTATGCAATGGAAGTCACACGGATACAGGGTTACCAGACAGGTGACAGAAAAGCCCCTTCTATGTGCTCGATGGAGAACGGAGGCTGTATGCCCGTTACTGTAATGATGTCGAAGCGGACAGGCAGATCGATGGCGAATCTTTTTACGTAAGCATCAGTTGCCAGAACAATGCGGCGGATTTTTCGTTCCGTCACAGCTTCCTCCGGGAGACCGAAACGGGTGTTTCGCCGGGTTTTCACTTCGACGACGATCAGTTCTCCATCTTTCTCGGCAATGATGTCCAACTCCAGTTTGCCGACGTGCCAGTTTCTGTGCCGTATCCGGTATCCTCGTGACGAAAGGTAAGCAGAAGCCGCTTCTTCGCCTTCTTTTCCCAGTTCATTGTGTGCAGCCATTTTTGTTTTTCTGCAAAAATAGAGATTTTATGCTTTGAATTTAAGGGAAGTGCATTAATTTGCAAAAGAATATGGTGAATCAGGGAAAGACTAAGAAAAAAAGTTCCTTCATCCGTTCCTCCCCGCAAACAGCGGATGGTATGCTTGATGAGTGAAGAAGAGGTGCAGATTGTAGACCGGTATCTGGAGAAATATCAGATCAAGAACAAGGCGCGCTGGCTTCGCGAGACTGTATTGTCTTATATTCATCAGCAGCTTCTCGACGAGGATTATCCTACTTTATTCAAGGAACACGATATGCGAAGATAACGAACGGAATCATGGCAGATGATACTTATTACATGCGGCAGGCTTTACAGGAAGCCCGGGAAGCCGCGAATCGGGGTGAAGTTCCCGTTGGGGCGGTAGTGGTATGTCGCGACCGCATTATTGCGCGTGCCCATAATCTGACAGAGACTTTGACGGATGTGACTGCTCATGCAGAAATGCAGGCAATTACAGCTGCGGCAGGATGGTTGGGAGGAAAGTATCTGAACGACTGTACGCTGTATGTAACCATTGAGCCGTGTGTGATGTGTGCTGGTGCCATTGCGTGGGCACAGACCGGACGGCTGGTCTATGGTGCCGATGATGAAAAACGAGGTTTCCAGCGCTATGCTCCCCAGGCTTTGCACCCTAAGACACAGGTCACCAGCGGTGTGCTGGCAGACGAGTGCGCACAACTCATGAAAGACTTTTTTCAGAAGCGGCGCTGATACTTTTTAGATCAGAAAGCAGGGGTAAAAAACGTCGAAACGTTTTTCTTCAAACGCCGAAGTCTTTTTTTAAAAACGTTTCGGCGTTTAAAAAAAGCCCGCGGGCTATAGGGAGGATATAATGATTTATTCCTTGATTTCTTCGAAGTCTACGTATTCTCCTTCGTCTTCATCAAATACCTTGCCTTTTCTTCTTCCCTCCGAAGTGTTATTGCTCCGGGTATTTTCGTGGGTTGTGTTTTGGCTTTGAGCGAAGTCCTGTGAAGCCGATCCCGACCGGTTGTAGCGTGTTGATTCATCGCCTTTCATGCGGCGTCCCACTCCGAGAACTGTACGGATTACTTTCGACAAGATGGCCAGTCCGATGACCAGAATGATCAGAATAAAGAAAAATATAAATCCTAAAATATGAAACATAAGCTATTTGGGGTTGCGACGACAAGCGGACAGCGGATGAACAGCTGCATGGGCTGTGACGTCTGTGTTCTCAGTCTGTCATACAAGATCCGTGCCACGATGATCACTGCTTTTTCTTCCGTCCGGTGATCAATGACAAAAGAATGTACCATACGATTACGGCCGCAAAGCCTCCGGTACGCAGGAATATCAGCAGCGGAATGCTGACAATGAGGAAGATATAACTCGTTTTGTTGTGTTCCCACGACAGGTTTTTAAACTTGAGTGAAAACATCGGAATTTCGGCAATCAGTAAAAGTGACATGACAATCACCATGACAAGAAGCCACAAAGCGTTGAAACTGTCAGACACCAGAAAATCGTGTGCACCGACAATCAGCGAAGCCCAGAACAGCGTATTGGCCGGTGTCGGGAGTCCGATAAACGACGTACTTTGTCGCGGGTCGATATTGAATTTTCCCAGACGGAGGGCTGAAAATACGGAAATGAGAAAAGCCGTGTACGGCATATACTCTGCTACCGGCATCAGAAATTCCGGATAGGTCACCTCGTGGAACAGAGAAAATACCATGCCGAAGGAGCTACACCGAAGGTTACGTCATCAGCCAGTGAATCCAGTTCCTTTCCTAATGGAGAGGATACGTGTAACAGGCGTGCGCTCATACCGTCGAAGAAATCGAATACGGCTCCCATTACGATGAACAGAAAGGCAAGTCCGTAACTGCCTTGGAACGCCATGTAACTGGCAATGCATCCACAGAATAAATTACAGCTGGTGATGGTATTCGGAATATGTCGGGTAATAGCGTTTGCCATAGTCTGTCCTCCTTGATCTGTTATTTTAGTTTGGCAATGACTGTCTGGTTTCCGGTAGTTTTCTGCCCCATGCTGACACATACTTCAGTACCTAAAGGCAGATAGACATCGACACGTGAGCCGAACTTGATGAAGCCCATGTGTTCATCAATAAAGCAGTCTTCTCCCTTTTCTGCATAAGTGACAATTCGTCTTGCCACGGCTCCGGCAATCTGTCGGGCCATGACCGTATGTCCTTCAGGAGTCTCAATGACAACCATCGAACGTTCGTTCTCCGTACTTGCTTTGGGAAGCCATGCTTTCATGAAGCGTCCGTTGTGATGATCTACATGCTTGACTGTTCCGTCTACGGGATACCAGTTGGCATGTACATTCGTAATATCCATGAATATGGAGACCATCAGACGGCGGTCGTGGAAATATTCATATTCATCAACTTCTTCGATTACTACTACCTTACCGTCGGCCGGAGCAACGACGATCTTTTCCGTATCTCCGTTGAAGAGACGGATCGGACAGCGGAAGAAGTTTACCATCAGGGCATAAAGAATCACACTCACAACCAGGACAATGGTAAACAGCAGTTCACACGATGTTCCCCAATAGATAGCAGCATTGAGCAGTAACAATATCAGGCGCTGGTGATTAGAATGTGGGTTCCTTCGCGGTGTATTCTTATTTTTTCTTTATCTTATTCAGTCGGGTCATAACAAAGTCTGATATGTTCTGTGCAAAAATATAGTTAATTTGACAACCGTGCAAATAAAAGGGGCCTAAATGCAACTTTTCAATAAAAAACACGTATAGTTTTGTTCATTCCCTAAAAGGGGAGTATCTTTGATTCGTTTTTATAAATATCAGATTACACATGCAGGATTTTGTTCATTTGCACGTTCATACCCAGTATTCCATTTTGGATGGTCAGGCATCCATACCTCGTCTGGTAGATAAAGCTATCGCCAATGGTATGCGGGGAATTGCTGTTACCGATCATGGAGACATGTTTGGTATCAAGGAATTTTTCAATTATGTCAATAAGAAGAATGGGGGAACGAACGGTGAGATTAAGGACTTGAAGAAAAAGATTGCGGCACTGGAAAGCGGCAAGGCGGAGAGTGAGAACCCGGAAGCTGAACTGGCTGCCTGCAAGGAGCAACTGGAAGCAGCTCGTAAAAAGCTGTTCAAGCCCATCATCGGTTGTGAGATGTATGTGGCACGGCGTCGGCTGGAAGACAAGGACGGGAAGCAGGACCAGAGCGGTTATCACCTGGTTGTACTTGCGAAGAATCTGAAAGGATATCATAACCTGATCAAACTGGTATCGAAAGCCTGGACAAAAGGATTCTATATGCGTCCGCGTACAGACCGTGCGGAACTGGAAAAATATCATGAAGGGTTGATTGTCTGTTCGGCCTGTCTGGGAGGAGAAGTGCCCCGGCGTATTTCGGCAGGACAGCTGGAAGAGGCTGAGGAGGCTATCCGCTGGTATAAGAATCTTTTCGGAGACGATTATTACCTGGAATTGCAGCGTCATAAAGCTACGGTTCCCCGTGCGAACCATGAAACCTTCAAACTGCAGGAAGTTGTCAACCAGAAACTGATAGAATATGCCCGCAAATATGACATCAAACTGGTATGTACCAATGATGTTCACTTTGTAGATGAAGAAAATGCCGAGGCACACGATCGTCTGATCTGTCTGAGTACAGGAAAAGATCTGGATGATCCGAACCGGATGCTGTATACCAAGCAGGAATGGATGAAGACACGTGAGGAGATGAATGAGATCTTTGCAGATGTGCCTGAAGCCTTATCGAATACGGTAGACATTTGTGATCAGGTGGAGTTCTACTCGATTGATCATGCGCCTGTCATGCCGACCTTCGTAATTCCCGAATCGTTTGGTACGGAAGAAGAGTACCGGAAGAAGTTTACGGAAAAGGATCTGTTTGACGAGTTCACACAGGATGAGAATGGAACGTCGTTATGGATGAAGCCTCCGCGAAGGCCAAGATCGAACGTCTGGGAGGATATGAGAAACTGTATCGTATCAAGCTGGAGGCAGATTACCTGGCTAAACTGGCTTATGACGGAGCGCGTCGCCGTTATGGAGAAGAACTGGATGAAGAAGTTCAGGAACGAATCAAATTTGAGCTCCACATTATGAAGACCATGGGTTTTCCCGGTTACTTCCTTATTGTGCAGGATTTTATTTCTGCCGCACGTGAAAAGCTGGATGTATCCGTGGGGCCGGGGCGTGGATCTGCGGCAGGATCGGCTGTTGCTACTGTCTGGGTATTACACAAATCGACCCGATCAAGTATGACCTGCTGTTTGAGCGTTTCCTGAATCCCGACCGTATCTCATTGCCTGATATCGATGTGGACTTTGATGATGACGGACGTGGACGGGTGCTGAACTGGGTGACCGAGAAATACGGACAGGAAAAGGTGGCACATATCATCACGTATGGAACAATGGCTACCAAACTGGCCATTAAGGATGTGGCCCGTGTACAGAAACTGCCGCTTTCGGAATCAGATCGCCTCTGTAAGCTGATACCTGACAAGATACCAGACAAGAAACTGAACTTGCCGAATGCCATAGCGTATGTACCCGAACTGCAGGCTGCTGAGGTTTCTTCCGATCCGATCCTGCGGGATACCATCAAATACGCCAAGATGTTGGAGGGAAATGTCCGCAACACGGGTGTACATGCTTGCGGTACAATCATCTGTCGGGACGATATAACCGACTGGGTTCCCGTAAGTACGGCTGATGATAAGGAAACGGGCGAAAAGATGCTCGTAACGCAATATGAAGGTTCGGTTATTGAGGATACCGGACTGATCAAGATGGACTTTTTGGGCCTGAAGACCTTGTCTATTATCAAGGAAGCCCTCGAAAATATTAAAAACAGCAAGGGAATTGTGCTGAACATTGACGAGATTCCGATTGACGATCCGGCAACTTATCGCTTGTACAGTGACGGACGTACCATCGGAACCTTCCAGTTTGAATCGGCGGGCATGCAGAAATACCTTCGGGAATTGCAACCTTCGACTTTCGAAGACCTGATTGCCATGAATGCGCTTTACCGTCCGGGACCGATGGATTACATTCCTGACTTTATCGACCGTAAGCACGGACGGAAACCGATTGAATATGATATTCCGATCATGGAAAAGTATCTGAAAGATACGTATGGAATTACGGTTTATCAGGAGCAGGTGATGTTGCTGTCCCGTCTGTTGGCAGACTTTACCCGAGGTGAATCAGATGCCTTGCGAAAGGCAATGGGTAAGAAGCTGCGCGACAAGCTGGATCACATGAAGCCTAAGTTTATCGAAGGTGGAAAGAAGAATGGACACGATCCGAAGGTTCTTGAGAAGATCTGGGCTGACTGGGAAAATTTGCTTCGTATGCGTTCAATAAATCGCATGCCACCTGTTATTCCTGGGTTGCTTATCAGACTGCTTATCTGAAAGCAAATTATCCTTCGGAGTATATGGCGGCCACCATGAGCCGAAACATTTCGAACATCACTGAAATCACGAAACTGATGGACGAGTCGAAGGCAACTGGTATCCGGGTGCTTGGTCCGGATGTGAACGAAAGTTTGCTGAAGTTCTCTGTTAACCGTCGGGGTGACATCCGTTTCGGACTGGGAGCAATCAAGGGAGTCGGTGAGTCGGCTGTGCAAAGCATTTTGAGTGAACGCGAGAAGAATGGTCCTTACAAGAGCATCTTTGATTTTGTACAGCGTGTGAATCTTTCGGCTTGTAACCGGAAGAATATTGAAAACCTGGCACTGGCCGGAGGTTTTGACAGCTTTGGAAATATCAAGCGGGAGGATTTCTTTATGAAAAATTCCAAGGATGAAACCTTTGTAGAAACTTTGGTCCGTTATGGAAGTAAGTACCAGATGGACAAGGCGGCTGCCATCAATTCCCTGTTCGGCGGTGAGCATGAGGTGGAAGTTGCCACTCCTGAAATCATATCTGCTCCAGCCTGGAGTGATCTGGAACGGTTGAACAAGGAACGTGAACTGGTTGGTATCTATTTGTCGGCCCATCCGTTGGATGAATATGCTGTGGTGCTTGAGAATGTTTGCAATGTTCACATGGAGGAGCTTTCGAATCTGACACCTTTACAAAACAGGGATCTGATATTGGGCGGTATTGTGACAGGCGTACGTGAAGGATATACGAAATCAGGTAAACCTTATGGTATCGCAAAGGTGGAAGATTATTCCGGTGTGGCGGAGTTTGCCTTTTTTGGAAACGAATGGGTAGAGAAGAAAAACTTCTTCAGCGAAGGAATGTTCCTCTTCATGCATGGGAAATGCCAGCCCCGGCAATGGAAGCCTGATGAATGGGAAGTAAAGATCAATACGATCGAACTTCTGCCGGATGTGAAGGACCGGGTAATTGAAAAGTTAACGGTGACAGCTCCTCTGTCGGCGATTAATGACGAACTGATCATGGAACTTTCTTCCTGGTCAAGGCAAGTCCGGGAAATGCCGAACTCTGTTTCTTTATCCGGGATGAAGATGGGCTTATGCATGTAAACCTGATGTCACGGACATTGAAGATTGCTGTCCATAAAGAGCTGGTGAATTATTTAAAAAGCCAGCCAATGTTGGACTATAAAATAAATTAGTATATATTTGCAGGAGTAGAATTTTAAAAACGATTAGATAGAAAAATTATGGCACTGAACATTAAAGATGACAATTTTGAAGCAATTCTGGCTGAAGGAAAGCCGGTAGTATTGGATTTCTGGGCTACATGGTGTGGACCATGCAAGCAGATTGCTCCGTATATTGAAGAACTGGCCGAAGAATACAAGGATCAGGTAAATATTGGCAAGTGTGATGTAGATGACAATGCTGATCTTCCTGCTCAGTATGGAGTCCGTAATATTCCTACGGTGTTGTTCATCAAGAATGGTGAAGTAGTAGATAAGCAAGTTGGTGCTACCACAAAAGCTGCTCTGCAGGCTAAAGTGGAAGCGTTGCTGAAGTAATAACATTTAAATTTCTAAGACTATGGGAATGGAAGACGATTTCCTTTTGGAAGATGAGGACGATGAAAGATGCGTGGAGTTCATAAAGAACTACTTGCCTCAGGAAATGAAAGACAAGTTTTCAGACGATGATTTGTATTACATTCTCGATCTGATCGTGGATTATTATACAACCAGCGGGTGTCTGGATGCACAGCCTGACGAAGAAGGTTATATCAATATCGATCAGGATGAAATTGTAAACTACATAGTCAAGGAAGCTGCAAACGACGGAATGGGACCTTTCGATCCGGAAGAAGTCTTCTTTGTCGTACAGGGTGAAATGGAGTACGGCAATCAGGTAGGCAGGACGAAGAGGAATAAACGTCGGAATAAAAGAATTGGACAGGGACAGATAAATCGAGTTTTCGATCAGGCTGCCTGTCCAATTCTTTTTATTTATAGGGGAAACATTTGATCCGGATACGGATTTAGTTCCCTTGTGTCAGTTGGCAGAAGAAATAGACTCCTGTGGCAATCATCAGCAGACCGAGCGCCGCATAAAAGAGACGTGCCCGTTTCCGTCCGGCATTGGCGACAATGAATTGCGTGTTTCTGGCCGTAAAGAACCAGTTCCAGTTGAACAGAGAGGCCAGTAAAGCCAGCAGTCCAACCAGAATAAAGATAAACTGGAGTGTATAATGAAAAGCCATGATGCTTATTCTGCTGCGTCAAAGCGGACCAGACGGTTTCCGTCTTCCGTCTCTTCAATGGTTACGCTGACAGCATCGCCCGGCAGCAGTTCTTCAATCAGTTCCGGCCATTCGATGAAGCAGAGTGCTCCGCTGTAAAAATAATCTTCGTAGCCCATGTCGTATACTTCTTCCAGCTTTTTGATGCGGTAGAAGTCGAAATGATAGATCAGTTCGCCTGTCTCGTCAGAACGGTATTCGTTGACAATGGCAAAAGTCGGTGAGTTGATCACATCCGTTACGCCCAGTTCTTCACAGACTGCTTTGATAAAGGTTGTTTTTCCGGCACCCATCTTTCCATAAAATGCAAAGATTGTATTGTCTCCCATAGCTGCAATGAATTGCTTGGCAGCTTCGTGTATATGATCAAGTGATGTAATTTTGATTTCCATAATTCCTTTTGTTTCTAACTTCTGCAAAGTTATAATAAAAAACGGAATATCGGCAGGACTGCCTGTGTTTTGTTGTATTCTGATAAAGACCGGCAATTCAGAGTTTGGAAGGTACGGTTCCGGCTGCTGAACATAGGTTGTCTGCCGGCTGGCAATTTGAAAAGGATGAATCAGGCAGGTGAGGCTTTGACAGAAACGTCGGAAACGGCTTCACTTAACGGACAGGTGGGAACGTTTGTTCATCAGATCGCAGGAAAAAGCAGGAGAATGTTTGCAAAACCCAGGAGTGAATTATACTTTTGTAAAGAAAAAGAGAAAACACAAACTTAGAAGGCAAAATGAAAAATACAGAAGAAACGAAACGCTCCTTTTCATTCTCCGTTGAGTGGGGGAAGCTTCGGGAGAGAGGAAAAGCACGTAAGCGTCGCATGCTGCGTCAGATTGAATTGATGAGATTACGCCGGATCCGGCAGCAGAATGTTCCGCAGTATACCTATTGCAAGAATTGTGGAACGAAACTGGAAGGCATGTATTGTTATCAGTGCGGACAGTATGCATTGGATCCCCGGCAGCCTTTCTGGAAATATTTTAAGCAGTATTTTGAAAATGTATATCAGTACGACAGCAAGATGTGGCGTACGTTGTGGCTGATGTTCACCCGCCCGGGACTGTTGACATGTGAGTTTAATGCCGGGAAGATCAATTCTTATATGCATCCTTTCCGGTTGTATATGTGCGTTTCCGTGGTGTTTTTTACCGTGATCTTTATGCTTACTTCCGAACTGGTGAACTTCAAGATGTCCCAGCAGGGCAATCCGGAACTTTCAGCTTCGCTTGTGGAACGTCTGAAAAAGCCTCAGGCTGCGGAAGCGGATACGGTCGTTTATGCTTATCACGGTAGAGAGTTGCTCGACTTACTGGCCTCGTCCGGTATTCAGGAACCGGAACATCTGGTGAAAGTCATATCTTTCAGTGATCGTCGGAATGCTTTGTCATTGATCCATATGCCCCGGATATTGTTTGATGCCTGTCGTTATCATCCGGTGGAAATCGATGAATCCGATCTGGAAGATATTCAAGGCTTCCATGAGCTTGGGACGGAGGGACAGCAATGGATGGGTGAGAAAAAAGATGTCTTGCAAATGGCTCTGGCATTCCGTCTGGACAGTTTGGGAAATGCTCTGACACCTGTTTATGAATGGGGAGAACAGGACCGGAATGATGTGACTTATTTGCGCAGTCAGTCGTTTACCAATGGTTTGATTGGAGGACTTTCCAAATGGACACCTTTTTATATGATGTTCCTGCTTCCTCTCTTTGCCTTCTTACTGAAATTGTTTTTCGGAAAGAAGCGGATACCTTATATGTGTCATTTCGTGCATGCCATTCATTTGAATACCGTCCTGTTGCTGGCATTGTTTGTCTTGCTGATTCCTTATCTGGCATCCGGTCCGTATTCGGCGTTTCATAAAGCATTTGATTCAGCTGTTACTGGTCTCGCTGGTTTTCCTGGCAGGACTGTTTATCTATCTTTCTGTGTCTTTCCATACGGTTTACCGCGAAGGATGGGGAAAAACACTGATCAAGAACCTGCTTTTTAGTGGAATCTTTACGCTTCTGGCCCTTGTGATAGCAACAGTGATGCTGACCTGGGTTCTTTACGGAAGCATGGAAGATTCGGGAATACTATGAACCCTTCTGAATATCATTTATTAAGAACATGTCGTTTATGAAAAATATAATTACTTGGTTTCCCACATACCAGGAAAAAATGAAAAAGCGTACGTTGCGGATTCACCGGAATATTGAAGCAGCCCGCCTGCGGAGAGCACGACGGAAAAGAGGGCTGGCATACACTTATTGCAAGAATTGTGGAACGAAACTAAAAGGAATGTATTGTCACCGGTGCGGACAATATGCTTTGGATATTTACCAGCCTTTCTGGAAATACATTCAGCAATATTTTGAAAATGTCTATCAGTCGATACAAAAGTCTGGCAGACTTTATGGCTGATGTTCACCCGTCCCGGTTTCCTGACGCGTGAGTTCAATGCCGGTAAAATCAATTCCTATGTACATCCTTTCCGGTTGTATATGTTTGTTTCAGTTTTGTTCTTTACATTCTTCTTTATGGTTGCAGAGGAAGAAACCGACAAGGCACTGACTACGTTCCGTTCTTCGAAGATTACTTCCGGGCTGGTGGAAAAACTGAATGAAGGGAGTTTTCCGCAGGATACCGCTGTGTACGTCTATAATGGAAGGGGACTGATTGCTGCTCTTGAGAACCGGGGAGTGGAACATGCAGACAGTCTGATTTCAGTAACCCGTCTGTTTACTTCGCTGGAACTGGACTGGGTAGCCATGCCCCGTATTCTGCTGGATACTTGTTGCACGAAACAATATCCTACGGATTCCGAGCTGGATGAAATCCGTCAGATTCAGGATCTCCTGGCTGCTGATTCTTTTCAGGCCGGAGAGGAATATGGGGTTGATCTGATTCCGGGAATGACAATTTATAATGAGAACCAGCTGACCGCAGAAAAGATAGAGGCCTGTATGAAATTTCAGGCAGATTCTCTGAAAGGAGAGCTGACTCCGGTTTACCGCTGGTCACAAAGCTGAAGAATCCGATGCCTTGCGCGAAAATTCACTGGCTGCTTATATGATCGGACAGTTGTCCAAATGGACTCCTTTATATATGATGTTTCTGCTTCCTTTGTTTGCCTGGTTGCTGAAGAAGGCGTATCGTAAGAAACATATGCCCTATATGTGGCATTTTGCACATGCTGTTCATCTGAATACCCTGTTTCTTATCTTGTTGCCTTTGCCGTTGGCTTATGCACTGACAGCCTTTGACTGGCAGACTCTCTCTCTGGCACCGGGAGTAGACATTGCATTCGGTTTGTTTGCAATTGCCGTATTTGCCTATATGCTCTGGTCGCTTCATACGGTATATCGGGACGGATGGATCCGGACATTTCTGAAGACTTTGTTGGTCATTGTTATCTTTACCGTTCTTTCCTTCCTGTTTGCCGGAATTGCTATCGTATCTTTGCTGATGGAGGTTTCCAAGCAGGTCTGATTGCTTTCGTGACCGGAATCAGCAGACTGCCGGAGCTGTTCAGATGCTTCTTTCCTTCGAATGCATCAGGCGGAACAGTTTGGCTATGGTATAAATAAGAATGGAAACAAAGATGATGGATGCTCCTGAAGGAACCTGTAACTGATAGGAAAGCAGCAGACCGCCCAGGCAACCCACGTAACCGATTCCAATGGAAAGCCAGATGATCCGCTTGAAATTGTGGGTAAACAGATTGGCTGTCATCTGCGGAAGTGTAAGCAGGGAGATGGCCAGCACGATACCTACCATACGCAGACAGGAAACGATTGTCAGGGCAATAAACATCATCAGCAGATATTCGAAGGCAGCCACCGGAATGCGCTGGGAGCGTGCGAACTCGCGGTCGAATGCAATAGCCACAATTGGCCGGAGAAAAGTGCGAAGAAAACTGCCAGGACAACGCTTAGAATGGCCAGCAACCAGATGTCACTCTGTGTAATAGTCAGGATATTTCCAAAGAGGAACGACGAGAGGTCGGGGGTAAAACCGGGCGCCAGAAAGCTGAAGATGATACCTACAGCCATACCGAAAGTCCAGAATACAGCAATGGCTGAGTCTTCACGCATGTCACTCCGCTTGCTGAGCCATTCCACACCGAATGCGGAAAGAATAGAAAAGATGGCAGCAGTGAGCAGGGGAGAGAGGCCGGTGTACAGGCCGATACCTACGCCTCCGAAAGAAGCATGCGTGATACCACCGCTGATAAAGACCAGCCGCCGTGTTACGATGTATGTCCCGATGATGCCGCATGCGATGCTGGCAAAGAGACTGCCCAGCAGGGCATTCTGGAAGAAAGTATATTGAAATAGTTCGTTCATGTCTGTTCAGGAAATACGAATGATCAGGAATGTTGGAAGCGCCGTTCGCCAACGATGAGGAACAGTTCGTCTTTCAGTTCGTCAGGAAGTTCGATACCCCGAAGTTGCAGGCTGCGGCTCCATCCTGCCACTTCCTCCTCTTTCATGGTAAACATGATTTCGCGGAATTCATCAATTTCCTCATCGCTGTATTCATTGGCCTGACGACCTTTGAAGCGGTCCAGTTCTTCGTCATCGTAATATTCGATCTTTTTGCTGACGGCAGCCAGCAGACTTTCCTTTTCGCAGATCTGATGCTGTCCGCAGCATTCACTGTCTACATCCACCACGGGAGGAGCTTCCTTCAGTTCGCCGCGGTCTATTTTTTTCTGAATGTTCCGGTTGTAGAAATATCCGGCTACCAGTCCGAACAGAGCTACTCCACCAATGCTAATATAAGTATCCACATAATCTAAAAGTCTTTTTTATTTATGCTTCCGTAATCTGGAATCCTGCTGTCTGCAAGTCCTTCCAGAAGTCCGGATATGATTTTGAAACTACTTGAGGTTCATTGATCTGCAGCCCCTTGAACTTGAAGCAAGCCGGAGCGAACGCCATGGCCATGCGATGATCCTCGTAGGTGTCAATGGCAGGGCAGGCATCCGGTTCGCAGCGTTCCCCGTCCCAGATCAGTACGGAGCCTGCTTCTTCCCTGAGCAGATATCCGAGTTTTTTCATTTCTTTGATCAGAGCAGCCATCCGGTCGGTTTCCTTGATCTTCAGACTTTGAAGTCCGCTGAACCGGAAGCGGATACCAAGCAGTGCACACGTAACGACAAAGGTCTGTGCCAGATCCGGCTGGTTGGTAAAATCGTTAGTCAGTTCTTCCACACAAGCTGAGGTTCGGGTAAGTTCTACATACTTTTCATGGTAGGTTGTGCTTACTCCCAGTCTGGAAAAGAGTTCGGCTACCCGTGCGTCACCTTGCAGGCTGTCCTGATACAGATCGGGCAGGCGTAATGTTGCCCGGGGAGTCAGAGCGGCAAACGCATACCAGTAGGAAGCCGCACTCCAGTCGCTCTCTATATAATAAGGTGTAGGCTGATAGGGCTGAGGCTTTACTTCGAGTATGTTCGGCCCGGTCCATCCGGCATCAGCTCCGTTTCTGTTCATGAGTTGTAGGGTAAGGTCAATGTAAGGACGCGAGATGATTTCTCCTGTCAGGGTGAGTCTTAAACCTTTTTTCAAAACGGGACCGATCATCAGCAGGGCCGAAATGTATTGTGAACTGACATTTCCCGGCAGACTGATTTCGCTTTGGGTCAGTTCTGTTCCGGTAATCTTCAGCGGAGGAAAGCCTTCGTTTCCGGCATATTCGATTTGTGCACCCAGTGAACGCAGGGCGTCTACCAGAATCCGGATCGGGCGCTGCTTCATCCGTTCCGTTCCCGTGATGAGATGAGAACCTTCCGTGACCGAAAGATAGGCAGTCAGGAAACGCATGGCTGTTCCTGCGGCCATAATGTCGATAACCGGCTTCATTTCCTGCAAAGCTTTCACCATGACCCGCGTGTCGTCACAATCCGAAAGATTTTCGATCGGAGCATGACTCTGCGCCAGTGCCCGAATGATCAGGGCGCGGTTGCAGATGCTTTTGGAAGAAGGCAATTGGATGGTAGCTTGTATTTGATTCGGTGCTGTAAGTTGTATCCGTTTTGTCATATCTTCGTCTCTTGAAATAACCTTTGCAAAGATAAAGAATTCTTTTGAAGTTCTTCTTTCTGTTTCCGGCAAATGTTGGCCGGGGAAATCCGGAAAAGAGGAAAGGCATCTGCACGTCCTGTCTGTCAGACGCTGCAGATGCCTTTTCCGGAGTATGTGGATTCAGCGGATCCTCAAGGCAGAGGGTCAGTCCGTTGCCGGAATTCTTTTTCCGGACCGGCGGGAACTTTTCTTTTTCAGCCAGAGCCAGTAGCCGGTCAGCGGAAGTGTTCCTCCGATCAGGGAAGCCAGGAAATAAAGTACCTTGGTGATTGTTCCTCCCCAGCTTCCCGTGTGGAAAGCATAAAACCAGCTTCAGTTTGTTGGCACGCGGGAGATCTTTGTAATGAGTCACCTGAATGATTTCACCGCTGTTCGGATCAAAACCGGCTGTATCATTCCGTCGCATGCTGGCAGACGGATCCGGAGCAATCTGGGCAGTGCCGTTGCTGAGTGTGATGGATTTATACTCAGGGTAGCTGATCTGCAGTTCCTGCCAGGCTGATCCCAGGCAATGTAGTTTGTCTGCTTTCTTTTCCGTTCCTTTCCTTCCTGATTTTTCTTCCCGGAAGAATCATGTCCCGAAGCAGAAGCCGGTGAAGCGGCCTGTGCGGACTGTCCGCCTCCGAAGAGGGAATAGGCAGCTGTCCGATACCATCTGAACGACCAGGTCAGACCGGTCAGGGCCATGACCAGCAGGAAAAGGAAGGAATAGAATCCCAATGCAACGTGTGTGTCGTACCAGAAGCGGCGCCATCCTTTGCGGACGGAAACATTCAGCCGGTTTTTCAGGGCCTTGCGGGTTCGCGGAACCCAGATGACCATTCCGCTGATCAGGATGAATACCATCAGCAGAGTCGACACACCGACAATCAGTTTACCGGTTGAGGAAGCTCCCTTCTGCGCGGGAGCATCCAGTAGCCAGCGGTGGAGCTTGCGCATGGTCTGGAAAAAGGAATAACTTTTGAGCCATCCCTTCACTTCGCCCGTATACGGATCGATGCTCAGCGTTTTTCTTGGCAACTGACGGAATGTGGCAAGACAAGCCTCTTCCGGATTTCCGGCATACTGAAGCGAGGCCAGTGTCAGTGAATCACCCGTCTGTTTGCGGATACATGCTTCCAGTTGTGAAGGAGTCAGCCGCGATTGGTCCCGGGGAACTTCCACCTGATAAAGATCGCCGTTCAGAGCACGGGTGATTTCCTGTTCGAAGACGAGGCTTGCCCCCGTCAGGCAGATGATCGCGAGAAACAGCCCGACGGGAATGGAAAGCCATAAATGTATTTTAGCAAAGAATCGTTTCATGGTTCAGCTTATTCCTGTTTGTTCAGTACACCGGCCGTTGTGATCTGGTCGGCCTTTACACTCAGCTTTGTTGTCCTGTCCGGTTTTTACGTCCACTTTATAGAATGCGGGATAATCGCCCGGTGGTGACATTGACCGGAATATAAACAGTACCGTTTTCTCCGAACGGTTCACCGCCGATCGACATGTCAGCAGGCAGTCCGCTGACCGGAGTGATGGTTCCTTCTTCGCCTTTGAAGATTGCCAGTTCGCTGACGTCTGCACTGGTTCCGTCATTGATCATGCTTTCAGCCCCGTTTTTGTAGAGCTGGAGCAGGAAGTAATCTTCGGTGGCATGCCAGCAGCGATAAACCGGATGTTTCGTTCCGATTTCTTCCAGGTTGACATAATAACTGCTGTCGAAGTCAGTTTCTCCGGCCTTGATACGCATCACGCCCGAAGGAAGTTGTCCGGTTACCGCCTTCAGTTCGTCCGTTGAAACCGTGGAACGTCCGTATCCCGGAGAGAACACATAGATGTCTCCGTTATCGGCAGCCCAGATGGTCTGGTAATATTGTGAGCGCATGCGTCCGCAGGCATATCCGATTTTTCCGGTACGCGCGATGACAGGCTTGTCGCTGAAACTGTTTCCGTTGTAGATTGCCACGAAGGCTGAGTCCGGATACTGGGTGCGAGGGATCTCCCCTGTTCGTAACTGCTGCTGCCGCTTCCTCCGTCTGCCTGTGCTTTCAGTGCTTCGTCTGTCACCATTTCCGGCCATTGACCGATGCCGTACTTACTCATTCCCATCGGGATAACGGAAGTATAGACACGGCTGTTGGCTTCTACGACTCCCGAGAAGGAAACAGTTTCTCCATTGCCCAGGAAGTTTTCTGCATTGATACTGCTGGCAGACTGTGAACCGTCACTTTCGTTCAGGTAGTTGAACAGGAGAGCCTGAGCTATGTTTCCGTTCGCATCGGTGGTCTTGCTGTCACCGGTTGAAACGGTGACCACATTCTCTCCCCAGGTTCCATAGGTCGTGATGCGGTTGTAGGTATAATCATATTTTTTCTGGATGTCGCCTTGACCGTCCAGATAATAAGACGCTCCGGTACCGCTTCCTCCTTTGTTGTAGACCAGCGCGAAGACCATTTTCTGATCTTTATACACCCAATACGTTGCATCAATGACTTCTTTGCTGTTGTCCAGTGAGACTTCACCTTCGTCCAGTGAGGAAGCTGTTACCAGATAGCTGGCATCGTCCACCGTTGCAGCGATTACATAAGCACTGTTGCCGCTTCCGGTGTTGCCTTCGTTGTTTGTTTCGTTGTTTACCGGGTCTTCGTTAGTACATGAAGTCATCATGCCGATTCCCCCCAAGCATAATGTTGCGGTCAGAGTTCCGACCAGAAATTCTTTTTTCATATGGTTTTATTGATTGATTTTAATTTGTTTACTTGCCAAAATGTACTCTTACTTTTCCATAAAAAGCGCGTCCGGCTTTCTGCAGGCTGAAGTTGTCAAACAGCTTCTCGTTGGTCAGGTTGCGGCATTCAAAGGAGAAGTTGTATCGTCCGTTCTTCAGGCTGTAACTCATGGAGAGGTTGTGTGAGAACTGTTCCGGAATCATGTTCTTATCCTTGCCGATGCCTTCCCAGTAGAGCGGAAAGTCATGCTGCCAGAAACTGTCGTATGTCAGACTGAACGTGTTTCCTTTGGCGAACAGGTTGCGCCAGGTGAAAGTGGCATCCAGGTTCGCATACCGGTAAGGAATATTGGGCAGTCTTTTCTTGTATGTGACGCTTTCCTGCAGGGAGCCTCCGGTGACATACCGTTCATAGTTGCGCGTATCAATGTTGTTGTACGTTCCTCCCATGTTGAACCAGTGCGAGAAATTGTAGCGCAGGCTGACGGTATATCCTTTGGTCTTCACGTGTCCGTGGTTCTCGTAGATTCCGAACTGTGTCGTGCCGTTTTTTCCGAATCCGCGCTTGATGTAATCTTTGGTGTCCCGGTAAATGTAGCTGGCTTCCGCATAGAGACCGTGTTTCCCGAACGAATGTCCGTAACTCAGATTGAAATTCAGGTTGTGACTGTTCTCCGGGCGGAGGTCCGTCTTGCCGGCTTCCAGGTCTTCGTCACCGAAGAGTTCGTCGGTAGTGGGCAGGCGGTAGGCTTTCTCATACGACACCTTGGCCTGCAGTTCTTTATAGATATAATATGTACCTGCGGCTCCATATCCCCAGGCGCTTACGGTCTTTTCCATGTTCTGATAGTTGCCCACGCCGTCGCTGCTGGTTGAAACCGGTCCCTGATTGAACTGATGATAATGCTTTCCGAAGACGGAGGCATTCCATTTTTCCGACGGAACCACGCGGTAGGACAGACCGGAAATGTTTTTCCGGGTGACTTTGGGAATGTCGAAAGCAGTCAGCACCGATGAAGTTCCCGTATAGGAACGGCTGGTTCGCCGGAAGTTGCTTGCTACATGATGAAAAGTCAGCGTATGGATTCGTCCGAAGCGGTAGTTCAGGTTACCCGTCGCATTCCAGTTGGTGTTCTTCGACTGGCTGCGCTGATAAGCCTGTTCGCCGCGCACTCCGTTGTCGTAGTATTCGCCCAGCCAGTTATAATGACGTGAAGCCGTGTCTACGTTGTTCGTAAAATTATGGTTATAGTTGGCTGTCAGTGTCAGGTCAAGATTCCTGACCAGCAGGTTGTGTTTCTTGTACTCCACCGACGGCATGAGCGAATAGCCGTGGCGGAACTTCTCGCCGAACACCGTTTCCTGATACACACCTGTCTGTATTTCCTTGTAGAAGTGGGTATATCCCAGACTGAACATCAGGCGGTCGGCCCAGGTCTTTCCCGTGAAGCCCAGCTTTGCGATGACAGCTTCATTGTGAACTGGTCGTTGAAACGTTTCACCCGATACTTCTTTCCGTCCTGCGGAGGGAAATAGATGCTTCCGTCTTCCATAATCTCGAAACGGCGTACCTCGTTGTCGATGTAATAATCGTTGTCCGAAAAGTTCTGGAATGCATTGACTTCGTAAGTGAAGCCGTTGGCGAATGTCTGGCCGAAATTCACGTACGACTTGTGCGTGTTGAAGGATCCGTACGAGTAGGACGCATCCAGGAACCAGTTGCGCTTACTCTTGTTGGTCACGATGTTGATTACTCCCCCGATGGCATCCGTACCGAATCCTACGGGGACGACTCCTTTATAGACCTCAATCCGTTCCGCATAGTTGACCGGAATGTTGTTGATGTCGAAAGCCGTTCCGGCTCCTTCCTGAGGCACGCCGTCGATAAACACCTTCACATGGTTTCCGCTGAATCCGTCCAGCATCAGCTGCATGTCGGAGCCGACGCCTCCCGATTCACGCAACTTCATGCCCGGAAGTTGCTGAAGGGCTTCTCCCAGATTCTTGGTAGAGTTCTGAAGTTCCTTTGTATCGACAGCCACCGCATTGAATGCCGACTTCTTGACCCGGCTGATTCCGCTGGCTACCACTTCCACTTCTTCCAGTTCCGTGAGCGACGGCTGCAGCACGATGTTCTGCCGGGTGCGTCCGTCAGGAGCAATCCGGATTTCTTTTTCAACGGTCTCAAAACCTACGGCAGACACGATCAGTGTATAGGTTCCCGCCGGAGCTTTCAGATGATAAATACCCTTTTCGTTGGTCATACACCCGTACTTGGTTCCTTTCAGGTAAACTGTTGCAAAGTCGACAATGGAGTTGTCGGCCGACAGGATTTTCCCGGAAAGCAACGTACCTTGACGTTGTGCAAGGACCGGAAGCTGGCATACTGCCAGACAAAGCAGGGCCAGGATGCAGTGTGTAATTTTTGTTTTCAATGTAACCTCGTTTCTATCTGTTAAATACCTATTGTTTTCCGTCTGCAAAATTACTTCTGTACCTGTCCTTCCGCAATTCCAAAAAATGGGTATTTTCCGCTTCCCGGATCCGTTGCGGACTAACTATTTTTAGGTATTTTGTGAAAGGAAGGGACTTTCCGGACGCGAAACATCGTGTTTTCGTATCTGCGGCATCATGCAGTAGGACAATTTGACATCGTGCGGTCGCTGGGCCTGGATCGTGCGGTCGTTGGGGCCGGATCGTGCGGTCGTTGAGGCGGATCGTGCGGTCGTTGAGGCCGGATTGTGCGGTCGTTTTTTGCATTGACCAGTCAATGCGAAGGTATCGAGCGGTCGATTCCGGAAGCCCTCCGGAAAGCCCGAGGGCTTTTAAAAAAAAATGTCGAAACGTTTTTAAAAAAGACTTCGGCGTGTGAGGCAAAACGTTTCGGCGTTTTCAGGCACTTGTCCGGTCCTAACTTGCAGGCTCAAAGCAGCTGTTGGAAATCAGGCCGTCACAGAAAAATCCTTTCATTTGTTAAAACAATATAATTGTCTGTCATCTTATTTTAAAGATGTGAACTATACATTACTTTTGCGAAGTAACACAATTTATTTTTCATGGATGAAATTATAATAATCATCGGGCTGATCCTACTGAACGGTATTTTTGCCATGTCGGAGGTGGCGTTGATATCAGCTCGTAAATCCCGACTTTCTACTGATGCAAAACAGGGGAGTAAGGCTGCCAGGATGGCCTTGAAGCTGGCGAATGAGCCGGATCGTTTTCTTTCAACCGTACAGATTGGTATTACATTGATCGGTATTCTGACCGGTATCTATTCCGGAAATAAGATTGCTGTCAGCCTGACGGACCTGATGCACTCATGGGGCATGTCGTCAGCCTATGCACCGGCTGTAGCACAAGGTGTCATTGTGGTGATTGTCACTTATCTGACCATTATTTTCGGTGAACTGGTTCCCAAACGTATCGGTATGAGCATGGCAGAAAAAACGGCCAAGATCGTTGCCCGTCCGATGGGAGTATTGGCCAAGATTGCCTTGCCTTTCGTGTGGTTACTGGCCAAGAGTACGGAAGTGATCTTCAATCTGCTGGGCATCAAGGAAACAGAAAACAAGGTGACAGAAGAAGAAATCAAGTCGATTATTCAGGAAGGAACCGAAGGAGGCGAGGTGCAGCCGGTGGAACAAGACATCATGCAGCGTGTCTTTATGCTGGGTGATCTGAAGGTCAGTTCCATCATGACGCACAAGAGTGATATTGTATGGTTCGATGTGGATCTTTCGGCTGAAGAAGTCAAGGTGAAACTGAGCGACCAGCTGTATGAGTTTTATCCGGTAGCCGAGGGGGATCTGGATCACGTGAAGGGAGTAGTCTACCTGAAAGACCTGATGCTGCATCTGTATGAACCGGACTTTAATCTGGCTTCGCTGGTTCATGAGGCCACTTATTTTCCGGAAGGATGAATGTCTATAAAGTGCTGGAACAGATGAAACAGCATCGTATCAGCCGTGCCCTGGTCTGTGATGAGTTCGGTGCCTGCATCGGTATCATTACGCTGAAGGATATTCTGGAGGGACTGGTTGGTAACATGGACGATGCCGACGAAGAACCGGATATTATCAAACGGGTGAATAACGACGGATGGCTGGTTGACGGACAATGTCCGTTCTATGATTTCCTGTGCTATTTTGACCGTCGGGACTTGCTGGAGAACGTGGAATATCATACGGTAGGCGGTCTGATTCTTCAGGAACTGGAGCGTATCCCTCAAAGCGGAGAAACGATAGAATGGAAAGGCTTTGTCTTTGAAGTCGTGGATATGGACGGGGCACGTATCGACAAGGTACTGGTGACCCTCGTGCCGACGGATTCAGACGGAGATGAAGAGGCGTAACCGCCGGACAGACAGAAAATAAATGTGCCGCCAACTGGAAGAACCGGTTGGCGGCACATTTATTTTAAGCGGTCAGCCCATGGTCTCGCAATAGAAGTCGAGGGCTTCGTTGATTTCTTCTTTCGTTGCAGTCTGGTTGATACGGATGTCTCCGATGCCTCCCAGCAGGGTGAAATTGATCATGCCGGCAGCGGCATTTTTCTTGTCATGCTTCATAAATTCGTACAGACGGTCGTAATCGCGGCAGTTGAAAGCCAGTTTGCCGTAGTTTTCCTTGATGAACTGTACGGTCTGCCGCATCTTGTCTGTCGGGAAACCGGTTTTCTGGTGAGCAAGATACAGTTCGCAGACCATCCCCCATGCCACGGCATAGCCATGCAGGACGGGTGCTTCGCGTTCAAGAGCAAAGCTTTCGAAGGCATGTCCGATGGTATGTCCCAGATTCAGAGCCTTGCGTATTCCCTGTTCGAAGGGATCCTGAGCCACGATGCGTTCCTTTATCTGTACGGATTCGCCGACCAGTTGCTGGAGTTTTCCGTAGTCCGGATGGTCCATGTCGAACGTCATGAGTTCAGCCCAGTGGCCTTCTTCGCTGATCAGTCCGTGCTTGAGCATCTCAGCATAGCCGGACAGCAGGTTCTGCCGGTCGAGTGTTTTCAGGAACTGGCAGTCGATCAGTACGCTGGAAGCCGGAGCAAAAGCGCCGATTTCATTCTTCAGTCCGTTGAAGTTGATTCCCGTTTTGCCTCCTACGGCTGCATCAACCATGGAAAGAAGCGTCGTCGGGATATTGATGTATGCGAATCCTCTTTTAAATGTAGCTGCGGCAAATCCCCCCAGATCAGTCACCATTCCTCCGCCCAGATTGATAAGAAGTGAATGGCGGGTGGCCCCCTGATTGCTCAGGGCTGTCCATACGTGGGCCAGTGTGTCAAGGTTTTTATGTATATCTCCTGCACCGATGCAGATGGGAACCGCCTGTCGGATAGGTTCCGAACTCCCGACCAGTGGGAGACAGAGGCGCCGGGTATGTTCGTCGGTCAGGATAAACAGCTTGTCGTAAGCATGTGCGTCCAGAGCACGTTCCAGGTCTTCCTGCAGGCTCCGGCAGATAATGACTTCTTGTTTACTCATTGTTTCTTTTATGATATTCCTTCTGCAAAAGTAATGAAAAAGCCTTCTTTCATCAAAGAATTTATTACCTTTGTAACAATTTAAAACAATGCTTATGAAAGGAATTTTACCTGTTTGGTGCAGACTGGCCGGTTACGCGCTGTTGATCCTGTCCGTTTTTGTACCGTTGCTGATGTCTATGTTTGGGTGTGTCCATGACGGAAATCTCCTGTTCGTCAAAGTGGGGATGAAGCTGGTAATCTGGGTTTCTCTGTTTATGATCTTTCTGTCCAAAGCCCCTGATGAAAATGCGGAAACAGCTCATTTGCGCAGTCAGGCAATGAAATATGCTCTTGGATTATGGGGAATTTATTACTTTGTGAAACTGATATTGTCTCTGTTGGACGGTGACATACAGGCTGCCGATAATTCAACAGCCATTGTTTACATGGTGATCAACGTCATTTGCCAGGAGTTTCTGCTTCAGAAGAACCGGATGGAAAAGATATTCCACCACAAGAAATAAAAACGAAGAATATTTTCGTGACTCGATTAAACCTTTTCACCGGAATGGTGTCAAACCTTCGATTGTTTGAAAAAAGTGTTTAGATATAATTAGAGAGTCATGAAAAAATGGGTTTTGGGATTACTGTTCCTGGCAGGAATGTCGACAGCAGCCTTTGCACAAGGCGGGAACAGAAAGAGTTCTGTTTCGGGAACTGTGATTGACGGTGAGGACAAATCACCGGTAATACAGGCTACGATACAGGTTTTGTCATTGCCGGACAGTACGATGGTGACGGGAAACGTAACCGATCTGGACGGTCATTTCTCTATTCCGGTTCGCCCCGGAAAGTATGTGCTGAAGTATCTTTCGTGGGTTATAAGACTTCCTGGAAGCAGGTGACGCTGACCAATGCGAAGCCTCGTGTGAATACGGGAGAAATCAGTCTGATGGCTGATGCCACATTATTGGAAGGAGTGGAGATCGTTGCTCAGGCTCCGGAAGTGACTGCTTCCGAGGATACACTGGTATATAACAGCTCTGCCTATCGTGTACCGGAAGGTTCGGCACTGGAAGAACTGGTGAAGAAGTTGCCGGGTGCGGAAGTCGATGAAAACGGAAAGATTACCATCAACGGAAAGGAAATCAAGAAAATTATGATAGACGCAAGGAATTCTTTGCCGACGATCCGAATATTGCCATGAAGAACCTGCCGGTGAATATCATTGACAAGGTGCGTGCCTATGACAAACAGTCGGATATGGCGCGTGTGACAGGTATTGATGATGGTGAAGAAGAAACAGTAATCGACCTGACTGTCAAGAAAGGAATGAACAAGGGATGGTTCGGTAATGTGGATCTGGCTGCCGGAACAGAAGACCGTTACAGCGGTAAGATCATGGCCAATCATTTTTATGAAAAGAACCAGTTCACGGTGATCGGTTCTATGAACAACGTCAATGACAACGGTTTCCCCGGTGGTGGTGGCGGTTTCCGCGGAGGCAGACAAAACGGACTGAATGCAGTGAAGATGGCCGGTTTCAACTTTGGAACTGAATCCGAAAAACTGGAAACGGGCGGTAGTGTCAACTTCAATTACCGCGATGCGGATATTCAGCAGAAGCAGACTTCGGAAACATTTGTCTCAAGTGAAAACAGTTCATTCAAGAATGCGATGGACCGTTCACGCAACAAGACAACCAACCTGACTGCCGATTTCCGTTTCGAATGGCGCCCCGATACCATGACGACCATGATCTTCAGACCTCGTCTGACTTACGGAAAAACCAATAACGGCTCCGACTCTCACTCGTTTACTTCGATACGGATCCGCAACATTCTACGGATGAACTGCTGAATGCGGAGAATATTACTTCGCTGGTTCCCGAAGAAAATATCATCAATACGATTGTGAAGAACTCCTTGCAAAAGGGAGATGACCTGACTGCTGGAGGTTCGCTGATGTTGAACCGCCGTCTGGGAACAGCCGGACGTAATATCACATTCCGTGGAAGCTACAATTATACAAACAGTGAAAGCGAGCAGTTCTCTGCTTCAACGACGGATTACTTCCAGCTGATGCAGGACTCTACTGAGGTTCTGAACCGCTATATCACAACGCCGACCAAGAGTTATAATTACAGTCTGCGTTTCTCATATAGTGAACCGATTTTCCGTGGAGGTTTCCTTCAGTTCAGCTACAACTTCCAGTATAAGCATTCCAATACAGATAATTCTACGTATGATATGCCGCTGGAATGGACGATTGATCAGGGATTCGTTCCTGCCTGGGGAAGCTTGAATACAGATCTGAGCAAGAAGGCTGAATACAATTATTATAATCACCAGGCTGATGTGGCTTTGCGCTGGATCCGTCAGAAAATGCAGCTGAATGTCGGTGCTTCATTCCAGCCCCAGCGTTCTACACTGACCTATCAGATGGGAGATTATGCAGTAGATACCGTGCGTACAGTCTTTAACTTTACTCCGACTTTGGACTTCCGTTATAAGTTTAACAAGACCAGTCAGCTGCGTGTCAACTACCGTGGCCGCAGTTCACAGCCCAGTATGACTGACCTGCTTCCGATTTCGGATAACACAGACCCGCTGAACGTACGGGTAGGTAACCCGGGTTTGAAACCGTCGTTTACAAACTCTTTGATGGTCTTCTATAATACTTTCAATGTAGACAAGCAGCGTGGATTGATGACTCACTTCCGTTTCCAGAATGTCATGAACAGCATCAGCAACCGGAAGACTTACGATGAATCAACCGGTGGATACGTTACCATGCCGGAAAATATCAATGGAAACTGGAACCTGTTTGGTATTATCGGAACCAATACGGCCTTGAGAAACAAAAAGTTCACCATCAACACCTTTACACGTGCAAGCTATAACAACATCGTAAGTTACATCAGCGACAGCAGTGCTTTGTCTGAGGCTGACAAAAACACGATGCGTCAGCTGGTTCTGGGTGAACGTCTGCGCGGTACATATCGAAACAACTGGTGGGAGTTCTCATTGAACGGATCACTGGATTATACTCATTCGCGCAACAGCTTCCAGGATCGTAACAACATGGATACTTATCAGTTCTCTTATGGTGCAAGTACGAATGTGAATCTGCCCTGGAACATGTCAATCTCTACGGACTTGTCACAGAACTCACGCCGGGGTTATACAGATGCGAGCATGAACCGTGATGAACTGATCTGGAATGCACAGATCTCACAAAACTTTCTGAAAGGCAATGCTGCGACAGTCAGTCTGCAGTTCTATGATATCTTGCGTAATCAGAGCAATATCAGCCGTACGATCAGTGCCGCCATGCGACAGGATACGGAATATAATGCAATCTACAGTTACTGCATGTTGCACTTTATCTATCGTCTGAATCTCTTTGGAGGAAAGGGGAATGCTCCCCGTCCGGGCGGACCGGGATTCGGTCCTGGAGGACACGGACCGGGCGGAGGTCCTCGCCGGTTCTGATAAACCATACAGGAACAGGAAAGCACGGAAAGGCACCGTTGGAGAAAAAACGGTGCCTTTCCGTGCTTTCTGCGTTTTCTGCTTCACTGAAAACAGATTTTTATGTACATTTGTTCAAAACCTTGGATTATGACAGACATTGCTGTTTTCAACGAGATATGTACGGTGGCCTTTAACGTGATTTATTTCTCCGTTATTCTGACTACAATCTTTGTCGTGATACTGGACAACCGGAATCCTGTGAAGACGATGGCATGGATTCTGGTGCTCTTCTTCTTGCCGGTCATCGGTCTCATCTTCTATTTCTTTTTTGGACGCAGTACGCGCAAGGAGCGTTTGATCAGCCGGCGTGGCTATACCCGTTTGAGTAAACGTCCGATGGCTGAATATCAGCAGCAGGCAGCTATCAGGGAACTTCCCGATCAGTCCCGGCTGATGAGTTTCTTTAACCGGGTGAACGGAGCCTTGGCTTTTGGCGGAAATGATATTACGGTTTATACGGATGGCTATGCTATGCTGAAAGGGCTGTTGCGGGAGATCTCTCATGCGCAGAAGCATATTCACATTCAGTTCTATATTTTTGAGGATGATCCGGTCGGCCGTTTGCTGCGTGATGCACTTATTGACAAGGCGAGGGAAGGCGTAAAAATACGTGTGCTTTATGATGACGTAGGTTGCTGGAAGGTAGATCATGCATTCTTTGAGCAGATGCTTTTTGAAGGCATTGAGGTGCAGAGTTTCCTGAAAGTCCGTTTTCCCCGTTTTACGAGCAAAGTCAATTACCGTAACCATCGGAAACTTGCCATCATTGACGGAAAGGTGGGATTTGTCGGTGGAATGAATATTGCGGAGCGCTATATTCGTGGCTTCGACTGGGGCATCTGGCGTGACACGCATGTCCGGATTTCAGGTAAGGCGGTCTATGGGTTACAGACTTCTTTCCTGACCGACTGGTATCTGGTTGACCGCACATTGTTTACCTCTGCCGAATTCTTTCCTAAAATCGAACCGCAGGGAGATGTGGTGGTTCAGATTGTAACTTCGGATCCGGTGGGAGACTGGAGAGATATCATGCAGGGACTGACGATGGCTATATGCAGTGCACGGAGGTATTTCTATATACAGACACCTTATCTGCTGCCGACTGAAACCATAAATCAGGCTTTACAGACGGCTGCACTTGCTGGAGTGGATGTTCGGATCATGATGCCGAAACGGCAGATGCCTGGCTTATTCATAAAGGTTCACTGTCTTATCTGGAAGACTGATGAAGGCCGGAGTAAGATTTACCTTTATAAAAAAGGTTTCCTGCACTCCAAACTGATGGTATGCGATGATGAGTTGTCCACGATTGGTTCCACGAATATGGATTTCCGCAGTTTTGAACATAATTTTGAAGCCAATGCCTTCTTCTATCATCGGGAGACGGCATTGGCTTTGAAAGAGATTTTTCTGACAGATCAGCGTGACTGTATGCTGTTGTCGAAGAATCTTTGGGATAAGCGTTCTTGGAAGAGTAAGGTTACAGAGTCGGTTGTTCGTCTGTTGTCTCCTCTACTTTGAAGAACGAGAAGTTTACGCTTCCATAATGGCGGTGTTCCACAAAATGCGGATGATTTTCGAAAGAAAGTGTCTTTCCGTGTTCCAAAACAAACAATCCTCCTTCTTTCAGCAGGTTGTATTCAAATATTTTGTCTGGAATGGTCGGCAGCTCGCTTAGCGCATAAGGAGGATCGGCAAAGATGAAATCGAACTGTTCATGGCAACGTTCCATATAGCGGAATACATCTCCGCGTACAGGGAAGCATTTGTCGGTTTTTACTTCTTCCATGACCTTGCGGATGAATGCATAATGCTGGGGATCCTTTTCCACGGAGATTACCCGGTCGCATCCTCTCGAAACCAGTTCGATGCTGATACTTCCTGTACCGGCAAATAGGTCGAGTGCAGTCACTCCGTCTTCGAAATCAATATAATTACTGAGCACGTTAAACAGATTTTCTTTGGCAAAATCTGTTGTCGGCCGCGCCTTGAAGGTATGAGGAACGTCAAAGCGCCGTCTTTTATAAATACCACTGATTACTCGCATGCAATTAAAGATTGGATATCAAACGGAACATTTTCAATTCGGCTGCTTTCCGAATCGTTGAATTCCGCTTGCGGTTGATGATAAAGACTTTTCGGATGTATTGTTGTAACTGTTCTGTAATCTCCTTACGGAAAGGTGTCTGTCCGGTCAGATGGAGTTCGTCTCTTTCCTGATCGTAGCCTAACTGTTTCCAGGCATACAGCAAGTAATAGCACTGGTCGGTGACTCCGGATGCGGAGAACGTATTGAACAATAAAGGATGTCCACGGTCAAAGCGAAAAGATCTACGCTTTCAGGGTGAAGGTTTGCGTAAAGCTTGCGGTTGTTTCCCAGTCTGCTCTTTACTGAAAAATATTCAATTTGCGGGCTGACCGCAGCAAAAAAGCGGGCTGTAGGGAAATGCTCAGAGAAAAACAGATGCGTTAACTTATCCAGTCCGAACAGGATAACGGTATTGCTCTTCCCTAAAATATTGCAAAGAACCGTTTCGTTGTTTACTTTCTGGAGATTCTGATAGAAGAGTGACTCCATCTGTTCATCTTCGTAAGTTCGAAAGGTAATACGGTATAGCGTTCAGAATGGATCAGAATATTGACCTGTTTAAAAGGACGTTTCAGCTCTTCCGTCTCAGCCAGAAAGGCTTTGGCATTGGCTGCCATGGAGCGTTGGGTATTGACGGGATAAGGGTGAAAGAAGAAATCACTCCCGTTCAATGGGTTATAGATAGAAAAGAAATCCATCCGTACTAAGACGGATGGATAATGTATATTGTTCTGATTGTGAGAAATCAATCTTTTCAATCATGCTTATTCCCAGTTACCTGCACCGTTGTTCGGCTGTTCAATATCACCTACTCTCAGACCACAATATTTACCCAGTTTAGTCTGAACGTCTTTCAAGTTAACCAATTCCTGGTGGTTCAAGTCACCCAAATATACATCGTATGCAACCTGAGCCTGGAACAAGTTCAGAGGAGCACCGCTTTAGTAGTATCTTTACGGATTGCCAGTTCAAACTTAGCACCGTTTCCATAAGGAACATACGGCAGAGAATCCGGATTGAATCCTTTTGCGAAGATAGTATCCATAACAGCTACCCACATAGTATCACGACGGAAGTTCTGCAGACCTTCTTTTTCTACTTCATCCCATTTGTTGGTTCTTTTAGCTTTGTTGATGATGGCCATCGCTTTCTTTTCAGTCATACCATTGTTCAGCTGGTCATCGGTCAAAGTTCCCACTTTCATGATGAAAGGAAGTTTTGCAGTCTTGACAAAGTCGATCAATGAATCAAAGTTGTCTGTGTAAGCACCCTGATGCAAAGTACGATATTCCTGCTGTGCCTTACGAATATCGATCAGACGGGCAATAATTTCTTTTTCTCTTGCCTTCTTAGTTTCGTCAAAGTTGATAGGACCCATAATACTGCCATAACAAATGTATACCAGACCGATTGCACAGGCAGCTAACACAAGATTAATAACTGTTTTCATGATAATATTGTTTTTTAGTTTATATTCGTAAGCGACAAAAAT